>Ga0326728_10014153_pt1 | contig 17062 bp, 18 predicted proteins | sample MB3enrmetagenome_FD_207602 | JGI IMG/M metagenome (GOLD analysis project Ga0326728, IMG submission 207602) | Lab enriched peat soil microbial communities from McLean, Ithaca, NY, United States - MB31MN | ecosystem: Environmental > Terrestrial > Soil > Wetlands > Peat | place: USA: New York...
TTATTGAGGCGTTCAAAGCCAAAGCGCTGGATGCGCGGCCGGAGGACCTCGCCAGCATCATTTACACCTCCGGGACAATGGGGCAGCCGCAAGGCGTCCTGCTCACCCATGCCAATATGGCCGCCAATGTCCTATCCAGTGCCGAGGTGATTCCTCTCACTCCATCGGATGTCCTGATCTCATTCCTGCCCCTGTCGCACGTGTTTGAGCGCTTGGTGGAGTTCTTCTGCTTCTGGAAGGGCACCCGCATCGCTTATGCGGAAGGCCTGGATACATTGCCGCAAAACCTGCGCGAGATTCGGCCTACGGTCATGGCTGTGGTTCCGCGTGTGCTCGAGAAAATCCAAGGCCGGGTGATGGATGGGGTCCGCCAGTTGCCGGCAGTGAAACGGCGGCTCTTCTACTGGGCCTTGGGAGTTGGCAAGCAGTGTGTGCCTTATCTTCTCGAGGGGCGAACTCCGCCCCGGGGCCTGAGGTGGAAGCGCGCTTTCACGGATCGGCTGGTGTGCGCCAAGATTCGCGAACAACTCGGCGGCAGGGTCCACATGCTGATTTCAGGAGCAGCCCCGCTTTCCAAGGACGTGGCGGAGTTTTTCTATGCCCTGGGGCTTCCGGTCTATGAGGGGTACGGGCTAACCGAGACCTCGCCGGTGGTTGCGGTGAACTCTCCGGGGCGCACGAAGCTGGGGACCGTAGGACAGGTGATACCGCGGGTGGAAGTGAAGCTCAGCGAAGAAGAGGTAGACTCGGAAGGCCGGGTGGGGAGGGAAATCCTGGTGCGCGGGGCCAACGTCACAGGCGGTTACTACCACCTCGAGGAGGTCAATCGCACCGCCTTCGTGGACGGCTGGTTGCGCACCGGCGACCTTGGAAGCTTCGATTCCGACGGCTACTTGAAGATTACAGGACGCAAGAAAAACCTGTTCAAGACTTCCGGCGGCAAATACGTTTCCCCCGAAAAACTCGAGAACCTGTTTCAGGGCGATCCCTACATCTATCAGATCGCCGTGCTAGGGGACGGGCGGAAATACGTTGGGGCGTTGATTGTGCCTGATTTTGCACGCTTGCAGGAATACGCCCGCAGCCACGGCATCGCCTTCCAGAATCGCCAGGAACTGGTTGCCCACGCTGATATTCAGGCCCTCATACGGCGACAGGTGGACGAAGCCACCCGCTGGCTGCCGCGTCACGAAAAGATTCGCCGCTTTGTTTTGCTTCCCCAGGAATTCACCATCGCCTCCGGAGAACTCTCAGCCACCCTCAAAGTCAAGCGCGCGGTGGTGAAGGAAAAATACCGGGCCCAGATCGAAGAATTGTTCAGCTACCACGCACCGGCGGGAGGTGTCAGGTGACAGGTGTCGGGTGTCAGGCAGGAAAAGCAGGTGTCGGGTGTCAGGGGCAGGAGAGAGGCCTGAGGTGTGAGGACTGCCCTCTCCCTTGGGGCTGAGCGTGTCCCACATCTTTGGCTGGACACCGGGGGTCCATCGGATGCCAGCCTTAAGTCCCAAAGGGGCGACCTAACACAGCCCAGGCCACCGGCCTGGGTCTGAGAATCCGGCCTTTTTCCGGCGGTAAGCCCTGAAAGGGCGAAATAACATTGGGGAACACCCGCGGACGGCAGTCTCCGTCTGGTCGGCAGGTTTATTACGCCCTTACAGGGCTTGCAAACCTCGCGGCGCGAACCTTTAACCCAGGCTGGTGGCCTGGGCTGTGTTAGGTCGCCCCTTTGGGGCTGAAACCGTACTTGCCGTGGCCCCCCGGTGTCCAGCCGAAGATGTAGGTAACGACCAGCCCTTGGGGAGAGGGCTGTCTTCGGACCTCGCGTCTGGCCCCTGACACCTGTTGGATGGCGGACGGAAAAGACCCCTCACCCGGCCCGCGCCGGCTGATGAAAACGCCGTCGCGGGCCACCCTCTCCCCAAGGGAGAGGGCTGTCTTCGTACCTCACGCCTGTCTCGTGACGCCTGGCCCCTGACACCTGAAACTTGGCCCCGGGCATCTGAAACCTGGCACCCGGCACCCGGCACCCGACACCTACTTCAGCTCGAGAGAGTATCGACCCAAGTAGAGCCGGGCGCCGCCTTCTTTACCCAAGACGACGGTGAGGGGTTTAGGCTGTTTCATCGCGCTATCTTTTTTCGCCGCACATTCGCCCACCTTGTCGCCAGCCTGGGTGTAGAGAAAGAACTTGGCGTCTTCGCTGCTCGAGGCGGCGGGTTTCTCGAGGCCGAATCCATAGCTCCCCACGCTTAGCGGAACGCTGCAAACTGATACGCTTCCTTCCGTAATGACCATCCCGATATACTTCTGTTTGATCTGGGAGCTGTACCCTGAGGTGTCGATGAGGGCCAAGACGAGCCGCGCGCCCGCCGGCGTCTTCAGCAGAACGGCATTACGGCTCTCCACCGGGATTCTATTCCCCTCCAGGTAGAAGTCATGGGGAATTGCAGATTCAAAGGCCTTGCCGGACAACTGCGTGAACGCGCCCTGAGGGCATGCAAGGCGAGGCATGCCGATAAGTATGGCCATTCCAACCAAAATCAATCCGCCGAGTTTCTTCATGGGTTTCCCTCCTCCGAGACTAAGTCAAAAGTCTAAAGTCAAAAGTCTAAGGTCTGAAGTTACAGAGAGAGCGCAAGACTCTGCTCATACTTCAGCCTTCATCCTTTACCCTTCACCCTTCACCAAGCTTATTCGGCCGGATAGGCCATAGTGGTCATGAGCGCAAGAGCCGGCTGTGTAGTGTCGAGCCGCGTGTGTTGCACCACAACCCTGGCGCTGCTTTCGATCTTCAGCGCGAAGGGCGTGCCAGTGGGGATTTTTCCCCCACGGCGATTCTTGAGCGAATCGAGCCGAATGTGATTGGTGCGGCGGGGCCCGCACGTCGCCTGGAACCCCTCCATCGGCTCGCGATTTTCGAAATAGGCTGTAAAGTGCAATGTGGCTGGTTTTCTGCCGGTGTTGAGAACACAGGCCGACTCATGGCTCTTGAGCTCGCCGGTGCTTTGTGCCGGCAAAAAGCAATCAGGAACAATCCATACTTTGCCACCTGCTTTGTCACTTGCCATTTTGCCTCCTCCTTAACGGTCCGTTACCACAAGGTCCTCGGCATCCCTCTGTCATTCCGAGCGCTGGCACTTGAGGCCTTTGTAAGGGATCAGCCGTTCCTCCGGCGCTCCGGGCATCACCAGGTAGATGATCTCATAAAAACCCCTGTGCTGCGTCCTGACGTTTAGTTCATGTCCTCGTCTTGAAGAACGCAATATTACCATATAGAGCTTGATTCCTTACAATCCGTGGGTTTCACCCACGGCTACTCAAGGTGCTCCCCTTCGGGGAGCGATGCCACGTGCGAGCAGCCTTTTCATATTCGTGCGAAGGCTTGGAACGGAAATGGTATTATGACAGGCATTATGAACATACACGCGAATTTCTTTGGAGCGCTGCTTGCGTTCTGCGCAGTTTGTATTCTTTTCGGCTCTGCGTTCGCTCAATCCCCGCCGCCTCAATCGGGGCAGGCGGTGGTCCTGCATGCCGCGCGGATGCTGGAGATCGAGAGCGGGAAGATCATCACGCCCGGGGAAGTGCTGGTGCAAGGGGAACGAATCGTCGAGGCCGGTTCGGCGGTCACCCGGCCGGCTGGAGCGGAGGTCATCGATTTGGGAGATAGCACGCTGATGCCCGGGCTGATCGATGCTCACGTGCATCTGTTCCTGCATCCGGGCGCAGAGGATTTGCAGACCATCGAGGAGTCGGCGCCGCAGCGCACGATTTATGCGGTCCTCGCCGCACGCGACGACCTCATGGCAGGCTTCACGGCTGAGCGCGACATGGGAACCGAAGGCGCAGGCTCCGCCGACACGGCGGTGCGCAACGCGATCAACCAGGGGTTGATTCCCGGACCACGCTTGCGAATCAGCGGCAATGCGGTGGATATTCTGGGCGGCCACGAAGATGCCATGCGCTACAACCCGGCACAGCACATCTTCTCGAACGCCACTTACGCCAACAATGCTGCGGAACTGGTGACGGTGATCCGGGAGCAAGTCAAAGAGGGAGCCGACTTCATTAAGATCTACGAAACGGGTCCGGACTCGATTCGCGAGGGCCGCCTTTCCACGCCCTATCAGTATACGGAGGCCGAACTGAGAGCAGCCGTCGAGGAAGCCGCCCGCACGGGCAGGCACGTGGGGGTGCACGCGACGGGCGAGCCGGGCACGCTGTATGCCGCGCGGGCCGGCGTGGCCTCCGTCGATCACGCCTATCAACTGAGCGACGAGACAATGCGATTGATGCGCGAGAAACAAATCTTCGCGGTGCCCACTTTCACCATCGCGGAGTACTTTGCCCAACATGCTGCGTCGCCCGCGCAAGCCGAGCGCGAACAGAAAATGATCGACTTGCACGTTGAAGAATTCCATAAGCAGCTAGCGGCAGGTGTGCCCATGGCGGTGGGATCGGATGTCGGCCCCTTCCCCCACGGCACGCAGGGGCGTGAGTTCGTGCTGATGGTGAAGAATGGCATGACGCCGCTGGCCGCGCTCCAGGCGGGGCTGCTCAACGGCGCGAAATTACTGGGCTGGCAGGACCGGATTGGCGCGCTGAAGCCCGGCTACTGGGCCGACGTGATCGCCGTTCCAGGCGATCCGCTGAATGACATCAGCGTGGTGCAGCGGGTGAGCTTTGTGATGAAGGGTGGGATCGTGTACAGGCGGTAAGCATTGTCGATTGACGATTGTCGATTTTAGATTGCCGGGAAGGCGAAACTCGAAACTCGAAAATTGCTCCGCTGGGTTGGGAACGATCTCAAACCGGTCTGCCCTCTCCCTGGGGAGAGGGTGGCTCGCTGTGGCTGGTGAAGTGGCACAGGCACTCTTGCCTGTGCCCAAGGGTGGTACATTGCTCCGTCAAGCACAGGCAAGAGTGCCTGTGCCACTTCACCAGCCGTCGCGGGACAGGTGAGGGGTCAGTTAGACGGGGAGCTTCGAGCGGCCGCAATCGAGAATCGTCAATCGAAAATCGACAATCGCTACAGGTCCTTTCTCTCGAACGCGAATTGCGCCAAAATGGCGAGGAGAACCGTGGCCGCAAGCATCGGTAGAAGGGCACTGTAGTTGATGCCTTGATCGTCTAGCAGCCAATCGTAGGCGCCGAGCGACATATCACTCAGGTGAATCTTATGGCCGTGGATGACCCAGGGCCCAATGCACCAATTCACCTGCAGAATGGAGTAGTAGACGACTAGCAGGCAAAAAGCCAGCTCCGAGCCACTCCGGGTGTTACCTGTTGCAACCGACAACACGAACGCACCACTGAACACCAGCACACTTAATACAAACGCCCCCAGGCTCAGCGGCCACAATCGTTCGGCGTAGAGCCGCGAAGTAAGGGCGTAGAGAGTAATCACGGCAATGCTCAACGGAATCAGTGCCAGGAGACAGAGTTGCGTTACTCCGGCCAGCCAAGCAGTCCAGACAAAGTGCCGGCGAGCGCGCGGGCGGGTGAGCAGGAAATCGTATTCCTTGCTGGCAGCAGATTCTCCTACTCCCAGGGAGCCGAGGTCGGCAGCGGAGAACAGCACTACAAAGATCAGCACCAGAGCGGCGTGCTCGGTGCCATAGCGCCACGCGTCCATGGCATCCGCCGCGGTGCGGGGATGCACCCACACCCAATGGTCATGCAACAACTTCATAGTCACCGGCAGGGTTCCGAGCAGAACCAAAGCGCAACCAAGTGCCAGATAAGCCAGCAACCGGAAGCGGTTCCTCATCCAGCAGGTCCAAAAGAACACGGCGTTGTCCTTTCCGTAGCTCACACCTCGCGAAACCTGATCCAAAGTACAGACAATCCCAGGAAGACCGCCGCTGCGGCGAGCCAGAACGCCGTCGCACCCCAGTCAAAGGGGCTCAACGGCCAAGCCCAGTAATCGAAGGGCCGCAACGTCCAGTCAGTCAACCTCAGCAGCGCGTCTGTGTGCCACCATTCGTGCAGCGCAACGGGAAGCAAGGAATACGTAAAGACGGCAGCGAGGCTTAGGATCAGGCCCTTGGGTGCGCTGCCCGCTACGAGCGTGGTGAACTGTGAAAGACCATAAACCGCGGCCCCCAGCACCCACAATCCCGGCAGGCTGCCCAGAACGTTCCCGGGTCCCTTTGCATGGATCACGTAAAGGAATGGAAACACCGGAAAGACCAGGCCACTCACAATAATGACCATTGACGTCACGCCCACTGTCCAGTCCGTGAAAATGAAAGTTCTTCTCGATGCCGGCCGCGTCAGGACGAAGTTCATCGTGCCCGCGTCATATTCCCTGCCTATGGTGGTGGTTCCTAAAGTTAGGCTTACCAACAGCGCCGGAGTTAAGCCGTAAGCCACCAAAAAGGCCCAATCACCCGCGACGAAGGTCGCGATATCCAAGGGTCGCCCGTAACCGACAAAACCACGAAGCGCAGAGAAGGTGATATACATGTAAAAATCAGAATTAAAGTAATGGTTGAAAACGGCAAGTGACACGCCTGCCGGCCGCTGGAATGCCATGTATGCCATCAAAAAAGCATGAAAGTTCGCAGAGCTCACCACTTCAAGGCCGGACAGCACCCCTATGCTCACCGCTGCCAAAATATAAAGCGCTACACGAGCGCGGCAATCGTGCCAGGCTTTCCAGAGATACATGGCGCCTCCTTTCGTGTGAGCCCCAGGAAAACTTCTTCCAGGCTGACGGGCAGGATTTCGAGAATGGTCATGCCCTTGGCGCGCAGCATGGCAGCGAAGTCCTCCGCCTGGCGCGACACCAAGTAGGAACGGAAGTTCTCCGAACTCTGCACCGCAACGAGGTCGGGTGAAGAGATGACCGGCGCAGTATCAGCCGCAGCACGAATCAGCCGGTAGTTTTGCCGGATGTCCTCGAGGCGGGTTTCCAGCAGGATTTTCCCTTTCTCGATGATCCCCACCCAGTCGGCGATGCGCTCCACCTCAACGAGTTGATGGGAAGAGAGGAAAACCGTGGTGCCTTCGCTCACCTGATCTTCCACGAGCACGCGGAGCAATAAATCCGTGATCACCGGGTCGAGGCCAATGCTGGGCTCATCAAGGATCAGCAAGTCGGCGCCCTGGCAGAGCGCCAACAGATGGCACACCTTGGTTTTGTTTCCCAGCGAAAGCTTCGCGAAAGGCGTCTGCATGGGAATCTCGAAAAGCTCGGCATAGCGTTCCACCAGCTTGCCGGACCATTTAGGGAAATATCCACGGTTGAAATGGACCAGTTGCGCTGGCGTAAGCGTACCGAATAGAGTTTTGTTTTCCGGCACAAACCCGGTGTGCTCGAGTATGGCGACCAGCTCCCGGCGAATGTCGTAACCCAGAACCTGGGCTGAACCGCCGGTGGGCCGGAGCAAACCCAAAAGCGTCTTGACCGTCGTCGTCTTGCCGGCCCCGTTTCGCCCCAGGAAGCCGTAGACCGAGCCGCGCGGAACCTTCAAGTCCAGGCCATCGACGGCGCGCGTCTTGCCGAAGAACTTTGCGAGACCCTGAGTGTGAATTGCCAGATCGTTCATCGCTTTCCTCCCAGTCCGTCCAGTTCGTCCTCCACCAACTTGACCACATCACCGGGCGCCAGGCGCAGTTGAGTGCTCTCGACCGCCAGTTGCCGCGCCACGGGCCGCAAGCGCCGCAACTTTTCGGATTTCAAAAGGCCGGGGCTCGCGTCCGCCACGTAAGTGCCGCCGCCCGGAACGGTGCGGATTACACCCTCGCGCTCCAGATTCTGATAGGCTTTGGCTACCGTATTGGGGTTTACGCGCAACTGCGCGGCCAGCCTGCGTACGGAGGGCAGGGCATTGTCCTGTTGCAGCGCGCCGGCGGCAATCGCCTGTTTCACCTGCCCTTCAATCTGCAAGTAAACGGGAAAGCCGGAAGAGGTGTTGACGTGAAGTAGCATGCTGTACTAGTACGATAATACGGTTACGACTGCAACAGTACTAACGTACTAGCACAGTAGGTCGGAGCAAGACCAGTGTGCCCAGATCGACCTTTGGCTCAGCCGATTTTGCGGCAAGTCCGACTGCGTAATGCCCGACGAGCATATGCTGCTCCACCTCGTGAAGTAAGCAGGAGATGAGAAACAACGGCGGCAATCGCCTCGTTCACTAGTGACCCCTCACCCGTCACGCTCCGGCTGGTGAGAGCGCCGGAGCGTGCCACCCTCTCCCCTCGGGAGAGGGCCAGTGCCCCTCCCTTGATGCCGAACTGAGCAGGTGACCCTGTCACGCGTCGGCTGATGAAGTGGCACAGGCACTCTTGCCTGTGTCTGAGGGAGCAATGTATCAGCCTTGGACACAGGCAAGAGTGCCTGTGCCACTTCACCAGCCACAGAGGGCCCGGAACAGCTTCAGGCGGGCCTGAGTCCGAGGCCGGGGCCATCCGGGAGCAGAAGTTTTCCGTCCTTGACTCGGACCCCGGTGAAGGGATCGTTGGCGATCAGCAGGTTGCCATCCAAGTCGGCGAAATTGACCCCGGGTGAGAGGTGAGCTGCGGCGGTGACGCTGACGGAGCTCGAAATCATGCAACCCAACATGGTCCGAAGGCCCAGCGCGCGCGCCATCTGGAGCATCTCGAAGGCTACCAGCATTCCGCCTGACTTATCGAGTTTGACGTTCACGCCGTCGAAGATACCGACGAGCTTGGGGATGTCGCTGGGGCGTTGGCAGGCTTCGTCGGCAATCAGCGGAAGCTCTACGCGTTCATGCACCCAACGGGTTTCCTCGAGCATCTGGGCAGGCATGGGCTGCTCGACAAACTCCACGCCTTGAGTTGCCAGCCAATTGATTTTCCGCACCGCTTCTTCTTTATCCTTCCAGCCTTCGTTGGCGTCCACACGCAGCGGTCTGTTCGTAACGCTGCGCACCGCAGCGATAGTGGCCTCGTCGGTATCGAGCCCCACCTTAATTTTGAGGACCGGGAATGCTTCTGCCTCGCGAACTTTCTGGCGCGTAATTTCCGGGGTATCAATCCCGATGGAAAAAGTGGTGACGGGAGCATCGTTCGGATCGAGGCCGAAATACCGGTAAAGTGGTATGCCCAGCTTCTGGCCGACCCAATCCATCACGGCAATGTCGAGAGCCGCTTGGGCGGCGTATTGGCCCGCAAGGCGTCGAGCGATTTCCATGTGGAGCTTCTCGAACTCCCACGGGTCGGTGGCAACCACCAGATCGCGGACGGACTCGACCGCTTGCCGGGCGCCGACGGCGTTTTCCTGGTAGCGGACGATGGGCGCGCCCTCGCCATGGCCGGTTATGCCATCGTGTGTGAACCGCACCTGGAGCGTGTCACGGTAGGCGCTCGAGGACATGGTGGTGGTCCACGTGTGCCGCAATTGCAGGCGAACAATCTCGGTCTCCAGCGTGCTAGAACAAGTTGGAGCAGTGGGCCCATTCGCACCCCGTAGTGGCATGTCATGGCGTGCCCCTACCACGCACGCAGTGCCCAAAGTTTTCATCCAGTCGCGTCGGTTCATTTTAGCCTCCGGCAGGCAACGAGAAGCTTCGTCCAGTAAGGATCCCGCAGCCGGCTGATTTGCACCCCGGGATGGTCGTGGGTTGTGTCGTGAATAAACATGCCGTTCCCGATGTACATGCCCGTGTGCGTGATCTTTTGCGGTGAACCGCCGAAGAAGAGCAGATCACCGGCTCGAAGCCGGTTGGCTTTCACCGGCAACACGCCCTGCCACGCGGCTTGCAAGTCTGCATCACGCGGCATTACGATGCCGCGCCGGCGAACCAGCATCTGGGTGAAGCCCGAACAATCGAACCCGAAAGTGGAAGTCCCGCCCCAGAGATAGGTGAGGCCGAGGAAGCGCTTGGCGAGTTCGATCGCTCCGGACACGCTGAGGGGTTTGGGGTCAGGATCGAGGTCGCCGCGTTGAATCCACGCTGTGCGCTCGTCCGGTAAACGGACCTGAATCCAGCGGCCCTCATCGTTCTCCGCTCCGGGGACCACTTCCAGGCGCGCCTCGAAGGGCAGGACCAACACGGGTTCGTGCTTCGTCACCGAAGCTTCGCGGTAGACGTTCGCGAAAACGCTTGCTACCTGCACGATTTTACCTGTCGAGGCGTAAGTGCGTTCGTCCGACCCATACTTGCGGAGTGATGCGAGCGGCATCCAGCCGGGGTAATCATCGGGCGTCCGCACTTTTACCCACTCTCCCTTTTCTTCATCCAGAACCACGCTGACGCCGCAGATCGCTTGCGACACCACATCGGCGTCCTCGGTTGGGGCGGAATACATGTTAGCGACAGGTTTTGTGACAACTGCGCCCGGCGAAGACAGAGTCGTTAACGCTAAGGCCAGTAAAAAGGTCATGAGTCTCTTCCTCGCAAGGAGAATTAGCACAGGCACTCTTGCCTGTGTCCAAGGCTGATACATTGCTCCCTCGAACACAGGCAAGAGTGCCTGTGCCACTACTTATACGAGATTACTCGTCCGTAGGAGCTGGAGCCACTCAGCCGGTTGAAGTAATCGTAGGCCAGCCGCGCGGCCTCTTCGACGGACCGCTCACCCTCATCGTCGCGCGCGTCGTAGGTGGTCGTGATCGACATGATAAACGGATGACCCGGTATGTCGATCAGACCCGTATCACAGCGCACGCCTTCGAGAGCCCCGGGCTTGTCTGCGATCGAAACGTCCTCGGGCAGAGCTTTATGGAATTCGCTCTCCTTGGGCAGCCGGAGTAGATTGAAGTAGTCCTTTGTATATGTTGGGTTAAGTGCCTGGCCGGCATGGACCTTCTCCATCAGCGTCAGCATCTCGAGAGGCGTGGAAACGTTTTCGTTCCCTTTCTTGGTAGCCTCGAGGTCAATCATGTGGCGGCGCAGCTTGGTTTCCTTGAGGCCGAGACGATTAATCCCTTCATTGATCCTGTCCATCCCTAACCGGTCGATGAGGATATTGGTTGCTGTGTTATCGCTGAGCACGACCATGAAGATGGCAAGATCGTGCAGCGTCAGGGTGACCGTGCCGTCGCCCAGCATGGTGAGGATTGGTTCAGTGTCGCCGACCGTCATCTCGCTGCGCCGCAAGGTGTGCTTCTCGTCGAGCGACAGCTTTCCTACTTGCGCCTGTCGCATCAGCTCGAGAAGGACAGTCAACTTGATGGAACTGGCCTGGGGAAATACGGTGTCCTGAAGCCGCAGAAAGGTCTCGCCGGTTGACAGGTCCTTGATGGCAAAGCCCATCACGCCGTTCAGATGCTCCGCCACATTCGCCAACCCGGCCTCGAGTTTCGCGTGCAGGGCCGAGTGGAGCGTCGCCTGTGCGTGTAGGGTTGAGCTGACGGCCAGAAAAAGCACCAGAACAGTCACGGCCCAAGACGAGAAGGGAATTCTCACGAGTTTGCTCCTTACCGAGGGGGTAGGGCTGTCAGCGGGACAGCATGGCCAGCAGCGCCTGGTAATTGTCCACCAGCAGGCCTTCGTAGCCGTGCGGCGCACCGTCCCATGATTTCCAATCGTAGGTTTTGCCGTTGGGGCCAAACCCCTGGAAACCTCCGCTCTCATAGCCCTTAAGCATGGGAAACAGGATTGCGTCGCCCTCCGCGCGGCGGCCCAAGCGATACAGAGCTTCGAGGGTGAAGTAGGCGAACGACCCTGTCGCGCCGCCATTCTGATAAACCTGGAACGGATCGCGTGTGCCCCAGACATAATCCTCCGGGCGAACTGGAATCAGAACGCCGGGCAGGCCATATTGGAAATAGGAGTAGCCCACCTGTTTCATTTTGGCGAGCAAGCGGTCCATGATCTGATTCGCCTTGTCGCGCGGGACAAGACCATAAGTGATTGCCGCGCCGTTCACAAACAGAAAGTAATAATCGTGGAGTTTTCCGTCGGCGCTCTTCCACCCGGCGAGCAAGCCTGTCTCGGGATTGAAGAACGTCTGGAAATAAACCGAGCGCAATTTCTCGGCGCGTGATGAGTAGAGTTGTGCATCCTGCGGCTGGTTAGCTTGCCGCGCTAATTCGGCCATTCCGATCAAGGCGTGGTAAGCCAGGGCGTTCGAATAGGCGTCCTGATGGCCGAAACCGATGTCATCCCACCAGTTGGCCGGGCGCACCGGGACGCCGGGAGGCCAGGAACCGGAATTGCCACTCAGCGGGTACTCGAGCAGGCCTTGCCCATCGCGATCCATGGCGAGCATCTTGGTAGCCCAGACCTTCAGGCTTGGGTAGTTCTTTTTCAGCCAGGCATGATCACCTGCGCCGCGGAAATAGTCGGAGGCTGCGATGAGGAGGGAGGGATAAGAATCCAGGAAATCGTACGGAACATCGTGCTGGACTCCCGCCATGCCGTACGCCTGCATGCCGCCAAAGTAGCGGTCAAAAGTTTCGCGGATGAGGTCGAGCGCGGTGACACCCGTCGCCAGCGGCGGCGTACGCACCGCTATCGAGGAGTATTCATAAAGTGTGAAAGCGCAAGGGTCGCTGGAGGCGTGGTTGGCCAGCACACGCAAGCGGGGATTCAATTGGAAGATGTTGAGCCAGTTGCGCCGGAAACCATCGAATCGCGGGTCGCGCGCGAGATCCGCAGAGCCGGGATGGATTTCCACAATTTCCAACGTGTAGTCGATCTGCCGGGTTGTCGACGAGGCCGGGGGGAATGTTACTTTCACATAGTCATTGTTCCCCAATGGCTCGTCGTGGGGGCCGCGCTGACGTAACGCATCATAGCCTAAAGACATCCCCGCACTTGGTGTGCAGGCAATGCGAAAGGTGCCGAGGTCGGGCAAGTGCAGAAGCGCCGGCAGCGGCACGCTACCGTCCGCGTTCATATGCCCCAACAGCGTGGCATGATTGAGGCGAGAGTTGAAGTTCAGTATGAGCGGTGGCGGTGGACTCCCTTCGGCAAAGTGCGAGCGCAGGCGGATTCGACGGGCGGAAAACTCGAAGATCCAAATGGGCGCTGCGCCAGGAGATGCTCCAGAGGGACGATACTCGAATGCATTGCCGACACGGCGCAAGTCGTAAGATCCCTCTGCCTTGGCTGGCGGTCGCAGCGGGTTAACGCTAAGCTTGTTCTTGCCCAAAGAATCCACGGACAGCACCGCCAAGGCGGGCTGATCCGGAGCGACTTCGATGCGCATAAACGGGGACTGGTACTGGAGGTTTGTGTCGGCGGGCCTGGCCACGCCCATGGTGGACACTAGGAGCGCCCATAAGAATGAATTGATCCACTTGCTCATATGCAGGTCAAGCTGTAATGTACCCCGGACGTCTTCTCAATGCAACGGAAGGGTTGCTACCTGGTTCTCGAGGGAAAAGGAGCGATGCCGATGGGCTTGTTATTTTGTTTTCTGGGAGCGATTTCGTTTGGCCTGCTAGGCACTTCGCTTAAGGCAGCGGAACGAAGCAAGGCTGACGCTGCGGGGTTGGTCGTCGCGGCCTATGCTTGGCCCGCGCTGCTCATGTTGGTTCGGACGCTGCTCCTCAAACCAGGTGGTCATGTGCCGGCCAAAGTGTACGTCATTGCGGTGACATTTGGGATCTGCGCGGCAGTCGCATCTTTGGCTTTCCAAGTCTCGATCAGCATCGGCAAGGTCACCGTGGGCTGGCTGACGATGAATCTCTCCGCGGGCATTCCGGTTATCGTCTCCGTCTGGATGTATCACGAGAAATTGACCGTGCTTAAGATTTCGGCGCTCGGACTGGTGCTCCTTTCGATCTGTTTCCTGTTTTGGGGCCAGGTGGCTGAAAGACGCGCCATCGCCCGCAATCCTGCCCAAGGAGGATGACTTCGCCATGTGGTTCCTGCTGATGCTCGTGATACTTCTTACCAATGGGATGAGCGCCTTCGGCCTGAAGATGATCGCGGCTTGGGGGCTTCCGCAGACCGTCAAATACCCCTATCTGACTGCTTGGTATGCCGGGGGCTTGGCAGTAATTGCCTTGCCGTCGCTGCTCAAAGGCATGCGAGTTGGGAAGAAGGAACTGTTTTGGGGAGCCGTGGCGGGAGCGCTGAGCATCGGAGGGCAAATCGCGATGGCGGTTGCGCTGAGTTCAGGCGTTCCTGGACACGTGGTGTTTCCCGTGGCGATTGGCGGCTCAATTTTCGTCGTGGCCCTGGCCGGCCGCGTGATATTCGGCGAGCGTATGAATCTTCCCACCGCCCTCGGTGTGGCCTTGGGGTTCATCGCTGTCGTATTAGTCGGGGTGAGCTGAAGAACCGATGGTCTAATGGTCGTTGAGCCACTCCGTTTTGACTTCCTCGATCACCTCGCGAGCTGCCTGCTCAACCTGCTGTTCTCCCCAATGAGGATCAAAGTGAGTGCGCGGGTCCTGGGCCTCACGCAAGGTGTGATCGGGGGTGGGCACGCAATCGAAGGTCTCTCCATCCACGATGGCGTAGTCCACGTTGTGCAGCTTGCCTGTGGCGGGAAGCCGGGAAAGATCGACCGAGCCTGGCCAAGTGGCTTCCAACATCGACGTTTCCTCCGCCGCAGCGTGGCCGATTGCCCCGGCGACGAGTGACCGCGGAAATCCCGGATAGACCCATTTGACCCGCGTCGGCGCCCAGCCGGCGTTGAATTCGCGGCAGAGCCGGTCCAACACTGCCCGCTGGTTATCAGCGCCATGTCCGTTCACGATGAGTACTCGACGAAAGCGCATGCGCGTGAAGAGAATTTGAAGAACATCGCGGACCACCGCTGCAAACACTTCCTCTCGAAAATAGGCGCTGGCCACTGAGTTCTTGGGAAAATCCATTCCCTCAATGAAGGCATCGCGAGCGAACCCCAACGACTCGAGCATATTGGGGTTGCGTTCGCGCTCCGTCCCGACGAACAGCGGCGGGAAATACGGGCACTGGAACTCGCGAGCCAGCCGGCGGGCGAAGGCGTGGGCCAGCAGGTTGTCGCAGCCCATGGCCAGGTGCGGCCCGTGCCACTCGACGGGCGCCAGCGGAAGTAACACCAGGCCATTGCGTTCCCGGGCCGCAGCGACTTCCTCGGGAAACATGAAGGCCATGTTCCAGTCACCCTGCTCGATGGGACGTTGACTTCTCTTAGCTTCAGGCATGTAGTTCCTCCTCCGAGATGGTGTTGGGCAGTTAATTGAAAGACTCGCACAGTCTGGCATTCTGAGCCGGAAGTTTCAAGAATGAAAGAACAGTGCAGGATTTTTTTGACGACACAAAGCGGTATACTGCAATGGCCCAGGATGCCAAATGGAAATCCTGGATCGCATCACGAAGAACCCAGGATTCGAGCTTTGGAAAGATACCAAAGATATGGAAAAAATCACACGTCGAGCTTTCATCAGCCAGACTGCCACGCTGGCGGCCGGCGGCTCGGCACTCGCGACAGACGTCCCTGTGCCTCCTCAGCCCACGACGGCTGCCGTGGACGCAACGGACAAACGGCGCGAGACACTCGAGGTGCTCCTCAAGATTCTTCCCCGCCGCCAAGTTGAACTCAGTGGAAGGATCAATGCCTACGACAAGTCGTGGGAAGGGGATTTCTGGATGAACTTCCTCAATACGATTGGTGCAAACACTCGAGCAGATCACCAGCGTGTCGCTGCCTTGTCAGCAGGGTGCATTTGCGCGCTGATTAGAATGGAGGACTGTGAATGAGAAGCAAACTTTTGATTGCGGTGGGAATCTGTGGCCTCTATCTGGGTGCCGTTAGCGCCCTCGCAGGCGACCAAGTCAACAAGGCATCCGGGAAGTTCTACATCGTAGGCATGGGGACCGCCTCCGACCTCATGACGTTACGGGCGCAGAAGGTGATCACCAGCGCCGATATCCTGCTCGCTGAGGAGGGGTCGTTCGAGGGGGACTGGAGCCGATTCACCCAGGGAAAGGAGGTCTGGCAGTGGCCGCACAATTTCCGGCGGTACTACGGGGTAGACCCCAAGAGATTGCAGGACCCGACCCAGCGAACCCAAGCCGAAAAACTTGACAAGAGCCGTCGCGATCTTGCCGAAAAGATTGGCTCCGCAGTACAGCAAGGAAAAGTGGTTGCCTGCCTCGAAGGTGGCGACCCCATGATGTATGGGATGACGCTCTTTTTGGAGCTTCTCCCTGCGGACCTGCCGAGCGAGATCGTTCCCGGCGTTGGCGCCTTCCAAGCCGCCAGTGCGGCGGTGAAAATGAGTCCTCCCTACGGCTATGATACGAGCGCCGTCATCTTGACCATGGGGGACTGGCCTGGAAGAAGTGACACAAACGAAAAGCTCATGGCACTGGGAAGTAGCATGGTGTTCTACACCATGGGACTGGATTACGCGACAGTTTTTGCGCAATTGAAGCGTTTCTACCCGGCCAACACACCGGTCGCGGTGGTGTGCAACGCGGGAGACCCGGATCGGCAAGAAGTGATCCGCAGCACGGTCGGGAGATTCCTTGAGGATGTGGACTTCCGCGGCTTCCCCAGGGGGAGGGACTTGCTCTTGGTAGGCAAGTTTCTACAAGTGGGACAGGCCCGCAAGGACTTCCTCGTCCCACATGCGCTTCCGGGGGAAGGCCGCCCGTAGCAGGAGCGCCAGCTAAGCGGCGCCGGCGCCTCATTTCAATTGGTGAAGATATCTCACCAAGCCGTCGACATCCTCGTCGCTCAACCGCTGGTCAAAGGCCGGCATAGTGCCAATGCCTTGGACGATGGTCTTGCGCACTTGTTCATCGGTAGCTGGAGCGCCACTGGGGAGCCTTTTCGATTGAAACAGACCTTCGAGTTTGGGAGGCTGCTTCTTGAGGTCCAGGTTCGAGGCCTCGTGGCACGCGGCACAGTGTAGCTCAAAAAGTTCCCGGCCTCTTTGCTCTGCCCGGCTCCGGCCGCAGGAAGTTTGCCAGCCTGCCAGTAATAATAGAACGGCGATGAGCCACGGCCACTCCCGGGCACAACGAGCATGACGGATCATCTGGACCTCCCCGCGCCGAGTGCTTGCGTGGCGGGTGTGGATTGCGCCGCTTGCTGTCTCAGGGCGTTTTCCAGCTCCGCGGTTGTCCAATCGTTGGACCAGTACTTGACGATGGTCCCTTTTGATGAAATCAGCACGATGTCCAGCGAGTGGGATATCTGG
>Ga0326728_10014154_pt1 | contig 17061 bp, 14 predicted proteins | sample MB3enrmetagenome_FD_207602 | JGI IMG/M metagenome (GOLD analysis project Ga0326728, IMG submission 207602) | Lab enriched peat soil microbial communities from McLean, Ithaca, NY, United States - MB31MN | ecosystem: Environmental > Terrestrial > Soil > Wetlands > Peat | place: USA: New York...
TTCTGCATCCAATCAATTCGCCCGTGTTCTTTCTTCAGCAGCGGGGCGTGCGTCGCCCGGCGCTCGTCCTGCGGCATTGGAGTGATTTCTCCGCGATCGAGTTTCTGGAGCGTTTCGATCACGAGCGGCGCTCCTGCCTCAGCCATTCGCGCGGCAAGTTCGGGTGCCGTTTCGTCCGGGTCAATCTGCATCTCGATCTGCTTGAGGATCGGCCCCGTGTCCAGGCGCGCCTCGATTCGAATCGTGGTTATGCCTGTTATCGATTCGCCGTTCACGATGGCCCAGTTGATCGGAGCCGCGCCGCGATATTTCGGCAGCAGCGATCCATGCAGGTTGATCCAGCCGAGCCGAGGCTCGCCGAGCAGGGTAGCGGGAATGACCTGGCCGTAGGCGACGACAATTACGGCGTCGGGGGCCGCGCGGCGAAAGAATTCCGCGGCCGACTCCGATTTTATTTTTTCCGGCTGGTAAACGTGCAAGCCCGCTTCGAGCGCCGCATCCTTGACCGGACTCGCGCCCAGTTTACGTCCCCGGCCGCGCGGCCGGTCCGGCTGCGTGACCACCGCCTCGATCGTGCAGCCCGGGTCGTTCGCCAGCCGCCACAGCGACGGCACCGCGAACTCGGAAGTGCCGCAGAACACGATGCGCATTCCAGGCCTCCCTTCAGGGTGAATCCGCTCAGGGTGAACCCGGCGCTTCTACCAGTCGCCCGCCTTGCGCAGCTTGCGGATTTTGCGCTTGATGAGGTCCCGCTTGAGAAGGCCGAGGTGCTGGATGAACAGGACGCCATTCAGGTGATCGATCTCGTGGCAGAAGGCGCGCGCCAGCAGTCCCTCGCCGCGCATCTCAAATTCTTTTCCGGTGGCGTCTTGCGCGCGCACCGAAACGAATTGCGGCCGCAGCACGTGCCCGCGAAAGCTCGGCAAGGACAGGCATCCTTCGTCTTCCCGCTGCTCCCCCTCGATATGGGTGATTTCAGGATTCGCGAGGACGAGCTTCGCCTCCGGATTTTTCCCGGAGCTGACGTCAATCACTGCCAACCGCTTGTCGAGGCCGATCTGTGTCGCTGCCAAACCGACGCCCTGCGCGGCATACATGGACTCGAACATGTCCGCGCAGAGTTTCGCCAACTCCTCATCGAATTTCTCCACCGGCTTTGTCGGCGTCTCTAGCACCGCCGCGCCATACTTCACAATCGGATAGATCATTTCACGCCGTCGCCCTCTCCGTCCTTAACCACGGATGCACACGGATAAACACGGATGCTGAAATCCCGGAAGCAAAACCCGTTCGCCGAGGAATAATTTGCCGAGCGCACTTACACCTGTTTTCATCCATCGTTCCAACGCTCAAAGCACCATCCTTCGATATTGCAACTTGGGCCTAGCGAAGTTCAAAAGAAGCCCCACTCGCAGGCCGCTCGCCTTCAAATAGTTCAACAACTGTGCTTCATGGACTGGCTCAAGGTTTTGCACCGCCTTGCATTCGACGACGGCCCGGCCTGCGACAACGAGGTCTGCGACGTAATCGCCGACCACCACGCCATCGTACCAAACGGGGAACGATTTCTGCTGCTCAACCGAAACGCCACTCTTCTTCATTTCAGCGGCGAGCGCGTTTTCGTAGACCCTTTCGAGAAAACCGCAGCCAAGTGCATTGTGTAGTTTAATGGCCGCCCCAAGGATTTTCTCCGTGAGCTCGCCCTCGAGAAGAATCGATTTGCGAACCGCACTTATATCCGTGTCCATCCGTGTTCATCCGTGGTTCACAATGGCTTCAGAACTCATCGAGCTGTCGCTGGTAAGCGTCATAATTGCGCCGAGTCTCGCCGATCCAATCGCCGCCGAACTTTTCGAGGAACGCCTCCGCCAGCACGAGCGCCGTCATCGCTTCGCCGACCACTCCCGCGGCCGGCACGACGCACACATCGGATCGTTCGTACGCCGCTTCCACCGGCTGCTTGGTCACCAGGTCCGCTGTGCCCAAGGCGCGGCGCAGAGTGGAAATCGGCTTCAAGTAACCGCGCACCACAATGTCCTCGCCGTTCGTAATGCCTCCCTCGAGTCCTCCTGCGCGATTCGTCGGCCGCACGAAGCGTTTCCGCGAGGGATCGTATGCGATTTCATCCTGCATTTCCGAGCCGTACGAAGACGCGCCCTCCACGCCCGCGCCAATCTCGACGCCCTTCACAGCCTGAATGGACATGATCGCTCTTGCGAGCCGCCCGTCGAGTTTTTCGTCCCATTGCGCGCAGCTTCCCAGCCCCGGCGGCGCCCCGTGCGCGACAACTTCAAAAATGCCGCCGACCGAATCCCCCGCGCGCAGCACCCGATCCACTTCTTCTTTCATCCGGCTTTCCGTTTCGGCGTCCACGCAGCGCAGCGGCGATTCCAGATTCGCGCAAACCGTTTGAATTCGCCGCCACGTCGTGGGCTTTTCTAGCCGCACTTTTCCGACTGCGACAACGTGACTCAGGATTTCGCATTGAAAATTGCGCAGCAGGACTTTCGCCAGTGCTCCGGCCGCAACCCGCGCGGCCGTTTCCCGCGCCGAGGCCCGTTCCAGCACGTAGCGCGCATCGTGCAAATTGAATTTGAGAGAGCCCGCGAGATCGGCGTGCCCCGGCCGCGGCGCCGTCAGAATACGCTGCGGCGCTTCGTTCGCCGGCGGCTCGACGGGAAGGTACTTTTCCCAGTTCGCCCAATCTTTGTTTTCGATTCGCAGCGCGATGGGCGCGCCGATCGTCTTGCCGTGGCGAATCCCCGCCAGCGCCTCGGCCCGATCCTTTTCGATCTTCTGCCGTCCGCCCCGGCCGTACCCGAGTTGCCGCCGGTGCAGTTCGGCATGGATCAGGTCGAAGTCCACCGGCATCCCGGCGGGAAATCCCGAGATCCAGACCAGCAGCGCCTGGCCGTGCGACTCCCCCGCAGTGTAGTAGCGCAACATTACAAAGATTTTTATTCTATCGAAGCTGGCCGGGCGGGTAAAGGCGAGCGCCCCGGTGCGCGCCGCTTGACGCAAGTTGTCGCGGAAGATACGCTTCCGGTGCCGCCAGCCGCGGAGGAATCTTACCCTACTCATGGCCGCAACCGAACCGAACTTGGCGAACGCACCACGGGAACCGGAGGCCGGTCTCACGGCGAGACTTCTGGGAATCGTGAAGGAGCAGATTCTTTCCGTACAAAGTTATTCTTTGCTCTGCGGGCGCGCGGTTGCAAATATTTTTTCTCCCCCGCACTACACGCTCGATTTGCTCGACCAGATGGATGTCATCGGCGTTGGCTCGCTGCCCATCGTCATTCTCGCCGGTATTTTCATCGGCGCGATTCTCGTCCTGCAAACGGTGGCGCAATTTGCGCGCTTTGGTGAAACCACCCTAACCGGCGATGTGGTTTCCATCAGCCTCGTGCGGGAACTGGGGCCGACGATCACCGCGCTCCTGGTTGCCGGGCGCAACGCTTCGGGAATCGCGTCCGAGCTGGGCTCGATGGTTGTGACCGAGCAAGTGGATGCGATGCGCGCGCTGGGAACAGATCCCTCGCGCAAGCTGGTGACGCCGCGCGTTTCCGCCGCTGTGCTCGTCCTGCCGCTTCTCGTGGCCATAGCCGATTTGTTCGGCTTGCTTGGAGGCTTGGCCGTTGTGTCGCTGACCCGGCAGCTGGGCGCCGTGCAATTCTGGACTCGCGCCGTGAACGCTCTGGATTTCTCGGACGTCATGCAGGGTCTCACCAAGCCGCTCGTGTTTGGCTTCATCCTTTCCACCGTCGGCTGTTATCTCGGCCTGAATGTCCGCGGGGGCACGCAAGGAGTGGGCCGCGCGACGACGCAAGCGGTGGTTGTCTCCTCGGTGATAATCCTCGTCTCGGATTTTTTCCTCGACAAACTGATGCTGTATCTCTCCGGCCACGTGTTTTAATCCAGGGTAAAGTCTGTGTTTTGAGAGCATTCCAAGCGGGCCAATTGGTTTCGTCTCGGGCCGTGCTGGCTCTCGACTGGCATTGTCTCGCCGGCTGCCGCAACACCCTCGAACCGCACACGGAGGTCGATTCGGCCCAGGTATCCAAAACGACACATCAGGTACTGGTGTACCAAAATGAACAGGTGCGGTTTCACTTTGGGACCAATCTAATTGGGCAGTTTCCCTCGGAAACTCATGAGCCAGCCAGAGCGCCCGCTTCGGACTTTGGAAGACTCGAAGGAGTGTATGGTATGCCCCAGGCACAACAGAACGAGGAGCATAGCGCCCGCCATGCTCGAGGAATGAACGGTACCGCGATCTACCGGAGGCGAACCGTGAGGCTGCTGGTCGCCCATGATCGCTTGAGTGATGTGGATCTGTGGTTGCAGGAGCTCAAGAGGGCGCAATTCGCGGTCTCTGCGGAAGTGGTTCGGACCCCGGAAGATTTTGCCGCGCGACTGCGGGCTGGGCAATATGACGTCGTCCTCGCCAGCGGAGGGATCCCCAACTGGACAGGTGCGCGGGTCCTGGAGCTTCTGAGGTTGCAGGACGAAGATATTCCGTTCATCTATTTGGGAACTGACGTCGAAAAGGATGTCATGGAGGAATGTATCGCACGGGGGGCATCCGATTGCGTGTACCGGAATCGGCTCGCTCGCCTGCCCGTCGCTGTGGCCATCGCCGTGGAGCAGAGATCGCTCCGCGAGGAGAGGAAGCGCGCGGAAGTGGAGTTGCGACGCTCGGAGGCGCACTACCATGCCCTGAGAGAAAATCCCCACTACGGCATCTTCCAGTTCGACCCGAACGGCCAGTTTCTCGCTGCCAACAAGGCGCTTGCGGCAATGCTCGGTTATGAATCCACCAGCGAATTGGTGGCCATGAACCTGGCGGAGGATATCATCCGCGATCCGGTTGAGCGAACCCAGTTGCTTGAGGCTTACCGCCAAAAGGGCCACATCGATCCCATCGAAATGGAATGGAAGCGGAAGGATGGCTCACCGATGAGGGTCCGGCTTAGCGGCCGGAGAGTGGATAGTGAGCTGGGAGCGCCAGAGGAGAGTTGCGAGATTATCGCCGAGGATGTCACAGCGCAACGCGCTTCGGAGGACAATCTCCGGCAATTGGCGGCAACGGATGCTCTCACGGGCTTGGCCAACTACCGCAAGCTTGCCGAAACTCTCGAATCGGAGATGAAGCGTTCGGATCGCACCGGGCGGGCGTTTGCCGTGCTCGCGTTTGATTTGAACGGGATGAAGCTTGTCAACGACACGTACGGCCATCTTACGGGCAATCGCGCACTCCAGCGTCTGGCGGACACGCTGCGCTTCTCCTGCCGGTCCATAGACACTCCGGCCCGGTACGGAGGCGATGAGTTTGCCATCATTCTCCCGGAGACGGGAGCGAGAGAGGCCGGTCTAGCCGCCCGGCGAATTTGCGATTGCCTGGCAGACGATAATGAAGAGCCACGGCTCTCCGTCAGTGTTGGTGTGGGCGTGTACCCTGAGGACGGATCGAACGTCAACACCCTTCTTCAACGAGCCGATCGGGAACTTTACAAGATGAAAGGCCTACAACAGAGCGCTTGATTGGATCCGGGGCGGAGCATCGGCCCCACAAACTTCTGTCGTGACGACGGCTCGTTCCTACCCTGCTTAGCCGGCATCATCGATTTGCGTTGGTCGAGTCTCACGCGTTGGTCATTAACGGCGCTGGACGGACCAAAAAATCCAAGAGGGTCACTTCTTCACAGTAGACGAGCACAAGCTGAAATCCTTCACATAACCCTGCGCCGCGTTGATGTCCATCGGCTCCAATCTGACTTCGGGCCCCCAAATCAGCGCGCCACTAGCATCGGTTACCCAAATGTCGCGCGCCTTGTAGTAATACACTTTCCCGGCTTCGGCCGTGAAACTAGCCAAGCCGCTAGGCGGCTTGCGCCCAAGCAGCAAGAGGCTCGACTCCCACTCCGCGCAGAGGTGGTGGTCACCCGGATCGACGGACACATAGAAATAGGTCGCTCCGTCGGTAGCGCCTGCCCAAGCGCCGTCGATTCCAAACTTGTTGGTCGGCCTGGGCCGCGTATTGAATTGCGCGTCATCCTGCAGAAAGATGACCAGGGCCTTTCCCGCATCGGGAGCCGGCACCGTATGCACTCCGTTATTTATTTTCACTTCAAATTTGACTTCCGTTTGACCGCAAGCCGCAACGCCTTGGGCTCGCGCACAGGGAACCATCGCCAACGCCAAGAGCGAAATTGCCAGGCTGGCTTTCATTTTCCACCTCCGCTGACCAAAACCCCGTCGAAGATGTGACGCAACGAACGGATGATAAGTTACAGGGAATCGACCTTGAGAGAGGCGTTGAAGGAAAGCTGAAAGCGCTGATTTCGTTTCTCACCCATTGGGTACTGATCTCCGGAGCGTCTTCATCGCGTTCACACCCGCACGAATATTCATGATGGCGACGATTCAACAATTCGGCGGAAGAATTTCAAAATGGAAATGTGGGCTTAGATAGTTCTTGTCATCTTTAGGACGAAGTTCAAACTCAAAATCCGGGCTATAATCCCGCGTGCAAGCATTTCCTTGGGGGGAGCTTCGTTTTGCTCGTTTGCCGCAATGATTACACGCGCCGCTAGCGAGCCGGTCGCGCCCAGGCCTGCCGGAGCTGCCGACGGCGAGCCGGTATTGTCGTTTGAAAATGTGCGCATTGGCTTTGAGGAAGGCGAAGTCCTGCGCGGCTTGTCTTTCAGCCTCGCGCCCCGCGAGACGAAAATTCTTCTCGGGGAGACCGGCTCCGGAAAAACGCTGGCCTTGAAGCTTGCCGTGGGCCTGCTGGTTCCCGATTCCGGCCGCGTGCGCGTTTTCGGCCGAGATCTGGCCTCGCTCTCCGAAAAGGAATTGCACCAGCTGCGGCGCCAGTTCGGATTCGTATTTCAGGAAGGCGCTCTGTTCGATTCGTTGACCGTCGGGGAGAATGTTGCGTTTCGCATGCGCGAGGAGCACGTCGCCGACGAAGAAGTCGACGAGCGCGTTCGTGAAGCGCTGCATTTCGTCGAACTGGAGGCAACGACCGACGATCTTCCCAGTGAGCTGTCCGGCGGCATGCGCCGCCGTGTCGCCATCGCGCGGGCGCTGGTGAATCGTCCGTCCATCGTGCTGTATGATTCGCCGACGGCCGGGCTCGACCCGGTTACCTCTCAGACGATCATCAAGCTGATTCTTCGTTTGCGCGACGTGCAGGGCGTCGCGTCCATCCTGGCCACGCACCGCTTGCAGGATGGCTTCGGCTTGGCGAGCTACCGCTTCGATCCGGACGCGAGTCGCGTTGTGCCCGCGAACGGCGGCCGGCCGGTCGGCGAAGAAGCGGCCCCTACAAACTTCTTGGTTCTGCGCGACGGCAGGGCGTATTTTGAGGGAGACCCACGAGCCCTGATGGAGTCGTCGGATCCGTACCTGAAAAGCTTTTTGGAGTGAGCGGGTCCCGCGAGGCGGGGCCGCTGAGGAGGGTCGCAAATGGCGCAACACAAGCAACTGACTTGGAGCGAACTGCGCGTGGGCGTGTTCGTGCTCGCGGGACTTCTTCTGGTCGTGCTGGCGATTTTTTACGTCACCGGCGCGGGCTCCCTGGGTGCGAAGTATCGGCTGCACACATTCCTGCCGGAAGTGGACGGCTTGGCCGTCGGCGCGCCGGTGCGGCTCGACGGCGTCGAAGTCGGCAACGTCGAAACCATCACGATCGCCCCGGCCCTTCCCGGGAAACCGATGGATCCCAACCGCAGCATCGAAGTCGTGATGCGGCTGACGCGGCGCTACCAGAGCGACATTCGGAGCGATTCCTCCGCAGGACTCGTGACTGAGGGACTGCTCGGCGACCGCTACGTGGATATTGGACGCGGGTTCAAAGGCAGCGTTTTGCAGGATGGCGAGGAAGTTCCGGGACACGAAGAGGAAGCCATGAAACAAGTCGTCGAGCGTAGCGCGGACGTGCTGGCGAATCTCTCGGCGCTGACCAGCCAGATCGGCACGATGGTGGACGACTTGCAGCGCGGACGCGGCACGCTCGGCAAGCTGATCGAGGACCAGACGGCTTACAACCATCTCAACAGCCTGCTCACCCGCGCCGATGACATGATCGCGGGAGTTCAAGCGGGGCAGGGAACGCTTGGGCAACTGGTGAGCAATGACAGGCTGTACACGCGAGTGGATTCGGTCGCGGGGCGTCTTGACAATGTGCTTGAAGCGGTGCAACAGCAAAGAGGGTCCCTCGGAAGATTCGTGTACGACCCGGCCGTGCACGACGAAGCCCGACAATTTCTGGCGAACGGAAACGGAATGCTGGAGGACGTTCGCAACGGCAAAGGAACGATCGGGAAACTCGCGACCGACGACTCGCTCTTCGAGAAGTACCGCGAGATCGGAGAGAATCTAGCGAGCGCGACGGCGAAGCTCAACAGCAACGAAGGGACCACGGGAAAACTCTTCAACGATCCGCAGTTCTACGACAACATGACCGGGCTGGCAGGCGACATGCGTTTGCTGGTCGGCGATTTCCGGAACAATCCGAAAAAATTCCTGCGCGTGAAGTTCTCGCTTTTCTAGGCGAACCTGCACGGGCCGGGGCGCAAACCCGCAGTTCCTTACGTGGACCACTCCGCGACGGTCGAATCCCCGGCCGCCTGGGCGGGAGTCTTGCGCGGCGAGATGTGCACGGAGATGCGGGAGAATATCCTGCTGCCCCTCGGCGACACCACGTTCACGTTGAGAAATGAAATCTTGCCAACCGCGACGAAGGTGTAGGGCTGCGGATTCCGCGATGGCTGCGCGGGCCGGCAGATGCAGAGAGCATCGCTGGCTTGATTCCAGTCGCGCGCGTAGTCGGGCGGCGTGACGAAGTGAACTTGGCGATCGAGCACCGACAGGAGCATATGTTGCTGGAAACGGGAGAGCGCGGGGGCATAGAAAATGATGCCGCCGCGATCGGGGAGATTATCGCGGCCTTCGACATGGACGCGATAAACCGTATGCGTGGCGATCCAAAGGCCGGTGCGCAGCAGGCAATCGGGAAGGGCGAATACAGCGTAGAGGCCGGCGAGCAAAGTCATGCCTCCACCGGCCATAAAGATCTGACGCGGTCCGAGATGCAATCCTGCCGCGAGCGCCTCATAAGCGCCGGCAGCCGCAAAGATGCCGACAAACGATAATAGATTGGCCGCAGCGATGACACCACCCTTGGTCTCGGGGCGCGGGCGGAATTGAATCAGCGCGCCGAGGGGCACGGCGTAGAAGCCGCCGAAGAAACCGAGCAGTGCAAGTCCGGTGCGGACATGCCAGATGGTGAGGCCCGCGCGCGAGACCATCAAACTGAAGAGCATCATGCCCAGCGCGCCGAGCGGAACCAGGCCGTATTCGATCTTGCCGCCGGAAAAATAGCCCGCCGCGAGACTTCCGAACCCGATTCCGATTCCAACCGCCGCCGTCAAATAACTGGTTTGGGTTTCGTTAACGCGCAGAACGTCGTGGCCGTAAATCACGATAACAAATTGCAGCAGTGCGGCGAGATAGAAAAGATACGTGTTGCCGATAACCGCCCAGCCAAGAATTCGGTCACTGCGCATGATGCGAATCTGCTGCCAGAGATCGCCCAGGGGATTGGGGCGAAACTTGGCGGCGGGGTTCGCAGCGGGCAATCGGCTGATGCCGAAACTCGTGGTGAGACCGATCATCGTGAAGCCGAGAAGAACCAGTCCGGAGAGGAATTGACGGCCGCGAAAGTGGAAGGCGAGGTAGCCGGCGGCAACCGTTCCGGAAACCGCCGCGAGAAATGTGCCGAGCTCGAGGATGCCATTGCCCCAGGACAACTTTCGCTCGGGCAGAAGCTCGGGCATCAGTCCGTACTTGGACGGCCCGAAGAGCGCGCCCTGCGTGCTGATCAGAAAAACGGCGGCGCATTCCATCGGGAGATTGCGGAGTGCGAGCGCAGCGGTGGCGAAGAGCATCACGCCAATCTCGAAATACTTCGTAGCGATCGTGACGACGCGCTTGCTGTAGCGATCGGCGAAATAACCGCCGGTCATGGAAAAAAAGATAAAGGGAAGCGCGAACAGCGCTCCGACCACGGTGACGAATGAATCGCGCCGGGCCGCGGGAAAATTCATCGCGACAATGAGGTAGATGACGAGAAATTTCAGGGCGTTGTCGTTGAACGCGCCCTGGAACTGCGTGGCGATGAGGCTCCAGAAGCCGAAACGCCAATGGATCTGTGCGTGCACTGTGGCGGCTTGCGAATCGGGAGCGTTTGCGTCGGATGCCATCGGCAGTTGCGTGCCATCCGGACCCGCGAGAGGTCCGGACGCGAGGAAGTCTAGCAGCAAGTCGGGAGCGGAAGGAAGCAGGGCGGGGAGCGGACGAGGGTGTCACGCGATCCGCGTGCGACTGGCGCTGCGCTTGAGAGTCGCCGGGAGGCGTGTTAGCTTGGGGAAGCAGAGCCGGAGTGGCGGAATGGCAGACGCGGCGGACTCAAAATCCGTTGGCCGCAAGGCCGTGTGGGTTCGACTCCCTCCTCCGGCACCAACAATTATTCCAGAACACAATTAACAACCGCGAGCTACCCGGACGATTCAAACTTGGCCGGGCGCGCGGAATCGCGAGACTCTCCTTGGAGAGTCCTTGAGAGGTGCGACTGCGTAGTTTAAGATGCGAGGCCGCTAGGAGACTCAAAGATCGAGTGGTCCTGATCGCGGGCGGCGTGACAGGGACGGGGCCGGGGGCGCGGTGAGGGGATGAGGAATTGAACGGCGATTCGATCGCGCGATCGCGCCGCATATTCGAATGCCTTCCGAAAAATTAACCAGAACATTCTTCGAGCATCTGCGAAGCCGGTACGCGCGATTCGCGGGGCCGCTTTCTTCCGTGTCACTGTTTGGGGGCTTTGTGTTCGATGCACTGACGCTGAAACGCATCGACATGCCCTGGGAGAACTTCTGGGTGCTCGTGCACCTGGGCGCCGCCGGCGCGTGCATCGTTCTGGCGAACCGCCAGGTCGGAAAGGCTTTCGACGCTGCGCAGCCGGCGCGCGGGACATTTTGGACCGTCAACATCCTGCAATTCTGTTTCGGCGGCTTGCTGAGCACGTTTCTGGTGTTCTACTTCCGAAGCGGGAGTTTGCGCGCGAGCTGGCCTTTTCTTCTGATTTTGGCAGCCGCGTTTGTGGCGAACGAGCGGCTGAAGAAGCATTACGAGCGGATGGATTTTCAGGCGAGTTTCTTCTTCCTGTCGCTGCTCTCGTTCGCGATTTTCATCATCCCGGTCCTGGTGCACGCCATGGGGCCGCTCATTTTTCTTTTAAGCGGGGCAGTGAGCCTGGTGCTGTTCTGGGTATTCCTGCGCGTGTTGCGCCTCGCGGCGCCGGAAACTTTTTCCCATGGGCGGAAACTGCTGTTCGCATCGGTTGCGGGCATTTTCCTGGCGGTCAACATCCTCTATTTTCTGAACCTTATCCCTCCGATTCCACTTTCGCTGCAAGACGCCGGCGTTGGACATTCGATCTCGAGAAACGCGCAGGGGAATTTCATCGTGCAATCCGAAGACGCCGGCTGGCTGGGACATTTACGGCTTGCCGACGAGTTTCACTGGAGCCCGGGCGCGCCGGTGTACGCCTACACAGCCGTATTCTCGCCTTCATCGCTGCGGACGAAAATCGTACACGAATGGCAGTTCTACGACGATAAGCGAGGGTGGATCACGACGAATCGGATCGAACTGGCACTGAACGGAGGCCGCGGCGGCGGTTACCGCACGTATTCGGTGAAAAGGGAAATCAAGCCGGGAGCGTGGCGGGTCAACGTCGAGACGCCGGGTGGGGCGCTGCTCGGCAGGTTGCGATTTAACGTGATTTTGCAGACGGGTGCGCCCCCGGCGCTGAAGACCGAGATTAAAGACTAGAAGGCCGTCCTTTGCCCGATGCGGGCCTCCGGGGGATCACCCTCGCGAGGCGGAGCGGCCGGAAAATTGCTCGCTTGCAGGCAGCCACAGTGCTAATCTCCGCTACCGGCGAGCGGAAACAGGGCCTGCCTGTGAGTTTTCGAGTTCGGGACCAATAGATCGTTGCTGTGCTGACGTCTCCAAGACGAGACGAACGAAGGAGCGAAGCAATGAAGAAGCTGATCCTGGCAATCGTTGTGGGATACATCCTGTTGATGGGTACGAACTATCTTGTGCATGATATCTGGCTGATGCCGGACTACAACAAGATCCCTCTGAGTTTTCGGACCCAGACGGAGATCATGCACCGATTCTGGGCGATGGCGATCGGGCAGTTCTTGTTTACGGCGCTTTTCGCGTACATCTACCAGCGCGGCGCTGAGAAGAAGCCGTGGGTCGGGCAGGGGATCCGCTACGCGATCCTGATTACGCTCTTCACCGTGATTCCGTATTCGCTGAGCGAGTACGATGTCTACAACGTTCCGCATCACCTCGCGATCAGATGGATGGTGGCGGGATTCGTCCAGCTCCTTATTCTGGGATTGGTTGTCGCCGGAATTTGCAAAGAAAAGACAGCCTGAAGAGGCTTACCAAAGCCGCGGCGGTCCCGGCGCTGGCTTGCAAGGCTTGCGAGCGCGGTGGATGATCCGTCTTCCGCGTGGGCGATAGTTGTGTGTCTTTCCTCCGTTTCACTCGGGCGCACTCCTCGATTCACGGATCATTGCTCGTGGATGGGCGTGCGCCCCCCTTGCTTCACGCTTTTCTGTCGAGGACTTGCGTGTCACCAGTTCGCGCCAGTACGGCGGACGAAGCGGCGCGCGTAGATTCCGAGAAGAATCAGGCACACAAGGACAGCGGCCGGCACGAGCACGGCATTGGGAACGTCCGGATAGATTGCGGCCTCGAGATAATGAACGAGGAACGGCCCGCGATAGGGCGTGATTCCGGCGCGAGATTCGCACCATTGCTCGGCGAGCGTGAGGGGGCAGGGAATCGGCGCGGTCTCGATGAAAATGGAATAGAGGAGCGAGCCGATGTGCGCGAAGCGAAGGCGACGCCGGCCGCGCGTCAACAGCCAGCCGAACACAATCCAGGCGCACCAGGCAAGGTGAAGCGCCAGCACAGCGACAGCGAGGGTGCGGTAGAGGCTCATCGCCGGCCTCCATCCTATTCTCATTTTCCTATTTCCGCCGCAGCGGGGCCGCTGGGCTGCGGCGGTTTGTTGGTGCGCTCAGCAGGGAACCTCTGTAGAATCCATCTCGTCCAGGGAATTAGGGTGGGTGCAACGTGAAACGGGCCGCAGCGTCAGCAATTGTTCTATTGGTGTGCCCGGCGGCTCTTTGGAGCGGTCAGAACGCGGCTCCTTCCACGCCCGCTTCCAATCCTTCCGCGGCGCCGGGCCAGCCGTTGAATTTGCAAACCGCGTTCGACCTTGCGGACAGGCAGAATCTCGATCTCGCGGCGGCGCGTTTGCAACGCGCAATCGCAACAGCGGGGATCCGCATCGCGGGGGAGATTGCGAATCCGGCGATTTCGTTTTCCGTGTCGCGCGATGCGCCGCACGAATCACTTCTTCTCGATCAGGACATTCAGGTCGGCGGGCAGCGCGGGCGGCGAATCGCGGTGGCGCGCGAAGAGAGCGGGCTGACGGATCTGGATGTGGCGGCGGTCCAGCGGCAAGTTAGGCGGGAAGTGCGCCAGGCGTTTTACGGCGCGGCGCTTGCACTGGGGAGGACGGCCGAACGGGCCGAAGCGTTGGAATTGGCGAACCGTCTGCGGGACATCGCCAAGCAGAGATTCCAATCCGGAGATGTGCCGCAATTGGAAGTCATACAAGCGGAGCTGGAGGCATCGAGAGCGGAAGCGGATCTGGAGGTCTCACGGGAGGAAGAGAAAGTCGCTTGGAGCGCGCTGGACGTGCTGCTCAACGAGCCGGCCGAAACCACATGGCAGTTGGAAGGATCGCTCGAAGATTTGCCGAGCAACGCACAGCTTGCGGATCTTGTGGCTCGCGCGGCCCAGCAAAGTCCCGAATTGCAGCATTTGGCGCAGGAGTTGAAGGTGGAGCAGAGCCGCGAATCGTTGTTGCGCGCGGAGAGGGTGCCCGACGTTGGGCTTCAGTTGGGAGTTGACTTGAATGCGCCGCACGACTATCGCGTGGGTCCGCGCGGGCAGATCACGGTGGGGCTGCCGGTTTTCGCGCGGAATCAGGGGGAGATCGCGCAGTCGGAGGCGACCGAACGCGAGTTGGATGCGAGCCTGGAGGCAACGCGGCGCTCGGTTGCGGGGAACGTTGAGGCGGCGTATTTCGAATTGCACGCGCGGCGAACGCAGGTGGAACTCTATCGCGACACGCTATTGCCTTCGGGCCGGAAGCTCGAAGATCTGGCCGAGCAAAGTTACAGCGCGGGGAAATCGGATATCCTTTACGTGCTTGCCGCGCAGCACGACGTGCAGCAACTGAAGAGCGACTACCTGGACAGTTTGTACGCGTTGCAAGCGGCCTATGCGGAGCTGGAGGAAATCGTGGGAGTGTCGCTCGATTGATGATGAGGCGAAGCGCAATTCGACGAATCTGGCTGACAAGCGCGGCGCTAGCTGCGCTGTTGGCTTTTGGCTGCTCGCATAACTCTTCGAGCGACGACGAGAAGGCGCCGGCCGTGAACGCCGTGGTGGAAGTGACCACTACGCGCGTGGTGCGCGCGGATATCAGCCAGATGCTGCCGATTACGGGCGGCATCGTGGCCATGCCGAATCGAGACGTGAAGGTAAGCGCGCAGGTAGCGGGTCGCGTTACGGCCTTGGGAGTGGCGGAAGGCGACAGCGTGAAGCAGGGACAGGTTGTCGCGGAACTGGACGACCGGCTGTACCAGGAACAATTGCGCCAGGCGCGGGCGTCGGCGGATCAGGCGAAGGCGAGTCTCGACAACGCGAAGCTCGCGCTGCAGCGGAATCAGGATTTATTCAGCCGCGGGATCGCGGCGCGAAAGGATTTGGAGAATGCGCAGACGCAAGAGTCCGTGGCGGTGGGCGCGGCCGAGCAGGCGAACGCGGCGCTATCACTGGCGCAACTACAGGTTGCGCGGACGAAGGTGACCTCGCCGTTGACCGGTATCGTTGTGAAGCGATTCGCGAGCGTCGGCGAGCAGGTGGACGGCACGGCCGCACAGCCGTTGTTGGAGATTGCAAGTTTAGCGGAAGTTGAGATTGACGCGAGCGTGCCGGCGGGCGATTTGAATACGCTGCGGACCGGGCAAAAATTGGATTTTGTGAGCGCGGCTGCGCCGGGACGTGCGTTTGCGGGGCGGATCGTGGCGATTTCGCCCTCGGTGGACCCGGCGTCGAACTCGGGCATGGTGCGTATCGGACTCCCAAATTCCGACGGCGCCTTGCGATTGGGAATGTTCCTGAATGCGCAGGTGCCGGTAGCTACGCACCGCGGGGCGCTGGTGGTGGACGCGCGCGCGATCTATCTGGGCGCGAACGGCCAGCCGCGCGTCTTCCGGGTTGCGGGGGACACGGCGACCGCCTCTGCCGTGAAGCTTGGAATCGAAACGCCGGAACGCGACGAAATACTTTCCGGCGCGAGCGAAGGCGACACGCTCATCCTGGCGGGCGGCTATGGATTGGGTGATACCGCCAAGGTGAAAGTCACGTCGCAGTCCGCGGCGCCAGCGCAACCATGAATCTGGTCCGACTCTTTCGCAAGAATCGCTACGCCGTATTTCTGCTGACCGTCCTCCTGTTCGGCGGCGGGCTGTTCGCGATGTTCCAGCTGCCGAGCAACATCTATCCCGAGACAAATTTCCCGCGCATCATGATTTTGGTGCACTCGGGCGATTTGGCGCCCGATGCGATGCTGCTGTCCGTGGTGCGTCCGCTCGAACTTCAAGTGATGACGGTGCAGGGGATGCTGCGGGTGCGGTCGGAGACAATCCGAGGCGCGTCCCAGATTTCCATCCTATTCAATCCGGATACGGACATGCAGGCCGCCCTGCAACTGGTGCAGGGGCAAGTGAGCCAGGTCGAAGGCTCCCTGCCGCCGGGAACCCAGGTGGAAGTGGCGCGCGTTTCGCCGGCGGTGTTTCCCGTGCTGAGTCTAATCCTCAACGGGAACGTGCCCGCGGCCGACTTGCACGACTACGGAACATACGTGCTGAAGCCGCTCTTCAGCCGTGTGCCGGGCGTGGGCGGAGTCGAGGTACAGGCGAGCGACACGCGTGAAGTGTCCGTGATTGTGGATCCGCAGAAAATGCTCGCGCACCATCTGTCGCTCGTGGACATCGCGGACCGGCTGAAAGCTACGAACGAAATCACGTCGGTGGGCAAGCTGCAGAAGGACTACCAGCAATACTTGGTGCTGACCAGCGGCCAGTTCACAAGCCTTGACCAGATTCGCGGCGCGGTGATCGCGGTCGAAGGGCAAGTGCCCGTGCGGCTCGGCGACATCGCCGAAGTGCGCGACGGCATTGCGGACCGCACGACGCTGATTGCCGGCAACGGCCAACCCGCCGCGCTGATCAACATTTCCCGGCAAATCGGCGGCAACATTTTGCAAGTGGCTGCTCAGGTGAAGTCCATTGCGGCGAATCTCGGCTCCGCGATTCCGCGGACGCTGCATCTCTCGGTCGTGTACGACCTCGCCCAGTTCGTGCAGGATTCCATGAACAGCGTGCGCGACGCCATTTTGATCGGCGCGATGCTGGCCGTGCTCGTGCTGTACGCATTTCTGCGAGACGTCCGGACGACGCTGATCGCGGCCACGTCGCTGCCGCTATCGGTCGTCGGCGCTTTCTTCTTCATTTACATTTTCGGCGGAACGCTGAATTTGATGTCGCTGGGGGGGCTCGCGATCGCGATCGGAATCATCATTGACGACGCCGTCGTGGTCATCGAGAACATCTACCGCCACCGGGGCCGCGGAGAGGCCATCGCCGAAGCCGCGGAGAAGGGAACGACTGAGCTTGTCGGGCCGGTGGTCAGCTCGACGGCGACGACGCTGGTGGTGTTTCTTCCGCTGGCGCTGCTGTCCGGTTTCGTTGGCGATTTCTTTCGCGCCCTCTGCATGTCCTTGGGCGTTTCCATTCTGCTTTCGCTCCTTTTTGCGCTGGCGCTGATTCC
>Ga0326728_10014156_pt1 | contig 17060 bp, 14 predicted proteins | sample MB3enrmetagenome_FD_207602 | JGI IMG/M metagenome (GOLD analysis project Ga0326728, IMG submission 207602) | Lab enriched peat soil microbial communities from McLean, Ithaca, NY, United States - MB31MN | ecosystem: Environmental > Terrestrial > Soil > Wetlands > Peat | place: USA: New York...
CGCCACCCCTTCCGAGTACGAGGGCAGGGCGGGATCGTTCATCGACCGCGCGCCCTCGTAAAGCACCTGATTCAGCCCCAAAGCGATGCTGCCGGGCAGCAGGATTCGGCAGGCCAGGCCGGAGGCCGCAAACCCGGGGCCAAAGACCAGCGTGATCAGTCCCGGCGCCACCACAAACAGCGCTGTGCAGCCCGCCACCAGCCACACCAGCGAGGTTCGAAACGAGTTGGCAATCACCGCCCGGGCGTCCGCGCGCGGCAGGTTCGACCCGGCGGCCAGCGTCACTATGGCGGAAGCTTGCGGGAGAAATCCCAGCGCCAGCGACACCGTGACCGCCACCACGTAAAGGCCCAGCTCCCGCGGGCTTACCAGAAGCGAAAGCAGAAGCTGGTCGACGCGCTGGTTGATGTAAGACGTTACGCTGGCTACCTGCGTCTTCCACCCGAAACTCAGCAACGACTTCACCACCTGCTTTTGCAACGAAAACCGCAATGCCACTTTGCGCCACAGAATCCAGCAACCACCTGCCAGCGCCAAGACGTATCCCAGAATCTGGAAGGCTACGACGCTCCGCAAGTCCGCGCGGCGCAGCAACAGCAGAATCGCCAGGCCCAGGGCGTAGCACAGGGGAGCAATCGTGCGGATCGCGTTGAACGACCGGAAATCCAGCTTGCCCTGAAGGAGATTGGCGGGGTAGCCGCTGAACATCAAAAACGGCGCGCTGAAGAGAAAGATGACGGCCCAGTGCCGCACCTCCGGCGAGTACCGGTGCAGCGCCAGCGGGATCACCAGCAGGCCCACCAGTACCACCGCCAGAGACTGCGCGAGGCCAATCAGCGCGGCGGCCGTGCCCACCTCCGAAATGCCCTGGTGGTTTTGCCCGGTGTGGAAAACAATCGCCTGGTTGATGCCCAGGGAAAATAACATTACCAGCACCGAGGGCCAGAGAATCAGCGCGGCCAGCTCACCGCGTCCCTGCGGGCCCAGAAGGCGCGCCGCCGCGATTCCCGTAAACGTCCCCAGGCCCAACACCACCATCTGCGCCAACAACGTCGACCCAAAGCCGCCGGCAAAATGCTTGGCCCATAAACTCTGTACCACTGAGTTCGACTTAATGGGGCGCGGGATTTCTAAAGTCGACGTGGACATGGGAAATCGGGATTAGGGGTTAGGGATTCGGGATTCGGGGTTAGGGATTCGGGTTTCGGGACTCGGAGGGCGGCGCTAGGCCGCCCTTTGCGGATTGCGCAGAGCAAAGCTCTGCGGCTGCGGAAACGTAGGGGCACGCCATGGCGTGCCCGTACGGCCGGGGCCAGCGCTGCTGGCCCCTACAGCAAAGGCGGCGTCGAGCCGCCGCAGTCCAAGGTGCGGCAACGCAGAGCTTTGCTCTGCGCAATCCGAAAATTTCCCACCGCAAATTTCCGACAAATTTCAAAGACGGGCGCATGCCATAGTGTTTGGGGCGCGAGTGCCTACTGCCCACTGCCTACTGCCCTTCCCGTGCCCCTTGTCCCTAACCCCTAATCCCTAACCCCGAATCCCTTTACTCGTCGCCACCGCCGCGCACACCGCAAACCACGCCGCATTCGCCGGAATGTGCAGGTTGAAATCCACAAAGCTGTGCACCAGCAGCCCGCAACAGCCCAGCGCGGCGGCGAAGGGAATCCACCCGGCGGGGCGGCGGAGGCGTTCGCGCAGGTTTCGGAAAGCCAGCCAGAAGAACATTCCCAGAGCCGCCAAAAGCGCCGCGCCCCCCGCCGCGCCGGTTTCCGCCAGCGCCTGGGCGTAGTCGTTGTGCGCGTAGTCCCAACGGAAATCGCTGGGAAAACTCTGGTAGCGGGGGAAAACCGTCTCAAAACTGCCCAGGCCCGTGCCCAGCGCGGGGTGATCGCGCCCAATGCGCAGGGCGTCGCGGGCCGCCACCCAGCGCGTGCGCAACTCCACCTCGGGGGGATGAGCGGTGTCCGCCAGCGTCGCCAGGCGCTCGGCCACGTGGCGGGGCGCCATCCAGAAGAAAAGCAGCGCGGCGGCAAGTATGGCCGCGCCCCCCACCAGAGCCGTCGCCGCGCGGGTGTGGCGCGGGCCCCACCCGAAAACCAGTGCCGCCGCCAACACCACTTCCACCAGCAGGGAAAGAAAGCCTCCGCGCGAGCCCGCCAGCAGCAAAGAGGCCACCGGGATCAAAACCGCTACGCCCACTACCGCCGCCGAAGCGCGCCGCCGTAATCCCGGCAAAGCGCCCGCTACCGCGAGGGGAATCAACATCTCCATCAAACCGGCATAGTGGTTGTGGTTGACGTAGGGACCAAATGTCCAACCGGGGCTCTTGACGCGCCAGAAAATCAGCCCCTGGCCGGAAAAGAATTGAAAAATGGCAAATAACGCGAGCAGGAAGGCGTAGGCGAGGATGATCCAGGACAGGGGGGAGGCGGGCCAAGCGCTTGAAGGCAAGGGGCCGTCGGACAGCGTGGAGCTGGACAGCGAGTCGTCGGATAAAATGTCGCTTCTTGTCGCCCCCAAGCGCAGCCTGTCGGACCCCATCCCACTCCTTGAGTAATGCGCCCCTTTGCCCCGACCAAATTTTACATAATCCCCCGCGCCAAAAATTTGTCCCGCCAGGAAGAAAAGTATGAGGTCGGTGGAAAGCTTCAGCAACGATTCCCGCGTCGCGATGCGATCCATCGTGAGCCCGCCCGCGAGTTGGATGGTCCCCAAAAGGAAGAATGCCCCGGCCGGCAAATAGAGCGGCGACCACAGAAGCTTCACGCTGCCGCGCCGCGCGCTCTCCATCGACCACAGAAGGAGGAGAAGATACGCCACTACCGCCAGCGCGCCCCATGCCCATGGCTGCACCGCTCCAAAAGCCAGCGGCGCCGCGAGCAGTGTGGCCATCAGTGCCGCGCGGGTCAGCGCGTACCACGGCCGCGGCCGCGCGAGACTTTCCACACGCGCTGTGTAGGCAGGAAAGATCGCTGTTTCAATCGCCAGTGGTGACGCCATGATGTGAAGGCTAAGGCCGCTCCGCGCGGATGGAAACGCTGTCGAGCCAAAAGCTGCCGGAAATCTCCATGGGGAAAGTTCGGCTGCGGGCGCGCCAAACGGAAACGCGCACCGCCTGAGTTTGTGGGCCGGCAGAGAACCGCAGCGTGACCTGGTGCCACGGAGTGCTGCCCACCGTGGTGTCCGTTGAAGCATCCAGGCAGCGCGGGCAGGCGGGATCGGTCACGCGCAGGCACGGCCCACTGTCAGAAGTGATGTCGCTGCTGCGCACATACGCCGCGAGCATGTAAGCCTGGTTCGGGACCACGGGAAGGATCTGATATGCCGGCTCGAATTCGTCGTTCTGGCCGACGGGGAAATCGACGCGCAGGCAATGCGCCCCCGCATAGGGCGACGCGTCAGCGAAGTCCACGGCAACGTACGACGACGGCGATGAGCGCCAATCGAATCCCGCGCCCAACGGCGGTTGCTCAAAGCCGCCGTTGAACAGCAAGTTGCCCGGCTCGCTGTCCGCAGGTTTAGCGATGACGCCGCAGCGCATGAGATCCGACCAAACAGCTTGAGCTTCTTGATACCGCCCGCGATCCAACAAGCGCTCAAGGTAGGACTGCACGGCTGCAAAGGGAAATGGCGCGCGCCCGTTGGCGATGTGCGTCCAAGCTTGATGCGCCGCGTCGAACTCGTTATGCGCGCTCATGAAGTCCGCAAAGGCCAGCGGCAGCCGTGGGTCTTTCGCATCGCCCACCACCTTTTCGAGAATCATTTGCGGGTTGCGGTATGCGCGCAGGGTGAGATCGAAGGTGGGCTCCGCATAGTCGGGGCCCAGCTCCAGCAGGCGGTGGAAGCAGGACAGGGCGGCGGGCGGCCGGTCCGTGCGCAAATAGTGGTTGCCCGCCTCCCACCAAACCCGCGGCACCATGGGGGAGAGATCGAGCGCGCGCTGCAGCGCGGGGTCGGCGCAAGCGGGGTCGCGGACGGATTCACAAGCCGAGGCGAGGGCCAGCCAGTAGTCGGACTTGTGGGGATTCAACTCCGCGGCTCGACGCGCCTCTCGAGCGGCCGCGGCGAGACTGGAGAGCTCCAGCGAATTGCCATCGAGTTGGCTCAGCCGGCTGTGCAGGACCGCGTTGCCAGGATCGATGGCCAGGGCCTTCTGCACATCCGCGACCTCATCTGATTTCTCCAGCGCGGTGACCGCCGCAATCTTGATGGCTTCGACGCTCCCCGCCAGCGCCACCAGCGCGGCCAGGGAGAGAAACCATCCGGAGCGCCGGCGGGATTCCAGCGAGAACTCAACTTGATTCATAGAGAGAGGGCGCACGGGCATCGAACGTGCTGAAAGAATCAGGGATTTAACGGGTCGTCACGATCGGGGTTCATCGGGCCGGGAGCTTTTCCGGAGTGGCGGGAGAATCCCCACGGCCCGCACAACGTCGCAATTGCCTAGCGGAGAGCATCCGCGCCGGTCACTTCGGATTTCGTCGGCTTCTCAGTAACGCCGTAGGTGTTGTAGTACCGGCCGTAATAATCGTAATAGCCGTTATGGCGCGCATCCACCTTGTTGAGGACGACGCCCAGAACGTTGGCGCCGACATTTTGCAGAATCTTGCGGGCGCGCGTCACGGCCCCGCGGACGGTGGCTCCGCTTTCCACCACAAAAACCACGCCATCCACCAAAGTCGAAAGGATCATGGCATCGGTGACGGGAAGCACGGGTGGCGAATCAATCACTACGAACTTGAACCGCTGGCGCAATTCATGGAGCAGCGATTCCATGGCCGAAGAGGAAAGCAGTTGCGCCGGGTTGGGGGGCTGGGGCCCGGCGGGGAGCGCCCAGAGCGTGGGCACGGGAGGGAACTCCCGCAGCGCCGTCTCAATATCGTGCGCCCCAGTGAGGTAGCTGGCCAGGCCGGTGCCATTTACCAGATGGAGTGACTTGCCGATGCTCGGATGGCGAAGGTCCGCATCGATGAGCAGGGTGGGCTCTCCGCGCTGCGCAAGGGCAATCGCCAAGTTGAGAGAGGTGATCGTCTTCCCTTCGCCCGCCGTCGAGCTGGTCATCAACAGCACCTGGGGCGGTTGCGGGGCAGTGGAGAGGACCACCGAGGTCAGAAGAGTTCGAAAGGCCTCAGCCACGGCGGAAGTAGGCTGACTCAAAAGCGCCAATCCCTGCGTGGCGTTCCCATTTCCGTTGTTTCCCGCAAGTGAGGCCGTTGGCCGCCGATGCATATCGCGGGCGAGGGGCACAACTGCCAGGGCGGGAGCATTTGCCACTCTCTCCGCCTCATCGACGCTCTTAATGGAAGTGTCCACAGCTTCTTTTACGAAGGCCAACGCCAAGCCCAGAACCAGTCCCACCATCAGACCGATGAGGACATTCAGCAGTTTTTGGGGACGAACCGGCGTCCGCGGCGCTTTGGCGGGGTCAATGATATGGATATTTGTGGCGCGCAGCCCCGCTGAAACCGTCGCATCCTTGAGCCGCTGCAAGAGGTTGTCATAAAGCTGTTGATTCGTGTCGGACTCGCGCTTCAGAAGATTGTGTTGGATGAGAAGCTGGTTCAGCGCTCCCACTTCGACTTTTTCCTTGGCCACGGCAGCCGCCAACAGCCTCTCCCGCCCCAAGGCGGCCAGGTAGTCATTCCGCATTCTCTCCACGGTCCGTTTTCGCTCTCGATCGATCAGCGACTGAACCTCATCCACCTGACTCTGCAACCGCTCCGCTTTGGGGTGTTTCGGCCCGGATTGCTGCAAAGTATCAACGTATTGCGATTTCAGGTCGGCATACTTTTCTTCCAGGTGCTGCAAGAGGTCGTTTTGCGCCACAAAGGCGACTTCCGATTCGTTCGTGCGCACCAGTTCGTAGATGGACTCCTTTTGCAGCCGATCGCTTTGGGCGTTCGTGAGGTCTCGACTCAGGTCCGCCATTCGCTGCTCGACGACACTTTCTTTGTCGCTGATATTGACGATGGCGTTTTGCCGCTCGTAATCCACCAACGCCTGCTGGGATTTCTCGACCTTGGCTTTCAGTTCATCGAGCTGCTGTTCCATCCACCCGGACGCCTGACGAGTGGCATCGTATTTCTGCCGAAAATTGTATTCGATGTAGTTGTTCGCCAGTGAGTTGGCGATTTGGGCGGAGAGACGGGGATCGGCGCTTTCGAAACTCACCGTCACCACATGGCTATCGCGCACTTTCTGAACGTGCAGACATCGCCGGAAGGGCCCCAGAAGCCCATCCACCGAGGTCGGGAGCGGAGATGAAAACAGGCCACTGCTCGGTTGGATGGCGGCCACCCATTTGGGGTCTTTCAGCAGGCCGACTTGCTCAATGGTGCGCTCGGCCAGGCTCACGCCCTCAAGAACCTGGATTTGTGTCCCAATAAAAGCCTCGTCGGTGGGGATCTGGCGGAAGAAGTCGTTCAGGGATTGAATCTGCAGCGTGTCGGCCTCGATATCCAGGTGTGCCGTAGCTTCATAGATCGGCGTCATCTTAAAAGAGGCGATCGCGACCAGCAGGGTCACGATGAAAGCGACGCTGATGATGGCCCAGCGACGCTTGTTGATGATGTTCCAATAAGTCCGCAGATAACTGAAGCTGTCGAACTCTTGCGCCTCAATATCGAAGACTTGGCCGGCGGGTGAGTGTGCCGCTTCCGGCAACCTCGGCCCGCTTGGCGACAGAGCTTGATTTTCAGGCATGTCCTTCACCCCGGAAACCGGTGATTGTCGACGAGAGTTGGATGGGCATTACGCATTCTCAATAGTGATAGATAAGTCCCCACGTGGCAGCGGTGATGGCGGCCTCGGCGCCCCGGCGCAAGGCTTTTTTCCCGGCACTGTCGGGAACAAAAAGGATGTCATTGGCCTGGAGTTGAGCATCGTGCTCGTGGCCTTCCAGCACTTTCGTCAGGTTCACAGCAATCTCTTCGCGTCCGTCCTTCGTCGCCGGGTTTTTCCGAATGATCAGGGCTTTGTTTTCGGCGGCGGTGGGCTTCACATCCTCGGCCAACGCCAGGGCTTGAATCACCGTCATGTTTTCCTGACCGGCCTTCAAGGGGAACCCTCCCGGCCGATTCACGGCGCCCACCACATAAACGATCCCGGCGCGTTGCACGGTGACGCGGTCGCCCGGATACAGGTCGACGTTGAGAAGCGGGTCGCCCGTCTCCGTCAGTCGGTTGAGGTCCACACTGAAGGTGCTATTGCAAGTGGCCGGTTTGTTTGCGGCCCCACAGGCTTCCGGTGACTTGAGGATCTGCAGGGCGATATCCCCGCGCGTCACAATGGCCAGACTCCCCGCGTCATCCGCAAGGCCTTCCGCCTGAGACAGGAGGTCCAACAGCGTGGTCTTTCCAAATACCGGATAGATTTGGGGCTTTTTCACCGCCCCGGCGATGGCGATGGCATGGACGCGAGATTCCTTGATGGCCACGGTCACCCGCGGATGGGTGTAGATTTCTGACTGGCGGTATCTCTCGCTAATCAACTCCGCAAGTTGCGGCGGCGTCCGGCCGGCCGCGGTGATCGGCGCCGAGAGCAGAGGGATCTCGATTTGGCCGGTGGGGCTGACACGGTACTCTCCGGTAACATCCGGAGCGTCATAGACGTTGATGGTCAGAACATCGTCCGGACTAATGATGCAATCCGGGAGCGCCCGGGAGGAAGCCGCTGGCGGAGGTGTTGCCGATGCCGCTTTTGAAGGAGGGTCGATCCCCGCCGGGGTCTGCGCGGCCAGGAGCGGACAGCAGGCCAGGACCAATACCCAGACAGCCACCCCCTTGCCTCCCGGGAGCCTTCTCCGAGGGCTTTGCGTCTTGCCAGCCGAGACGGTCATTTCGGATCTCCTGAACATTTCACTCAAGTGCAAGGGCTGAAAGTGAAGGAACGTCCGGGCGCGGGCCGCTCGGTTTTGGGCGTGCGCTCCACCGCCCACGCGTCCACTTCCACGGCCGCGGACTTCTGGAGGAGTTGGACGGACAGCACCAGCCGGAATTGCTTCTTGTGGCGCACCAGGATGCCCTCAATACCTTCCAGCGGACCCGCCTTGACGCGCACCCAATCTCCGCACTTCAGGAACGGATAGGGCTCAACGTGCACGCGGCGCTCCAGGGTTCGGCGCACCGCTTCGATCTCCGCGTCGGGAATGATCGCCGCCACGCCCGCAAATCCCACGAAACCGAGAACGCCGGGCGTGGTCAGGATGCTGAGCTGCCGTTCGAGTCCACCCCGCAGGAAGACATAGCAGGGGAATAGGGGCGAGGAAAGTTCCTTGGTTCGGTCGCTCCACTTCCGAATGGAGGTGTATTGAGGCAGAAACACCTCAAATCCCTTGTAGGTCAGGGAACGCGCCGCCAGGCTCTCATGCTGGTGCCGGGTGTGGATGGCAAACCAACCAGCGTTCCATGGCCGGTAATCCTCAAGCGGTTGCGTGTTGCCCGTCAACATATAGCTCCGCCATTTGAGTCCCAGGCGCCTTCCCCTGCCTGAGCCGCGTCTAACCAACGCCCCCGCCGTTCTCAGGGGCCCTACCTGCCAACGCTCCGTCAGCTTGCTCCATCGGCGCTGGCAGCCTTCATCGCGTGCAGATCCACGATCTGCTTTTGCAGGAACCGGCCCGTCCCTTGGAAGTCCACGGCAATTTGGAAGCGTGGCTCCTCCTGGAGGCGCTGAACAATTCCTTCAAAGCGAATCGTCGTAACCTGTTCCTCCGGGGCCTGGAAGTGTGCATACAGAGTAATCTTGGTGCCCGGTGGCACGGGTTGCTCGAGCGCCACTCGCGCCCCGTCAACTCCAATGTCGTAGAGAACTCCTTGCACTTTCACCTGATGGTTCGGTCCGTTCGAAACCTGCACGGTGACCGGACATCGAATCTCAAATCGTTTTGCTTCGCGCATAGGGGATAGCCCTTCTGACTCCGTTGACGCTGTCACGGGAGCTGACGACACCAAATGGTTAACCTTTTTAAATGTTGGAAGCGGGAAAGACAATCGCCTGTCCGCATGAGTGGACAGTTTCATTGGTGTGAGGCGGGCCGCTCATTACCTCCCCCAATCGCCCTATGAAAATGCCGGGCAAACACCAGGACAGGCAATGAAATGGGTTAGGAGAATTGGGCGCTGCCTCACCATAACTTCCTAACCCATTGTGATGACGTGCTACCCATTCTTGCCGCCAGAACAGCGGCAGTTAGCTACGCGGTTCGTTTGCGTCTGCGGACCGGGCGAATCAGGACCTCGGCGGGAATATTCAGCGTTTGATTGAGCCGGCGGATCATGGCGAGTGACAGGGGTCGATCCCGGCGAAGCACTTCGTAAACTCGCGTCCGATTGCCGATCACGCCGATCAACGTCTTCTTATCCGCTCCCTGCTGCTCCAGCCGGAACTTGATCGCCTCAATGGGGTCAGGAGCATCGATGGGAAAATGCGCCTGCTCGTAGGCCTCGACCAGTGTCGTCAATACTTCCAGTCGATCTCCCCCCGAAGTCCGCTCGTCCGCTCCCCAAAGGCGCTCGATTTCGCGGAGCGCCGCCGCATGGTCGTCGTCAGTCTTGATGGGTTTGATCAGCATATTGCACCGTCCTCACATCGATCTTGTCATATTCTTCATGGCTACCCAGCCATTTAATAAACACAATACCGCGACGGTAGTCGATGGCGGTAACCAGGCGATAGTCGTTCCCTTTGATATTAAAGACCACCCGATCAGCCCCTACGATGCTGGCGTTTCCATAATATTCTTTCACATCGGCTGGCTTTTTCCATTCCGCCTGTCTGGCTTCGTGGAACCAAGCGTCCAGTGCGGTTTTCACGGTGCGGTAATCCTTATGGCCGGTCAAGTTCCTGGCAAACCGAACGAGCGTATTCCGGGCGATGACGCGCACCACCGCATCTTAGCATGTTCCCAAAATGGGCACAATGTGATGATTTTGAAATACGGACTTCACCCTTGTTCATTCAGCTTGGCCGGGGGCGCGGAATATTTTTGGGAGTATTCTCCGTCCGTCTTGACATGCTGGAAATAGTAGAGTGTGGCGGCGAGCCGGCAGTCCACGTTGATCTTGCGGTAGATGGTGTAAAGGTGGGTTTTTACCGTGTTTTCGGAAACGGCCAGGCGGCTGGCAATTTCCTTGTTACGGGAACCGGTGGCGAGCAAACCCAGGACCGTCCATTCCCGGCGCGTGAGCCCGTTGGAGTTTGCGCTCTCCGCGCTTTCCGCCTGCGCGAGTTTGTGGATGAGGCGCGTCGCCACCTGGCGGCTTACCCAGATTTCGCCCCGTCCGACAACGCTGATCGCCTTGAGCAGGGTGTCCAGGTCAGAGGCATTGGAGACGCATCCGCAGGCCCCCGCGCGAACCGCCTGAAATTCGAATTCCTCGTCGGCCGTGTCAAGAAAGAGCAGGATTTTGATTTCGGGCGCGAGATTGCGCAGCCGGGAGACGACTTCGAAATCCGTATCACCGCCGCTGGCATGAACCAGCAGAACCTCCGGCTGGGCCTTGTGGAGGACCTCCACATCCTCGGGAATGTTGGGAAGCTCCAGGACGATCGAGCATTTCTTGCTGGAGGCGAGCAGGGCACACAGTCCCTTTCTGGACAACGAAAGGCGGCTGATGACCCCCAACCTCATGTGACCCAACCCTCAAGAAAAATTTGCGCGATGGCCGCTATTCTGACACCGGCGAAGTGGATTGTCACTCAAAAACACCATCTCGCTGCCGGACTCGCGCCTTGCGAATTGAAAGACCGCCCGGTATGTCACATTTTGGCGGCTGCTTCATCCGGTTCGAGACTCGTGTAGACATTCCCGCGCCGCCGGGCCACAATGAAATATCCGTTCAAGGAGATAATGCAGGGCAGGCTCATCATGATGAAACCAGCCAAGATGCATCGGGTCATTGCGGGGGCTCTGTTGGTGGCCGCCGCCGGTGGGGGGTTGGCCGTCCGTCTGCTTGCGGCCCGGCATGCGAAGACCAAGGTCCTGGGCCTCAACAAGGTGATTGCCTTCACCTACAGCCCTACCAAGGACTTTGACGTCAAGAAACTGCACTCGGTAACGCTGATTGGTCCGGTGGATGCCGCCGACTGGAAGTATTGGCGGCCGCGCGGGGTGGTGGCGGCGGTCGGACATTTGTGGTTCGACCTGCTGCGCTCGCCCGTGGAAAAAGCCGTGGATAACCTCGTGGGACAGGACTACGGCAGAAACCCGCAGCCGACGAATATGATTGAAGAGTTCGGTTTTGATTTCGGCGGCAACCTGGATGAGAAATCCGCCCGGATTCTCCGTCAGGCAAAGCTGAAGAAGCCGGACCTGGCCTTGGCGGTCTGGCAGATGCGTGGGCCGATCCCGCAAGATTTAGCGGAGACTTACCGCGACGTGGCGGACCTCGTGATGTTTGAGAGTTATGTCGGCAACCAGACGCAGTATTGGTTCATCGCCATCCAGGCTTGGTCGGCGCGAAGGTTTGGCATCCTGCCGAAGACCATCATGGTGCTGGGGGTCGGTAAGGGCGGCAATCCCGGCGAGGACTGGGCCGAAACGAAAGAGGAACTCGAACAGCAAATTCGTTTCGTGCGCCTGATCGCCCCGGAATCGCCCGGGGTGGGGTTTTTCGGCGGCACCCCCGAACTGCTCACCGCGGCCGACGCCTTGTGCGCACATTTCTTCAATTTTCCCACCAACGGTTCCGGGCTGCCCACCAAGGTTCGCGATCTTGCCAGGACCTTTTCCCGCCACTACGCGAAACCAACCCTGGTCGTTTCCCCCAGCCTGGTGACGGCCAACTACAACGAAAACGGAAGCGGAGCACTGGCTGAGCCGAAGACGTTGCGCGCCTACCTGATCAATCTCGGCGAACAGGACGCCCAAAATGTGAAAGTGCGATTGCGCAATTCCCCCAATCTGGGCGGCAATGTCTTCGCTGAAGGCGAGGTTCCGCTCATCGCCAAGCAGGATGAAGCGATCGCCGTCTTGCGCGTTACCGGCACCTGGCGTGTGTGGGTGGGGGCATGGGTCCTGGAAGTAGATGCCCCCGGCTGCGACGTCCTTACCTTTAAGCCCGAACCTCCCACCAAATAATTTGAACCCTGCCGGAAGTTGGCGTATTTTCATGACGCAACGCGGCAAGGAGTGGAAATTTAGACGGCAGGAGGATCCCATGCATGGTTCCAAGAATCCGTCCACCGCGGTTTCGCGCCGGACTTTTCTGGCGGCGGCGACGGCCCTTCCGGCGGCTTCACTGATCGAACCCCTGCGGGCAGACGCCCGGCCGGAGGATCCAGCGTGGTACTCGACCATGCGACGCTGCGGCCAGATCAACTACAACGAGAAGGATCCGCTCAACATCGATCCCGAGGCTTGGATGGATTACTGGGCCTCACTGAAGGTGAACGCCGTGCTGGTGAATGGCGGCGGAATCATGGCCTTTTATCCCACCCAAGTGCCCTACCACCATCGCAGCGAATTCCTTGGGTCGCGCGACGTGCTGGGCGAAATGGTGGCGGCGGCCAAGAAGCGGGGCTTTCGCGTGGTGGCGCGCATGGATTGCAACCTCGCTTACCAGGAAGCGCTGGAGGCGCGCCCGGAATGGTTTGAGCGCAACCGCGACGGCTCCGCCCGGCCCCATGCCGAGTGCCCCTGGCTCTACAAGACGTGTGCGTTCAGCACTTATTTTACGGAACAGATGCCTGCCATCTACCGCGAGATCAACGCGCACTATTCCGTGGACGGCTTCTTCACCAACGGATGGCCTTCCACCGCAGCCCTGGGGGTTTGCTACTGCGATGCTTGCCAAAAGGTTTTCCGCGAAAAAGTGGGCGGAGTGCCTCCGGAGACCACCGACGCTTCCAGCCTTCTCTATCGCCGCTATTACGCTGCTTACATGGATCGCGTGCTGGAAATTTGGAAGCTGTGGCACAGCGTGGCGCAAGAAAAGAAGCCGGATTCGGTTTACGTCGGCAACCTGGGCGGCGGGATCGACACCGTGAAGAGCGTCAAGAAGCTGGCGGAGGTGGCAGCCTGGTTCAATGCTGATCACCAGGGCCGCTCAGGAACGACGCCGGTTTGGAACTGCGCGCAGCAGGGGCGCGTGGCCCAGTCCGTGATGAATGGTCGCGCCATCACCAACGTAACAGGCGCCTATGCGGTGGGGCGGCCTACCTGGCGCCACACTGCGCAGAGTTCTGCGGAGCTGCGCATGTGGCTTGCCCAGACAGTGGCGAGTGGCATGGTTCCCTGGTTCCACTGGCTGGGTGGATCTCCCGAAGATACTCGCTGGCGCAATGTGGGCCGCGAATTTTTTGCGTGGCTTGCCTCAAACGAAGCGGACTTCTGCAATCGCCGGTCCGTCGCTGACCTTGCGGTCCTCTATCCCCAAAGCACCGTGGCTTTTTACCGGCGGGGCGGGGGCCGCGACCCAGCGGTGACCGGCGCGGAATATCTCCAGGGACTTTACTACGCCCTGCTGGAAGGGCGCTTTCTATTTGATTTCGTTCATCAGGAAAATCTTTCCGCTCAGGCCCTGGCGCGTTACCGGGCTTTGCTGGTTCCCAATGCGGCCTATTTGCGGGATAGAGAATGTGAGGCCATCCGGCAGTACGTGCGCTCGGGCGGATCGCTGCTCGCGACCTTTGAAACCTCGCGTTACAACGAGTGGGGTGACCCGCGTCAGGAGTTGGGGCTTGCCGACGTTCTGGGGGTAAGTTTAGCCGGCGAGGTTATGGGCCCGCACGCGAATGGCTACATGCGCATTGAGAAGCGCCATGAGCTCGCCGCAGGCTTTGAAGGAACCAACCTTCTGCCCGGGGGTGAGTATCGGTTGCCGATTCGGCAACGCGCCAACTCCGCCGCCGTTCTGACGGTGGTTCCCAACTATCCCGCCTTCCCCCCTGAGATGGTCTATCCACGGACGCCTCACACCAGCGAACTCGCCGCCTCCTTCCGGGAAGAAGGTTCCTCCCGCGTGGCGTACTTCGCCGGGGACGTGGACCGCACATTCTGGGGCTCGGGCAACGCGGACCTCTGTCGAGTGCTCCATAACGCCATTCGCTGGCTGCGTCGAGGCAGCACTCCTCCTGCCACCGTGACGGGTGATGGACTGGTCGAGATCTTCGCCTGGGAAACCGAACCCGGCTACGCGCTGCACGTCCTGAACTATACCAACCCCAATGCGCTGCGGGGACCCTTTCGGCGCATCTATCCCCTTGGTGCGCAGCAGGTGGAGTTTCGAACCGAACGCCGGATTGCGAGCGTCCGCGCCCTGAAAGCGGCTGCGTCACTTCCCTTTCATCAGCAAGGGGAAAACGTCAGCTTCGTGATTCCCGCTGTGGAAGATTACGAAGTGATAGCGCTGACCTAGCTATGCCGGCCCCCAGCCCGTGCGGATAATGTTGCGCTCATTGTCGTACCATGAGGCGTAGGCGGGCCCGGCAAGAAAATTGTCATGCGCTTCATGGAGCAGATCGTCGAGGCGTTTTCGCAAACGGGCTGCCGTTTGATGGTCCGAACCGGCAAGGTTTTTCATCTGGTAGGGATCGGCCTGGTTGTCGAAGAGTTCTTCGCGGCCGGAAAACCATTTCACGTATGTGTGCTGTTTGGTTCGCACTCCTCGCCATTCCGGCCAGGGCCATTCGCTAGTGTGACAGCCTCCGATTGTGATGTAGACTTTCTCACCGGTGGTCAGGGTGCTAGTGGAAGGGGAGCAAAGATGAACAGTGGAATCTTGGTCTGTTTTTTGGGCACGCTCTCCTTTGGCCTGCTGGGGTGCACTTCCAAGGCTGCCGAGCGCAGGAATTGCCAGGCCTCCGCTCTCGTTCTCATGATTTACGTGTGGGCGACGCTGGTGATGCTGATCCGGTCGGCGGGGCTTCCCTCACCCTTCTCACTGCCGCTTAAGGCAGCAGCGGTGTCCGTAGCCTGCGGCATCTGCTCTGCCCTGGCTTACTATGCCTTCCAATTTTCAATCGGATTCGGCAAGGTGTCGGTTGGCTGGTTGATGATGAACATTTCGAGCGCAATTCCTGCCATAGTCTCGCTGTTTGTATACGGGGAGAAGCTCACGCGCCTGAAAGTCCTGGCGTTCTGTTTGGTTCTCGTAGCGCTTTACCTTATCTTCCGTGGCCGCCGCGCCGAGACGCGGTCTGAGACGTCTTCCACCCCGGGCGCGATGCAGACGAAGTGGTATCTGCTGATGCTGGTGATCCTGCTGACCAACGGTATGAGTTCCTACGGGTTGAAGGTCATCGCGGCGTGGGGTTTGCCGGAAACCACCAAGTTTCCGTATCTGACGGTTTGGTACGCGGCGGGCCTCGCAACCATTGGTGTGCCTATTTTGTTCCAGCGCGTGCGCATCACCGTGCGGGAAGTGGGGTGGTCAAGCATCATGGCGGCCCTGAGTCTCGGTGGCCAGATCGCCATGGCCGTGGCGCTCAAACTCAACGTTCCGGGTCACGTGGTTTTCCCCATCGCCATCGGAGGCTCGGTCTTTATTGTGATTTTAGGCGGCCTATTCCTGTTTGGTGAACGGCTGAATGGATTGACGGCAGGCGGCGTTTCCTTCGGCTTGGCGGCTATCATTCTTCTCAGCCTCAGTTCAGTCCCGACGGAGAGAAAGGATTATCAAATATGGCGGACAAGAGCCCAGCCGACGCGGAGCATGGAAACGGGGCGCTGATCCCATACGAATGGCCGGGGTCATATTTCCTGGGGGAGGAGGAATTGGCCGCCGCAGCGTCCGTCTTGAAGGCGCGAAGCCCCTTTCGCTTTTATGGCCACGCCTTGCAGGGATATGCCGATCGGTTGGAGAAAGCATTCTGCGAACGGCTGGGAAGGAAATACGCCCTCGCCGTCAATAGCGGCACGGCTGCTCTCTCCCTTGCCATGAGCGCGCTGGGCCTTGGCCCGGGGGATGAAGTGCTACTGCCTGGATACCTGTGGGTCTCCTGCATCGCGGCGGTTATCCGCGCGGGTGCGATTCCACGGCTGGTGGATGTGGATGACACCTTCTGCATGGACCCTGCCGACTTGGAGAAGAAGATCGGCGTCCATTCGCGCGCCGTGCTTTTGACTCATATGAGCGGAGCGCCCGGAGCCGTGGACAAGATTGCGGCGATCTGCCGCGCCCACAAGCTATCCCTGATTGAGGACTGCGCGCAAGCCAACGGCGCTTCCTTCCACCGTAAACCTGTGGGCACATTCGGAGACTTGGCAATCTTCAGTTTTCAACTGAATAAGAACATCACGGCAGGCGAGGGAGGAATAGTGGTCTGTGATGAAGAAACCCTCTACCGGCGTGCCTGGGCCTGTCACGATCTGGGGTACCCACGCAATTCCGAGGGCCGATTGAATACCACCGACCCGTCGTTGCAGCTTTGGGGGCAGGGATCGCGATACCCGGAACTGCTGGCCGCCGTTGTCTACACCCAATTGAAAAAGTTGGATACGATTACCGGAGCCATGCACAAGGCCAAATACTCCCTGCGCAGCAAGCTGGAAGGCCTCCCGGGCCTGGCCTTTCGGCGCATCATCGACCCGGCTGGTGACACCGGCCCGTTTCTTCTGATGATCTGGAAAGACCGGGAAACTTGCCTGCGCATTGTGGAGAAGACACGCGCGGCCGGCGTTCAAACCGGCAGCCATGGGCTCAACAATATCCCCATGACCGATTGGGGGCTGCACATTTACTACAACAACCTTAGCCTGGTGGAAAAACGATCACTGAGCGCTGCGGGCCGCCCCTGGACTGACCCCTTGAACTCTTTTGCGGCGAACTATGAATACAAGAAAGGAACGCTGCCGGTGCTCGACGACCTGATCGAGCGTTCCAGCCTGCTTTCCATTCCGCCGATGCTGAGCCCGGAAGCCATTGAGATCATCGGGACGGAGTTTGCTCGGGCTGCCCAAGTGGGGTGACCGGCACACAACCCTATGGCGGGGCGCTCGCGGGCCTTAGGTTGGCAAGGGTGGATATTAATGCGCGGGGCGCCTTGGACTGCGGCGGCTCGACGCCGCCTTTTCACTTTCTTCATTCTCCAGTAAAGGAGCAATGCAAGGCGGCGTCGAG
>Ga0326728_10014157_pt1 | contig 17060 bp, 13 predicted proteins | sample MB3enrmetagenome_FD_207602 | JGI IMG/M metagenome (GOLD analysis project Ga0326728, IMG submission 207602) | Lab enriched peat soil microbial communities from McLean, Ithaca, NY, United States - MB31MN | ecosystem: Environmental > Terrestrial > Soil > Wetlands > Peat | place: USA: New York...
AGAAATGCGAACTGGCCCTGCTGATTCAGAACCTCGATCTCAATGAAATCCGCAAGCTGGCGCGTGAACGTCTGGACTTGGCTGTACAGCCTCGCAACGTCGCCTTCGATCTGTGTCCGCAGGAGCGTCTTCATGGCGTTGCCGGTAAACTGTGTCTTCAGTTCATCGATTGCACCGGCTGGATCGTGCAGTAAGCGCGCAAGCGCAGCGCCGATGCCGGTTTTCGACCGCGCTCCTTCGAGAAGGACGCAATAGAAGATTTCGATTTTGTAGAGCCGGTCGCGCTTGGCTTCAAAGAACTGTCGCCGCTGGTCGATTGCCGTCTCAACGACCGGGTCGTCGTAGTGGGCGAATGGGATCTCGGGACGGTTCTGTTTGAAAAGATATTGATAGACGTGGAAGCCTGGGCCGAAGGCTTTGAGCGCGGCCTCCAGGCGCTTGACGGCGTATTCCTGTTCTGCGTGGTCCAAGCTCTCGTAGTCCACGCCGGACACGCGTAGCACCATGCCCACGTCGCCGCTCTTGGTCAGAAACACAGTCTCATTCCAAAAGCCATACAAGTTGATGTGGTCGTTGAGCGCAGCCGCCTCTTTCCACGGTTTGATGACCCTGTCGAGTCGCAGCATCAGACCACCTCCACGCGGGGGACATTCTGTTTGGCGGCGTCGTAGCGGACGTTGTAACGTTCCGATTTTGCTAGGATGCGCAAGAAAGCCGGGTCGGTATTCGTGACCCAGTGGCCGAAGGCGAAACCGCCGACGAAGACGGCAAGGCCAGCGAGCAGGCTGTTAAAGAGATTGAATGCGCCGACAGCCCCGACGCAGACGAAGTAGAACAGCGTCCGCTCCACCCCGAGGTATGTGAGGGGCTTGTGCAGGCTCTTGTAGACCCGGTTCCTCCTGCCGGTTGAAGTGTGTGTCTGCATCGTCGCTCCTCACAGCTTGAGAAATCGTTGGGCTTTCGTTGACAGGCATGGTATGAGGCTCTGCTTACACGCCCCAAAGCCAGGTCAGAACATTGGCGGCTAGTACGGCAATCCCCGTGCCGGCGGCGACACCGGCCAGGGTCTTCTTGGCGCCCGGCTCGCCATGCGCGAACTGGTACCCGCCAACTACGATGGCGATCAAACTGGCGACTTTGGCAACCGTGCCTGTAAAGAGGGTTTGCAGTGCGGTGAAACCGGTGTCGAAAGGTGACTGCGCAAACGCAATCGAAGGGAGGAAGAGCAGCAAGGTTAAGAGGCAGAGGTTAGGGCGCATCCGGCGCAGAATGCCCCTCATGGCAGTCTGCAATCGGCAGTCGGGCGTGGGCGTGGGGATCATCGGCACCTCCAGCGGCCCCGGTCGGGCCGCGATATGCCCAAACCGTAGGCCCATTTCGCGCGCCGCGTCCAATAACTTTTTGGAAGTTGGCGATAAGTTTTTGCGAGAGTATGAGCTCCGTCGTCCCGATTCTGCGGGGTATCAGGGGCATCTTGGCAATCGAAACGTCAACGATTCAACGGGCGGCGCGGAGAAAGAGATGTCCTTTCCACAAAGTTCAGGGGCGCGGTTCGCCCCTGAACTACCTTAGCGGTCGATCCGTAGGTTTGGATTCAACACTCATCCCGCTGCCGAGGTAACAGAGAAGCCAAAACTTGCTGGGTATGCCTGAATCAAGTGAAAGGCGTCGAAGCCAGAGAACTATGCGACCCGATCAGTGGGGCAAACGAGGCCGAAGCCAGCCATAGACCCATGTTCCGGCAAGCGCGCTCAAGACTGCGGCAAACATCACCGAGACACCGTTGCCAATCAGAGCGAAGAGCGGCCCTGGGCAAGCGCCGGTCAAAGCCCACCCCAAGCCGAAGATTGTGCCGCCGACGGCGTATTGGAGGCCACTGCCCATTGGCCTCTTGAGGATGGTAATCGGGCCGCCGGAGATGGACTTCAATCCCAGCCGCTTGATGAGCGCGATAGAGACAGCCGCGGTTGCAACCGCAGAACCGATGATGCCGTACATGCGGAACGACTGGAAGCGGAACATCTCCTGAATGCGGAACCAGGAAAGCACCTCCGATCGAGTGAGCACAAATCCGAATGCGATGCCCAGCAGCAGATAGACGGGCAGGAATGCGGGCCGAAGCTCTGGCTGCTCACCGCTTGCGACGCCGCAGCCTTGGAATTCAGGAAGAGACGTTTGCGTCATAGGCGTCCAATCACAAACGGCAGGATGAAGTACGTCGCGGCTAGCCCTCCGGCGAAGAATCCGAGGACGGCGATCAACGAAGGCAGTTCGAAGTTGGCCAGGCCGCTGACAGCATGGCCCGAGGTGCAGCCTCCTGCGTATTGCGTTCCAAAGCCCACCAGGAATCCGCCCACCACAACTGAAATGAAGCCAGGCAACGTTAGCAGCGCGTGCCACGTGAAGAGCTCATGCGGCGCAACGCCGGTGAAGTCGTGAATTCCCAGCCTGCTCAGAGTTGCCGTGGTTTCTGGGGAGATCGCGATCGCATGCGGCGTTCCGATGTGCGAGGCAAGAAAACCGCCGAGCAACACTCCGGCCAGGAACACAAGATTCCAGAGCCCGGCGCGCTTCCAGTCATAGCGAAGAAACTCGATTCTCCCCGGAACAATGGCGGAACAAAGGTGGCGCAGATTGCCGGAGATTCCGAAGACCTTGTTGCCTATGAGCAGCAGCGCAGGAACAAAAAGGCCAATTAGCGGACCAGCCACGTACCACGGCCACTCAGCATTGAACCAGCTTGTCATTCGGGCATCCGTCCTCTCTGCACAGCCCGCAGCGCATTTGCCTCGGCTCGTATCACGCGAGTCCCGGATGTCTCCCTTGACGCAGGTCCCAGAGCGCGGCCACAAGCGCATCGATCTCCTCACAGGTGTTGTAAAGCGCAAGCGTAGCGCGAAGCGTGCTCTCCACGCCGAAGCGGCGAAGGATGGGCTGCGCGCAGTGATGGCCGCCACGCACCGCAATGCCTTTGCGATTCAAGTAGTCGCCGATCTCCTCGGTGCGGAAGCCATCAATGATGAAGGAAAGCACGCCGGCCTTCTCCTTGGCCGTGCCGATGATGTGCAGACCTGGAATGCGCTGGAGGGCGGCCGTGGCATAGGTGAGCAGCATGTGCTCGTGGCGCGAGACATTGGCGATGCCGACACGATCGAGATAATCGATCGCGGCGCCGAGGCCAACCGCGTCGGCGATGTTTCCGGTGCCGGCTTCGAAGCGCTGCGGAGGCGGTTGGTAGAGCGTCTTCTCGAAGGTGACATCCTGGATCATATTGCCTCCGCCTTGCCATGGCGGCATGTTGTCCAGCACCTCAGACTTTCCAAACAGAACGCCGATGCCGGTCGGCGCGAACACCTTGTGGCCGGAGAAGACGTAGAAGTCGCAATCGATGGCTTGCACGTCGACGCGCATGTGCGACACTGCCTGCGCGCCGTCCACGAGCGCGCGCGCACCGTGACGATGAGCGGCCTCGACCATTTGCTTGACCGGCACAATCGTGCCCAGGGCATTCGAAACGTGCGCGATGGAAACAAGGCGCGTCTTCGGGCCAAGCAGCTTTTCGTATTCGTCAAGCAGCACTTGGCCGGAGTCGTCCACAGGCGCAACGCGCAGCAGAGCGCCTTTTTCCGCGCACAGCATCTGCCAGGGAACGATGTTGGCGTGATGCTCGAGCCAGGTAATGACGATCTCGTCGTCCTTTTGAATATTGTGGCGACCCCAGCTTTGCGCAACAAGGTTGATGGCTTCGGTGGCTCCGCGGACAAAGACGATTTCACGCGTGGCCCCGGCGTTCAGAAAGCGGCGCGTCTTCTGTCGCGCAGACTCGTACGCATCGGTGGCGCGCGCGGCCAACTCATGCGCGGCACGATGCACGTTCGAGTTTTCGTGCTCGTAGAAGTAGGAGATGCGATCGATGACCGACTGCGGCTTCTGCGTCGTTGCGCCGTTGTCAAGCCAGATCAGCGGGTGTCCGTTGACGACCTCGCGCAGGATGGGAAAATCGCGCCGAATCGCCTCGACATCAAACGAATAGGAAGAGAGGCCGAGATCGCCCAGAACTTCAGGCTGTCCCGCGCCCGGAACCACGACCGGCAAAGCACTTGCCGCATAGAGCGGTCTAGGCTGGCTCTGAGGATCGTGTGAAGCCGGAGCACGATAGTCGGGCGCATGAGCTACGGTTCCCGAGAGCTGCGGCGCGTTCAGGTTGAGCGGCGATGCAAAGGGATTGCCGTTGCTCGCTGAGTCTTGAGCAGGAGGGGCAGGGGTTTCCGGCGCACCGGCCGGCACAGGTCCGGGGAGTGTGGGCGGCATTGAAAAGAGCGGCCGCGCATCTTCAAGGAAGGAAAACGCCGGGATAGCGGACGAATCCACGGCGCCGAGAACCCCAGGAACTGCGGGCGCCGGAGGCTGCGGAGAATTCGAAAGCTGAGATGGTTGAACGTCCGTGAGCGAGGAAAATGGAATAGCAGCAAAGCCCCCATCGCTGAAAGCCGATTTCCCCAATGCGTAGCGCGGCGCATTGACGGGAGATGATTCCGCGGCAGGTTCCACGAAGAGCGGACGCGCATCGGCGAGAAATGCAAAAGGCGCGCCTGCCGTAGGGTCAATTTCACCGCTGGGCACGGCAGCGCCGGCCGTAGCTGGAGCAGCAGCGGGTAGGTTTGGCGCGGCGCCTCGGTCTGGAACTGCGACGAATGCACCAGGATGAGCCTCGCTCAACCCGGCAAGCAACCCCGGTATTGAGGGAGCATTCGGACTGGGCACAGCCGCATAGGGATTCCCCGTGAATGCCGAGTTCGGCGGCAAAACAGAAACTGCCGCAGTTGCAACGGGCGCTTGGAGCCCTTGCGGCAATGCATTGAAGATATCGTTGGCCAACCGGGCCAACTCAGCTGGGGCCGGGATGCCACCGGGCACACCTTCGATTGCGTGCAATCCGGCACCCCAGTTTCCGATCTCCGGAGCAGCCCCCGGAATCAGCGTCCGATCAGTTGTACTCATGGTATTGGCCTACATCCACGTCTTCCAGCAAGGCGATTGCATCCTCCGTGAGAACGGCGGCTGAGCAGTAGAGCGACACCAAGTAAGAGGCCAGCGCTCGCTGATCGATTCCCATGAAACGGACCGACAAGCCAGGACTCTGCTCGCCGGGAAGCCCCGGCTGAAAGAGACCGACAACGCCCTGCTTTTTCTCGCCGACGCGCAGCAGCAGAATCTTCGACTTCTGATCCTTGCTCCTGATTGCGATCTTGTCGGAGGGGATAAGCGGAACACCACGCCAGGTAAGGAACGGCGTGCCGAACAAAGTCACTGTCGGCGGAGGAACGCCGCGACGCGTGCATTCCCGTCCAAAGGCCGCAATGGCACGAGGATGAGCCAGGAAAATGGAGGGTTCCTTCCAAACCTTGGTCAGCAATTCGTCCAGGTCGTCCGGCGTGGGCACGCCTTTGCGCGTCTGTAACGTCTGCGACGCGGCAACGTTGTTGAGTAGGCCGTAGTCCGCATTGTTCAGAAGCTCGCTGTCCTGCTTTTCTTTCACGCTCTCAATCAGCAGCCGCAACTGCTCGCGAACCTGATCGTAAGGACTGCTGAGCAGATCGGAGACGCGGGTGTGAACGTTGAGAACCGCATTGATGCTGCTCAGGCGGTACTCGCGCGGCTTCTCTACGTAATCGACAAAGGTAGAGGCGAGGGTGGACTCGTCTTCGTGGCCGCAGGTGGACTCGATGACCTTCGACTCATCCACTTTGTTGACTCTGAAAGTTCCAGCCTCAATCGGCTTCCAGTCAAGGAAGCGAACCAGCCAACGCGGTGTGATGGCTCCGAACTGGGGAGCAGTCTTGGTGACATTTGCTAACTGAAATGCCGATTCCTCACGCAACGAAACGCGACTTACTTCTTCAGGCACAGGCTGCCTCCTTGTGTTTCAAAACGACCCAATTCGTATTCTACAGATGGAATCCTAAAGGAGCGACCTTATCGCCGACGACGGTCGAAAAACGCCGAACAGCGGACATCGCAATTACTGACACAGTCTTTGAAAATGCTCTGGAGCGCCGGGCGGGAATTGAACCCACGAATACAGGTTTTGCAGACCTGCGCGTTAGCCACTTCGCCACCGGCGCTTGTTGAACTGAAGCAGGGAGAGCGAATTTGACCGCTGCTTCGTATCGGGTATTGAAAACTGACGCACTCGCCCAGTTCGTTTCTGCGATTGTTGCTAGTACTTGCGAACGCTGCGGTCCACGCGGTCGGACCAGGCGTGAATCCCGCCGGTGAGGTTCCAGACGTGATGGAATCCGGCATTGTGAAGCACCTGCGCCGCTCTGGCGCCCCGTGGTCCCATCTTGCAGACAGTAACGATTGTCTGGGAAGCGTCGAGTTCGTTCATCCGCCTGGACAGCTCGGGCAGCGGAATGAGTTGACCGCCAATGTTGGAAATCTCGTACTCGGATTCATCGCGCACATCGAGCAGGAAGAGATTCTCACCGGCATCGAGCCGTTGCTTCAGTTCTTCCACCCTGATCTCTGGAACACCCATCGCTTGCTCCTTACTTTGGTAACTGGCGCATCAAATGCCGCCACCCCAGAAAAGCTGAAATCTGCCCCAAAACAGAAAACCCACCTGCCAGTGCAATCTCTGGCGGTGGGTCAAAATGAGGTGCCGGCTTGTAAGTTGCTCTACCCCAGCCACTTCCTCACGCCAGAAGACGCAGATGCGCAACACATCGCTGCACAACAACAGATCTTCGCGGCCATAAGGCTAGGGGCTTTCACATGAATAAGCTACCACACGGGGCCTGAATTCAACAAAGACTCCGTCCGGTCGACTGTGCTCGGGAATGAATTGTGGGAATGCGGTTCTTCAGCTGAGAATGGCCGGCATGAATTGAAGCCGAGGCCATGGGGAAACACCGGCGCACTGCACCGGGATATTACCGGGGTCCTTCATAGGGAGCAAACTCACCCTCCGAGCGAGCAATTACGGCGCAAGCAAGGGAATTGCCAACCACGTTCATCAGCGACCGACCCATATCCATCAGCGCGTCAACACCGAGAATCAGGAATATGGGTACGGTTGAGATGTGGATGACGCTGGCGGTGGCCATCAGTACAACGAGGACCGCGCGCGGCACTCCGGCAACTCCTTTGCTCGCAATCGCAAGCGTGGCCAGCATTGTGATCTGTTGTACAAGGCTGAGGTGAATTCCGCAAGCTTGTGCCGCGAAGATGGACGCCATGGCCAGGTAGATGCTCGATCCCGTCATATTGAAGCTGTAGGCAGCAGGCATCACGAAGGCCACGATCCATCGTGGCGCACCAAACGACTCCATGCGCTCCATTGCCAGCGGCATGGCTGCCTCCGATGTTGTGGTCGCGAATCCAATGGCAGCCGGCTCGCTTACAGCTTTCAGGAATCCGCGCACCGGAATGCGCCAGAGCAGAAGGATGGGAAGCGCAACCAGCACGCAAAAGGCCGCCAGGGTGGCGTAGCAGACAATCACAAGCCTGCCCAGAGGAAGCAGCATCGCCAATCCCAGGCGGCCCACTGTGTAAGCCAGCGCCGCACCTGCAGCCGCAGGAGCTAGGTACATGACAATCCGCGTAATCTGAAACATGGTATCCGCGAGAGATTGCAGGATTGCAACCATCGGGGCGCGCTTGTCTTCCGAGAGCAATGCAAGGGCAGTTCCGAAAAAGATCGAAAACACAGCTACCTGCAGAATCTGATTCTGCGCCACGGCCTGTGCGATGTTCTCGGGGAAGAAATTCAGAACTGCCTGCTGCCATGTGAGCACGCTCTGCTGCCCAAGTGCTGCCTCCGTTGTGCTGGGCAACGGAACTCCCCACCCCGCGCCGGAGAGATTCATCGCCACAGCGCCGAAGATCAGGCCCAGGGTGGTAACCAGCTCGAAGTAGATGAGGGATTTCAGCGCAACTCGGCCGATGCTGCGCAGTCGGTTATGGGCCGCGATCCCGGTGGTGATGGTGGCAAACAGGAGTGGCGCCACAATCATGCGAATCAGGCGCAGAAAGAGGTCGCCCAGGAAGCGGAGCTGGGTGGCCACATGCGAGGCGTCGAGGCCAAGCTCAACACCGGCCATCATGGAAAGGAACGTCCAGGCAAGAAGCGAGGGACGGCGCGCGGCAATCCATGCGAACAATAGAATGGCGCCGGAGCGCAGAAGGACGCCAGCCGCCGCTTGACCCAACAAGCCAAGGCCCGCGCCCCCCAACCAGCAGAGCACAGCGGTGGCCGCAAGGATGGGCAACTGCCCTGCCACGCCACGTCCCGGTCCGGCAATTGATCGCACCATCGGTTTCTACCCGTATCCTGAATGTTGGGACTGGCTTGTCGGGCGCTATTGCATCTTGGCCCGCGCCTGATGTCGAGACCCCAAGAAAGCTATTGTAGGGTCACTTGGGCCCTGGCGAGGGCCGTTCCAGTTTCATCGCGGCGGCTGTCACGTCGGTGTACTTCAGCCCAGCCCCGGTATTGAAGAGCACAACTCTATCGGAGGCCTTCAGGGTTCCATCCGCAAGCAGCTTGTCATATGCTGCGGTCACAGATGCTCCCTCCGGAGAAAGGAAGATTCCCTCGTTGCGGGCCCTGTCAAGAATGGAGGCAAGAATCTCTTCATCGCTCACAGCCATCGCAATTCCATTCGAGGCTCGAAGAATATCGAGAATAATGGCATCCCCGTATGGCTTGGGGACACGTAATCCCGAGGCAAAAGTAGATGCATTCTGCCACATCTGGCTGGTGGCGGCTCCTGAGTCGTATGCGCGGGCGACCGGAGCGCAGCCAGCGGCTTGGACCGCAATCATGCGCGGACGTCTTCCGGGCTTGACCCAGCCGAGTTCCTCGAGTTCCTCAAATGCCTTCCACATGCCAATCAGGCCCACGCCGCCGCCAGTGGGATAGAAGACGGCCTCCGGATACTCCCAGCCCAGTTGCTCCACCAGTTCATATCCCATCGTCTTCTTGCCTTCGACGCGAAACGGCTCCTTGAGCGTGGAGATGTCGAACCAGCCCTCCTGCTGCTTCCGCTCCGCGACGATCCGTGCACAGTCGGAGATCAGCCCATCGACCAGCGTCACGTTTGCCCCATAGGCGACGGCCTCCACATAGTTCGCGAAGGGCACGTCGCGGGGCATGAAGATGTGCGCTTCAATGCCGGCCGCCGCCGCGTAGGCCGCGAGCGCGCCGGCAGCGTTGCCGGCAGAGGGGACCGCGAGCTTGCGCAACCCATAGTGCCGGGCCATGGTCACTGCCATGGCAAGTCCACGCGCTTTGAAAGTTCCGGTCGGGTTGGCGCCCTCCTCTTTGACATAGACCCCGACATAACGCTTGCTGTGCAGCATCGGCGTCCAGCCCTCGCCCAGCGTGACCGGGTTTACGTCGGGCAGGACCGATCGATAGCGCCACATCCCATCCCAGGGCGTCAACGTCTGCGTTGCGATCGAATCGCGGTGGGAGACGCCTTTCAGATGGGCAAGATCGTACCGGACGTAGAGCGAACCGGCGGGTTGATCGGCACACCGCGTGCAAAGTGTTTGCGGCTTTTGCGCGGAGATTCGGGCATGGCAGCGAGTACATTCCAGATAAGCAATTGGAGGCATGAGGTCCCGTCAGGCATTGGTTGATCTTACGGTTTGACGAACGCGATTGACTTTGCATGCAACGCCTATTGCGGCGCGGCAATTGCAGCCAGCAGTTTGATCGTCGAGGTTGAATAGAGCAACGCGTTGAACAGGAACTTGTATGTGACCTCCGACTGGGCGCGATACTGCGGCCGGAAGCCGAATAGAACGATGCGGCCCTTGCCTACAGGCTCCTCGGCAATGACCGAAGCGCCCTTGAGGAACTGCCCGCCCTGAATCCATCCGCTCAGTAGCGGCTTGTCGGTTGTGAACGAAGCGACAGACTGCGCAGTGCCGCTGACGCTGAAGACAGGGCCGTTTTCATAGAAGATCGGAACGGTTGATGTAGATCCGAATGCGATGGGGTTTTCGGGGTCCACAGACACCTGGAGGATTGAGCCAGGAATGTAGAACTCCTTCTTATTGACCGTTGCCAGCGCATCGGAAACCGGGCTCTTGTCGGCAATGTAAACCTGCGAGGCCTTATTCAACGTGACAATGGTGCCGCCATTCTCCGCAAACTCCTTGAGCTTGGCCACGCCGTCATCCCCTAACCCTCCGGTAAACTCCGGGGGCGTCTTTGGCACGTTGGCAGCTTCACCGCTCTGCGCTGCACGCGGCGCTCGCCCATTCGAGCCGGATGGAGGCGCTTGGGGCTCGCCGAGGCTCTCTCCAAACCCGCCGCGGCCGGTTGTAATTGCTCTTGCCGGGTTGTCGGGAATGAGGATGACATCGAACTGCTGGTTCAAATCTGCCTTGCGGATGTCGGCATCGACCACCCTCGTGTAGGGAATGCCATTCTGGTCGAAGATCCAGCGCGTCCAACCCTCGTCCATAGAAGGAACCCAACTTTGATAGAGCGCAATGCGCGGAAGATGGACGAGCAGTGCGCTTCCCGAAGGAGCCGATGGCGCAGGATCGATGTCGACCGGGAACCGTTCCGCAATCGCGGCAAGCCGCGTATCAAGGCCCTCCTGCCGCGGAATGTAAATTGTTCCTGGTTCCGCGCCTACACCCGTGAGCCGATAGGCCTGCACACCGCCTTTGAGAAGGGCGAAAAGCGCGTAGAGGCTGCTGTTGGTGCGATCGGAAATAAGGTAGCCGGCCCCATTCGTCGATGGTGTAAAGTGTCCAGTCGCGGGCTTTGCGGCGTCGACCTTGCTGGTGGCGACGGTGAATGGAGTATCGACCGGTAGCGCGGCAACCCCAAAAAGCAAGGGGAGCGTCTGTGCTGTCACGTCGTAAGGACGCTGCAAGGGTCCGCCGGGGTACTCCGGAATGTTGGGATAATGCTGGATCTCCAGCACTGTCTTGGCAAAGGCGCCGTAGGGTTGCGCCAGGCGGATAATATAGCTCCCGCGTGCGTAGTGCTTGCCATCCGCGTCGAACTCCGCCGATGCCTCTTCCACGTCCACGGCGCCAATACGCAGGATGTTGATCAGACGCGCAATCGATGCTGAGTCGGCTTGTCCGGCGGGGACCACATAGGCATAAGGCCAGTCCTTGTGGTTGAGCGCGCGCAGACCAACCTGATAGAAGTTGGAAAGGTATCGTTCGCGAAAGATTGCTGCGTTGTTGGCGATGGAGAAGAAGGCGTCGATCTGGTAGTCGACGATGTCCTTCAGGGTCCAATGCCCACCCTTCCAGGGATCGGGAAAGTTCCAGGCCGCGACCTTCGCATCATAGCCGATCCCGCGATCCAACCGTTCAAATGGAATGTCGATGGGCGATGCAATGTTCACGCTCGCCGACTCGGTGAGGATGCGCAGGCCATTATGCAGTGCAATGTAGTCTCGAAGGGGCGACCAGAAGTCGTACACGCCATGAACCAGGACGCCCTGCTTGCCGGTCTCACCGATCTCCAGCGCGGTGTTCACGCCCAGCGCATTCATCGACTCGACCAGGATCGGATCGACGTTGGGATCGATCGGATCGACCCACGGCGGCAAGTAAATCCGCGGCCCATTCGATCCCATCTGGTGAAGGTCGTAGAGAATCTGCGGATGCCATGGATTGATCACCTTCTCCACGGCGAGCCGTGTCTCCACTTGGGTAAAGGAACTCCAGTCGCGGTTGTCGTCGTGGCCCGTGTAGTGATGCCACAGGACGACTGGATTGCTCCCTTCGTAGGGCGTACCGAGGTATTTTTTGTACCAATCCACGACCAGTTGCTGCCCGTCTGGATTCAACGAAGGAACGAGCACAATGATGACATTTTGCAGGATCGTGCGAATCCTGGGAGAATTCCCCGTAGCCAACTGGTAGGCGAACTCCGTGGCGCTCTGTGAACTGGCAATCTCCGTCGAGTGAATGTTGCAGGTGACGACCAGAACGGTCTTTCCATCTGCAATGAAGTTTTTGGCTTCCTCAGGCGTTGTGATGCGTGGATCCGCGAGCCTGCGCAGAATCTCTTTGTTGCGAGCAAGATGGGCGATGGTGTCCGGAGACGAGATGGTCACCGTGATGAAGGGGCGGCCTTCGGTCGTCTTGCCTACCTCCTCGTAACGCACGCGGTTCGATTCGGAACCCAGCTTCTTGAAGTAGGTGGTCAATTCCTTCCAGTCTGCAAGTTTCCGATCTGTCCCAGGCTGAAAGCCGAACGCTTCCGTTGGGGATGTAATGTGTTTCTCCGGCGCCGCGTGGGCCATACCGGTTAACAGGAGCAGCGCAGCAACAATTCTTTTCATAACGATCCTCGGCGTGAGAGCGAGCAGTTGCCCGGCAGAGACTTGAATTCAAGAGTCATTTAGGTGCGCAATCACGGGCACTGACATCGCGGAGTGGACAGCGGTTGTCCAGCTTTGCCTCGAGGTCTCCAGATGGGGCGGCGAAGTGTCATCTACTTCACAGCCTCTGCGGGGAAGCGGAGTGAATTGTCCATGCTGCGATGCAGCGCCTCGACCGCGTGGAGCAACCCGAAGACCTCTTCCTCCAACTGGCTTAGAGCTTCTCCATCCCTTTCTTCCGCAGCCGCGATCACAGCCTCGAAGTGCTTGTCGATGAGGCCCGCCTGAATGAAGTGCTTACGAAAACTCTCGAAGACAGCCTTGTCGGTGGGCGCCTCGATACCGCGGGTAATGAGCAAGGCGCGCGCGCTGAGTAGGCTGATGGCGTAAATCGCTTCCTCGTCCCGTGCGTCCCCTGTGCGGTAGTCCTCTCGCAATTGTCTAGCGCTCTTCAGGTCGACCTCGATCAGGTCGAACAGCCCGGCCGAGCATTCGCCCACGCCCTTTCCCACCAGCGAGAATGGCTCCTTTGCCCCCCAGTCGCGGTAGTAGCTCTGGTCTTCGCTGTAGGCCGGGATCTCACGAAAACGGCTGGCGACGCCGCGGATCTCCTGTGCGCCTTCCGCGTCTACATATGCCGCAAAGGATGGATAATCGTTCTTCTGGACCACCCAGAGCTTCAGTACTTCCTCAACGAACGCTGGGAGGTCGCGCGCACTGACGCGATCGATCTGCCGCGCCAATCTCGCCTTGCCCTCCCCAATCTCCGCGCCCGCAACCACCGCATAGGAGGGAAACATCTGCTGCTCGTTCTTCTTGCGCCCGACATTGCCGAAGAATCCAAGGTCGGCCAACATGTGCTGGCCGCAGGTGTTCGGGCAACCGGATAGATTGAGCCGGAAATCGGGGATGCCATTTAGATCCAGCGCGGATTCCCTGAGCCGCTCGACGGTCGCCGAAAGCGCGCCTTTGGAGAGGCAGATTCCCAGCTTGCAGGTATCTGCGCCCGTGCAGGAGATGGAGTTGCCAAGCAGGCGCGGCGCTGAAGCAAGCTCGGAAATCTTCCGTACAACGTGGAAGACATTGGGAAGATAGCTCTCTGGGATATTGCGCAGACGCAGGTTTTGGCCGAAGGCTGCGCGCAGCACATAGTTTCCAAGTAGCTCAAGAAACTCTGCCAGCCGGATTGCATGTTCATTTGTCAGATTGCCGAGGAAGACGGGAACCGAGACGGAAACCAGGCCTGGCTGCGGTTGGAGCTCGACAAATCGTTCTCTCCATTGTGCAAACTCCGCGGACCGATCTTCGGCCGGAGGAAACGGCGGAAGGGTGCTCGATTGCGGCACGTCCTCGATCAGCAAGGCAGCCGGGCTCCCGGCTCGAACAAGTTGCAACTGCTCTTCATAGAGTTGGCGGAAGCGTTCCTCACCGAACGTGTTCCACAGGAATCGGAGGCGGGCCGCGTGGCGATTCTTGCGGTTGCCATGCTTGTCGAAGAGGCGCTTGATGGCGGTGGTAATAACATAGACATCCTCCGCGGGAGCGAACTCGTGCAGGAGATGCCCAACCTGCGGCTTGGTTCCCAGTCCGCCGGCAACATATACCTTGAATCCCTTGTTCCCCTCGCGGATCTGCGCCACAAAGCCAAGGTCGTTGAACTCGGCGTACGAGGTATCGGCCGGCGAGTTGGAAAAGGCGATCTTGAACTTGCGCGGGAGCAGCCATGAATCGGGCTCGGCAATGAGCCTGCTGGCCAGGGCAAAGGCATAAGGGCTGGGATCGAAGACTTCGTCGAATCCGACTCCCGCTTCCGGAGAGATCAGGACATTGCGAACGGTATTGCCGCCCCCGCCTCGCGCCGCAAGTCCAACCTGCAACAGTTCTCTCATGACAGGCAAAACATTGCCGAGCGCAACGTCGTGAACCTGGAACTCCTGGCGAGTGGTGATGTGAATCGACTCGCTTCCATAGCGAGCGGATATCTCCGCAATAGTGCGCAACTGATGCGGAGTGAGCGCTCCGCCGGTTGTGCGAATGCGCACCATGTAGGTGCCGTCCTCCCTCTGCTCGTAGCAGCCGAAGGGCACGCGGCGCACCTTCAACGTGGCGGCGTCAATTTCGCCGCGCTGGTAGCGGGCGATGTAGGAATCTAGTTCTTCCAACTCGGACGGCAAGTTATCGGGAATCTTGTAGAACATCGTTATCTCCTTTCATGACCGCTAAGGGCTTTCCGCGCTCTGCGAACTTCGACAAAAGAACAACCCCGCTCAAGAGCCGGCCCGCTTGGGCAAGACCTGCTCTTCGGCCACATTCCTGTCCGGCACCCTGCCCAGCAGGAATTGCGACACGACAAGGAGCGCAATACCAACCAGCGCTTCGCCTGGGAAAATGCTGCGAGCCATCCAGCGAAGCTCCGGCAGGCCAAGGTTTGCCTGCGGAGCGAGGAGCGCCCATGCGCCGGCCGCCAGAAGAATCAGCCCGGTTGCTTTTCTCAGCGTCATCTCGCACCTACTGCACTCTCATTGTGGAGAGCGGCCTCGCTTGGCAGCGCCCTTCCATCGTTGAAGCAATCCTCGAGCAATGCTCCGACCACGCCGTCGTCGGTCGTGTTCCCCGCGGTGCTGAACATCGGGATCAATCCGCTATACATTGAGACAAATGTCGTGACCCACAGAGCGGGGTTGGGTACGTGCAGAAGGACTGCCAGGATGGGCGACATGAAATAGCCGGCGCCGCCAGGAATGCCGGGGGTTTCAAATCCGAGGATGGCAACGGGTGGAATCAGCAGAGCCAGCTCGAACAGAGAGATGGGGATGGAAAGCAGCCGGGCGACAATGACAGTGACGATCAGGACCGACATCGTGGCGCAGTTCTTGTTCAGAACGGTTCCAAAGACGATGGATATCTCCGCGGTCTCTGGCCTGAGTCCGAGGTCCTTTTCGGCCGAGACCAGATTTACCGCCAACGTGTCGTACGAGCCTCCGGTACCAAAGCCTGTAGGCCAGACGCTTCCGTAGTAGGCGAGTATCTGGCCCCAGGACCGCTTGGTAACGACCTTGCAGAAGAGGATCATCGCCAGGCACCAGGCGCAGATCACAATCATGTCCCAAAATGCACATTCGCCATAAAGAGCAAGCCCGCGATTGCCAAACTTCAAGGGAATGCCGATGGCCAGGCAGCCGATCATGATGGGGTAGTACCAGAGAATCTTGCGGAAACCGGTGAGGATAAGGTCTCCCGCGGCAATGAACCCGTGCGCCGCGCGATGCAGGGCTGGGATGCTCGCAGTCAACCAGCCGGCCAGGATGCCTCCGCCAAGAGCCTGCAGCAGGGGTTGCTGCGAGAAGATCGTAACCAGGGTTGTGCCGATTTGTTTGAACCACTCGATGGGAGTTGGCAGAGGTACGTCTGGCAGGAACAAAGGCAGGCCGGAAAAAACAGCAAGCCATCCCGCCGCGTAGATAAGCGAGACCACTCCCATGACAGCGTAGAGAGCCAGTATCCGCGCGAAGAGCCGTCCTGCGCGTTCCTTGTGATAGAGAATCAATTTTGCGGTTGCCGCGGTGAGAAGCTGAAAGACCAACAACGCGGCGAGCGTGACAATCGTTCGCGGAAAGTAGGTGCCGCTTAGATAGATTGCACGGACAAAGGAGCTATTAGGGAACAAGATGCCGAGGGTTAGTCCAAGAGCCAACAGACTGAGAACTTTGACGGGAAGCGGGAGCGAGGCCGCGGCTTTGGCCAAGCGCCAGAGCCGCGGCCCCCACCCGATTCGATTTGCTTGCTGCTTCTCGTTCCCCATCTTTGTTTGAACGGCTCCTTCTGAAACTCCCAAGCCTACAGTCCTTGAAATGGCTCTGCCTCAACCAGGCGACCAGAACCTAGTCGAGCAGCCGCGACAGATCGGAATCGGGATGATTGCCGCAACGACGATAGTCATCGAAGTCGACCCGCAGTGCGTACTTGACGCGAAGGTCATGGAGTCCCTTGGCCAATCGCACGTAATACTCGAGCGACGGCGAAGACTGATCTCTGAATGAGGAACCGGGCCGCGGGACCCAAACCATGTAGACGGTTGTGACGCCGTTGACGGCAAGGTCCTCGGCCTCCTCCAAAGTTGCCTTGAGCGCTTCGTCTTCGGATGCGAAGCCGTGGGCCCTGGCCATTTCGACACCAGCCACAACTCCAGTTCCGACATTTCCGCGGCCGAAGATATCGACGGCCGCGATCAACCTTCGCTTCCATTCCCGATAGCCAACCCACTTTGCCTTTCCGGGGCAAATCCAATCGAAGAGGCGCTCGTTCAGCACCTCGATATCCGACGTGTAGCTGGTGAGGCCGGTTTCTTCCCATAGCCGCATCAACTGATTCTCGGTGAATGCCGTAGCTATCAGTTGACTGGGGAACTTCCTGGGCTCGAAGACCCGTCCGATGTGTTGAAGAATCTCGACGTAGCGGTCGACCTCTTTGTCGAACGGCGCCTCGCCGTGCATATCGCTGCCCCCGGTCAAGCAGATATTTGTGAACCGTCCCGGCTCACGCAATGCCTCTCGCAGTGTCTCTTCCACATCTTCAGGATGGAGATAGGTGGGCACACCCCACTCGGCCTTCTGCTGCTTGAGGTTTTCGACAATGTCGCAGAACTGGCAGCCTTTCTTGTCTGTCCAGAAGTGGCAGAAACCTGAGACG
>Ga0326728_10014158_pt1 | contig 17059 bp, 13 predicted proteins | sample MB3enrmetagenome_FD_207602 | JGI IMG/M metagenome (GOLD analysis project Ga0326728, IMG submission 207602) | Lab enriched peat soil microbial communities from McLean, Ithaca, NY, United States - MB31MN | ecosystem: Environmental > Terrestrial > Soil > Wetlands > Peat | place: USA: New York...
CTCACCCCCAACACCCCCTCGCCCCTCCCCATCCTTATCCACCCCCACCCGCCCCACCGGCGAAACGCAAAAAAGTCACAAGCTCTCTGCGCAATCCGGTCAGAGGGAGGAAAATCCGATCAGGGGGTAAGTCATCGAAAAATCTGACCGCAAAGAGCACGGAGAAGAAGTGGGTCTTTCTCCGCGCTCTCGGTGAGCAAACCTCTGTGCCCACTGGGTTGAACCTCTTTGCAGCAGACAAATTGCCCATCTCTCGCCGGTGTGAACTAGGCGAGGAATTACCGAAAGGATGAATTCCAAATATCATATTACTACCGGTAGGAATTGGTAACGATTTCTCGGGTATTATGTCGCCCCCCTGGGTCCCTTTTGTGTGCTTGCCAGCAGGTATTGGAAGCCAACAAGCGGCATCATCAACTGGATTACTGTTTCGGCGTGAAATGGCGCAGAATAAGAAGGTGTCAGGTGGCAGGGCATTGCCGATTGCTGATTGCCGATGGTCGATTGGTCCTAATCGTCGATCGACCTTCGAAAATCGACCACTCGGGTCTCCAATCTGCTAAACGGCATGAATAAAAGATGGCCACTTTCCAAAGTTACTGGGGTGAAAACGATGCTGAGGATGACCGCCAATAAAAGTTTTCCTCAACAGATGTTGATGATAATAAAGGTAGTTATGGAAATTATCCAGGATCTAGATAAACCATCAAATCATTGAAACTAAGCCAGTTACCATGATTTTCAAAAAGAGTCGCGGAAAAAAGGGGAGAGCAAAAATCGGGCTCACCCTCCATAAGTTATTGAAAAATAGTGTAGAAAAAATGTCAGTTTTCGCCTCTGAGCAGAAGTTTATGAAAACAAAGCTAGTTAAAATCATCCTAAGCAGAAGTTGATGAAAAGAAAGGCTGTTATACGGAAATTCCAGTTTCTGTACAATGAATGTGCACGACGCTTTTCAATGTCTCAATGACTCGATGATCCCAACTCCCGATGGCCAGAGGGCCCGATCCCAAGAGCAGTGATGAGTGACGAGTGGCGCGATACAGAGTCGGAGGTCGGGGGCGGAGGTGCGAAGGCGAAACTGCTGGCAACGCTGCGAGTTCACGATCATTCCGGCCCGGGCCGCCCGCGCTGCACGTTCACGATCATTCCGGCGGCCCACACTACCCCGCTTCGGATATCGACAGGTTCGGGTGAGCGGATGAGCCAATCTGCCGGCGGCGTAAATCGAAAATCGCAAATTGGAGATCGAAAATCGAGGCCTGCAAATCGCCAATCACAAATGGCCCGATGATCCGATGGTCCGATGACCCGATGAACCAATGATGCGATCCCAAAGGCGGTGGCGAGTGAGGAGCAACATTACGGTTTTCGGATTCCGAATCGTCTCAATCGAAAATCCGAAATCGCAAATCCCAAATGACGCGCCGCCCCGCACTTCACTTGACAGCCCGTGCGGGCGTGCCGATAATCCCAAGGTCGTGGCCCCATTTTCGACTGTATGCCGTTGGCGGCTCGATATTGGTGATCTGTTCCAAGCGCCGGTGCGCGACGACGGGGAGAAGGTTGTCGCCACGGCCGATCAGCACGACCCTAATTCTCGATACGTGAGGCTTCAGCCCATGATATGCGTTCAAAAGACCGGATACCTTATCGTGCTCGCCCTGCTCTTTTCCTCCGCCTTCGTGATGGGCGCGGATGAATCGGTGAAATTTCAAAAGCAAAAGGATTCCGTGGATGTGCTCATCGGCGGAAAATCTTTCACCCAATACTACTTCGGCAAGGATTCACCCAAACCCTACATGTCCCCTCTGCGCACGGCGCAAGGCACCGTGGTGACGCGCGGATTCCCCATGCGCACGGATATCCCCGGCGAGCGCCATGACCACCCGCACCATCGCGCTTTGTTCTACGCCCACGGCAACATTAACGGAATCGATTTCTGGGGCGAGGGCGAACCCACTAAGGCCGCGCAGACCGCCAATGGCGTGCTTTACCCGAGCGAGAGTTTGCCCAAAGGCCGAACCGTCTTCCGCAAGCTCGATGAGGTCAAGAGCAACGGCCAGCACGGAACCTTGAAGGCGGAGTTCGATCTGGTGGGCCCCGACGGCAAAACCATCGGGAGCGAAACCCAGGAATACACTCTCAGCGGTGACGCCTCCTCGCGCGTCATCGATTGCACCTTCACCCTGATCGCCGATAAGGGCGAGCCCCTTAAATTGGGCGACACCAAAGAGGGAACCTTTGCCATCCGCGTCGTCAATGGGCTCACCAAGCCCGGCCTCAAGATGCTGAATTCGGAGGGCAAGGTGGGAGTGGAGAACATCTGGGGCAAGCGCGCCAACTGGGTGGATTACGACGGCGACGTGGACGGAGAATCCCTGGGCATCGCCATCTTCGACAATCCCGCCAACCCCAAGCATCCCACGTATTGGCACGCGCGCGATTACGGACTGTTCGCGGTCAATCCCTTTGGCGAACACGACTTTTACAACGACCTCAAACGTGATGGCAGCGTCACCATCGCCAAAGCCCAGTCGCTCACGTTCCGCTATCGCGTGGTGATCCACCACGGCGACGCGGCCGAGGCGCATATTGCCGCCGCCTACGACGCCTACGCGGCAGGAAAGTAAGGACAGTGGATAGTGGCTAGTGGTTAGTGGTTAGTGGTAAGCGGTTGGTAATTGGATAGCCATCGGCAGTTGGTTGCTAACCACTAGCCACTAACCACTGCTTTTCCGAGGTGCTTTCATGGATCGTCTTATCAAAGCCCGCAAGAATGGAAAGTTCCAACAGATCGTGGCGCCCGGCGCCATGCGGTTTCTCGACTTCGCCACTTTGCAACTGGAGAAGGGGGAACGCCACTCTCTTCAAACGGGCGCACGCGAATACGTGCTCGATATCTTCTCCGGCGCCGTAACCCTGGTGATCAACACCGTGGGGCGCGCCAAGGAGATTTATAGCGCCATCGGGAAGCGCGCGGACGTGTTCTCCGGAGCGCCGGTGATGAGCTACATTCCGCCCAACTCACAACTGGAAATCAAAGCGGACTCGGCGGCGGACCTGGGAATTTTTTCCACTCCTTCAACCACCCACGCCCCGGCGGCGCTGCTGGAAGGGTCCACGGTGGTCAGCAAGCAAGTGGGCCGCGACAACTGGCAGCGGACAGTCTACTCGGCTTTGGACACCAACGTCCCGGCGGAGCGCCTGCTGGCCGGCGAGACCCTGAATCCCCCCGGCAACTGGTCGAGTTTCCCGCCGCACAAGCATGACCGCTCGAATCCACCGCAGGAAGCCGTGCTGGAAGAGGTTTACTACTTCCGCGTCAAACCCGCGCAAGGCTTCGGGTTCATTTGGACCTACACCGCCCCCGGCGACCCCGAGGGATTCTCCAATGTTTTCGTCGTCGAGGATGGCGATACCGTCCTCCTGCCCAAGGGCTATCACCCCACGGTGGCCGCGCCCGGTTACCAGTTGCATTACACCTGGGTGCTCGCCGGTGAGGAGCGGAAATATGGCGCCTGGGCAGACGACCCCCGCCACGCCTGGGTGAAGAATGGGTAAATATCGTTGGCGAATCTGCGCCCTGCTCTTCTTCGCCACCACCATCAACTACGTTGACCGGCAAGTGCTGGGCCTCCTCGCGCCCCTGCTGCAAACCAAGATCGGGTTCAATGAGGTCCAGTACGGGTACATCGTCACGGCATTTCAAGCGGCGTATGCCCTGGGGCTGCTGGCGATGGGGCCGATCATCGATCGCATTGGTACGAAGCTGGGATACGCGCTGTCCATTTCCATATGGAGCCTTTCCGCCATGGGACATGCGCTGGTGCACTCGGCACTCGGCTTCGGGGTGGCGCGCTTTGCGCTGGGCTTGGGTGAGTCCGGCAGCTTCCCGGCCGCCATCAAGACCGTGGCGGAATGGTTCCCCAAGAAAGAACGAGCCCTCGCCACTGGCCTGCTGAACTGTGGCACCAACGTGGGGGCGACGCTGGCTCCCCTCAGCGTGCCGTGGGTGGCGGTTCACTGGGGCTGGCGCTATGCCTTCCTCCTGACCGGCGCCTTTAGCGCCATTTGGCTGGTCTGCTGGCTGGTGATGTACAGCCCGCCGCAGGACCAACCTCGCGTCACCAAGGCCGAACTGGCTTATATCCTGAGCGATCCGGCGGAGCCGACCACCAAGGTTTCCTGGTCCCATCTGCTGCCGCACCGGCAGACGTGGGCGTTCGTGGTGGGCAAATCGCTCACCGACCCCATCTGGTGGTTCTATCTGTTTTGGCTGGCCAAGTTCCTGGTGAGCGAACACCATTTGAAGCTGACGGGCGTGGCGCTGCCCATCATCGTGATTTACAACTGCGCCACGGTGGGCAGCGTGGTGGGCGGCTTGCTGCCGGCAAAGTTTCTGGAAATGGGATGGACGGTTAATCGCGCGCGCAAAATTTCCATGCTCATCTGTTCCCTGTGCGTGATGCCGGTGATGATCACCACGCAGGTGCACGGCTTGTGGACGGCCGTCGCCATTATCAGTCTGGCCTGCGCCGCACACCAGGGATTTTCCGCCAACATCTTCACGGTCGCATCGGACTTGTTCCCGCGCCGCGCGGTGGCTTCCGTGGTGGGCATTGGAGGTTGTGGCGGGGCCGTGGGGGGAATGTTTATCGCCACCTTCACCGGCTGGCTGCTGCAGCTCACCGGATCGTACCTGCCCGTGTTTATCCTGGCCGGCTCTGTGTACCTTGTCGCCCTGGGCCTGATTCAATTGCTGACGCCCAGATTCCAGCCGGCGGAGATTGATTAGCCTGGCATTGAGACCTTGCTGCCGGGCCCCGGTCTTTATGCTGCCCCGCTTTGCATCTGGAGCCCGCCGTATTGAATGTGGGCGCGCACAAAGCGCAATAAATCCGCGGGGGGAACCGGCTTCTCCAGGTAATCGATGGCGCCCATTTGCATGGCTTCGAGATAGCAGTGCATGTCGATGCAGCGCGTCACCACTAGGACCGGCCGGCGGCGGTCCCACTGCGTGGCGCGGTCCAACACCTTGCGCCCCTCGAAGGCGCGGCTGCCCTGGCTCACCACGACGAAGTCGAAAGGCTCCGTCTCCAGGCATTGCAGGCCGGCTTCATAGGTGGGGCAGGTGGAAACTTCAAACCCCTGACCTTCCAGGATTAGGCGAAGAATCCTTAAGTCGCCGGCGTCCTCATCGACCAGAAGGATCTTGGTGACTCGAGTTCCAAAGTCCATTCCGCGGGGTGCGAATACGTCGCTTGCCATGGGAATTCTCCAAGCTGTAATGAATCCGGTCCTTTTCAATGCCCAATGCCGGGTTGATTTATCACCCGGTCTCCCGGGGAGAAGGGTCTCCCTCCCCCTTTGGAGCCGAGGAATCTGATGAACCTACGTTAATCTGTAGATTACAATAAGCGTAAGGAAATCATGATCGCCCCCTGGGTAAGGAGGGGTAAGCCTGCCATTGCGAGGGTGTAAGAATCAGAGTGGTACTTTGAATGAGAGCGGTAAACCTACCCAGGAGTAGCCTCCAATCATTGCAACGGGCGGCCGGTTGGCCGGTGGAAGGCCGTACATCAAACGCCAACGATGAATAAACTCGACGCGGAGTTCCCGGTATCCTTCGAATACGCTCCGGGTGATTCTGGATCGAGCCGCCTGCCGGCCCGCCAAGGCGGTTACAAACCTAATACCGCGTACGGGGCACTGGTAATCCCGGACTAATTTCTCTTTCCGCAGAGCAAATTACTCAGCGAGATTAGCGCTGCGATACTTAGTTGTCAAGGGAATTTTTAGTTCATAATCAAAAAGAGTCTGCCCGGACAGGAGGAAGCCCAACCAATAGATTCCAAAGGCCTTATATGTCGAATTTTCCAGAATCGGATGTTGAAAAATTAAGGAACAAGATGAAATCATCGACTTTATGTCAGGCCGGGCAGAAGCCGTCCAACCTCTTCAGGGCTTGCGCTGGGCGTTTAAGATTCGCGCTGCATCCCCTCCCAGGGATATTTCATACGTAACTAATATCCATATTTGTATAGACGTGCAGATTTCCACTCCCAGCGCGGCCCAAGGCGTGGAGTTGAGACAAGCCCTGCGGCGGGCCACCCTTCCCTCGTCAGGCGGAGCGGTGCATTTCCGCCAGGCGCGGCGGCGCATGCGTGGTCACCAGATGCTCCACCTCGGCAGGCGCCAGCGGCTTCTCCACGTAATCCACGGCGCCCAACTGCATGGCCTCAAGGTAACAGCTCATGTCCAGGCTTTGCGCCAGCACTACCACCGGAGTGTGCCGATTGCGAGCCAGGGCGTGCTGTACAACTCCCCGCGCTTCAAACGCCTTGCTGCCCTGGTTTACGAAAACAAAATCCGCGGGCTCTTCTTCCAGAAAGCGCGACGCCTCCTGGTAATTCGTAAAAGGTCTCACTTCGAAACCCATACGCCGCAGCACTCCTGTGTATGCTTGAAGATCTTTGTGGTCTTGATCCACCACCAGGGCCCTTCCGCGAGAAAGGGCAAAAAACGGCGGGCGGACCTGCCGATCATCAATTCTCTCCATACGCGACTCCCTCCCTTAGGCTTGCTGTTTTGGTCCGTGCACCCCGGGGTGGCAATCCTCCCGTGGCGCAAAGATGGATAACCGCACGGCCGGCGCAGAGGGCCACCGGCCCGACACCGCAAGCGCGCAGGGTGGTTCTATTCGCGCCGTCGTTGGGTCAGATTCAGAAGGTCCTTCTCCGGCCCGGGTATCGCCGGACGCGTGAAGGTCAGGAGGGAGACAAAAAAGGGGAGAACTGCCACGGTCTGAAGTTGCGCAGCGCAATGCGTCAAGCCATCGTCAGCGATGGGATGGGATGAATGGGTCGCAAGCCGCGAACCTGTGAAACTCACGGAAGGCAGCCGATGGGCCTGGCGGAGATTTCCTTGCTCCATCTGGGTCGCCGCGATTCCCCCCGCCACACTCCAGGTGGCGAGAAGAATCAACAGACAGAAACCCGCACGTAGGGACCCCCGCATCACCATGTCATCCCGCGGCCAATGGATTATTTCGAACCCTTCCCTACACCTTTTGATGCCCGGCTTCCCCGGATTGTTGTCCATGGCAATGTGCATTTACCTCTAGAACCGCCCCGCACATCCACCGCAGCCGCATTCCACGTGTGTGCTGCCGGGTCGGGGGCGCGCGTCGGTGACTCGGCGAGGGAGTTCAACCCAGGCGCTGTTTTCTTCTCTTGACCTTTGTGCAGATTACGATATGCTGCCGCAACCGTGCACAAAGAGCTGGGGAGATGAGCGGACCCGACAATTCTGCATCGTTCGAGCGTGCCTCCGACGCCGGTCTTTTGGCGATATCCAATTTGCGGCGTTGGGCGGTCATCGGTCTGGTTTTCGTTGCCTCCTTCATCAATTATCTCGACCGCGCCACGATCTCGGTCGCCCTTCCCCTCATTTCCGTCGATCTGCATCTTGGCCCCGAAACCAAGGGACTCCTGCTCTCCTCTTTCTTCGTATCCTACGCCCTGATGCAAATCCCCATTGGCTGGTGTGCGGACCGGTGGAATCTCCGCTGGCTTTACGCCGGGCTCTTTGTGGTCTGGTCACTCGCCTGCGGAATGACGGGCTTCGCCACTGGCTTGCTGGCCTTGATTCTGCTGCGCGTCCTGCTGGGCATTGGGGAGTCGATCTATCTTCCCGGCGGAACCAAAATCGTGAGCCTGCTCTTCCCTTCCCAGGAGCGCGGTTTCCCTTCCGGGCTCTTCGATAGCGGCACGCGCCTGGGTCTGGCGGTGGGGGCTCCGCTGATTGCCACGCTGATCTGGTATTACGGCTGGCGCAAGATGTTCGCCCTGGTAGGGTTCACAGCCATCATCTGGGTGGTGCCTTGGCTTCTCGCCGCCCCCAGGAATCTGCAAGGCGTGCGCCGGGCTGCCGCGCCGCGTGCAGGCTCGCCCCCCCGGTGGCGGATTCACTTTAACCGCAATTTGGTGGGCATTTGCCTGGGATTTTTCTGCTTTGACTACTACTGGTACCTGCTGGTCACCTGGCTTCCCGACTATCTGGTGACGGTTCGCCACCTGGCGCTGGTGCGCGCGGGCTTTTACGCGGCGTTGCCCTACTTTGTTTTCGGCGCCTGCCAGCCGCTGGGCGGATGGATCACCGACTGGTTTATTCGCCTGGGCTGGGATGAGACGAGCACGCGCAAAACCATGCTCACGGTGGCTTTCCTATCCGGGCTCCTGCTTATTCCCGCCGCCCGCGCGGACAGTCCCCTGGTGGCTCTCGCCTTCCTCATGGGAGGTTCGCTCGCCGGACTGGCGACGGGCAACATGTTCGCCGTCCTTCAGTCCTGCGCGCCGCCCGATGAGGTGGGCATCTGGACGGGCTTTGAAAACTTCGCTGGGAACATTGGCGGGGTTTTGGCCCCGGCCATTACTGGGTACCTGATTTTCCGCACCGGCACCTATCTACCGGGATTCGCCCTCGCGGCGGGCGTCATGGTGGCCGGCCTGCTCGCCTATTGGTTCATCGTGGGAGAACTCAGTACTTCCCCAAGTTCCGGGCTGTCAAAAGGAAATGGGAAGGGTTGAACGCCGGGAATTTCGTGGCGAGCGGTGAGGGCATCAAACCCCCAACCTGCGGTTTAAGCGTCAGGGTCGGAACCGGCGGCGCGCGGCGTCGAGGAAATCATATCCACCTCGCGCCGGGGCCTCAGCCTTGCGAGTCCTGCCGTTCCTTACAGTCCCTGCACCACCGGGTCCAGGGAACCGCTTCCAGGCGCGCCTTGCTGATCGGCTCTCCGCATTCCTTGCAGACGCCATATTCCTCGTGCCGAATTCGCGTCAGCGCATCTTCAATCGCGCGCAGAAGCTTGCCGTCGGCCTCATGCAGCCGGACTTGCGTGGCGGCGTTGGTTTCACTGGCGGCCATATCGACCGGGTCCGGATGAGTTTCACCGGTGGCGGGCATCGAATCGGCCAGACTCTTGCTGGTGGAAACTTCCTGCCGCTTCGCCAGGAGAAGGTTTTTATAACGAAGCAGGTCGCTATTGTTCATGGCCGTTGCCTTGTGCCCCTCGATTATTTTGAATGTATGGTGCCAATTCTCAAATTATACATCCAAAGCGGCTCCACCGCATCGGGGTTTCGCAAATCCGCATCCACCCGTCCAGTCCAGGGACACATCCGGGAAATTCTGGTGTCCGGCACGGACGGCCGGGGTCTTCGATCGAGGGCACGAAAATGCCCCGGTGGCGCTTCGCATTCGCTCGACCGGCGCCGGCGTTCGGAGGCGGAATTACAGCCATGGGGGCGATTACCCACCCTCCTAAAATTGTTTTGCTAACGATAGGAAGAATTTATATTAACTGCCATTGACATACCCATGGGGCGTGGCGCTAGTCTATAATAAGGTGTGGCGGGAACGAACGGCTTTCCGCCGGGGGCGCATGCCGATCAACACGCTCGGGAGGAGTCTCCCTGCGTCCCTGCCGCAGCCAGGGCATCGACCTATCTTGCTTCCTGCTCAATGCGCCGGCCCCTTCTCGCGTTGGGGACTTCGCGTCGACCTGTCGTTGGGGCGCGGCAATAATCGGCAAGGACTTGCGCAAGGCTATGTGAAAACGCGTGCCATGTGAACAGTAAGGGGATTAAGGGCCGTATCCACTAAACAGGTTGAGCGGCGGAGGGATTCAAAGGGATGGGCCAAACTGAAGACACGCTGGATGCCAGTCATGTTTTGACGATCGAGGACATTTCCAATCTCGCCCAGGACGGAGGCAAGCCAGCCGAGACCCTCATGAACGTCGTCGCCTTGATCGCGCGGCGGTTTCGAACCGACGTCTGCTGTGTGTATTTATTGGAGCCGGACCGGATCAACCTGGTGCTGGCCGCCACCGTCGGTCTCCGCCCCCAGTGCATCGGCACGCTGCGCATGGCCACTCACGAAGGTCTGGTGGGATTGGTGGCGGAGCAACTCCGCCCCGTCGCCGTGGAAGAGGTGAAGAATCATCCCCGCTTCAAATACTTCAGCGAAGCAGGAGAAGACGCCTACCGATCGTTTCTCGGTGTTCCCTTGATTGATCAAGGATTGTTGCAAGGGGTTCTGACGGTTCAGACCAGCGTGCCCCGCACCTACCATGAGGAAGAGATTCACATGCTCTCCGAGGCGGCCGCGCAGGTGGCCCCAGCGGTCAGCGAGGCCCGGACCGTTGACCGCTTCATTGCTCCCTCCCAGGAGCGGCTATGGTCGCTGGCGCGCAATCTCTGGTGGAGCTGGGACCATGACTCCGGCGGTTTGTTCCTGGATCTCGATCCGGTGCGCTGGCGCCAGTTCAACCACAATCCCATTTCCGTGCTCGGTCCGCTTTCTCTTGCCGGGATTGAGCGCCGCGCCCGGGAACTGGTGCTGCATGGGCGGATCAACTACGCCTACCGGCGGCAGCGCGAATATCTGCACAAGGATCGGACCTGGGGCGCCAAGAACGCGGGGGTACTCAGGCCGCGCCCCGTCGCCTACTTTTCCGCCGAATTCGGCCTGCATGAGTCGATCCCCATCTATTCGGGCGGCCTGGGAGTCCTCGCCGGCGATCACATCAAGAGCGCTTCCGACCTCGACATTCCGCTGGTGGGGGTGGGGCTCTTCTACAGCCAGGGATATTTCCGCCAACGGCTGGACTATGACGGCTGGCAGCGTGAGGAATACTTCGAGACCGACGTCACCCAGTTGCCCATGGAGGTGGCCATTGGGAAGACCGGTGAACCGGTCACGGTGGAAATCGAGACCCGCAGCGGTTCATTGCGCGCCAAGGTGTGGCGGTTAAAAGTCGGACGGTGCGACCTGCTCCTGCTGGACTCCAACGTGCCGGGAAATGCTCCGGAAGACCGGGAATTGACCTCGCGCTTGTACGGCGGAGATGGGCGCGTACGCATTCGCCAGGAGTTGCTGCTGGGGGTGGGGGGCATTCGGGCCTTAAAGGCCATGGGAATCACTCCCGGAGTCCTTCATCTGAATGAAGGGCACAGCGCTTTTGCCGTGCTGGAGGCCATCCGCGCCCGCATGGAGGACGAGGGCCTGACCTTTGAGCAAGCCGCGCCGCTCGTTTACCGGGAAGTGGTTTTCACCACCCACACTCCCGTTCCGGCGGGCCACGATCGATTCAACGCCGGGTTGGCGGAAGAGCACCTGGGCCCGCTTCGGGACAGTCTGGGGCTATCGCTCGATCGCCTGATGCAAATGGGGCGGGAAAATCCCGACGATGCCAATGAGGATTTCTGTATGACCGTGCTGGGCCTGCGGATTTCCCGCCGCGCCAATGCCGTTTCCGCGCTGCACGGCCACGTGACCCGCGCCATGTGGAAAGGGCTTTATCCCGGCGAAGCGGAAGACACGGTTCCGATTGGACACATCACCAACGGCGTGCACGTTCCCAGTTGGCTGGCGCCGCAAATGTACCGCCTCTACGACCGCCACTTGGGGACCGGATGGCACGAGCACAGCAGCGAACCGCGCATCTGGGAGGGAATCGAGAACGTCGATGCTGGGGAGTTGTGGGAAACGCATCTCAACCTGAAGCAGCGCCTTCTGGAATTCGTCCGCGCCCGCGCCGTCGAGCAGGCGGAGCGCCGTGGCGAAGCCCTGGAAATCCGCCAACGCCTGGGCCGCATTCTGAGCCCCGACGCCCTGACCATCGGATTTGCCCGCCGCTTTGCCACCTATAAACGCGCCAACCTGATTCTGACGGATATGCAGATGCTGGCCTCTCTGGCCAACGATCCCAAGCGCCCCGTGCAGTTTGTTTTCGCCGGAAAAGCCCATCCCCGCGACGAACCCGGCAAGCGCATCCTCCAACAAATCGCACAGCTTATGCGCGATCGCAAATTCTCCGACCGCTTCGTTTTCGTCGAGGACTACGACATCAATGTGGGCCGCCACCTGGTGCAGGGCGTCGACGTGTGGCTGAATAATCCCCGGCGGCCGCTGGAAGCCTCGGGAACCAGCGGTCAAAAAGTGGTTCTGAACGGCGGCCTCAATCTCTCGGTTTTGGACGGCTGGTGGGCGGAAGCTTACGACGGCTTGAATGGCTTCGCCATCGGCACGGGCAGGACTCATTCCGAAATGCGTCTGCACGACCTGCGCGACAGCGAGGATCTGTATCGCGTGCTTCGCGAAGAGGTCATTCCCCTTTACTACCAGCGCGACCGCGACGGCTTGCCGCACGGCTGGATCAAGCGCATGAAGCGCACCATCCGCACCCTGGGATGGCGATTCAACGCCGACCGGATGGTGATGGACTATACGCTCAAGTGTTACGTACCCGCCGCGGGCGGGGTTTCCAGCGACATGAGCACCACACACTGAGATCGGGCCATCGGGGCATTGGTGATTGGCGATTGATGATTGGCGATTGATGACTGGTGATTGGTGATTGATGATCGGCGATCTTGCCATCGTCGATGCCTCTGTGCGAAGCACCTTGGAGTGCGGCGGCTCGACGCCGCCTTTGCCTTCCTCTTCAGTCTTGAGGCCAGCCGGTTTGAGCCGTGGCTTTAGTCTTCGGGAAAAACCGGGGACGGGGGTGCCCTGTCCCCGTCCCCCCTCAAGGCCAACACCCCTCAGTGCCCCTGATCGTGTGGCACCACGACCGTGGTTGAGACGGAGGTAGGATTGCCGGCATAGTCGCTGGCACTCACCGTAATCGTGTAGGTCCGGCCATTCTTATCGTTCCCGTTACGGGAGGCCACCAATGAGACCGTGAAGGAGTAAGCTCCTCCCGCTCCCAGGGAGCCCACCGAACAAGCGGGTTGGTCCAGCCCGTAGGAGTCGACCACATTACACGCCAGCGTACTGGGATTGATCCCGGAACCACCATCCGTAATCGTGCCCGAGATCGTGACCGGCACCGATTTACCATTGGGCGGCCACAGCGTCGAAGGGCGGGCGGAGATGGAGAGGGCGGGCGGTAGGGTGTCAATGCCCGTACCCGAAAGGCTGATGGACTGGGGGCTACCGGTGGCGTTATCGGCGATGGAGATGAAGCCGCTTTGCGCCCCCAAGCCCGCACGGCCAACGGGCGCGAAGGTGACACTGATGGAGCAGGTGCCGTTGGGCGTCAGCGTGGCTCCCGTGCAGGTGTCGGTCTCCAGAAAGTCGCTGGCATTCGCACCGCCAATCGTGACCGTGGAGATGGTGAGGTTGGCCGTGCCCGTGTTGGTGACGGTCTCCGTCTGGGCCGTGCTGCTGGTGCCTAACTGCTGAGGCCCGAACGTGAGACTTGGGGGAGAGAGGTTAACTTCCGGCGTAAGAGCGGCTGCGAGTTGAAAAACGGTACCGTAGCCCAGAGCGCCCCCGTTCATCGTCGTGCCGTACAGGTTTCCGGAATCATCCGTGGTCAAACCTGCCCAGGGGTTCGCCCCGTCGGCTCCCGTGAAGCTGTAAAGCACCTTCTCAGCGTAGCTTCCGTTGTTGTTTACAAGTTCGAATATGGTTCCACTGTTGGAGGCGCCTCCGCTATAAGTGGTGCCGTAAAGGTTCCCCGCAGAATCGATGATCACGCCCTCGAAAGGGCTCCCTCCGTCTCCCCCGGAGTTTGTGAAGTTGTACAGAACCGTCTCGCTGTAACCGGAGGCCTTGACCAATTCGAACACGGTTCCGTACCCCGCAGTGCCCCCATAAGCAGTTGCGCCGTATATGTTCCCCGCGGAATCCATAACCAGCGCATCGGGGCTTTGCCCGTCGGCGGGGCCGGTTTCGAAATTGTAGAGCACATTGAAGGTATAGGTTCCGCCAGAATTAGTTAGTTCGAAGACGTTTCCCGCCGGAGTTTGGGTGGGCGCATTGCTGCCCCCCGAGTAGGTTGATCCATAGAGGTTACCCGCTGAGTCGAGGAGAAGGCCAGTCAACGGGTGCGCTCCATCCGGGCCTGAGAAACTATGAAGTATAGTTTCGCTGTAGCTCCCGGAAGAGTTCACCAATTCGAAGACATTGCCAATGTTGCAACACGGACCTCCGTAGAAGGTGGTCCCGAAAATATTGCCCGAGGCATCCATGACGACGGGGCTTAACGGCAAACCACCGATGGCCGAGGACCCGCTGCCCAGAAAGCTGAAGAGTATGGTTTCGCCATAGCCAGATGCCTTCACCAATTCAAAAACGGTTCCACCGCCGAGTGCGCCCCCGGTCTCCGTTGTTCCATACAGGTTCCCAGCCGAGTCCATGATTAGGCTGGCCTGGGGATACGCACCATCACCGATCGGGGGCGGGTTGGGAGACTGCGGCGCGCCCGCAAAGCTGTAGAGCACCGAGAAATTTCCGGAAGAATCGATTTTATACACGGTTCCGACGCCGGACGGGCCGCCTTCACATGTTGCCCCATAGAGATTTCCGGCTGCGTCCCTCACCAAACCCGATCTTGAACCCCAGGCACAATTTGCAGGACCTGGATGCAAAGAATTGTTAGCTGTTTCAAAGTAGCTGAAATTGTGAAGCACGGTCAAAGATTGGGCATGAGCGTTTGCACCGAACGTTGTCAACCATATTGCGATAATCACTACAAACAGCAATGTGGGCTTATAGGTTTTCATTTTTCCCGTCCCCTTGTTCACATTTCCTCCTGTTGGAAACACGCTCGTTGACAAACCAATCTCAACCGGAATCTCCTTTTCTCCAAGAAAAGGTACCTTTTCCTATGCACTCTCCCTTTTCCCCCACCCTTCGGAACAGGACTCGGAAGCGTGCAATAGACTCAGCGATGCGCTCGTGTGAGCCATCGGCGGTTAAGACCTAAGTTGATCGTTTAAGATGCCCTGGGAAGCCCCAATTTGCCACGTTTCCCATGAAAATGCAAGCCTAAAACGGACTTTATGTCGAAGTGGAAATGGTGAGTGGAAAAGGGGGGACGCTGGTGCCTGTCACCGTCCTTAGTTCCTCGATTCCGTTCAGCGTGAATTTCTTGTCGAGCACCAGGTCGGCACTCAAAGCCACGCCGCTCGGGTGGGGAAGAAGACTGAATCGCCACTGACCGGCCGCATCCGTCCAACTGTGGAGTTCACAGGGTACGAACTTCCCGCCACAGCCCGCTTCCTTAGCCGCCATCTGCATCGTGCTCATCATGAGAACGACCACGATCAGCAATCTGCTTTGCATGCCCATCGAAACCTCCTTTCTTCAAGTCCAGCCAAGGCTTAGGCCCGCTGGCGCAGAGCGAGCCCAGATCTGCGCTACGCCGCTATTTTGGAGGAGCTGCGTGCGTGGAAGTCGAGAGCGGAGTTTTCTTCTTTTCTAACACTTCGATCACCACCGCGCGAACTTGATCATATGACGGCTCAGGAAAGTACATTCCATAGGTAGCGTGTCCCCAGTCATAGTAGCCATCCAAGTGGAACAGTCTGTCCGTATCCTTCGGGCGGGGTTTCGTCGTCTCATGCCACATGGTATTCGTTCTGTCATACGACCCCAGCGAAAGCCTGTACTTTTCCTTTCCCAGCGATTCGTCGAGGATACTAAAAGTGTACCGTACGGCTCGATCGCCTTTGAGTTCAAAATTCTCGAATGCCATGACTTTTTCCCCGCCCGCTTCAAACTGATCACGGCAATACTCAAATTGCTTGGCAAGTTCACCGCTTGGGTCTTGTTTGCGCAGTTCGAAGAGCGCAGTTCGTTCTGCGTCACGCTCCGTCAACTTTCCGAGTGCTTGATAAGTTTGTATCAGTTTCGCTCGCGTTTGCCAGTCGGTTGGATCAAGCCCCTTGAGGCGGCTCCACAGGTTAACGGCGATTGAGAACTGTTTGCACTGAAATGCCGCCAGTCCTGCGTTGTAAAGAAGCGATGTCTCCTCGGGGCTTAAGCCCAGGCCTTGTTGGTACAGCGTCAAGGCCTCGCAGTACCTCTTCTCGCCCATTAGTGCATTGCCAGCGTGAAACGCCTCCTCCACACGACTTGTGGTGTCCTTGGTCTCTGAAACGCCCGAAGTCTGCTGCGAGAATCCGGGTGACGCCATAAGAAATATCAAAGCCCACGTTGCGACTGAAAATAGCAGCCTCATCGCACGCCTCCATGGCAAATGCCCACGACCGATATTGACTGATTCACATGGTCGCTGGGTACGCTCATTGAATTTGGGGGACGGCCGCTTGCCCTAGCGCTCCAGACTTTGAACGGCTCAAGGTCTGCGCCCCCCGCTCACGCCGTCACGCCGCAAAGCAAGAGGGCGTGCACTCAACGATAGCCTTATCTCCAATTTAATGCCGTGTGCCTCAGCGAAACGTCTCACGTCGGATATAATTTGCATCGGTGGAAATTCGAGACGCTCACTTTCCTTCTTTTTGGGGATCTCTCCCGGATTCAATCGATCAAGCCAAAGGATGCTCGACCCTTTGGGAAGTTTCGAAATCTCCAGCTTGAGTTCGTCTACACCTCGTATGACGCCTCTTTTGTCAAATACCCATGCCGCCGTTTTCTCCCTGTCCGAGTTAGGAAGGATGGCGAAATTCCAACCAGCTTGAGGGTCTTGCCAACTGTATAGTTGGTACGGGGACAAGTACTTTGTAATATGCTCATTAAGCGCGTGAGATGGGAAAAAGGCAACCGCCATCCAGACCATCGCAAGGATTCGGAGCGAGGTAGCGCACACGCTCTTGGCGTTCGTCTGCGGCTCTTCGCCCCTCCCTGGCATTTCGTGCTTGGATACTAATATCATGGTTGATGTTTCCATGTTAAGAACCGCGGAGGAAGCCAGACTACGCTTCCTTCGCGCTACCCCGCTCCAAAGTCATCGCCCATATCTATCTACCCCTACCTTCCGAATCCGCGGAGATTTTGAAAACGGATGACCTTACAACACCTAGAACCTCGCCATGTGGACCAAAAACATCCACCCGCAACCTCAATGACAGAGGAAGGGAGAAACGGGTGAGCGGATCTAGACCTTGACGCTTTTCGAAAGGCATAAACGAAATGGGAACTGAGGCCCCGCCACCTAGGGGTGTCACTCTAACTGACTTGGCGTAGGGATGCGCAAGGTCACTGATCGATGCGAAGATCTCCACCCACTTGTCCTTGA
>Ga0326728_10014161_pt1 | contig 17056 bp, 13 predicted proteins | sample MB3enrmetagenome_FD_207602 | JGI IMG/M metagenome (GOLD analysis project Ga0326728, IMG submission 207602) | Lab enriched peat soil microbial communities from McLean, Ithaca, NY, United States - MB31MN | ecosystem: Environmental > Terrestrial > Soil > Wetlands > Peat | place: USA: New York...
CCTATTGGAATATTCCATCACTTTTTTGATATCACTGTGCATTTCGGAAAGTTTTCCACTTATAGTCTTTATCTCCTCCATTTCTAGATTTTCAGATTCTTTAGGATTTTCAGGATTGTCTTTTTTCTCCTTGCTAACCTTGTTCATGTTTTTTACACCTATTTACTTTATTTTTAAAATTTCTGTCATAACTTTCCAGATTATTCAGATGCCTATTTCTTAAGGGTGCAGAAATATATTTAGTATATTTTGATGCAAATTAAGTATAAATCAATTACTAACTATGTGATATTTGGTTGGTGTATCAGAAATTGGAAAACGTATGTGAAACAATATGGTCAAATGTAGAAGCTGCCACCAGAACTGGCTCTAATACATATGGCCATTGTAACTGGTGCTACTTTTACCGTTGCTGTGGCTTGTGCTCACTGCTGTAGCCGCCAATGAAGCTACAATGAAGTATACTAACAAAAGAGTCATTGTCTTTTTAAACTTCATTTATTTTTACCTCATTTTATTTTTCACCTCATTAAATTATATAACCAAAGCTGTGGTTTATGCATTAAAATAGCTTTAAAAAAACAGACACAGTGGCTGTGACAGTGTTAGTCGCTGTGTCAATTACAGAGACATTGTGGCCGGCGTAGTTCATAACATATGCAAATGGTACAGCGCCTGTTATGCTTGTCAGCATTAAAATCATAGCTGCTGAAACTAAGGTTATCAAATACAATTTGTGTTTATTGTTCACTTACTTCAATCCTTTTCTCGATATTATTAATTAGAAATTTCAGAAATAGTTCAATTTGATAGGGAATATTCATCTACCTGCTTCTGAGCGCTGTAACATACTAAACTTATAATATAAATTCACATAGTTTTACAGTTATAATCAAAACATTTGTTGGCTTCCTAATCATCGATTCATTTTTGATCAAAATCCGATATTAGAGTCGTAAATATAAACAATGAATAGGTCACAGATAAGCTTGTGGTAGAGTTCTCATTCGACACAATGAAAAGTATGCTATCCACCAAAAATAGATCCTAGAGTCGCTAACTTAATTGGGTTTTCAAAAAAAGGATGTTTGGTAGATAGTGTGGTGGGCTTGATGACCATGGAAGAGACTGGGATAGGGAGCTTGATTATGATAGAGACCATTATAGAAAACAGGATGGCTTCCATGAAATGTTTGGCCGTAGGGATTTGGTTATTAAAAATCCTATGTGAGATTATTTTTCGTCTAGAAACTATTTTTTTATAATTAATTTAAAATAACTATGGGGCTAAAATTGTGTATAATCCTAAAAACGGTGGCAATCCTTTATAAAAAAGGAGTAGGTTTAATGTTGAAACAACAAGTTAGTATAATTAGAAGGAGACTGGCCATTTTGCTGGCAGTCCGATTTGTAGTATCATTGACAGCAACTGCATCAAGCGCTGAATCATATCCACAGCACCATCATTATCAGGGTTATGGGTGGCATCAACATGTGATGTCGATTATGGGTATCACCATAGTGCTGGCTATCATCATAGTTGTTGGGTGTGGAATGGTTACTCGTGGGTTTGGGCTTGTTAATGGTAATGATGACAAAAACTGTAAAAACTAAAAAATGTAACTAAAATGTAGATATAAGTCCCACTTCTTATGTAATTCTATACCGCATTATCAAAAAAATCACGATGGACACTTCATTAAAATAAGAGTGAGACTATTAATTTTACGTGGCAGTGTACCAAAAGTTCTGTAAAATATGATTGACTTTTTATCCTTTTCTTTAATTGCAAAAAATTGAATACAGAACTAATAGTTTTTACGGACAAAGCTTCTGTTTCTATTGTTTTCATCAATATATAGGTTTTAAAGTAAATATCTGTATAATCCTGTAATATAGTTTGCACCATTATCAGGTGTAAAATCAACATGCAATGTTTGATTACATGCACTCAGTACGGTTCCTAAGGGGGAATACAGACAAAGGTTCCGTTTACTGAAGCAGATTCGTCTAGCTGAGTTCAGATCAATGCGATTCCATAGACTAGGTAAGCAAAATTACTCCAAGTAATTGTAGGAATTTCCTTTACATTGATCAAAGCAGTTGCATATGCTTCAGTATAATTTACAGCATCAGTTGACGTGAACGTAATATATAAAGTATGCGTACCTAAACCTAATACGGTTCCTGCTAGTGGAGTGTAGACAAAAGTTTTAGGTACTGAAGCAGTTGCATTTAATTGAATATCACTCATGGTGTACCAGAGATTAATATTAGCAGAGTTACTCTAGATAATTGTAGGAGTTGCTTGTGTTACATTGATCAAAACGCTTGCTGATGCTTGAGTATAGTTGATAGTATCAGTTGGTGTGAAAGAAGCCCTCAATGTATGCATCCCTGAACTTAATACAGTTCCTGATTGTGGGGTGTAGACAAGGGTTTCCGGTACTGAAGCATATGCACCTAGCTGAGTGCTGTTTAATGGTGTATCATAGATTATGTTAGTGGGTTTACTCCAGTAAATTGTAGGAGTTGCCTTCGTTACATTAATCAACCCACTCGCTGATGATGTAGTATAATTTGCAGCATCATTTGGTGTGGGAGGGTCCGCATGTAAAGGCATTGAGCTCTTTTCTTCTGGGAATCCTGTATGTGCCATTGCTATTGATGAACATATAAACAAGAAAAAAACCAGAAGTTCAGTGAGAATTACTAATTTTTTTACTATATTTACATTGGTTTTTATGTCAGGATCTTTTTTCATATTGATCTCCTTATTTATTTTGATACAGAAAGATTCTAGAAATTACTGCATCCAGTAAACAATAGTAGTAACTTCTACATCGTTTATTTTTTCTAAATGATTTTGTCGAAATTTCTGGCACCTACTTAATAAACAAAATACAAATGTTTTCCAAGTAAATAACCGTTTCGTTTTTTTGTATATATTACTAACTTTTTTGGTTGAAATTATTACATATATTTTAATAAAAAATATGTATAACTATTCAAATTTAGGTGGAAATGTCCTAGAACTTCGATTTTAATGTTTTAATTTTTGGTCGAAATGACGAAATAACAGGTTTTACTACAAAAAAACTGTGTATCAGTTAGAACAATCAAAACAGAAGCTTTGTCCGTAAAAACTATTGACTCTAAATCCTGTTTTTAAGATAAAATGAAATTACACAGAGTCTATCATATTTATACAGAACTTTCAGTACTAATGTCATTTTGTTTATAAGCTACTAAATACAGATTAGTACACATGTTTCAGTATGGATTATATTGGTTAATATTAACTAGACTAATATTCATACCAAATGATAAATATATTGATATATCGCCTAGCTTCCGAGTTTATAATTATAATTATCTTTAAAAACTCTAGCTAGATTCCCAAATTAGATGATCATATTTACGTAGTTCGTCTACCACTAGCAAGCAAATAAAAATATCAACAATCATAAGATTGCATTCGCCAACAATATAACTATTTTTATAGATATTTAAATGCATGCGATTTAGGGTTGGGTATTTAAATAGGAAAACAAATATTTAACAGAATAAAAAGGACACTGAGTATTTTATTTATATTCTTTTTTATAACATCCTTACGGCTACAGTAAGTGCAGTTAATTGCTGGAATGGAAAAGGGAGCTTTAATAAGGGAAGTTTCAACGGAAACTGTAGTGGAAATGTAAATCTCGATTTTTTTCAATGGAAAAAATAACGGTAACTTGAACGTTGACAACCAAAAATGTGGGTGTGGAGACAGAACATCACCGCCACCAAGCATTAAAAATAAATTTACTGATATTGCTTATGCTAATAAATCAGAAACACAAAAACTTGATATATATCTGCCAAATGAAGGGAAAGGTCCTTTCCCTGTAATTATAGCATTCCACGGAGGGGGATGTTCAGAGAGCAATAAGAGTAGTGATTATACAGATCATATGTTGCAGGGCTTAAATCATGGTTATGCAGTGGTAACTGTTGATTATCGTTTGAGTGGCGAAGCTAAATTCCCAGCAGCAATAAATGATGCAAAAGCAGTTATTCGTTTTATTAAAGTTAATGCTGCTCAATATAATTTAAATCCAAATAAGATTACGCTATGGGGCAGTTCTGCAGGTAGAAATCTCGCTTCCCTTGCAGGCACAACAGGCGGGACTAATAATTGCTATGATACATCTCTCGGCAACGCAAATGTTTTGGATAATGTCACAGCAGTAGTTGATTGGTTTGGGCCTACAAATTTCTGTGTTATGAATAAACAATTCACAGAAAGTGGAATTAGAGAGCAAGTAGAGGGGGTTCAAATTTATAATACCAAATATTTTTTTCCATCACAATATTTAGGGCAAAATATCTCAAAAGTACCATATCTGTGTAAACAGGCAGATTCTACGACTTATATAACTTCAAAGTGCCCCCCACTTTTGATTCAGCATGGCACACGAGATTCAATCGTTTCAAAGCAGCAATCAGTTGACCTTGCAGCTGCAATCACAAAAGAAATAGGACAGGACAAAGTAACCCTTATATTACCTGACGGTGCAGGCCACGACATAGACCCCTTTCTTTTACGTAATGGAATAATCCACCGTGGTAGACAATTCGACACTGCTGAAAATATGGATAACGTTTTTGTATTCCTAAATAGGTATATGAAATAATTATGCCCACTTTGAAAACCCCTGAATGGTACCCACAAAATATTGGGAAAAAGTTGCTGAAAGGCCGGGAGTAAAAATCAGAATAATAGTGATTTTCCATTAATTTCGACAAAGGATAAAATAATAAGTGCTGCAGAAGACTCAAAAAGAAATAGGGCAATATAGATAGCCTTAGGGAATGTCATTATTGCCCTGGAAATTAGGTGACCTACCCTTTTAAATTATACATTGGGACTACATTATCAACATGAAGTTAACAACGATAAATGTTTGTTTGTGTAATTAGTTAGATGATCAAACTGATGCTTTAAGCTTATTTTTTTCTAACTGTTTAACTCAGTCTGCTAACAGACTGAGCAATTCCTATTTTTTCATTGGGAAGAAAAAGATACCTAATTAACCATATTTACAGAACTTTCGGTACCCTGCCAGATCTATATAATTATTTTTTCTTATATTTCTATTTATGACTGTTATTTTGATTAATTAGTTCCAAGTGTTCCATGAGCTCCATACGCTCTATGAGTTTCATAAACTCCAGGAGTCATAGATCAGTTATCTTTTCTTATTTCAATGTAACTTAAAAAATTCAGAGATTTTGACACAAAAACTTGTGCATTAATAAAAAGGGAAAGAATGCAATCTTATTCATTGATTCTGCAATTCTATTCAAAGCTTTCCATGCACCATGTGGGAAAGTCATTCAAGCTGAAATTGTTAGTTTTTTGTGAGTAGGAGAGAATTCATCAGCTGCTTCAGGCGATCTGTGTGTTGATACAGGGGTATTGTTGCTACAATTGATTGTATTAAAATGGGTTGTACTTGTTCTGCGACAGGTTGTACTACGACGTGTTGTTCTTCAAAGGATACATAGTTCCAGTCCCACACTAGAGTAGTAGGATTATATACCCATTCATAGTCCGGATAGTAAACACCATTGAAGTAGTGATCATGTTGGTGATGGTGGCTGTGCTCATACCACTTATGAAAATGATATCTGCCAAGATGTCCTCCTTAGTGTTCAATTAGGTTGTATCCATCTTGGTATTGTGCAAATATTCACTCAATTTTGCTTTTAAAAAGAATCAACACAAATCCAGAAGCTTTAATTTGGATTTAAAGACTTATTATAAATTATTTAATCGAAAAGATATTTTTAATCATTTAAAAGCTTTTGACAAGTATGCTTATACATTAATTATAATATGGTATGCATGTCTACTTGTAGGCAAATATCAGTATAATTAAAACAGTTATAGAGAGATATGATCTAACTATGCTTCATCTATTAGATTTGCCAACGAAGAGTAGATCGGGAAATAATTTTCTAAGAATATTAAATAAAAAAAGTAGATAAAAAGAAGGAGATAAAAAGATGTTAAAACAAATGAAAAAGACACTTGGTATTTTGCTAGTAGTTTGTTTTTTAATGTCCGTAACCGCTGCAGCAGTAAGTGCAGAATCAGTTGTGGTTAAGGAAAAGAAAAACGTCACTACATTCATGAAAGATGTAAAGACGAAATTCGCCAAGCACCATCACCACAAAAACATGAATATGAATGATGGGAAGGGAAAAGATAAGACTATGAAAACCGAAATTGGCAAAAATTCACCTATAAAAACAGAAAACGGCAAAGATAAGATTACGAAAACCTAAACAGGCAAAAATATACCTATTAAAACCGAAAAAGGTAAAGATAATATTGTAAAACCCTAATCAGATAAAGATGTGACTATGAATAGCTGAAACAGCAAAGATTTGATAGATATAATGGATAGCTGAAGCGTAAATACTGCTTAAAAAAACGGACAAAAATCTCTAAAATGTTTTTAGCGATATTCGGTGATATTCACATAAATGACTTACGAAACATATTTCCTTATGCCGCCATTGATATCACAAAGTGCAACGACAAATTATTAGTAAAGCAATAAAAAAATCATTTAGAGATGGCTTCGAAAAATCTCAATTTTTGCTAGGTGTTTATAAGATATATATAATTTGTTGAAATCGGATGTTTATCGAAATCATTTATATTTTCAGTAAGTTATTGATTTGAACAATATAAAGGAAGTGAAATAAATGTTAAAACAACACGTTAGTAGAATAAAAAAAGTACTGTCTATTCTGTTGGTAGTCTTTTTTGTTGCATCTGTGACAGCAGTAGCAGCTAGTGCAGATATTGGTGAACATCGTGACCATGGTAACCATCGAGATTTTGGCAGTGGTGAACATCGCGATTTTGGACATGGTGACTGGGGCTGGGGTAACGACTATTCACATCACCATTGGTGGCATGGCCAGTACTACCCTAACTGTGACTGGGTGTGGAGCCCCTATACTAACCAGTGGGTATGGGCCTGCTAACCAGTTAATATAAATACTTGTAATAGATTCAAGCTTTAAAGTCAACTCTGCTCTTATTACAATGTATCTAAAAATATTTAAATTCTATTTGGCTCTGTTTCACTTTACTTCATCACAAAACAGCATCCGGAGCCAACATTTTTATTTACACAGCTTCTGGTTTTAGATTTTCATTTATACACAGTTTTTTTTATGACTAAACCTATGCATTTTACCAATTTCGGCTGAAATTATCGGACATTTTATACCTGAATTTGAGAAGAATACATGCATTTTATTATAATGGCTGTATATCTCTAAGTCAAATTGTAGCTATCATATTAAATCGGATTTTAGCATGATATTGAAAGTATACAGAAAAGGACTTACGCGGTTAAACTTAGATATAATTTTTGTGGCAATGATTAATAAGTACAGGTAACAATTTGAGCAATATATACTTATTTTATCAATCCTAAAGTTCCATCCGTTCTATTCTATAATACACGGGGGTAAATGATTGAACGAATTCTATATTGTTGAACTTGATGATACGATCTGGGAACAGATGGTAGAAGGATCTTCAAAGCCAGTTATTGTAATGTTTTACAGCCCAGAATGTCCTTTTTGTAAGGCTATGGAACCTTATTTTATGACGTATACGCATGAATTCAATAACTAGGCAGTTTTTGCCCGTATGAATATCGTAATAAATCCATGGACTTCAGAAAAGTACGGAATTCAGAGCACTCCCACTTTCAAGGCTTTTTGCCACGGAAAACCTGTATGGGAGCAAGTCGGTGAAATATATCCTTCCCTGTTGAAAAATGCAATTGAGAACATAATTCAGTATGGAGAAGATTGTATCAAAAAAGCACTCCAGTTGGACAGAGTATTATAGGATATATATAAATCCTTCACACTTGAAGATCAACTAACTTTCAAACGGCTCTTCAATTATATTGTGTATTCCAATTAAATGTTGGAATTGTTCTCTTATGCGTTAAAATTTAGTTTTTGAAATTCTGCAGGGTTGATTGGTAAAGTGAAATAAATAGTTGAACCTTTACCTAATTCAGATTCTACCCATATACGTCCACCATGTCTTTCCACAATTTTTTTACAAATTGCAAGCCCTATTCCTGTTCCAGAGTATTCTTCTCCGTTATGTAATCTTTTAAAAATTTCAAAGATTCTTTCTGAATATTTGGGATCAATTCCAATTCCGTTATCCTGAACTGAAAATACCCATTCACTCGCTTTTATCTCTGCAGATATATGAATTTTTGGCGCTTCTTCACGGTGGAATTTTATTCCGTTGAAAATCAAATTCTGAAACACCTGACCCAGCTGGGTAGAATCTGCTATTACTTCAGGTAAAGGATCATGCGATATAGTAGCTTTATTGTCTCTAATCATCAATTTTAAATTGGATAGTACCTGATTCAAAATAAATTTACAATTCGTAGGTTCGGACTCTCTGTTTCTTGTAGACACTCGAGAGAATTCTAAAAGGGCGTTTATCATATTTTGCATACGCGAAGCCCCATCAACAACAAAGTGTATGTACATATCAGCCTTTGCATCAAGATTACCCTGGTATTTTCTTTGTAAAAGCTGCAAACAACTCGTTATCATTCGCAGTGGTTCCTGCAAATCATGAGACGAAACGTAAGCAAATTGTTCTAATTCTGCATTTGAGATGGTAAGTTCTTCTAATTTCAATTTTAAAGTTTCTTCGGCTGTTTTACGCTCAGTGATGTCAGTGAGCATGCTCAGAGAACCCACAAACTTATCATCTTTATTAAAAAAGGCTTTATAACTTATATGAATCCATAAAGATGAGCCATCCTTCTTTATTAATTTCAATTCATAGCTATCATTGATACCCTGCCGGCTCTTTTCCAGAAAATCGCAACGCCCAACATTTCATGGAAAGCATCTTGTTATATGTTATTGTCTTTATCACAATCAAGCTCCCTACTACAGTTTATTCCACGATTATCAAAACCACCACACCATCTACCAAATATCCAGTCCAAAAATCCGTCTCTTTTGAAAACCCAATTCATTTAGCGACTCTAAGATCGATTTTGTGTGGGCTAACATCAATTCAATTGCCATCAAATGAGAACCATACCTTAAGCCTATAAATCACCTATCACTTGTTTATATGTACGACCATAGGATATGTGATCCATAAATGATACGTAGGGTATTATCAAACAATAAACGAATCGAAGAAATCAAAAATGCTGTAGAAGATTCAAAAAAATTATATATTGGCTCTCTGAATCTACTGTATTTATAATCGATAAAAGAAAATAGACTCTGAACACTTAACTCTACGGGTCTGTTAACGTAAAATCATTCACCTGTGGATCAGCCCGGTAGAGTGAGTGACTTGTAATCACTAGGTCACGTGTTCGAATCACGCATGAGGCTTCCAAAAATTTATTCAAAGTACTCTTAATCTATTTAGCTAAATACTTGATATCTTAAGCGTAACTTGAGGAATTTGGGTGATAAGTTTGGTGCTGTAATATCTAGTAGGAGTAGGTAACATATTATTCAGATTTTGATAGCTATGAGTAGTTAAAGTTAAGGGAAGGATAAACAGATGTTGACAGTAAGTAATAGTGATTTTTAGTCCCAGATAAAATCTCTGTTTTTTTATTGATTCATACCATGTAGCTCGGTACAGTAGAAGAAATATTTTGATCCGATATCGCCCTTAAAATCAAATAATGATTTTAGGAAAGAGTCTGTATCTTTGTAATTAATAAATAATGCCATAAAACTTCTCTTTTCAGTATAAACTTCAAATATTGATTTTGGCCTTTGCACCATTTGTAAATTTAATGTTTTTGAGCTTTTGATTGGCCTACATCTTGATTTATCTAGATCCACACAAAATATTACTCTCATCATGAGTAATGAATATATTGTTAGAGTTCAGGAATGTTTTTTGAAATTCAAATATATATTAGTTCTTAAGTGCCCTATTTCTCCTTTTTGATCCAGATTTACAGTTATTTACCTAACCCCTAAATATTTAATAATTAATCTCATTCTTGATTTGGAACAAGATATTTAAAATTCCTCTTTAACAAATTGAATTGCATCTTTTGCTTGCTAACCATGATAATAACCATCATCTTCTGACATTGGCTCTGAAAACGCGTTCTTTAGTTCAAAAAATTGTTCTACTGTTAAAAGAAGCCTTACTACTCGAACATGTTCACATTTAAAGCTGAATAAACCTTTTTTATTCAGCACGCTTTATCCAACAATAAACCGTTGAGCTGTAAACTGGGAAATATTCTGCAAACTTAGCTGAACTCAAAATCATTTTTTTAGCCAATAATAGGACTTGAAGTCTCATTGCTATTTTTTGTCGCAGGAACTAATGAATGCCTTAGCGATATTATACATAATGAACATATCAAGCATGATTAACCCAATATACTTATCTTATATAGAATAATGTTGTGTTATATTTAGAGTTGACTAAAGATGGCATTATTGGGTACATCTGCAGAAAGTGGGTTAAATAAGTTTCTTGAGGAATTCATCGAAAAAAAGATTACTATTCAGGATTTAAAGCGATTCGAAATCTTGGAAACTGAAAACGATACCTCTGACAATATAGTTACAACCAAAAATGATGCCTATTCCGGAAAACTGCAACAACATTATAAACACATTCAACTTGACCAGAGAGTTATAACCGAAAATAGTGCCGTTGGAATAAGAATGGCAAAAATTGCAGAAATCAATTTTAAAAACCAAAATGAGGCTAATAGGTCACAGGTTTTTTACTCACGTGTCTCTCAACTAAAGGATCCCTTTAAAGAAGAGTTTGTTGAAAAAGCCATTGATTTTGCCTGCAATACTCAATCTGGAGATTTAAGAGCACAGACACTCTCTCTAATTATCCCGATTTTGGAGGGGAAAAGAAAGGTAGAACTTATACAAAAAGCCATTTACTCTGCTTCCTATATTCAAGATGAAAACGAAAGAGCCCTGGTACTTTCTTCGCTTACACGCCATCTGAGAGGTCCGGATAAAGAAGAACTTATTGAACATATTTTCGACTTCTCTTCCCAAATTCAATCTGGAGATGCAAAGTTCCAGATTCTCTCTTCGCTTGTTCCGCATCTTTACGGATCAAAAAATAAAGCAATTATAGAAAAAGCAATTGAGTTGGTATCCGGAATTACATCTGAATATCAAAGATTAGAGTCTTTTTCTCTTCTTATTCCATATCTTACTGAGCAAAGAGAAAAGGAAATTATAGAACAAGCCCTTGAGTTAGCTTTCAATATTAAAGACAAAGATATGAGGCCACAAGCTCTTTCATTAATCATTCCATATCTGGATGAATTCAGACAAAAAGAAATTATTGAGAAAGCCCTTACTCTTGCAAGCGAGATTCAATCGGAGTATCGAAAAGAACAGGCTCTCACATCACTTGCTCAGTATCTTTATGAGCCAGAAAAATAAGGTCTCTAAAACCTTAATCTAGCTTGTTAAAGCTTTCAAATATCATTAAATTCATTCAAATATTTCAGGCACGATTCGCCGGGCAACTTCTTCATAAGCTTTTGAAATATCGCCTTTATTAAACCTGAAGACATCTTTATCCATGGACTGGCCAGTCTTCTTATCCCAGAACCGACATGTATCACAGGAAATCTCATCTGCAAGGAGGATTTCTCCATCCTTTCTTCCAAACTCAAGCTTGAGATCCGGGAGAATAATACCTCTTTCATCCAGGTAAATCAAAAGTAATTCATTGATCCTAAGAGCGAGTTTTCGGAGAATTTCGAGTTCTTCTCTTGTTGCTAACCCAAGTGCAAGAGCAATATCATCATTCAACATAGGGTCTCCGTAGTCATCACTTTTGAGATCAAAAACAATCACAGGGGATTTGAAAATAATGCCCTCTTTCAAGGGATACTTTTTAGTAATGGAACCTGCGGCAATATTCCTGACAATGACTTCGATTTTTATGATTTCTACTTTTTTTATAAGCATATTAATATCGAAAATCATCTCAATATAGTGAGTCTTAATTCCCTCTGATTCGAGCATCTCAAATAGCTTTTTTGAGATATGAGCATTATAGTAACCCTTTTTTTCCATCTCTCCTTTTTTTTCTCCGTTAAAAGCGGTTAGACTGTTTCGGAATTCAGCAATAAGGATGTCAGGATTATCCGTCTTATAGATAGTTTTTGCTTTCCCTGAATAGAGCTTTTCTCTTGCCATATAATGGTCCTCTTTAGGTAGATTCCCTTGGATAGAGAGATCTTCGGAATTATAATTAAATATAAGAATCCTTATGTCCTAGAAGTTTTGATAATGCTGTAGTATTCCAGAGTGAGTCTAACAAATCAAATCCTTTCCGAGAATTACTGACCTTCATAGAGCTAATCAAGTCATTTCTAGAACTAAAAACCACTCTCTGGAAACTAAAATATTTGGATTTGTCAGCAGCTTTTCCCAACAATATGCCCTTATTTCCCTGAAGAGATAGAGTAGATGATGACTTCTTCTGCTAAATAAAGTTATCATCTCCCAGAAGTTCCGATTTTCTGTAGCTCTGAATGACTGTTCTTATCAGTTTACGATTTCCCTCAATAGTTCACAAGAAAAAACTTTATCAATACATCTTAATTTTACTTTTTTGTAATTCTCTCTAGAAAATTTAATATCCCATTTTTTGATTTGTTACAAATAAGATGTATTCTTTTTCCTGATCCACCATTGCCATGATATTGAAAATTGATTCCCTTCTGATAGACTTAGATTCAAAAACATTAGTCTTATTTTCCCTTCTACCCTTTCTGTGCTTTTCAAGAATTTCATTAATCCTTTGTTGGATTTAGCTTCAATTACAAATTCCAATTTATCCTATTTATTTTAAGATAACTTCCCTGTTAAAAAGGTATCTATCTTTGTATATGGCTCTCCCTTTTACTCCCATCAGTTCAATCCTTTCAAATAAGTACTTAATGAGATTAAATATTCTTTGCTTAACTCATTTATGTTAATAACACCAAGTGCTAGCTTAGATTCCCAATTATCTAAGGTGCAGAAAGAATATCTCAGGAGGTGTCATTCTTCGGTTAATCGTTATATCCATCACAATAATCGCCAGGTCACCTTGAGCATCGTTAGTTTTTCTATTCATGGCCACCCCTTTTGCAGCTTTTATCTCTCCAGTTTATCTATTCATGACCATTCCCTTCGCAGCTTTTAACTCTCCATTTGCATTACCTATGCCACTCCTTTTGCAGCTTTTAACTCTCCATTTGCATTACCTATGGCCATTCCTTTTGCAGCTCTAATCTGTCCAGTTTCACTATTCATATCCATATCGTTGTCTATGTTCATGGCTATATCTTTGCTGTAGTTGTGCTCTAAAAATTTAGTAACATTCTCGCCTGGTACTATCATAATGACTATTATTTTATCATTAAACACAATGGATTTTGCGCTTGCTGTTAACGTTGTTACGGACATTAAAAAACAAACTGTTAGCAGGAAACAAAGTGTCTTTTTCATTCCAATAGATAATTGTTTCAACAATTATTTCACCCCTTTATGGCTAAAATTAAGAATTATATCGGAATTTGTTTTTGGTAACTATTCAAACTACCAAAAATCAGTTGCTTGATATCTAGTCTAGTACATAAACAAATTTTGATGAACTACAAAACTTACTTAGTTTGTTAGTTATTTTAAATTAATTATAAAAAAAATAGTTTCTGAATAAAACTTATTTTCCTATAAGACATTTTAACATTAAACAACAATTTAATACTAAGACTGTTTTTATAAAAGCATATGAATAAGGCTTATTTCAGCATGAAACAATTTACAAATTAACTGCAAATTGATATTAATTATATTTTTTAATTATTTCTGAATAACATCACAAGATTATCAACAAATACCATACTTTACTAAGATAACAACAATTGTCGTAAAATATTGCTATTTTTCAAATTTAACATCTAATTTTGATAGGTTTACTTTGGTAGTGTAGCTCAAGTTCTGTAAAATCTGAATGGCTCTTTATCCCTTTCTTTCACTGCAAAAAACAGATTACAGAGCCAATAATTTATATTGATAAAGTTCTGTTTCCGTTGTTTTCATTGATGCATGGATTTTATTACAAAAAATGTGCATGAGAGATTTGAATCAATTTTTAAATATCAGCAAGCTAATTCCAATACAAATCATGATCAAGCCACCAATAAAATTGACTTCTTGCTCGAATAAATGACCGACTTTAGATCCTAATATTACACCGCAAAAAGGCATAAAACAAGTTGTGCAGCCTATAATAATCGCAGGCTCAAGAATAGGTATCTTAAGAAATGCAAAGCTCATTCCCACAAAAAGTGAGTCTATACTTATTGCGACTGCAAGTGAAGAAGCACAGGATAACTAAAAGAATCTACTTTTCTGTCCCCGTCTCCATAATAAGTTTCATAAATCATTTTGCCGCCGATAAAACACAAAATTAAAAAGCAAACCAAGTGGCATATCCTGAAACAAACTTGCTTATTGTGTTCCCGCCAAACCATCCGATTATTAACATAATAGCTTCACATCCCCCAAAAAAAGAAGCAAGCTTTAGAGAATCTTTTCGTCGAATGGGATGCATTTTATTACCACATGATATAGAAACTGCAAATGCATCCATCGCAATGCTAAGCGCTAAGAAGACATTAAGTATCGAAGACATTAAGCTATTTCTCCATATTCTAGAGTTGTTTTATTACATGGATGCATAATTATTTCCTTCCCCAAACAAAAATAAAATTTATCTTGTTTATTATTTATTATTATACTTCATTTTATTTAGTTCCAAATGTTCCATGAGCTCCATATGTTCTATAAGTCCCATGAGCTCCATATGTTCTATATGTTTCATAGGATCCATGAGTTATAGATCAATACATTTTTCTTATTTCTAAATGAAAAAAGAATGATTTCAATAAAATTATAGATTTATAAAATTGTATATATATATGTATATAATTAAAAATGTTATCCGTTGAAAGACTTCATATTATGGGTATTTTGACCTTAGATCGCTAATTACAGATTTTAAAAAATTGATTTAAGATGTTGCAGTATGAAATAAAACATTAAGAACTTCTTGATAGTAAAGATTGATTCATCAGGTAAATTTATTATATCAAAGAATACACATAACTCAGAGGATACAGACAAGAAAATTAAGAGATTCTTCTCTATATGCTTCAAACTCCAAAATTATTTTTTACATTGAGAGTCTAGAATCTCAAATAAAAGAACGCACTAAAAGATTAATCTGATTAGAATCTTTTTAAATTAAAACAATCTTAACATTAGAAAACCTCTATCCACTGATTTTATTTTTCAAATAGAAACCCAATTCCAAGAATCGGCTGAAAGGATATCCTGAGATCGGAATGTCAGGAACGTCACTCATGGACTACTCTTGGAATAGTTACTGATTCTGATTGGCCAATAGAACATTCCTTGAACTATTGTGAAAAATGTGTGCACTATCTTGAATATTTTGAGGTTGGAGCTCATGAAAGAAAACAAAGTTTTGATCGACAACCCATAAATCTTATTGTTACAGAATATCGAATTCAGATGAGGATCTGCCCTTAATGTTAAAGATTGAATAAAGATGTTTTTCCTGAACCAGTGAAATATTCAGTCAAATATGATCCTAATATTATAGTTCAAGCAATCTACTGTAAAGACTACCAGCTTATTTCAGATGAAAATATTTCGAAGTTTTGTTAAGGATATTATATAGATAAAAATCTGTTATGCTAACATAATTAGAGCAGAAAAAAAATGTTTCCTGAATTTAGAGAAATTTGAAAATGTTTTCAGGGAGAAGTTAATAAATTCTCCAATATCCATTGTGATGAGACAAGCATAAAATCAAAAAAAGGACATTAGCTTCAGTTGGCTTCCAATGGGAAATATAAATATCATCTTGTTCATACAAAAAGGGAATCTAAAAAAATGGAAAACTATAGAAATTCCTCCGAAGTTTAAAGGAATAGCAGTTAATGATAAGTGGAAGTTCTACAACAGTTATGAATGCGCTCACGACCTTTGCAGTGCTCACATCATGGTGAATTAATGGTATTGAAGAGAATTATAAACAGTAATTAACTAAAGAGGTGATGAGCTTTTAACATAAATAAAAAAATATACTAACGAATATAAAGAGCAAAATCAAGAGCTGAATTTTTAGCAAATTAAAACGTTGGAAGAAAAGTTCGATTCCAGAATCAAGAAAGGAATATGAAGAAAATCAGCTTTCTTCAAATCTTCAAAAATAAGGAAATATAAGGTGCAAATCCACAAACAAAAGCAAGGAATTTATTTAATAAGCTTGTACAACACAAAAAAAGATAATGTGGTTCTTTACATATCTGTGAGTTCCATTTCAAAATAACCAGACTAATAGGGACATCAGAATGATGAAATTACAGAAAACAAAATATAAGGAATTTTAAAAATCGCACAAAAACTGTAGCTTTCTGCAGAAGTTGAGCTTACATTTCTACAATGAGAAAGAACATCTGCCGGTCATAGACAGTATTCTAGTGGCTCTCCAGGGAGCAAAGCTAACTATGCCCTGGATAATTACAATAATTTTCATGATATATCTCTGATTTGTATAAATGATTTCAGAAATGACGAGATTCAAAAATAATGTATTCAGTCTATATTCTACTTTTATTTATGTCGGCAGCTTCGTAAATTTTATCTTTGAAGAAAGTCAATTATAAGGTTCAGCAACTTAAACAAAGATTTAAGAACTTACCGCATTTGAGTGCACAACACTTGATAGTGGATTGATTCAAGCATGCACGGGTAAAAAAACATGTCAGGCACCAAACTAGATATCGTAGAACTGCTTCTGACCGCGGAGATATATAATCGTTATCCAGAACTGGATGTAAATGATCTTCCGAAAAACATTAGAAAAAATTAC
>Ga0326728_10014162_pt1 | contig 17054 bp, 12 predicted proteins | sample MB3enrmetagenome_FD_207602 | JGI IMG/M metagenome (GOLD analysis project Ga0326728, IMG submission 207602) | Lab enriched peat soil microbial communities from McLean, Ithaca, NY, United States - MB31MN | ecosystem: Environmental > Terrestrial > Soil > Wetlands > Peat | place: USA: New York...
TCAAACTTTAGTAAATACAACGAACTTAAATCAAAATTTAATACCAACGATAGAATTATAATCTTAGATAGTGATAAAAAATTTGGTACCGTAAAAATTCATTCATCTGACGGCTTAGTTGATTTTACTACTTTTCACCAGAGTATGAGCTACGAAGATTTCATTGAAGGTATCAAACCAGATTTAAATGGAAATGACACAGACAATACCAATGTGAATTATAAAATAGTTAACGGAATATTTTGTAAAGTATGTATAGATGCATCGTTTGCAATAGCGCAGCTAACAAGCAAGAATAAATCAGTTGATGAGGTTTTAGACTTCTCACTTCAGTATGACAAATTTGTAGAAAGCATCGAAGAAAAGCTAGTAACTGCTCAACAAGTTAAGCTTGATACAAAGTCTGGAGGTGCAGTTTTAGTTGATAGTATCTCGCAATTGGGAAATATCATCATAAAGCATCTTGATGGAACAAGAACATACACAGTTTCTAAAGCACGGCTTACAAAATTACAATCAGTCATAACTGATTTAAATGATGTCAATAATATTAATAACCAATTTAGGGCAGTAATTGGTGGTTCAAATTCATCAGCATATTGGTCTGTGTTAAATGAAATAAGAAAAGTAAAACTTACTGCATCGAGCCACGGAGAAAAAAGGGAATATACTGAGGATGAAAAAACTTCTGCAATTTCAAAACTCACAAAAGCTGATTACTCAGATTATACAAGAAAAATGATTCACCCGTATGTTCTTATTATTGATGAAATAAACCGTGGAAATGTTTCACAAATATTTGGAGAACTTATTACTCTGATTGAAGATGATAAACGCATGGGTAATCGGGAGTCTTTGGAAGCAACATTGCCGTATAGTAAAAAAACTTTCGGCGTACCACCAAATCTTTATATTATTGGCACCATGAACACAGCTGACCGTAGTGTAGAAGCATTGGATACAGCTTTACGTAGAAGATTTTGTTTTGAGGAAATGCTCCCTCAACCTGAAATTATATTAGATGAAGGAAAAATTAACGACATGTACCAGATAGATTTGGTTAAACTTCTAAAAACAATCAATAAACGAATCGAGAAGCTTCTCGATAAAGACCATCAGATAGGCCACAGTTTTTTCATGTCTGCAATGACAATTGATAGATTAAAACATGTATTTCAGTATAAAATAATACCTATGCTTCAGGAATATTTTTATGGTGATTATGGTAAAATTGGTTTGGTATTGGGTAAAGGCTTTTTTGAACCAATTGAATCAGCAAGTGAAAACATATTTGCTAACTTTGATGAGTATGATGCATCTGATTTTGCTGAACGAACTATATACAAGTTTATTAACGTCAAAGATATGTCTGATGAAATATTTATAAATGCGATAAACTTAATTTACAATAAATAAATGAAATCAAACCGTCAATATATTACTGTGTTTGAGCATCAAACCATCAGACTTAATCAGAAAATTGGTGAAGTCACGTTTGACGAGCACAAACTTAATGCTTTGCAAAGCTATTATGGGAATACCGGAGTACCTTATTATACTTTAATTCATAATGGAGTTTGTTTTAACGAATACGTTGGAGTAATTCAAATTGGTGAGACCGTTATTGAAGTTTTGCCTAAAGCAGATTTAGCTTATGATACACCAAGTGATAAGAAGCTATGGCGGAATAAGTTGATTGAAATGCTTTATGCTGTTGGCATATTTGATATTCAGGCTCCAAGCAGTAGTTCATTAAAATTAAAGTCCAATTGTATCTTGGATTTATATTTTGAACTATTTATTACCCAGGTTCAACATCAGCAAATGTTAGCGGAACTTTCATTCCACCACAACCAAATAAAAATGCTGAAAAGATTTGCTGCATTATTTCAATTGCTGTAAAACAGAATATTAAAGAATGGCAAAAAAGCATTTATAGTGAATTCATGCGTTGGGCAAACTTGACACATTAATAATGTATAATCTTAACAATATGGTGAAAGTTGAAATTTGTAAGAATTGACTATACATGCACCTTCTTAATTCATATGTTCTCAAATTTATCATATATCCCATTCAATCTCCCTGTTTTATCAATTCAGTGGTGCCAAAACCGGTGCCAAAAACATAACGGCTTCTCTTGACGGTTACGCCAAGTTATGGCACGATTTCGCCCAATGAAGACAACCGGGCTTAAAAATTATTCAGACATACACTTTATGGATGACGCTAACCAACGCCGTCAGCCTCCGGCAAAACTTGGTAGTAGCCAGCACCAGAGGATATGCTGTGCTGCTGCAGGTGTAATTACAGAATACGCAAATGCATGGACGCCGGGCTAGGTGGAATATCTCCGGCGTGGTGGCCGGATGGAATTAGAAACGTGAATGTGTATTAGTGCCCACATGTTAAGCCCCAATAGGATAATGGCTGATATGCTTGAATAAAATTATATTTGCCTTTGTTTTGGAGGAATGTGAATGGAATTGTTTGTGGAAGTTAATGAGACGTTAAATGGGAAGATATCAGTAAAAGTTCCTTATCGTGCCAACAGTAAATTTTATGGAGCTGCAATGAAGGCAGGTGCTAGGTGGGACAAAGAAGGGAAGTGCTATATTTTCGACAAAAGAAGCGAGCCAATTGCGAGAAAGTTGCTAATGGATGTTTACGGAATGGACGGAACATTCTGTGAATTGATTAATATTAAAATTACAGCTAAGAGGAGAATTGTTTCGCTAATAAGCTTAGAATTATTGACAAGGGAAATAGTTAAGACTAACGGTCAAAATAAAGATGCTAGACTTGGAGATGGTGTTGATTTATTAAGTGGTAATTATGATAAAGCTGTTATTGATAATAAATTGAGAATAGTTGTAGAAAAAGGAACCGAGCTGATTATGTACGATATGCCTAAAACTGTATTGAATGGTGATAGCTCAAATTGGAAAATTGAATTATATGACGGCTTGCCTAATCCTATTGATATAGAAAAGCTAATAGCTGAGCTTAAGCATATAAAAAATCGTGAATCACAAATAATAATGTTACTATCGGATACTATAAAACAACAATGACAGCAAAAACCAACAAAAAGTAAACTAACATAAAACATTAATCACATTTAATGATTAATAAGCTGTATCCTCATTGCTCTCTTCCTCGAAGTCATCAATAATTATCCGCCTCTTACCTGGAACCCATTTTACAAATTGAGGATTTATTGGTGTTGGCTTTACGGCCCCAATATCTGCAAGGCACAAATCAGCCTGTGCAATAACATTCTTCAGGTCATAATCTTGGTCATAATTGAGGTGTTGCAATGTCTTCAAAAATGGAACAGGCCGAAATTCTTTGGCATAGCGGTTAATGGTCTCGTTGTCGTAAATCATTCCTGGAACATCATGGCCAACGAGACCTGATATCAGCTCTGGCCTAATTTCATGCGATTCGGGAAGTTTTTGCATCAAATAATCACAGAAATTATGACGCAAGCTATGAGCTACTGGATGCCTCTTGAGAACCCTTATTTTCTCATCAAAAAGTCTACAGGTGAACTGTTCGGAGTATCGTCTAGTAAATTTATGTGAATATTCACCTCGGTGAACCCGTAGTTCCATGAACAGCCTGACCTGTTCTTGTTTTTTGGTATATTCCACAAAATCCAGAAAGCCAATGCTTATGAGGAAAGGGTGAATCGGTACAACTCGCTCCGAATAGTCGGTTTTCATGTGCTTATACGGAACATGAGTTTCATCTTCGTTAAAGTTCAGGCACCAAATTGTTCCCCTTTTAACTATATCCCTCGGTTCCATCTGGCAAATTTCGTTTTCGCGGCACCCCTGGAATATCATTACGAGTGTTGCCCAGAATATTGATGGGCTTTTTTTTCGCCAGGTTACTAAGTCAAAGATTTTCTGCAGTTCCTCCTGCGTGTAGATATCCCTTTGCTTGTCTGCCCGCTTCTTTTTTGGGAGTTCCTTTTTTAGTTGCGGCACGGGGTTTTTTGTAACCAGCCCCTTCTCTATCGCATAATTGAATAGCGAAGAAACCCAACCCATGTACTTTCTAACATTGGTCGTAGACATGGGTTTTGCATCAGGCATCACCAGAATATCAGCCATATTTTTGTCTCTGTATTTTGGTGATTTTGTCATATTTGGAGGGAGTAATTTAACTGTGTTCTGGAACGCCTCGACATCCTCGAAAGAAATGTGATGGAACGGTTTGTTCCCCACGATTTCAAGGAACAACCAGTGACTGTAGCGGACCTCCTCTTCGGTTTTCGGTCGCCAATCAACCCCTCGTTTCTCCTTGTAGGTTTTGATGAAATCAGCGAGCCTAACCATCTTCTTCTTGGGGAGAGCGGCAAACTTTTTGGGATAGAGTTCCGAGCGAACCATATCCTCCTTGAGGTCGTCGGCGTAATTGCTAAGACGGAGACGGGTGAAGAGGCGGTCACACTTTAGTCGCCAGTCGTCAACGCGGTCCTCCGCGCTGCCACGGTCTTTTGTCTTTAGAGATACCAGAATTTCATCGGCAGGGAAGTAGTGGCGGATATCGAGGGGAATGCGCAGACGAAAGTAATACATTCCGTTGATGATACGGGTGTACTCCAGCTCCTTGGGTTTTGCCTCACCTTCGTTTGCCATGTATCGTCGTTTTCTCAAAACAGAAAAGCCCATCTCAGACCCACCTCAATCTTGTGTGAAAGATTGTGTGAAAATTTCTGGATGGGCTTTTCTGTTTCCTGAAACATACTGATATTGCAGTATATTTCTTGGTATGGTGGCGGTGCAGGGACTTGAACCCCGGACATCACGGATATGAGCCGTGTGCTCTAACCAGCTGAGCTACGCCGCCATGGTCATTGAGTATAGTCTTACTTTTTAATTCATCCGCATCACGATTGTCAAGTTAAAATATGCCGGTGACGGGTCATTTTATGAGCCCCGGCTCTGTTCCCGTTCCTGTCCCAATCCCCGCCCCAGCCCCTGTTCCCGTCCCCGAGATCAGTCCTTCCAGGGTAAAGTTGAGATGGAAGGAAAAAGGGTCCCCAGGGCGGCTGCCGATGGAGGAGACGATGCTCCAGCATTTTTGGTGGTATTCGACGGTATAGATCGATTCGAGAAAGTCGTGGCGGTCGAAGGAGTAGCGGGCGGCATAGCCCAGCACCCACGGCTTGAAGAACTTGGTGGCGATCTTCCCCTCCATGTATTCCACCTGGTCACGGGAAAAGCGGTAACTCAGGTTGGCAATGTTCCCCCGTTTGTCGTCCAACTCCAGGCCCGGCGCCGCGCTTGATAAGTAGGTGCCGTAAAGGTTGTAACGGGCGTCGAAGGTCAGCTTTGCCTGGGGATGCACCCAGGTCTCGGATTCCAGCATCAGGTCGGTCCAGGGGCGGTTGGCATCGACCAGGGTCAACAGGTCGCGCCGAGTCCCATCGATACTGTACCCCTGGGTCAGCTTGATGCGGGAGAGATCGCGGTAGGTCGCGATGTCGCCGGTCTGGTATTTTCCCCCCAGAAAGCTGGTCACGGAGGCATAGAGGATATTTTGCGGGATGAGGCGGTCGTTATAGTCGTAGAAGGGGAGCCTTGTCTGGTCATGGCTTGGGGTGTAGGTGTAGGATAGCTCCGGTGTGAGCTCGTGGCGCAGCTTCTTGAGGGAGGGGCCGTCCACCTCGTAGACCCGGCTGACAGATGTGGAGACACGGGCGCCCGCCTCGGGCAGCAGGTCGCCATCCTCTGGCCGAGTCCCGGTGCCGGCGGTGTTCTGGGTGGTATAGCCGCGCAGATGCAGGCCGGCATAGGCCGAGGCGTTCAGGTAGCCGGGAAGGCCGGTCACGAGCGTCAGCCTCGGATAGGCGTTCACGCGCTGGCCGATGGGATCAACCTCCCGGTACAGGTTGGCAAAGCTGGAATCAAGATCGAAATAGACCGGGGTCGAAAAGACCCGCTGACGGACTCCGGCCAGCGAGATCTCCGGCAGGGTCTGGAGTGTCTGGCTGTTGTCCGGGGTATACAGGTCCTCGGCCAAGCGCAGATAGCCCGAGAGGGCGTAATGCTGCCAGGTTTTCAGCGCATTGACGAGGGTGTCGTTGGACTGGCGGTTGTAGTCGCCGCTCTTTTCCCCGTAATCCGCCAGGAAGTTCCTGTCGCTGGTCTGGTTGATATCCACCCGCAGGTTCATGTCGGGGGAGAAGATCTCCTTGTGGTTCATGGCGATTTGGCCACGCCAATGATCCTTCAGCAGGTCATAGATCAGGTAGCCCCCGAACTGCCCTTCGCTGCCACGGGTGCGGATATAGCGATAATCCACGCCGGTGCCGACGCCGCGCCTGGTCTCGATATCGAGATCGAGCAGCAGGTCCTGGCTGGGGGAGATGACCAGGTAGAGCGGGATGTCCAGTTGGGCGCCGCGGTTGTTGGAGTAGCCGATACGGGGAAAGAGAATCCCGGTCTTGCGTTCCCGCACGACCGGAAAGGCCATCCAGGGCAGATAGAGGACCGGCACATCCCTGATGTAAAAAGTCACATCCCTGCCGATTGCATACCCCAGCAGGTTAACGTCGAGCCGATCTGCGCTGAATTTCCAGCTTGGATCGGGAAGGTCGCAGGTGGTCAGCTCGGTGGTGACGAGCTTAATCTCGTTATCATTGATCCTCGTGATCTTTTCGCCGGTAAAGGTGACGTTGGACGTGGTGGAGTTGAGCAAGCCTTTTTCCAGTTCTCCCTGTCCGGTGTCAATGTCCAGGCGGAGGGCTTTCCCCTTCATGGTCTCGTCGTCTTTCTTGGCGATCACATTGCCGGTGGCGTACAGTACCCTGGTCGTGCGGTTGTAGGTCGCTTTGTCGGCCGTCAGGGTCATTCCCTGCCACATGATCTTCACGTTGCCGGTGGCGGTGATGGTCTCATTGGCCGTATCCTGTGTCATGGCGTCGGAGTGAATTGAGATGCTTCCTTCGGATGGTGTGGGGACGGCCCCATGGCAGAGGGAGGCTGGGAACCATGCCAGGATGGCCAGAAGTATGAACAGGCGTATCGGCGTCACTAGCCACGTATCCCTTCAAAATGTTGTCCGGCGAGCCACGCCTTGGTCTCTCCGACCGTGAACAAGGATCCGCACACCAGGATCAGGTCGCCATTATCTGTTTCGCGGCGGGCCGTTTCAATGCCGTTGCCGACGCTTCCGCAGGCGGTAGCCCGGAAGCCGAGCCCTTGGAGAATTCCGGCCAGGGCCTCGTCGTCCAGGGAGCGCTCTACGGCAGGGGAGACTGCATAGGCGCGGTGGACCTTGCCGATAAGAGGGGCGAGTATGGCAGGGATGTCCTTGTCGGACATGACGCCTGTCACCAGCAGGAGCCGTTGGTAGCGGTAATCGCCCAGCGCATCGGCCAGGGCGGCGGCGCCTGCCGGGTTGTGGGCGCCGTCCAGCAGCAGGGGGGGAGTGCCCGGGATCAGTTCCATGCGGCCGGGCCATTGGGCTGCGCCGATGCCGGCCGCAAGAGCCTGCGGCGGGACAGGGGTTCCGGCGGCAGCCGCAAACGCCTCTGCCGCGGCCAGGGCCAGGGCGGCGTTTTGTGCCTGGTAGCGGCCCGGGATGCCGGGGGCCAGATGGGGCAACTCCGTGCAAAGGCCGTGGTAGTTGAGGAAACCGTCGTCTCCCCACGAGGCCTGAAAGTCGTCCCCTTCCTGGATGAGCCGGTTGTCTCCCGCGCCGCAGATCCGCCGGATCACCTCCAGGGCTTCGGCCGGCTGGCGGGCGGAGACCACCGTGGTCCCCGGTTCGGCGATGCCTCCCTTTTCGGCGGCGATGCTGGCGAGGGATGTTCCCAGGTAATCGCAGTGGTCCAGCGCAATGGGGGCAATGACTGTCAACAAGGCGGGGATAACGGCGGTGGCGTCCGATCTCCCTCCCATCCCGGCCTCCATGACAGCCACCTCGGCGCGCTCTTCGGCAAAACAGAGGACAGCCAGGGCAGTGACGATCTCGAAGAAGGTGGCTTCGGCCGGGGCTTGTGCCATGACCGTGCCGAGAAGCGCCTCAAGGCGTTCCGGCGCCGGTTCCTGTCTGTCGATTCGGAAACGCTCACTGAAATTTACCAGGTGGGGAGAGGTGAACAGGGCGGTGCGAAGTCCCGCTGCCCCGAGCATCGAGGCGAGAAAGGCGGAGGTGGAGCCTTTGCCGTTGGTGCCCACCACATGGATACTGCGGAAAGAACGTTCCGGGTGCCCCAGGCGCTCCAGGATGAGCCGGACCCGTTCCACGCCGGGACGAATGCCGAAACGCCGGCGGGCATAGAGTTTCTCAAGCATGCCGGCCAGGGACATCTCAGGCCGCGGGACGATGGAGCATCTTCAGGATCGAAGCGAGAGTGGAGCGCATCTCCGGGCGGGGGCAGATCACGTCCACCATGCCGTGGTCCAGCAGGTACTCGGCCCTCTGAAACCCCTCCGGCAGTTTCTGGCGGATGGTCTGTTCGATGACCCGGGGCCCGGCAAAACCGATCAAGGCCTTGGGCTCGGAGATATTGATGTCTCCCAGCATGGCGAAACTGGCGGTGACGCCGCCGGTGGTGGGATCGGTCAGGATGGATATGAAGGGGATGCCGGCGCGCTTCAGCTTGGCAAGGGCAGCCGAGGTCTTTGCCATCTGCATCAGCGACAGGATGCTTTCCTGCATGCGTGCGCCGCCCGAGGCGGAGATGATGATCACCGGCTGGTGCTGTTGGAGGCCCCGTTCGATGGAACGGGTAATCTTTTCGCCGACCACGCTTCCCATGCTGCCCCCCATGAAGGCAAAATCAAAGCAGGCCACCTGCACACCCATACCGTCGATAGTCCCCTCGACACAGATGACGGCGTCCTTTGACCCGCCCTTGGCCACTGCGGCATCGATGCGCTCCTGATAGCTCTTGGCATCCTTGAAGTCAAGGAAGTCCACCGACTTCATGCCGGCGTCGAACTCCTGCCACGTCCCGTTGTCCAAAAGTATTTCCAGGCGCCTGCGTGCCGGGATGCGATAGTGGTGCCCGCACTTGGGGCAGACATTGAGATTGGCTTCGATCTCCTTGCCGAGGATGGTTTCGGAACAACCCTGGCACTTGATCCACATCCCCTCGGGAACCTTGACCTTTTTTCCCATGCTCTGTCCGATTCCTGCTTTATCACGGTTGAACCAGCTCATACTAAACCTCGCGATCTGTCAAAAAATTACCTAAAATGAAAGGGGGTGGTAGCAAAAAAGCGGCACCCTGTCAAGCGTTAGGCCGGGCCGTGGGAGATGGCGTGTTTCAGGTCTCCGACCAGCCGCCTCAGTTCGCTCTTCAGTTTTGCGCCGGAATGCTGCTCGAACAGCTTGACGATGGCGCTGCCGACGACGACGCCATCGGCCATGGCCGCCACCTCTGCCGCCTGTTGAGGGGTGGAGATGCCGAATCCGGCCATTACCGGCACGTGGATCTTTCGGCGCACCTCGGCCAGTTCGGCCGCCAGGGTCGCGGAGGTCCCCTGGCGCACGCCGGTGACGCCGGTGACGGTCACATAATAGACGAAGCCGCGCCCCAGCCTGGCGACCGTAGCTATGCGCGACTTGTCCGAGGTCGGCGTCAGCAGGAAGATGACATTCAATCCGCTGAGAGCTGCATAACGGAGAAACTCTTCGGACTCCTCCGGGGGCATGTCCACCAAAAGAACGCCGTCCACGCCCGCCTGGACGGCATCGCGGCAAAAACGTTCATAGCCGTAGGCATGGATGGGGTTGAGATATCCCATCAGGATTATCGGTATGTCCAGTGTCGCCCGAACCGTTGCCACGGTCGCGAGGATTCCCGTCAGGGTGGTGCCGGCGGCCAGGGCCCGTTCGGATGCCAGCTGGATGGTCGGTCCGTCGGCCATGGGATCGGAAAAAGGGACGCCCAGTTCGATGATATCCGCGCCGGCATTCGCCAGCAACCGGATCATCTCTTCGGTGGTGCCCAGATCCGGGTCGCCGGCGGTTATGAAGGTCACCAGGGCCTTCTCGTTGTGGCGGTGGAGTGTGGCGAGTCGTTGGGCAAGTCGGTCCATTTCGTTGCGGTCTCCGGGGGCTGTATGCAGCAAATGCAGCTAAATTTTGGGCATTTAATCAACGGTGTCCGGTTTGGTATTTGCAGTTAGCTCCCCCGCCCTTTACGGGAGGGGGCTGGGGGGTGGGTGAAGCTGCCAACAGAGTGATCATGTGGCAATTTCCCCCACCCCCTAACCCCCTCCCGCAAGGGGAGGGGGGACTTTAAAACATATTTCAGGCAATGCAATTTCCTAACCGGACACTGCTGGCATTTAATGTGAAAACGGCAGTGTTTAGAGCTTGAAACCGGCCATTTCATTTTCCAGAAGGTCGATCTGCTTTGAGAGGCTGGTGACGGAATGTTCCATGAGCTCGGCAGCCTCGGCATTGGCGGCGGAGGTGAGCTGGATGTTGTCGACGGCCTTGAGTATCTGGGCGCTGTTGAGCCCCTGGGAACGGCACGCATCACGAATCTGGTCGATCATGGAGGTCACGTCTTCGGTGGAGCGGGCAATCAGGCTGCTGGCGCGGCTCTGTTCACGCGTCGAGGTGCGGACATGGATGGTCAGGTCCTTCATACTCTCCACCGCCGCCGAGATCAGGTCGCTCCCGCGGGAGTGTTCGCGTGCCGATGAAGCGATATGGCCGACCATCTCCTCTACACTGGTCATGGCTTCCTTGATGCTCTGGCTGCCACGGGCCTGTTCGACAGTGGCGCGAGCTATCTCCCTGACCTGGATGCTGGCCCTCAGGACGCCGCTGACGATCTTTTCCAAGGCTGTGCCGGAGCGCTGGGAAAGCTTTTCCCCTTCCGTGATATACTGTTCCGCCAGGCTGATCGCCTCAACGGCGCGCACGGTTTCGTTCTGCACCCCCCTGATGACGGAGGCGATCTCACGGGTGGAACTGCTGGTCCGTTCGGAAAGTTCGCGAATCTCGTCGGCCACCACCGCGAATCCCTTGCCGTGCTCTCCGGCCTGGGCGGCAATGATGGCGGCATTGAGGGCCAACAGGTTGGTCTGTTCAGCCACCTCATCGATGACCGAAAGGATGGTGCCGATGTCCTTGGCCTTAAGCGACAGATTTTCTATGACCTCTGCGGTTATGTGGGATGAGCGGCGGATGTCCTGCATGCCGGCGATGGCTTCTTCCACCGCCTTTTTGCCGGTTTCGGCGTCATTCTTGACACCGTCGGTGATGACCGAGGTGTCCATGGCGCTCTTTTCGACCTGCTTAATGGTGGCATCCATTTCTGCGATGGAAGAGGCTGTGGTGCTGGAGGCGTCCAGAAGATTGGCGATGCTCGCGTCGATTTCCTTGATGGATGAGGCCATCTCGATGATCGAAGAACTGACCTCGTTGACCGAGCCCCCCAGCTTGTCGGCGTTTATGGCCACCTCCTCGATGCTTGCCGCCATCTCCAGGATCGAGGAGGACGTCTCCGAGGCCGACACGGAGAGCCTGTCGATGTCGTTCGAGATATCCTGGATCGACTTGTTGATGAGTCCTACAGCCTGGGATGTCTCTGCTACCGTTACTTTCTGGAGTTTGGCCGAGTCGACCACCTGGCGGGACGCCTTCTCGATGTTGTTGTCGATGGAGGTGAATTCTTCGGAGGCGGTGTTGACTCGGGAAACCATGTTTTGCAGGTTCTCGGCCATGGTGTTCATGGCCGTGGCCAGGGCGCCGGTCTCGCCCCCTGCCTTGCTGTCGAGGCGGCTGTCGAGCTTGCCGTCCGCCACGGTGCGGGCAAAAACGACACACTCACGCAGCGGTCTGGTGATGGAAAGGGTGATCAGGTACGAGAGAACGGCGATCAGGAAAATAACCACGAGGCCCACGATGCCGGTCGTCATGATCTTGGCGGCGATGTTTGAGGATACCTGCCTTTCAACGGTGCTGACGTCGCTGTGGAGGGTTTCGACCATAGCCGCGACAGTGGTGCTGAAACTGTTGAACCGCTGTGTCTGGATGCCGGTCATGAGGTAACTGGCTTTGAGCACGTCCCCTTTCTCGACGGCGGGCAAGACCTCGTCCAGCAGCGTCTTCTTATAATCGTGCCAGATGGTGTAGGCCTTGTTGATGGTCTCCCGCCCGCTGCGCGAGTTCATCGACTTCAGAACGATGCTGAACTTGCTGTCGATATCCTTGATGAGTTCCTTTACGGTCGTAACGATCTTGACAACGGCGGCCGGATCGGTTTCCAACATGTAATTCTGCATCTCATTGCTGATCTGGTAGAGGTCGGATTTGAGGAGCACTATATTCTCGAGGGAGTTGCTGTTGGTCTGGATAATTTTGTAGGAACTGCCCCCGATCCTGACATCGTTGAGGAGCAGGATGCTGAGAACGGCCACGAGCATGATGCCGGAGAAGGCCGCTGCCGAGAGCAGTGTCATCTTGGTGCGTAGGCTGAAACCTTTGCCGCTGGGAGAATCGGACGTTATCTGCACGTGGTGCGAGCTCCTGGGTCTGCGAAGTCGTGTTTCAAGGCCGGGGGGTGTTTGAGGCCGTCGTCGTGTCGCCGGCGGATGCATCGCGCGGGGCGTCAGAAAACAAGGGCGCCTAAGGAAAAAGCCGCCCAACTATAGCAGAGCTGCCGCTTTCATATCAAGCAAAAACGCCCGCGGCACGGGCCGCGGGCGGAAGGGGAGGATGAAAAGGTGAAGTGAGCTGCATGGCTCTTGTCAGGGGGTTCTCATACCCGACTCTTCCATGGCAATACGCTCGGTCCGGCGATCCAACTCGGCAAGCATCTCCCGGCGGACGTGCCGGATTCTTTTCATGTAGGCATCGGCCTGAGGGCCCCAGCCGCAGTACAGTTTTTTGGCCCGTTCCAGGTTGCCGGAGGCGGTTTGCAGCTTGGTGAACAGTTCGCGAACAGCGGCTTCAGCACATTTCCCATCATTCTCCATATCTTGGGGGGTGTAACCGTGACTCCTGGCCCGCTGAGGCATGAGTTGCCACACGCCCAGCGCCCCTTTGGAAGAGATGACTACCGCTGAGAGGCGGTGCCCCCCGGTCTCGGCCAAGGCGATCTCTGCCAGGTCAAAGGGCATGAAAGGGGTGCCGAGGGTCTTGGTAAAACAGAGGGCCGCCAGTTGGCGCGCCCGTTCAGGGGTTGTGCATCGGGTAAATGCGGCCTCGACGGCCTTTACCTGACGCTTTCGCTCGTTCATGGAGACATCTTTCTCCAAAAGATTCCTGATCTCCCGGTCAAGGGGGGACTCAAAGGTAGCCGTAACCGCAGCCTGTGGCTCTGCTTTTTTGACCGGAGGGTTTTCGCAGCCCGCCAGTAGGAGCAGGCATGTTATGCAGAGTAGTTTTTTTCGCATAAGAAAGAGTGGGTTCGGTGGTATCGGCTTTGCCGGAATGGCGTACACGCCAGGAGGTAACGTTGGTGGCTCCGGCCGGATGCTCCTTTCTTGCTGGATTTACCCTGAAACGTCAAAGTCCCGGTTGGCCGGGACTCTGGATGTGTTCAAGGTTGCGTACTCATATACTGCATGATGTTCGATTTGTCAAGTCAAGCTGATCAATATTTAATGATATCAGTGTATTACGGCTGAATTCGTGACGCCTGAGCAGCGGAGCGAGCGACATGCCGGAGTCCAACGCCGCCCATGCAGCATCATGCCGGCTTTGTCGTTCGTCCTCCGCTCCGGTGGAGATACGGCCGGCAATGCCAGGACTGAGGCATGCTAAGCGAGAGGAGCCGTGAAGGTGTCACGAATTCAGGTAACATGTTAAATTAGTAGGCCTCCGGGCTTCCGAGCACATCCTCGTTGCTGACCCGCGCCCGGAAGATGCGATACACCCAGATCTTATAGGCGATGACGGTCGGAACGCAAATCAGCGCCACGACAGTCATGATCTGTAGCGTCAGCAGGCTGGACGAGGAGTTGTAGATGGTCAGGTTGGAGGCCGGGTCGATGTTTGAAGGGATCAGGTTGGGGAAGAGCCCGGTTACGCCGGTGAAAACAACGAAAACAATGGTCAGGGACGAAAAGATGAAGGCCTTGTGGCACTCGCCTTTTGCGGCAAAGACCTTGACCAAGAGGAGCGATGCCACGGCAATCACAGGGATGACCAGCAGAAGCGGTGCCTTGAAAAAGTTGTCGTACAGCCTGGTGGCGGGGTAGGTGTAGCCGAGGAAGAGAACCGCCACCACCAGAAGCGGCAGCCAGAGCTTGTTGGCCAGGCCGGCTCCCCGCTTGCTCAGGTCGCCGGTGGTTTTAATGGTTGCGTAGAGCGAGCCGTGCACGGCAAAGAGCAGGACAAACAGCACGCCGGTCACCAGTCCGTAGGGGTTGAGCAGGCCGATGAGGGTCCCGTCGTAGGCGAAGTTCACAGCGGCAAAATCATTCCTCATGGGAATGCCCTTGAAGATATTGCCGAACGCCACCCCGAACAGCAGGGCCGGAAGGAAGCTGGAGACGCAGATGGCAGTGTCCCAGGCCTTCTTCCATGTGGTGCTTTCCAGTTTGCCCCTGAACTCAAAGGAGACGCCGCGCACGATCAGGGCAAACAGTAACAGCAGCAGGGCCGAGTACAGATTGCTGAACATCAGGGCGTACGTGGTGGGGAAGGCTGCAAAGGTGGCGCCGCCGGCGGTAACCAGCCAGACCTCGTTGCCGTCCCAGATCGGGCCGACCGTATTGATCAGCACCCGTTTTTCGATATCGTTTTTGGCCAGGAAGACGGACAGGAAACCGGTGCCGAGCACGAAGCCGTCCAGCATGAAATAGACCGCCCATAATACCCCCCACAACACGAACCAGATGACCTGGAATACTGATATGTCCATACGTTATGCCCTCCCCTGAACGTTGATGATGGCGGAAAGATCCTTGTCCGGCCCTTTTTTGGCGTATTTGACCAGCAGGAAGATGTCGATGGCGCCCAACAGGCCGTACAGAACGGTAAAGCCCAGAAGCGACAGGGCCACTTGGGTGGTTGAGACCGATTTTGAAACCGCGTCCGCGGTCTTGAGCACACCGTAGACGATCCAGGGCTGCCGTCCCAATTCAGCTACGAGCCAGCCGAACTGTTCCGCCAGGTAGGGGGCGGGAATCGCGCATACCATGAGCATGAGGAAGACGCGCTGCTTCTCCAGGCCCTGTCTGCGCGACAGGATTATGGCCGCCAGGCTGGCAAGGATCATGAGCGTACCCAGGCCGACCATCATGCGGAAGCTGAAAAAGGTCGGGGTGACGAAGGGGCGGAGATCCTTGGGAAACTCCTTGAGCCCCTTGATCTCGGCGTTCGGATCATGAAAGGCCAGCATACTGAGGGCATTGGGAACGCAGATCTGCTCGATCGCGTTGCATTCCCGGACCGGGTCCGGGAGAAGCAGGAGGTTCATGCCGACGCCCCGCTTGGTTTCCCACTGGGATTCCATGGCAGCAAACTTGCTGGGTTGGGTCCTGGCGATCTCCACGGCGTGGAAGTCACCGGTCAGGCCGACGCCGACTGAGGCGACAAAGGCCCAGACCGCAGCCAGCCTGAAGGATCGTTTGAAAAAGTCGATCTCGTTGCTGCGCAGCAGGTGCCAGGCGGAAACCCCCATGATGAGGAAAGCTGCCAAGGCATAGCCGGAGAGCAGGGTATGGGTGAATTTGATCCAGCCGTAAGGGTTGGTCAGGACCGCCAGGAAGTCGTTCATCTCGGCCCGGTTGTTACGCAACACGTACCCGACCGGTTTTTGCATCCAGGCATTGGCCAGGAGGATGATCAGGGCCGAAACATTCGTGGCGACCGAGGCCAGCCAGATGGAGGCCAGGTGGGCCTTTCTGGAAATTTTGTTCCAGCCGAAGATCCAGACGCCGATAAAAACCGACTCAAGGAAGAAGGCCAGGGTTGCCTCGATCGCCAGGGGTGCGCCGAAGATGTCCCCGACGTAGCGGGAATACTCGGACCAGTTCATGCCGAACTGGAATTCCATGGTGATGCCGGTCACGACACCCAGGGCAAAGTTGATCAGGAACAGCTTGCCCCAGAACTTGGTCATGCGGAGCCAGGTCTCGTCACCGGTCGTCACATACCTGGTTTCCATCCAGGCGGTCAGGATCGAGAGCCCGAGGGTCAGAGGGACAAAGATCCAGTGGAACATGGCGGTTGCCGCGAACTGCAGCTGACTGAGGGTTACTACGTCCATACGTCCTCCTGCTAAGATAGTGGTAGTAAGGGGTGTTTCTTCATAGTTCAATGGAAATTTGACGTGATGAAACCAATATTCGTTATACTACAATAAATTTTCAGGAAAGCAAATAATTTATGAACAAAAAGACCTGTTTTATCCTGTTTTGGGTAAATTTTTTTTGGTTTTACCCCAACGCGGACGGGATTATCCTTCGGCCAACTCCTTCAGGGTGACCTTGTCGAGGATGTCCCGGACCTGGGACTGCACGTTCATCCATACCGGATGCACGTTGCATCCGGTGCTGCGGTCGCAATCGATGCCGTTGGCGACGCACCTGTTGGGGACAATCGGACCTTCCACGGCTTCGACCACATTCAGAAGAGTGATCTTGTCCGCCGGGCGGCCGAGTATGAATCCGCCGCCGGTGCCACGGTACGACTTTACCAGGCCTATTTTGCTGAATTGCTGGAAGATCTTTGCCAGGAATGTGGGGGGTACGTCAACCGCCGCCGCGATGTCGCTCAGCAGACAGACTTGGTCGGCAGGGCGGGATGCCAGATAGACGATGCCGCGAATTGCGTATTCACCCTTGCGGGTAAGCTCCATCATCGTTATATAACCTCAAAAGGACTTTTTTTATCTTTTTATGGGGTTTTCGCCGGTTTGTCAATAGAAATATTAAACGGCCCGCGGCAGATGTTCAACAGGCTGCTAAACCGTTTCGCCCTCAGGCTCCGGCGTGACATCAACCTTCTTCTTGCCGAAGATCAAAGCCACCCAGATGCTGATCTCGTACATCAGGTACATGGGGACCATGATGACGAACATGGTGATCAGGTCTGCGTGAAAGGAGGCCACGACGGCG
>Ga0326728_10014163_pt1 | contig 17053 bp, 16 predicted proteins | sample MB3enrmetagenome_FD_207602 | JGI IMG/M metagenome (GOLD analysis project Ga0326728, IMG submission 207602) | Lab enriched peat soil microbial communities from McLean, Ithaca, NY, United States - MB31MN | ecosystem: Environmental > Terrestrial > Soil > Wetlands > Peat | place: USA: New York...
ACCACCTGACAGGAGAGTACTGGATCGGCCTCCAAGATAAGCTTTTTATTTTATGGTCCGGTTTTTCCGGCCGGTTCACAGTTTCCGGAGCTTGTTGTCCACCTTTTCGAAAAAATTCCGCCGGGCATCGATAAAACATGCAGGTTCTTCTGCCCTCCTGACTTCGATGATGCCCGAACTCCCCAGCTCGACCGTCTGCTGGCCATCGATCACGAGGTTTGCCGGTTTCGAGCTCTCCAGCCGGATCTCGAGACGACGGTTGCTGTCGATGACATGGGGGCGGGACGAGAGCAGGTAGGGCGCGAGGGGGACGATGAGAAAACCCTGGATCCTCGGGTCGACAATAGGCCCGCCGGCGCTCATCGCGTACGCAGTGGAACCGGTGGGAGTGCTGATCAGCAGGCCGTCGGCACGGAACTGCCCGGCGACAACATCATCGACGATTACGGAGAAGCGGAGCATCTTGGCCGGCCGTGCTGTCACGATCAGTGTCTCGTTCAGGGCATCGCCAAGGTGCCTGCCATTGTGGAAGAGCGAGATCCTCATCCGTTTTTCGGTGGAAAAACCTGCCGGCAGGTGCCGGATAAATTCAAGTGCTTCGCCGGGTTCGAGATCGGCGAGGAACCCCACCTCCCCCCAGTTGATGCCCACCAGCGGGATCTGGTGCCGCAACTGCTGGACGGTGCGCAGGATGGTCCCGTCGCCCCCGATAACAACCGCGACATCCGCATCGATCTCCCGGAACGGGGGGCCGTTTTCGCCAATCGCCATAGCGGTGTCGGCGTCAAGGATAACAGAAAACGATTCCTTTTCGAGCGCCCCCTTTACCTGCCGGGCAAATACGAGAGCATCCGGCAGGTCAATCCGGGAAACAAGAAGGATTTTCATGGCACATCACCGGAGGTATTCAATCACCTTATGGTGCAGCAACGCATTGGTGGCCACAATGCACCGCCCGATGGTCACATCTTCAGGAAACTCGATCGGGCTCCCGTTTACATCGGTAACCCGGCCACCCGCTTCTGTACAGATGAGCATGCCCGCCGCGGCGTCTGTCACCCGGAGGGTGCCCCGCAGGTCGACAAAACCGTCAATTTTCCCGGCACCGACATAACAGAGTTCGAGGGCCGAAGCGCCCAGCAGGCGCCATCGCCGGATCATGTGGCCGAGCTGCATTGCCCGGGTGGGATCAAACTTCCGGCCGTATACGCTCATCGCACACCGGTCAAGCCGGGATATTCTGGATACGTGGATCGGTTTTTTGTCGCACCACGCACCCTTTTCCCGGATCGCAGTGAATGTCTCGCCCGAGGCAAGATTCCGAACGAACGCCTCCCGGATGATGCCCTCGCTGGCCCACGCGAGCGAGAGGGCGTAAAACGGGATGCCGGCGATCGCGTTATAGGTTCCGTCAACCGGGTCCAGAAAGATCGTACCCTCGCCCCCGTCAACTTCCACCTTCCCGGCCTCCTCGCTGATGAGAACGGAACAGAGCGGGTGTTTCCGCAGGTACGCGACGATGACATCCTCCGCAATCTGGTCGATCTTTTGTGTCGGGGTGCCATCAGCACCCATCCGTATGACCGTCCCCCCTTCCGGCGCACCGACAAACGGGCGGATCCGTTTGCCGACCAGCTGCGCCATCCCGTCACATGCAGAAAGGAAGTCCATATCAGTAATATCTCCGGATTTGTCTCGACATTCTGTATGCGTTGTAGCTATTAATGCAATAAAGATAAATTACTTCTGCGATCAAGTTATCTTGCCACTTTGAGGTTGTGAAATTACCAATGAAAGAACAGACGGAAATCGGGAAAATAAAAGAAGGACGCTATATCGTTATTGATGAAGAGCCCTGCAAGGTCGTCGGGATCGCGACGTCAAAACCCGGTAAGCACGGGGCCGCAAAGGCGCGGATCGATGCCGTAGGGATTTTTGATGGCGTCAAGCGGTCGATCGTCCAGCCGGTCTCGGCCAAGACCTATGTCCCGATTGTCGAGCGCAAGAGCGGACAGGTGATCTCCATCGCCGGCAACATGGCGCAGCTGATGGACATGAAGGATTATTCCAATTTCGAGATCATCTTCCCGGAGGACAAGAAGGGGCAGATCGAGATAGGAAAAGAGATCATGTACATCGAGTCCATGGGCAAAAGAAAACTGGACTGATACCTGCGCCCGGCTGCTTCCGGAAAAGAGACGGACATCGAATCCTTCTTTTGAATTCCATTATTCATGGTACGTTTTTTCGTTTTGCCCCTCTGCAACCCGTGAATTCAACCCAACCGGATTCCGGGAGGCATGGACCGATCAACATCCCGGAAGACCTGCGTTGCCCGATGTATCGCACGGGAACTCTGATCCGGTCGTGGATCTTCGGGACGATTGAGCGGGAGGGTGCAGCAGTGGAATTACCCAAAGGGATATCAGATGATTTTTATTTCCGGAGAAAGAAGATCCTGTGATCATGGACAAGAAAGATATCTTGTATGTCGTCGCGGCATTGGGTATCATTCTTGTAATCGCAGTTGTAATCAAACCGGCCGTGACCGGGCAACCCGTTAACCTGGGTATTGGCGCACTGCAAATCCCGGGTCACCCCTCTTCTGAAGTATCACTGATTCCCGTTACCTATACCACGAACAAGGCAATTCCTGCCACATCACGGCTGACCACAACAACGGTTCAACCTTCCGCAACGTCAAACAGTACCGTTCAGACGCTAGGGCTCATTTCGGTCAGCCAGTATACGGCAGCTCCTACCCCAAACTCAACATCCGTCTTCTTTGATATGAACTGGACAACGATTGCCACGATATCAAATAAAGGCTCCAGTGGCACATCCCAGACATTTTACATTCCTGCAGCGATGTGGGAGATTGTGTATACTATCAGTCCTATGACTCCACAGGTCGTTGCATCAACCCAGATAACCGCCACCTTGGGACAGGGTATCTCGTATAGCGGGGTACAGGGGGCATATTCCAGTTTTGTACCTATCTTCTCCATCCAGGTCGTGGATGCCGGCGATCCCAACCGGACGGTCGGGACCATCACGCCTCCCGGCGGCATCCATCCGGAGCTCTGGGCCGGGATCTCCCCGACAACCCCTGCGGTCGGCCCGGGGGTAACAACGAGACCAAAATACGCGGTAATAGCAGCCACGCCTACCACCCCCAGCACCTGGGTGAAACCCCCGTGGACCGAGACATTCATGGAAGGATATCACAGCTATTATTTCGTCATCACATCACAGTTCATCAACTCGTATACCATTGATGTCAAAGTTCCTACAAGATACATCAACAGTACATAAGCGGGCGACGTGCTACCGGAATTCAGGTGCTCTTGCGGAAACTGCCATGAATCGATCCGGTTGATGCCTGTCTTTAGGCATGAAGCAGGATATATTTCCCACAAAAACCGGAATGAGGACAACCATCACCGCAGGGAAACGGGAAAACCATCGTCCGGGCAGTCAAAAAAACAGGGAAGAAGTTTCATGGCAGACGGCGGGGGACGTCGTGAAGAGTTGCCCGGAAAATCCCAAAAACCAGCGGAATGCAGAAAAAAACTGCAATTTTTTGTTCTCTTCATCCTGAAAATATATATAGGAATGTCTCATTCTATCAAAAAGGGATACTTGATGCATCAGGTGTCCGTTATCAAAAAAAGGTGAATTCATGAGTTCAAAAGATCAGAATGACGCGGGATTTACCGGTCTCGAGGCAGCGATCGTACTAATTGCGTTCGTTGTCGTCGCGGCGGTATTCTCGTATGTGGTGCTTGGCGCCGGGTTCTTCACGACGCAGAAGGCACAGCAGACCGTGTACAGTGCGGTCGGGCAGTCCAGCTCGACGTTAGAGCTTATAGGGAATGTCTATGGATTGAATACCTCTGCCACTACACCGAGTACTCCGATGGAAGTTGATACTGTGAACTTCACTCTCGGACTCGCAGCCGGGGCAACCGCTGTAGATATGTCAAAAACGACAATGGTTTACAGCGATGCAAACAGTTTAATCCCCCTTGCAGGTCCGTCAGGTACGACAGCTTGGACAGCACTCCCGACAAATCTTCCTACTGGTACAAATGCTCAATGGGCGATTACAGCTGACCAGAACTCACCCACGGGCAAATTTACAGGATCGCTGAATCCCAATGAGCAGTACACAATCACCGTTTATATTCCTACTGGGATCCCCGCAAATGATAAATTTAACATTCAAATTAGTCCCTCAATTGGTGCGTCAATCAGTTTAACTCGCACCGTCCCGGGTACCGTGACTGCAGTAAATCTCCTGTATTAATCTTTTTCTTTTTGATGTTCCCGTGCGCCGGAATTGCCGGATGGATAATCCCTTGGCAGGGATTTCGATCGGCCCAGTATTCCTGAAATCAGCGATAAAACAGAGATTGACGCAATACCGCGCTGATTTTCCCGCAAAAATCTGGTTATGGCACCTTCGCAGCGTCAGGAATAACCAGAATATTTATTAATAACTAAAATAATATAACCATAGATCCTGTTATGGCGGGCAACCAGTCTCCGGACGATCCTACAGGTATTGCTGCATCCAATGATGACCCTGAGGTGAGGCTGCAGAACCTCGAACGGGAGGTCGAACTCATCAAGACGTCCATCAAACGCCTCCTCATGGACATCCGGGAACGGATGAACGAGCTGGAGAATCCGTTCGCAATCGCCACGGGCATGCGGGAGACGGGCGAGGAGAATCGTGGAAGGGCCGGTGACAGGAGGGCAGCGCCGGATGCCCGGAGAACTGCACCGGAAACACGGGAGAGCGTCGCAGAGCCGAACAAGGCAAGACCCATGGTGATGGTTACGGAAGTGGTAGAGCACCCTGCTCTGGCAAAGGCAGGGGTCATGCCCGCACCGGCAGGTGCACCGCATGCGGCACACCTGACGGAGGAGCAGAAGCTCCTCTCTCTCCTCAGATCCCAGGTCCCCGGTGCCTCGCCCAAGACCGCCCCCCACCTCTCTTCCCTTGCGATCGAGAAGATCCGGCTCCAGAAGATCCACAAGCTCTTTAAGTGGACAAAAGAGGCAATCCGGAAGTTCGGGCATGACCGGCTTGAGATCATCCTCGAGTCCTACCGGACCATGGGGTACATCTCCAAGGAGTCCTGCAATGAGATCAAGGAGATCTCACGGCTCATGCCGGCCAACCTCGGGGACGAACATGAGGTCGGGCCGGACGAGTTCGTCTCCGAACTGTACGAGCTGAACCGGATCCTCTCCCCCAATGACACCTCGCTCGACCGCGATATGATCGAGGTGATGATGGAGAAGCACAAGCAGGCGGAGCCGGTACCGGAGGGCTTGGAAGAACCGAAACTCTCCATCACGAAACGCGACGCCCCGCGGGATACACCAAAAGACGAAAAGTGGATCGATCTCACGGACAGGACATAACCGATGGCCGCAGGGACAGTCACGGCGGCACTCTTTTTGATCGCCGCGGTGATTGCCGCCGGAGTGCTGATCCTGGCGATAGTTCCCGTCATCTTCCCGAAAGCCGGGGCATTCGGGTTTCCAGCGCATACTACCGGACCGGATTAAGGTTGTCCTCCCAACAGGGTTATGCTTCGGTACGTCTTCTATAACAATAGGAGAAAATGAGAATGGCAGCCGAGAGTGCAGGCCCGGTGAACATAAAGGAGAAAACCATCATCTCGACGGGCAATATCGAGATCGACAGGAAGATCGCCGACGGCCTCCCGGTCAGGTCACTCACGCTCATCGAAGGGGAGAACGATACCGGCAAGAGCGTGCTCACCCAGCAGATCATCTGCAGTGCGATGAAGCAGGGGCTCAGGGTTAGCCTCTATACCACCGAGAACACCAGCAAGAGCTTTATCAAGCAGATGGAGTCGATGAACCTCGATATCTCGGACTATTTTGCGTGGGGGTACCTCAGAATATTCCCCCTCCACCTTCTCGGCTTCGAATGGAAGGGGGAAGAGATGGAAGGGATCCTCACCCGTCTCATCACCCATATCCGGGAGAGCAGGTCTGAAGTAGCCGTGATCGACTCCCTCACGCTCTTCACGGAATATGCCGAGACGGACATGATCCTCACGTTCTTCACCAACTGCAAATCGCTCGCCGACCAAGGAAAGACCGTCCTCGTGACGCTCCACACCTATGCCTTTGACGAGGACACCCTTGTCCGGATCCGTTCCATCTGCGATACCCACCTGAACATGAAGAAAGCGCTCATCGGGGAGAAGTACGTGATGGTCATGGAGGCCATGAAGGTCCGGGGGGCAAAGAAGACCACCGAAAATATTGTGAGCTTTGAAGTGCACCCGGGATATGGGATGAAAGTGATCCCGATGAGTTTTGCGAGGATCTGACATGGCCTCTCTCTCGGTCGCTGCCAACCTCCCCTTCAAGCCCACGCCGATCGATGATGACGTGGACCTCTATGCCGGCCTCGAATCGAGTGCATTGTACAAGATGCTCCCGGCAAATGCACGTGAATACATCAAGGGCAATCCCCACCTCCTCGAGTATCTCTCCATCTTCCCGATCAATACCTACGGGATGCCGCTCTTCCTCTCGGAGCTGAAAAAAGACCTCCGCACGATGAAGAACCCCAACCTCATCTATCCTGTCAATGAATCCACGTTCATCCACATACTGCCCGACCCTGAAGACGTCAGGAACTTTTATATCCCGATCGAGCCGTCATTCCTGCACAGCGTCAATAAACTGTTGCCGTTCATCGAGACCAGGCTGATCGACCTGCTCGACAACATTGATACCGACCCTTCTACGGAAAAGGAACGTGCCGACGTGATCAAGAACCTGCTGGCCTCAATCGCTGTCGTCAAACCACAGGGAACGGATATCACGACCATGACCAGTCCCGTGGTGCAGGGTGCGAAAGCAAAACTGGTTACCTTCCTCAACACCGATTTCACCGCGCAGAAGAAGGTGCGATCGGACAAAAAGGGCAGTTCGGTCCCAGTAACGCCAGACGGGAAGGTGATCCTCACCGGTGTAGAGTACCGGGCGATCGAGTATCTCCTCATCCGGGACAAGATCGACATGGGGATCCTCAAGCCGTTCCTTGCCGATGAATACATAGAGGATATCTCCTGTGACGGTGTTGGCCCCATATTCATCGAGCACAAGATCTTCAGCGGCCTCAAGTCGGTCATCGAATTCAAGGTCTCGAGCGAGCTCGATGACTTCGTGGTCAAGGTGGCAGAGAGAATCAAGCGTCCGATCACCTACCGGAACCCGGTCGTCGATTCAACACTCCCGGATGGGTCCCGTATCAACATCATCTACGGGACGGACATCAGCAAGCACGGGAGTAATTTTACCATCAGGAAGGTCGATGCGATCCCGCTCTCCATCCTGAACATCGTTGACGGAAACAGCATGGATTACACCGTCGCCGCGTATATCTGGCTCTGCGTGGAATACGGCATGTCGATCTTTGTGAGCGGCGAGACGGCGAGCGGGAAAACAACCCTCCTGAATGCGATCTCGACGTTCATCCCCCCTGAGAACAAGATCGTCAGCATTGAAGATACACCCGAGCTGAACCTCCCGCACCGGAACTGGATCCGGGAAGTAGCGCTGGCCAAGGGCAAGGGAGAAGGAACCGGTTCCGGTGGCGAGGTCACCATGTTCGATCTCTTAAAGGCAGCCCTCCGCCAGCGGCCAAACCAGATCATCGTCGGGGAGATCCGCGGTGTTGAAGGGAGCGTCGCTTTCAGCGCGATGCAGACCGGGCACCAGGTGATGAGCACCTTCCACGCCGCATCGGTGGAGAAGCTGATCCAGCGTCTCTGCGGTACTCCCATCGATATCCCCAAGACGTATGTCGACAACCTTAACCTCGTCATCATCATGAGTGCCGTGAAGCGGCCGGACGGCCAGACGGTACGCCGGGTTATCAGCTGCAACGAACTGGTTGGGTACAATCCGGAGACACAGGGGTTCACGTTCGTCCAGATGTTCACGTGGGATCCGGAGAGCGACACGTTTACCTGGACGGGCAAGGGCAGTTCGTACCTCATGGAGAACAAGATTGCCGCCCGGCTCGGCCTCCCCGACAACAAAAGGGGTATTGTCTACCTGGAAGTGGAAAAACGGGCGAAGATCCTCGAGCGTCTCCACAAGGCAGGCTATGTGAACTTCTGGGATCTCTTCCATATGATCACCAAGATCAAGAAACAGGGACTCCTCAGTATCGGTTCGTAACATGGCAGATACCGCGACGGAAAGTTCCAAAAAGACGGAGAGCAGGTCCTTCCCGTTCGCCTCCCACATTGCCGCAGTAAAAGAGAAGATCGCCCAGATCACCGAGAGCAGGAAGATGGCGGCGGACCTGCTCTTCATGACCACGTACATGGACTCGCTCGCGATAGCGAACGCAACCCGGCCGGAGATATTCTCCTATGCTGCCAAACGGAGCGAGTACATCTCCGCGAAGTATATCGCGAGGGTGGACACCTTTGTAAAAAAATGGAACTACAGCTACGCGGAAGGGCTCAGCATCGTTGCTGAGCGGACCAGCAACGAGACCCTGAAAAGCATGCTGAACCGGTACGCGAACTCGATCCAGGCCGGCGTACCGGATGACGATTTTTTAAGCAGCGAGCTCCTCACGATCCGCAGTCTCTACCGGAGCCAGCAGGAGCAGGGGCTCTCGATGCTCGAGAAATGGGGCGACGCCTATATCGCCATGCTCCTTGCAGGCACCGTCATCGCCGTCACCATCATGATCTCGGTCGTCATCTACTCAATGGGCAACCTCCAGGCCACGCTGAACCTCGCGTACGCGATCATCCTTGTGATCTGCATCTTCGGGATCTTCCTCATGTACACCTCGGCACCGTACGACCCGAAGACGCACGATCTTGCCGGACGGCGATCAAAGGAGCAGGAGACCATCCATTCGATGGAGCGGATCATCCTGCCGGTCGCCGCCCTTGCCGTCATCGCCATGGCACTCCTCGGTATCAGCGCCGGCCTCATCTTCATCCTCGTCGGTATCCTGATGGCCCCGATGGGGATCATCGGGTTCATCGATGACAAGAACATCATCCAGCGGGATGATGAATTCTCGACATTTATCAAGAATTTCGGCGCAGTCATGGGGGGCAAGTCGACGACTCCCGCCATCGCCCTCGGCAGCATCGACCGCAAGTCGCTGAATGCACTTGACCCACTGATCAATTCCGTCTATTCAAAGCTGAACCTTGGTCTTGACGAGAAGCAGACGTGGGACAAATTCATCGGCGAAACCGGGAGTCACCTCATCTCCAAGTACCTCAATATTTTTCGCGATACCGTTGCGCTCGGCGGGCCGCCGCAGCCCATCGGCGCCGTTATCAGTTCCTCCATGCTGGAGCAGACACTCCAGCGCCAGAAAAAGGACATGCAGGCCCGGAGCTTCCTCTTCCTCCTCGTCCCGATGCACATCACCATGACCGGGATATTTGTGGTGCTGTACGAGATCCTCCATACTCTGACAGGATCGGTCTCCACGATGATGGCCCAGTTCAGCCAGAACGCGACATCATCCGGTGGAATGGGGGGGGCTGATATCAGTCAGGTACTGAGCGGCGGCATGGGCATGTTCACCAACTTCCCCACACAGACCATGAACACGTTCGTCGTGATCACCATCGCCATTCTCACCATATCCAACATCACCGCCATACGCATTGTCGGGGGAGGAGGCCGGTATATGTACTATTTCTATGCGGCGATATTCTTTGCATTGACCGGTATTGTCCTTATCATCGCACCGATCGTTGTCGGGTTCTTCTTCAACCCGGCAGCGCTCACCGGCATGGGAACAGCCGCAGGAGTCTGAGATGAGAGAGAATATCCGCAGGATCGTCCTCTTTGTCCTGATCGTCGTTATCGGCACGTTCATGATCGTTATCGGCATCCCGCTCATCCCGCTCATCCTCCTCATGCTTGCCGTAGTGTTCCTCATCCTTGTTCTCGTCGGGACGATCAAGGTCGCCGACCTCAGGCGATACCCCCTGCTCAAACAACTGGATGATATCAGGTTCTTTGAGAAGAAGAAAGCCCCAGCCCCTTCCCCTCCGCCCAGGGAAAAAAGGAAAACCCCTGCACAAGGTGCAGCGAAGGTCAGGGCACGGCCGGCCGGCCTCCGTCAGTACATGGCCTCCTTTGTCTCCTCCCTCCGGTCCATCAGAAAGCCGGTACGCAACCGCACGGGATCAGAAAAGCATGTCGACGATTTCGGCATACTCCTTGACAAGACCCTGCCTGAGAAGGTGAAGGGCTCGGCACTCGCGAGCGCAGGAATGGTTCCGGGAATTCCCGGAGACCGGCCCGGTGGGGCGGGGAGTGGTGAGGAGGCAACGGGTACACCGGAAGAAGCAAACCCGTTCCTCTCGCTCTCGACCGACGAGATGGAGATCCATCTCATTGACGATCTCTACGAGCCAGAAACCACTCCATCTACTGACCGGACGCAGGCCGGCGCCGCGGAGGGCGTGGCGGAGGAGGGTGCTGCGCTGGACCTCGATTTTCCCGATCTCGAACTGCCCCCCCTGCCGGAAGATGCTTTTACCGACAAGGGATTCACAAATGCGGAGGGATTCACGGAGCTCCATGGCCATGACTGGGCGCCTGAGTGGGTTGACAACCTTGACGTGGCCCTTGCAGAACTTGAATCCATCAGCATCATGGATGTCAATCTTGATGACGACGATGTGATCGGCTCGCTCACATCCGGGATCATACGTGCCAGAAAGGAGAAGGACATCAGCCTGCTCCGCGACTTGGAAGAGTTCACGGCACCGGTAAGCGCTATCGAGAACGAACTCCAGGATCTGTATGACGAGATGATAAAGGCTCCGCGGCACCGGAGGGGATAGGACTTCCGGCCGGGGAAAAATAACATAAACCCCGGCACCGGTATATCCTTGTACCCGTTACCGGGTTGCACCCCACCTGCCGGGCCCCGTGAATGATCATGAAGGATATACCGTTAAAGATTGAACATAACCGTGAGTGGCTCCTCCTGCAGGCAAATGTCGGCAAGGATCGGATCTCCTTTCCTGCACCGGTCGATCTGGAGATCCCCTTTGAATCGATCGTCGATCTTGAGAATCGCAAGAAAGCCCTCGCCATCACGGTGAAGGGGACTCCAGAGACGGTCGTGACGATCGGAGGCACTGAAAAAGTGCTCGGCGTGCTGAAACGGCTGATGCTGGGCAGCTGCACCGCGCACCGTCTCCCCGCATATTTTATGTCACCGGCACTCCACGGAGGTATCCTTGTTAAGGATGCCCGCTGGGAGAAAGGGAGTGTCAATGTCGTCCGGAGCAGTATCTGGCTGGTGAGTGATGCAAAACAGGTTCCCATCGCCTTCAGGGACGTTGGCGCGATAAAACTGACAAAACGTGAGATGAATGGGAAACAGACGGATGTTGTAAACATCGATCATAAAGATACCGGTGAAACGGTCTCCTCCCTTGTCCTTGCTCCTCTCCCCACGTTGCAGTCCCTTACCGGTCTCGTAAAGGACGCCACTAAAGGAGTTGATCCGGACTGGAACAGTCTTGGCGATGTCGGCCGGGAGGTAGCGAGGCTCCTGCACTCCGGTATGGACACCAAAACTATAGGCAGTACGCTCAACCTCTCCCCGGGTCAGCTCGACGAGATCTATGACAAGATCATCAGCCTTGGGCTCGCTGAGGTCTCCCTCACCCGTCGCGAGCTCAGGTTGACCTCCAAGGGAGTACGCTCCGTCTCTGATCACGTAAAGATGCAGACCCCCTGAGCGCCTTGTTTCGCAAAACATCCCGGCCCTGCAGGGATTAACGGATCATGATCGCGTCCCCGTGCAGGAACGGCAATAGATCCCTCTTGTAATCACCCCGCCACGGTAATTCTGAATTCACCCGGTGTCCGCAGTCATTACCAGAGCAAATCCCCGATAGGATCACCGGATCTTCTCTCCTTCTTGAACGGGCAGGCCGGGATGATCCGGGTCCGCTCACCGGTACAGGATCGTTGCGGACAACGTTCGGCGCTCCTGAAAGCAGCGGGAAAGGCGCGCATATGTCAACATCAGATCTGTACCCGTGCCGGAAACGGCCCACAAGACCCGGGCACATTCACTTCTTTGTATGCAATTCTTTTGCGATATAGTGATCAACCGAGTCAAAGAACGTTTTTTTGGCTTTCTTCACCCGGTCTTCATCTTCGGAAAAAAAGTCCTGGGCGATGTACCGGAGCGCGTCAGAGTAGTAATGGAGTTCCGGGAACTCCCTTTCGAACTCTGCGAGGTGGTACAACGCATCCTTTTTCTCTCCCGTCAACAGGGCAAAAGCGAGGTCAAAAATCTCCAGCAGGTTTGGCGGCATCCCCTTGCCCGCCGCGAGTTTCCGGAAGCTGTGAAACGCGCTCTTTTTCACCGTCAGGAGGGTGAGCTTGAGCCCGAGGTAGACCGGTTCAAGTTCATTGGGATACTGCGTGATCAGCTGGCTGACGACATGCGCAGCACCGGCAGCATCATGGGTCTCCAGCTTGAAGTTGTACACCTCCCGGAGGAAGTCAAGGTCGTTATAAAACCGTTCTGAACCGATCTCCAGCAGTTCCTTCTGTATCTCGGTATTTTTGGTGAGGGCGGCCTGCTCAAGGCCGACATTGATGAACCATTTCTCGCTCGGGAACCATTCAAGGCCAAGGTGTATCATGTGCCAGAAGATCCTGAAAAGGAAGGACGGGTCATCGAGACGGAGCTGGGGGAGCTGGTTCACCGGCGGTTGCACATGCGCGAGATCCATCAGCTTCTCACGGGCCAGGAGCCCCATCTCGCCCTCCCCCCAGATATCTTTATCTGTGGTGGACGGGGCAGGCTTCCGAAGGGCAAGCGCAGAGTAACAGTACGCCACGGCAATGCCGAGCAGCGCGTCACGGTGCCAGTAATTCTTCAGGTACCTGAGTGCCCCCTCATAATCGCCGATCTTAAGCAGTTTCAGCCCGATCGTGATGTTGATGCCGGCCTCCGCGTCCTTCTTTCTCTTGACGCGGAGCGCGTTGGTGGTCACCTTCCTGATAAAATCGGGATCGCCGCCGTTCTGGCTTGTATCGAGTATCCTGAAGGTGATCGCATCGATAAATTCGTCATGGGCATCCTCCGAGAGTTCGGGAAAAGATTTCTCCAGAGCGGATACAACGTGGCCGAAGAACACGGGAGGATTCGCGTCAACCTTTGCAGAATTGCGCCCGATATATCCGCAAAAATCCCGCTTCAGCAGGTTGAGCCGGTCATAGAGTATGGCATCCGATAATTTCTCTTCCCGCATATAACAAAAAATGGGATTGGAGACTATTAAAATCTGTGACTGCCCGGATCAGGTATCATCAGCAGAATAATAGTAGTATTCACCACGGCCTTTCTGCTCGCGGTCAAGGAACGACCCGGGCTTGTTGATACGGGGGCGGCCCGTCTGGTCGCGCCGGAAGGTCACGTCGAGCACATTGAGGAAGCGGTTCATACCATCCCGCATGGCAAATGGCCCTGCAGCGGTCCCCTCGCGCCCGGGTTCACCTTCAAAGACGAGGATCCGCTCGCTGATCATGTCGATGAGGTAGATGTCGTGGTCGATCACAAGGATCCCTGCCTTTTTTCCCTCGGCGTGGTGCTTGATGAGCCGGGTGACCTTCACCCGCTGCTCGACATCGAGGTGGGCGCTGGGTTCATCGAGGATATAGAGATCTGCATCGCTGGAGAGGCAACCGGCGATCGCCACCCGCTGGAGCTCTCCCCCGCTCAGGGAATCGACCGGTGACTGGAGGATGGCCTGCAGCGAGAGGGGCTCCACGATCTCGTGCTGGTAATAGGACGTGTCGAATTTTGGCGTGCACCGGCGCAGGTACATCTCGACCGGGTCGGAGGTCTCCGGTTTGATGTACTGCGGTTTGTAGGATATCCTGAGGCCGGTCTCCACGGATCCGGTATCGGGTTTTTCAACTCCTGCCAGCAAACGGGCAAACGTACTCTTGCCCATCCCGTTTGCACCCACAACGCCGAGCACCTCGCCGGCCCTGATGGTCCCTCCCGAGACGGTGAGGGTAAACCCCGGATACTGGCGGGTCATCGCCGGGATCCCGATAAGATCCTCCCGTTTTGACCCCTTCTCGTGCGCCCGCTTCTCGAACACGACCTGCGTTTCACGGAACCGGACGTTCTCTTCGGCAAGATACCCCTCGAGGTACTGGTTGATCCCGACCCGGACGCCTTTGGGCCGGGTGATGATACCAAAGACCGCCGGCTTGCCGTACCCGATATGCACGGTGTCCGCAGCCATATCGAGAATGGCAAGGTCATGCTCCACGATCACCACGGGCCGCTCCACCGCGAGCTCCCGGATCAGCTTGGCGGCGGAGATACGCTGGTAGATGTCCAGAAACGGCGTGATCTCATCGAAGAAGTACAGGTCCGCGTCACGGGCAAGGCAGGCTGCGATCGCCACCCGCTGGAGCTCCCCGCCTGAGATTGTCCCGATCTCGTGATCAAGAATCTGGTCGAGCCTGAGGGCCGGAAGAACTGCGGAAAGTACACCCCGCTCGTCCGTCGTCCTGAGCAGTTCCCCGGCCGTGCCGGTGAATACCCTGGGGATATAATCGATATACTGCGGCTTTACGGAAATTTTTTTGCTCTTCTTCGAGACGGTCTGGAGGTAATCGAAGAGCTCGGTGCCGGCATAGCGCTTCAGGATCTCTTCCCACGGGGTCTCGGCATCGAAGTTCCCGAGATTTGGCCGGAGCTGCCCGGAGAGGATCTTGACCGCGGTACTTTTACCGATACCATTTGCGCCGAGAATGCCGGTGACTTTTCCCTCAACCGGTACCGGAAGACCGTACAGGGCAAACCCGTTCCTGCCGTACCGGTGGGTCGGATGCTCGAGTTCCTCGGGCAGGCTCACGATGTCGATTGCCTCGAACGGGCATTTCTTGACACAGATGCCGCAGCCGACGCAGAGTTCTTCTGAGATGAGCGCTTTGCAGTCTTCGCCGATGATCACGGTCTCGTCACCGGTCCTGACACGCGGGCAGTAGAGGACGCATTCGGTCCCGCACTTCTTGGCATGGCACCGGTCCTTGTGAACGATGGCGATTCTCATGGGGATCAAAAAAAGGCAGGGGTCATTGCGGCGCTGCCGGTGAGACGGAGATATAGCCGATCTTTGTGATTGTATTGCTCCCGTCGACATTTACGGCCGTGAGATTCACCGTGAAGTTTCCTGCAGATAGGTAGGTTTTTTCCGGGTTCCGTAATGCCGAAAACGTACCGTCGCCAAAACTCCAGTTCCACGCTGTCGGGGTATTCGTGCTGGTGTCGCTGAAGGTGACGGCCAGCGGGGCAGCGCCGGCACTGGTGTTCGAAGAAAAGTCGGCGACCGGTACCGTGGCTGAGAGCAGGATGGTCCAGGTCATAAACCAGAAGGCAAAGGTCATGAAGCCCTGGTACAGCCAGTCCTTCGCCCCCAGTTTCGTGCTGCCATGGCTCATCAGGGTGAAGATGTGCCGCTGGAGGACGACGCCGGCAAGCATGAGCATGAACGCGAGGAGGCCGACATCCTGTTTGGAGACGCCGCTTAGGTAAAAGGAGACGATCCCAACGATGATGCCGATCAGGCATGCGACCAGCGTCCGCTGGATCCGGCCGATGTGCTCCACCTGTTTTTCGAGCCGGGTCTTCTGCTTCTTCGATATCGCCGGTTGCTGCTCTTCGCGCACTTCTTCGCCCATCCCGTTACTCCCCTAGTCTTATTTTTAGTTCGCAAGCCATATGTAATTTGGTTTCGCAGTCTGCCGACGCATAGGTAAGACTTGCATGAAGGCAATAATTTTTGGAATTCCCAGGATAACCGGATTTTCTGTCTTAATTGAATGAGTTGTTGAAAATGAAATAACCTTTCATGAGTGGTTCCCCCTCACCGGTACACCCTGACTGCGGCCAGGTGGAGTAGAAGAATAAGGATAAGGTCGATAAATTCTTCATGAGTTTCTCTGGCAGGAACATTTTTTAGGGGATTTTGCCCAACGTTCTGCTCCATAACCTTTGGAGTTTGACCCGTCGCTGCTGGGGGGAACTTTTAATAATGCGGATTATTTAGCAGGAATGCCTTCCAATTTTTTCTTTACTGCCAATACTCATGCCAGTATAATTTTCAGGGCATTAGGAATCACTGCTGATTTTTGGGGAAGACATCAAACGAGTAGGTATACTGGCAGGAAACGTTGCTGAACTCGGAGAACGATACCTCTTCTGTCAGTATCTGGTGGGGTAATACTACCGGGACGGTCAGGATTTTTGTCTGGGGATGGCAGAGGAGTGTCATCGGGTTGGCCGTTATCTGGATATCGAAATTGGTAAAGGTCTGGTTGGTCGGGTTCTTGATCTGGAACGTTTCCGTATATACATTATATGAGCCTTGACCGTTTCCCATCCGGGTCATATTCATGGTTCCGCTGATTACAATTATTGGGATCGAATTGCTTACCATGCACCCCGTACATAATGTCATGATAAAGAATCCCGCCAAAATCCATCCAAGCCTTTTCATGCTACCTCACAGACATGATATAATTTTGTTGCAATTATTTGAAGATGAGAGGCTGATGTTTCACCAAATATCACACTACCACAGGTATTCCCGATTCGCGATATAATTCTTGCTAAACCGTGGCATCAAGAGCGGAAAAGACCTCCACGGTTTTTGTATTTGAGACAAACCCGACTCAGGTGGATCTTCAAGACTTCGGAAAATACGTGACAGGATGTTGGCGATTCAGCCGAAATAATTTACGTATCAGTAATGATTTTAATATAGACTCTCATGGCAACGCAGCAGGGTATGAGCGGGATCGATGTGCGGGGGGTGACCGCGGAATTGTGCAGGAAGCTGCCGCTCTGGATCGACAAGGTCTACCAGTTCGACAGCCGCACGCTCGGCATCCGTCTGAACGGTGAAAACCATGCGAAATACCAGCTGATCATCGAAGCCGG
>Ga0326728_10014165_pt1 | contig 17051 bp, 11 predicted proteins | sample MB3enrmetagenome_FD_207602 | JGI IMG/M metagenome (GOLD analysis project Ga0326728, IMG submission 207602) | Lab enriched peat soil microbial communities from McLean, Ithaca, NY, United States - MB31MN | ecosystem: Environmental > Terrestrial > Soil > Wetlands > Peat | place: USA: New York...
GTAGTTCGGACGTCGCGGGCTCAGCGGTTCAGTTCAACCGCAGTGTATCCGCCATGCCCCCCTCCCCCGCACGAACCTTCGAGACGCCTGCGCATCCGGGCACGGCGGATACACTGCTTTTACGTTATGAGCATGCAAACTAAAGAGATGGGCCAAGCTGAAACGCTGGCAGAACAGCACAATGATCGCGGCTCGGCAAAGTGGGCCGCCAGAATCGAGGACCAACTCGTCGAAGCGCCTCAGCGCAAGGTGAAGGTGCAGGTCCTGAAGGACCAGGGGAATATTCCGCCTAGTAGCATACTCGTCCGTGACTTTAGCGGCGAGCACGACGTTGCCCTGAATGACGACCAGATCGTTGATCTGGCGGAGGGGAACGTGTTCTACGCGGTTCCCGCTGGCGAGGCGCCCAAGGGCGCGGGGCATGGAACTCCGAAGCTGGCGTTCTTCGTGGATGACCGGCCGGCGGAGACGACGCGGGCGAACCAGACTGGGAAGACCGTCAGGGAGCTGTTCGGTTTCGCCCCGGAGGACCCGCTCTTCCGTGATTATGAGTCACCCGATGATCAGCTCATCGGGTTGGACGCTCCCGTGAACTTCACCGACGGCCCCGTGTTCTACACTCGGCGCCGGCACACGAAGTTGACCATCTTCGTGAACGACAAGCCGTTCAACGAGGACAATGGGGTCAAGCACGAGATGACCGGCGCGCAGATCGCCAAGCTGGTGTTTGACGATCCGGCTCAATACGACGTGTATAAGCTACCCGAAGAAGACCAGATCGCGTTGAACCAGACGGTCAAGGTCCACAACCAAGAGAAGTTCAAGGTTGTGCGCAAGACGGTTACGGGCGGCTACGAGAATGCGCGGATTGAGCGTGAGTTGGGTATCCTGCGGCAGGGCGGGGCTCGCGTCACGTTCGTCCCGGAAGTGTCCGCGGTCGTTTACCACGATATCCCGGCGCGCAAGGGTTATCCGCTCCTGCAGGCCACGGATGTGCTAGTAACCGTCCCAGGCGGTTATCCTGGTCAACCGCTGGATGGCGCGTTCCTGCCCGTCGGCTCCCCTCTCTTGGGGCGCGTAGCCGGCTCTCCGCAACCGCCAACGGTGCAGGCACTCGGCCGAGCTTGGCAGTTGGTGAGCTACCATCCCCATGCCGGCGGCGGCGCTCCGCCTTGGAACAAGGACAAGCATGGGCTCCACACCTACGTGGATGAACTGCTGACCTGGGTTCACCGCGCCAACTAGCAACAGGCGTATGCACGAACAATCAAAATACTGCTTGTTCCGCATCCAGAAGTCGGACCGGGAGAAGCTGGAACGCCTCATCTTCCAACGCTATCCAGCGAAGGAATGGGGCACCTTCTTCCGGTTCGGCTTCCGTCGGACCACATGGGGCCTGGCGGCCAGCTTTGTGGCCGTGGAGCGGCCGAACCCTGGTGACCTTGATCGGTCCAGTTCGGTGACCGTCTTCCGGTCTCGATACAGTCTGAGGGCTCATCATATCGTACAGGACAGCCCGCTGGCGGCGGGCGTGATCCATTCGCATCCGCAGGGGTATGCCACCTTCCCGAGTCCCTCAGACGACGACATGGACGGCTACTATGCCGAAGAGTTTTGCCGCTACGGAAAGGGCAGACCCTACGTGAGCCTGATCTTTGCGCGCGACCGCGATGGGGCCTTTCGGTTCACTGGCCGGGTCTTTGATCGGGGCGAATGGTATCCCGTCACCGAGTTGCTGACCGTCGGGGATGATCTCCAGCGCGATGAAGCTCGGGTGTTCCCCGATGAAGAATCGGGAGGCGAATCCGCTGACCATGCTGTTCTCCCGGAGGAAAGCACGACTGCCCGCCTCGAAACACTGCTGGGCCGTGCGGCCTCAAAACACCTGTCCAAGTCGATGGTTGGCATCATTGGCTGTAGTGGGACTGGCTCACCGGTGGCTGAGGTGCTGGCGCGCGCTGGCGTCCAGCGATTTGTCCTGGTGGATCCCCAGCATTTTGCGCCCTCCAACCTGGAGCGGATGCATGGTAGCCGGTTTGCAGATGCTCAGGAACGACCGCCGCTGACCAAGGTTGAGATAATCGCCAGGCACATCTGGGAAATTAACCCATACGCAGAAGTGACCTGTCTGCAGGGCAACGTGCTCGACGAGGTGGTTTTGGACGCCCTGCTCGAGTGCGACTTGCTGATGGGTTGCACGGATTCGGAGCATGGCCGCGCCGCGTTGGGCGATATTGCCGCCCACTACCTCTTGCCGTCGATTGACCTAGCCGTCACGATGCGGGCCAAGGACGGGATGCTCAAGGTCCAGCTATCGGAAATCTGCCAGCATGCGCCGCACCTCCCCTGCCCCTTCTGCATGGACCGAATCGACCCAACGGCTTTGAGCGTCGAGCTGATGACCGAGGAGGAACGGGAATGGAGGAGGAAGGCCGCGAAGGAAGCGGAGGCCAAGGGCATCGACGGTTCGCAATACTGGGATGGTGATCCACCGCAAGAATTGACCGTCGGTTACCTGACCACCGTGGTCGGGAGTTTGGCGGCTGGCTATGCACAGCATTGGCTGACGGGCGCGAGCCGCATGCCACACCAGCGGTTCCAGTTTGACGTGGGCTGGCCCAAGCTCGGCGTTGCCCCCGCTGATAAGCCGCGGAGTCCCGAATGTTCCTGCGGCCGGACGATCGGCTTTGCCGATCAGGCGCGGGCAGATCGGAGCGTGACGCGGCCCCCGCACTGGCCGGCACCCCGGATTATTTGGGCCCGCAAGAAATCGAAGAATGGAGTTGACTAACAACTCAACATCGTTTAAGCTTTTTCACGATGGACATGACATTTGGACAATTGCTGAGGGAATTGCGGCGGGCGAAGGGCGTGAACCAGCGCGATTTGGCGTCGAAGGTGGGCGTGGATTTCTCATACATCAGCAAGCTGGAGAACGACCGTCTGCCGCCTCCGGCCGCTGACACCGTGGTCAAGATCTGCGAGGTGTTGGGTGTGGAGCCTGACAACCTCCTTTCCGTTTCGGGCAAGGTGCCCAGCGACGTGACGGAAATGCTGTCGGGTAATCCGTCGGCTTTGCAGTTTGTGCGAGAGGCCCAGCGCAGGGGGCTCACCAGTTCCGATTGGGATCGCTTGGGCAAGAGCCTGCGGCGGCTTCGTAAGGGATGACAATGGAGCCTGCTCAACAATACCTCTTCGGGGATGATTCGCAGGTGCCCCCGCCCGCACCCGAGCCCAATCTGGACGAGGAGCAACCCGTTGTGGGGGCGCGGCTAAAGGAATGGTCCTACAGCCGGCGGGAGGTCTTTGAGAAGTGCCAGCGCCTTTACTATTACCAGTATTACGGAGCGAGCGCGCGGACCGCTAAGGCAGAGCCGCTGAAGGGGCGACTGCGATTTTTGAAGGACATCAGCAACCGCTACATGCGGGCCGGCGACATCATGCATTGGGCGATCAGTTGCTCGCTCAAGGCCCGCGCAAAAAAGGGGAGCGAGTGGTCGCAGAACTTCTTGATCGAATTCGCCCGAAAGCGGTTTCAGGAGGATCTGAGTTTTTCGCGCGGCTACAAAGAGGGCACGCCGTTGCCGGCTGAGATGTCAGCGCCCGTGCTTCTAATGGAATTGTATTACGGGATGGCGGACGCGGAGAAGATTTGCGGCGAGGTCGAGGCAAAGATGGTTTGCGCGCTTCAGAGTTTTCAGACCGTCGCCGAATACGTGCCCTTCCGAGCGGGGGTCGACGGCGATCAAGCGAAAATCGAATCCCCGATATCGGTCAGACATCAGGGCGTGTCCCTCCGCGGCAAGGTGGACCTGGCTTTTTCCAAAGCCGGGCGGGCCACCGTCGTGGATTGGAAGATGGGCGAGGGTGATGGAGGAGCAGACAGCCTCCAACTGCTGTTCTACGCGATCTGGGCCATGCAAACCTTTGCATGCCCGTCCGACCAGGTGGACTTGTTCAAAGCCCACCTTGGCAGTGGAACCGTTTCCCCTTTTGATTTCGGACCTAAAGCGATTCTTCGGGCCAAAGCCAGGATTTCCCAGGATGTGGAACGAATGAGGGCAGTCGACGAGTATGGACGTGACGGATTGGCGGAGGCGTTCACCCCGTGTGGGCAGGAACGAGTATGCGCTGGTTGCGTCTATCAAGGGGTGTGTCCCAAGGAGTAAGCATTATGACAGAGACCAACATACGCATTGTGGAACAAGGGGCGGATCTCAAGCTCGAGGTCCGGGTTTGCCACCTTTCGGGGCAAGACCTGTCCCCCAAGACGTTCGAGCAGGCTTGCGATGTCCTGCGGAGCCGTGGGCTGGCGGCCGTTCCATCGGGGGGTGAAATTTTGCTACTAGCCCCCAGCCTTACTACGCCAGTCCTGCTCGATGATGATGCAAACTGGAAGGCCGAGGTGCGTGACAGCAGAAAGCCGCCACGGGTTTTGGATTTCTCCAACCCGGACGATGCGCCGTTGATGGCCCAGCTCCTGGAGCGCCGTTTGCTGGTCGTAGCGGCCCGCAAGCCCAACTGGTGGAAGCTCGACAGTGCCCGGATATGGTATGAGAGCAAGCCATGTGAGCAGAAGGATGGCATTGCCGCCTACCGGCGGTATGAGCTGTCGAGCGTGGTTCTTGATGGCGTGGGCATTGGGCTGGTGGTAGACATTGGGACGGCCTTTTTCACGACTTCCTCGGTGGCGGAGGTCTTCAGGACAGATATTCCCAAGCCGGCACAGGAGGAAAATCGGCGCCGCTTTGACCGCCTGAGCCAGCGCCAAAAGGAGCAGAAGGCAACTCTGCGCTACGATTGCGGCAAGTTCAGGGTCAAATGCTACTTCGACCGAGCCAATGCCGGCGAAACCTGCGGCACCACCGGAAAAGTGCCAGCGAAAGGCGAGGTGTATCCGTCGTTGTTCGCCTATTATCAGGCGTGCAAACCTGGCTTGGGGGTCAAGGAAGCCGACCCGGTGGCCCGGGTGTCATTCAAACACCTCGAGGGATCGGTTCCGGTTTCAAGCAGGCTCTTGTTCCTGCGAGTAATGAACGCCGCTCTCCCAGACAGCATGGCGGATGTTGACAAGATCGACCCCCAAGGCCGGCGTGGGCTGGTTCAGGGATTCTGGAACAGCTTGGGCGACCAGCCTCTTGGGGCGGACTTGCCCAAGATGCAAACGGGGTTCTGGCGCCCGTCGTCTGACCGCACGGGTCGGTGCCGTTTCCCTGGATTGCTTTTCGGCAAGGGCACGGTGGTCGCCCCTCCCAGCAACGGAGAATTCCAGGTTAACAAAGATTTCTTCCGCAACAGGCTTCACCTCCTGCGAGATCATGGTTGCTTCAATGTCCCTGCGACCGTCACCCGCGGGATTCACCTTGCGGTGCCGAGCACCCTTGAAGTGGACATGGCGACTGATCTGGCGGAAACAATGTCCAAGATGCTCAGCAAGTGGACCCGGCAAAACATCAACGTCTTAAGCCCCCAGCCCTACGCCGATCTGGCGGCGGGCATTGAAGAGTTGAAGGCCGAAGCGCGTCCCGGCATTGCCCTGTTCGTCTTCGAGGACAGCGACCCCGCAGCCTATTACACGGTCTCCAATGAGCTGAAGAACTGGCGTGTCAAGCGCATCACGGTTCATCAGCTCGAATCTTCACATCGCGCTTACATCCGCTTCAAGGATGTGAAGGATGAGCAGGGCCGGCCTCACCGGGCCGTGCGGAACTGGCGCTCCTTTGTCGAGATGTGCGCGCTGGACGTCCTGCAACGGATGGACTGCGTCCCCTACCGCCCCGCGGTAGGGATGAAGTATGATGCCCATCTGGCCATAGATGTTGGCCACGACCGCCGTTACTACGCGGTCTCTCTTCTGATCTGCCGGGCCACGGACAAGCACCCGCACTTCGGCATCGACTCCGTGGTCGAGGTCAAAGCGGATGCTAAGAAAGAGACGATCAACGAGGTCCACCTGAAGAACAGCATTATCAAGCTGTTCCGGAAAGTGAAGCGGGGGCGATTTGACCCGCTTACGTCCCTGTTCATCGTGCGGGATGGGCGCGAGTGCGGCCACGAGCTTGAGGGGATCGAATCGGCAAAACTCGATTTGATTAAAGAGGGTTTCTTGGCGCCCAGGGTCAAAGTGGACTTGGTGGATTTTCACAAGGAGAGCGTGAAGGGGGTTCGATTATGGGATAATGCAGGGGGAACCATTAGAAACGTCATGGAGGGAACCTACGTGTTGCTGGGGAGTAGTGATGCCGTGCTGGCAAATACGGGGTGCTTGACCCTGAACCAAGGCACCGCCGAACCTGTGATGCTCTCAGCCCGGACCGAGGGTTTGGTGTTGGGCAATGCCCTGGGGGACGTTCACACTTCCAGCCACTTGAATTGGTCGAGCCCGGGGCGGGCACAGAGCCTTCCCCTTGAGCTGAAGCGCACGGACGAGCAACTGGAAAGCCGGACCGCGCAGGAGATAAAGCGCATCCGGTAGTAAACCTATGAAACCGACAATATGTTATGAGCACACAATGGCTGACAGTGCGGAGCTTTCAGCAAAGCCAGGAGTTGCTGGCGGCGATCAACGCCCTTTCGATCCACCTCAAGCTACAGTTGGCGGGGGTTAAGGATCAGGAGCGTGAGGCCGAGGCGGCGGAATCACGCAACACCCTGCGGACGTTCCTTGGCGAGTTGGAAGCGTTCGTTTTGGCGGTGGGGGATAAGGGTAACCGGCCGGTGACTGGGGCCGACGCGCGCACCCGCCAATTGGCGCGCAGTTTTGTCCAGGCCCGCCGCGACCGCGGCCACTACCGGTCCCAGCTCTTTCGGAGCAGTCCTGCGATTGTCCGGGATATGCTGGATAGTCAGGATCAGAGCACCCAGAAAGCCCTTCTGGAGAGCCTGGATGAGCTGAGAAGCCTCCTGGAGGCCCACATCCATAATGACGCGTGTAAGATTCTAGGGGAGATCTGAGTGGAAAATATCCTGCGACAGAACAATCTGAGCCTGCTACGCGATATCGAGCGCCTGCGTGGTATGCTCCAAGGTTGCCAGGCAACCCTACCGCCGGAATGGCAAGGCTGTTGTAGCTGGACTTTGGATAGGTGTCGTGGCCTGCGCAAGCTGGTTGATCGTAATCTGCGGGACCTGAACTACCACCAGACCAACATCTTCCCCGACGTGTTGAGCCAAACACAGCGGATTTCCCGTGCTTTTCTCCAGTTGTCGCGTCTGGCCAGCCCGGTGCTACGGGGGGCGGCCGGCGATCGGGTGGCGTTGCGCGTGTTGCTGTGGATGCACATGAGCCACCCCAAGACGAAGGACGTTCCGGTGGCGGTCAGCAACGAGGACTTCGCCATCTGGCCCGTGAAGCCCACCATGTATCTGCTTCCCTGCACGGTCCAGCACAGCCTGCTCTACCTTCCCCTGTTCTTCCACGAATTTGGGCACTTGCTTTATGCGTTGCACCACCCGGAACTGGACGACTTGGTCAAGAGCCTGCAGGAGAAGATTGCGGAACTGCTAGCGCCTCTCAGCCAGATGGACGACATCATGGCCGCGCAGGTGATGCAGGAACAACAGCTCGTCGTTGAGCGCTGGTATGAGTGGATGCAGGAGCTGTTTTGCGATGCGGTTGGCCTGACCATCGGCGGGAGTTCATACGTGCGAGCCTTCTCCACGTATTTGCGGATGCGGGGACGCGATCAATTCTTGGTCCCCAAAGAGGACCTGGAGGGTCAAGCCCACCCGGTCACCTGGCTCCGCATCAAGATGCTGGCCACGCGCCTCCGCGCGGGTGGTTCCAATAAGCTGGCTGATTCCCTTGAGCAGGAGTGGGATCAGATCGCCAGGATAATGAAAGTAACGGAGGATTATTTCGGCTTTTACTCGGATGACTTCTTGGCGCCGGTGCAGGCCACCCTGACAGACATGCTTACCGAGGCGGGTCCGGTCGGCCTGGACCACCCCGCAACAAAAGCCCCATCAGCCGGCGGGTATTCCAACCCTGTGCCCGTGCTCATCGAGGCGTGGGACCGCTTTCTGGCATCGCCAGATGCCTACGAGGCGTGGGAGGGGAAAACCCTGGAAATGCTCCTGGCGGTGGCGAGCGGATGAGAACGGACCAAACGTCGCTAGCCGAGCGCCAGAATACCCACCCAATGAACGAAGCAATAACACCACTGGAGGTGGAATACGATTTTGTCGCCATTATTGATGGCCTTCCAGATGCCGAGCGGAATCAACACAAGATCTCCGCTAAGTTGAAAGAGCTTATCGAGGCTCACGGCTTCGCCTGCGAACGGGCCGATTGCAACACCAAACGGGCGGTTGTCGCGGCACTACAGCATTTCCGGGATCGCGCTCTGGCGGGGGCCAAGTTCTGCCTGCACTTCGTTTGTCATGGGAGTGAAAATGGGCTGTGGATCAAGGGCACGGATGAGTCAATTGAATGGCGCTTGTTGAGAAGACACTTGCTGACTATTAACACGGCCACGGAGGGAACGCTGATCTTGAATATGTCCACGTGCGAAGGTCTGCACGGCATCAAGATCGTCGATCTTGCAGGCAAGAGACTGCCGTTTTTTGGGCTGATTGGGGTGAGCCGGATACTATTCCCGGACGAGGCCATCCGACTGAATGAGCGATTCTATTCCATGTTCGCGGCCAGCAAACCCATCCAGGAGATAATTCGGGAGATCTCGAAAGACCCTGACGGCGAAGTTTTGAACTGTATTACGGCCGATGGTTACAAACGCTTGTCCCAAACCTGAGCTTCTTGACGTTGTGGACCAGCCGAGGCTTCGTGATAGGGATGGCGATGTCGTATTTGAGACGGTCCTCCAAGGGGGCGATGATGATGGGCGGAATGACGCCCTTCTTGGTAGCGCCGACGCCGACGCCCTCGGCCTCCAGTTGCTCGCGGACCTCATCGAGGAGTTACCCTGGTTGGGTCACTTCCCGAAAGGCATGGGCGTTGCGTGTTTGTCCGAGTGGAACAACGGAACGACACCGACGAGGGGTTCTCGTCAATTGATTAGTTGATTAACGGCCACGGCCCGGGCTGGATTGCCAGAGACTCGATGTCTGGATGCAACGGATCATCGAGGGGCAGGCCGTGTTCAAGGCGGCATTCAGCGATTACGGCCAACAATTCCAGCGCACTCATCCGGCGGGTTGAGTCCTGCGTGGCAATCTCGAACAGGCGCTTTCTCAACCGCCCCGCGCCTCGCGGTTCCAAGTAGTAAGCGCCCTGACCTCCTGCCGGGATCCGATTTTCGGCGGTTTCCTCAACCAACTCTACCACATGGTAGGACATCGGCAGATCATCGCGGATGAGTTCGCACACAGCAAGGGCAGCCTGGTCCGATCCTTGCAGGTGCAGAGTCTGCGCCAGGACTGCTCGCTCGGCTGGATTGCTGGCGACCATGCACCGGGATCTGATTGTTTCCCAAACCTTCCCATCATCGCGTGCAAAGCGTGCCAGAGCCTTCGCGAGAGGTTCGACGGTGTCGTGCGAGGCAGGGAGCTGACCGGACGATAACCGGTCGAGCAGCTCCATGACGCCCCTTGTCCCGGCTGTGGCTTCACTTTCAGACAGCGCCGCCATCAATTCGTGAAAATACCGGCCTGTGATTTCGGGGTCTCTAGAAAGCTCCACCAGAAATTCCCCGGCTTCTGGGGCGCGGCAAATCCCAAGCAGTCCGAGGATGTCCCTTATGTGATAGGACTTGAGCCGATTGGGCGGAAGCCGACGGATTCGTTCAACCCCGACCCGCGGGTCATCGCTAAATAGAAGCACTGCCAGACACTGGACGACCGCGTACCAATTATCTTGGCCTGAACTCCAGTGCTCCTTTTCGTGCTCGGCGATAAAAGGCTCAAGCGCTGCCGCGACCTCTTTGCCTGGCAGCAGGACCCCGTCGAGCACCAGAGCGTGGAATGTCATTCCCACTGTCCAGTGTGACAGCTTGTCCGAGCAAAGCTTTAGCAGCACTGGCACCGCTCGCCTGTGGTCGAGCTGGGCAAGGGCCGCCGCGGCGCTAAACAACTCCTGCCGGGAAACCCGGGATCCCGGTTGGGCGAGTGCAGGTAAGATTTCCAAAATTGCACTGTGGATAGCCTCGGCGTATCGGTTCCTTGCTTCGCTGGGGGCATCTGCTGAATCTGCCAGCTTCTGCTGGCGATCATAGATTTCGCCATACGCTGGCCGCTGGTGGGGTGTGTCCGAATCGCCACCTTCGGTCTGGTTCAGCAGGCTGACCAACCCCCAGGATGCATAGCCAAGAAATTCGGGAACGCGTACATATTTGAGAAGCACTTCCGCTGCTTCAGAACCCCCAAGTTGCGCCAATGCCTCACACCACGAGTTCCATGCCATCCGAATAGTGCGTGGTCCGAGGCTCCGCGCTGTGCGCCTTCCCTGTCTGCACGCCTCCACCTGCGCCTGCCATTCGGCGTCTTCAGCCGCTCGGCGGCGCCGTTCTTCTTCGATCCAGGATTCAAGGACCTTGGCATCTTCAGGCCTACCGACCGCTCCGAGCAATGCTCCGAGCTGCGATCGGAACCAGTCTTTGTCCGGCAGGTTGGTCGGTTCGAGGTCACGCAGGCGGAAAACCAGCGACCGGAGCAAACCTCTTTGACTTTCCGAAAGCTGGGCCCGCCAACCAGGGTTTATGGGCAGGCCCGGCAGAGCAGTTTCGACCAAGATTCGCAGATCCTGGAACTCCGTGACACTCTGCGCCATTTCCAGAATCCCATCCACCAGGGATGAGAAGGAAAGCTCCCGAATTCCGGCTCGTAGCACATCGGTTCGATTAAAGCCGGTCGGTTCTTCCTCATCCTTGTGTTGCTTAACCCAGTCGAGGTGCGCTTTGAGGATTGCTCTGGCGGCAATCCCGGAACGGATAGTGGCGAACAAAGCCACACGATTTCGGTCAGCATTTGCATCGGTTGTGGGATTCAGTGCCGCAGGCGCGAGTTTCTCGATTGATTCATCCGAGAGACCATTTAGATGCTTGATGAATGGCTCCTCCCACAGCCGCCCTTCCGAAAGCTGGCTGGCTAGCCATTCCGCCGTCCAGACTGGATCCGCCCCGAATAATTCGTCCACGCATTCGGCGACATAGGGCCCCACGTTCAATTCTTGCTTCTCGGAATCCGGAAGGAGCCAGTATTGCGCGCGAAATGAAACGCCCGGCATTAACGTCAGTCTCCGAGCCTCCGCCTTTACCCGATCGAGCCATTCAGGATCCCCGGTAAAGCGGAGGAGCTCCAAAATCGAACGGCGGACACCCACGTCCTCCGAATTATTGAAGGCGGCTTTTAAGCGTGGACCAAATGAAATGATGTGCCGTTTGGGAAGTCGCCGAAGGAACTGTCCATAAATGCCGTTGGGCCAAACACCAAAAGTTGGGGAGCCAATTATTTCCACCACCGTTTCGTACGCACCGGCACCCGCGAGCAAATCCAAGCAGGCCAATTTCACTCCGAGGCTCCGATCCTCCCTGGCAAGCTCGGTGGCAAAGGCAATATGCGCGTCGCCAGGTTCCAAACTCATCTCCTGGACAAAGACCGTTCATTGCTGTTCATCCCACAGGTTAAATCGGCTACGAAAATCTGGCCCCAGACTGGTGAGCGGGAACGGTCGCCATGCTCGACAAGTCCAACGCATCTCCTGCTCGTTCGATTCAAGCAGCGGCCAAATAATATCCTGAAAATCAGGCGCGGTCGTCGCGAGCATCGCCGCCAGCGCACAGCGACGATGCCGCGCACTGCCACGGGCATACCACGCGCGAACCGCTGGACCGACCAACTCGCGAACTAACGGCCAAACGCTTGCCCCTGCGATTCCAGCCAACTCTGCAGCCAGGATCAGATCAACCGGCAGTGCCCACTCCACCAGCTTGGCAGCAGCTCTGCGCTCCTCGTCACTGCCGCCTCCGAGCCGCTCAAGCAGGAAGGATAGCGCTTGAAACCACCGCGCGTGATTGAGGACATCGCGCTGAAATGCGAATTCCCGATCGGGACGCCGCTCTCGTGCGAGGGCCATCACCTGTCCGCACAGCCACCCCGCCGCAAACCATTCCTGAAACTGCTGGTGAACGAAACGATATGCCCCGCCGACACTTGGCGAGAACACAAGCGAGTGGTGTTTCACCAAGCTTTCAACAACAGCCGAGGAAGCAGGTGCCGATGCTAGATGTCCCTCGCTTTGCAAGGCCTTGCCTGCATCAGCAACTGCAGCCAACAGCTCAACACGGGAAAACACCGTCTTTCCGGCGTTCGTCATGGTGTAGGCGATATAGGCGAGGTAATGCCGATGGAAACCTTCGCATGGTTTTTCGGCGAGTGCAGCCTGGGCTTTTTGCTCCGCTTGGCCAACAATGCCCTCCAGAATGGCGAACCGCGTTGCCGGCAGCTCTTCGACGCCACCGCGCGCCAGATCCACAATGGCAGCCAGAAACAAAGGCGTCTCAGTGACACTCGCCAGGGTTGGCATGCGTTCGAGCGCGAGGAAGAGCTTGGATGGATCGCTAAAGCCCGACCTCTCAATTATCTGCAGCTTCTGCTGCGGAGACAGCGGGAGGACTCTAATTAAGGTTGGGCGCGACAGAGGCGGAGCCAAAGTGGTAGCCCGTGTCGAAACTATGAGCGGTATCGCCGCATTGTTGAGCGCGTAGTCCTGCAACTGCCCAGTTGCCTTGCTCGCGCCAAAACTCTCCGGAATTTCGTTCCAGCCGTTGAGTAAAAGTGCGACCCGCCCAGCGGCTCGGAGTTTGCCAAAGGCTGTTTCGCTAATGCCGCGATCGCGAAGTTGCTGCTCAACATAGGCTTGAAAATCACTACCGCGCGATGCCCAGCCGGGCAAGGATACCAACACGGGTATCGGGGCTGAAGCATCCTTAAGAAGAAGCTCAGCAATTTGAATCAGGGTGAATGTCTTTCCTGCCCCAGGCGGTCCGGTCAGGATAACCCGGCCCCGCACAACCACGAGTTTAACCACCTCGCCCAGACTCGTTCGGATAGACTTGGAAGCCGCAGGCTGGCCCGCGTCGCCCGGGCTGAGTTCCCGCACGAGAGTGAGTTCAATTGCGAGGCCTGGATCGCATCCAAACTCGGCTTTCCAGTCAGCCAAGATGGCTTGCGCCGAGGTTCGAGCTGCCGCCTCAAGCTCTCCCAGTTCCGGTTCATCTCGAAAGTCCAGCTGCAGGTAACGGCGGCAAAGGTCAGCATTGCAGGGCTGCTCTAAAAGCGCCACAAGCTCTGATTGGGAAATCACATGGAGTTCGTGGCGGAACTCCTCGTAGACACTCTTGCACCAGTCCGAAACTTGAAGGTTGCTGATAGCAACGGGCGTTACAAAAACTAGTACATCGAGTATCACGTTGCGGCTTCGCAGCCGAGCCGCATCGGCACGAACCTTGTCCAGAGTGCCAGTCAGGGAGGCTGCAAGCCGCCGTCGTTTCCCGTCCTTCCCGACAAAGAACGCTGTCGCATCCTCGCCCCCGTCCTTTTGCTCCAGCGTTGCTTCAAGCTCCGGCCACTTGGTTTTTCCGATCTGGACCGCAAGCCATTGAAATTCACGCGCTCGTTGCGTGTGAATCATGTTCTTAAGGGCCTCTTCGATTTGGAGCCGGCGGTTTCTCATTTCAGCCGAAAGACGGAGCGCAGCACCTTAGGCCGCAGGCAGGATGTCCGTTTCCGCCAAGGGCCTCAGTTTTGATTTTCAAGGGCATGTAGGCCGTACACATGTGTTGGGCTTTCTTAGATAAAGAGCCGGTAGTCGTACGACTCCCTCTCAAACCGTTTGAGCAATTTTCCAATCCTTGCGATTTCGTTCGACGAGTGGATTGTGGCCGGAAGCCGTGTGTACAAGTCGAAGGTGTTCCAATTCATTTTCGACAGCGCCAGTATCTCCGAGGCCAACTCATGCAAATCGGTCGGCCCCCAGTGCTTCTTCACCATCACCGGCGCCGGAATCCGGAACCGGCCCAGGTAATAATTCTCCGATGCCGACGTCGGATGCGCATTGCCGTTCACCCAAAGCAGGAACTTGTAACGGTCCAGGAGCATCGCCGTGCCCCGCTCGACCGGCGACCCATCAGCGGCGAAGCCGTCCCGGGTAATAGTGGACGCCGTGCAACGCATTGCCGCCTCGACATTTATTTCGACCAAATCCACGCGCTGCACGTCCCGTAACCCCTTCAGTAACCCCTCGCGCTCCGGTGTGAGGAAAGGCGTCCGCTTGTGGATCACTACTCTTTCAGGCAAACGCCCTCGGCTCTCGAAGAATAACTGCCGAATGTCTTCGGCAACCCGCAAGGCGTCCTCTTCCGACAAATGCGGATTCTTCTGCCGGAAAACTGGGTTTTCCACCTTGCTCAAGCGGTAGTTCAGCCCGATCCCATCTGCCGTGTAGATATGACTGCAACCCAGGACGATGTGGCCATTGGCCGCCGCGCCTGGCTTCACAACCCCAAATCCCAGCCCCGCGAAAGCCGTCGTATTCGGCAGCCCCTCGAGAATCCACGGTGTCCGCATTGACTTGGCGTAGAGCGAGAGCGCCAGCCACCACATGACCTCGCAATCAAAATTCTTTTGCAACGTTTTCTCCCGCAGAAACTGCGACGCGATACCCCGTTGCACGCAATAAGCCTTGATCAGGTCGTGCAGATTGATCTCCTCATCCTTTTCCTCAAAGTCCGCTACCTCCGACCACCGCTCCGGGATGAATACCAGAACTAGCCGTGTGGAAGTTGACGCCGTCAACTGCTGCACACATGCCCGCACATTCTGGATCAGCGACAGCGCCTTCTGCCGATTGTCCGCTCCCGTCGGCTCGGGACACGTCACCCAGGTCGCATCTATCGCTTGGGGCACTACCAGCGGCAGCCCGAAGGCCGACGCGAACCCCGGATAATCCAGCAGGTAGCCCTTCTTGCTGTTCGCCCGGACGCGCTGTCCGATCTTCGACAAGAACGCCCCCAGCTTGCCCGCCTCCGCCTGGGCACAGACAACGCCGAGCCGCACATCCGTATCCACCCCCTTCGCAGTCAGGGCGAAATCGAACGGCCGATTTGAAATCAACCCGCGAATCGGATGCGAATCCGTCACCAGGCTGGCGCCATCCTTCCCCGCGAAGGAGAGCTTCGGCTCAGGCAACACCGTCCCCTCGAACTGAACCAGGTCGAGGAACTTATCAGACAGCTTCACCTCCGTCCGCGCCCGCGGCCCGCTGATTCGCGCAAACGCCGGGGACCGCCGGACTCTAAACTTAAAGGAACTCGCGCTGTCAGGCGGAAATTCCAGCGCCGCCGCACCTTTGGGGAAAAGCACCTTTCTCCAGTAGTCCAGCTCCGCATTGAACTCCCGGTTAAACTGCTTGCTCAGAATCTGCCGCTTCAGCTCCTTTTGTACGAAGTCTGGAAGCTCATCCCCCCGCTCGGGCTCGCCAAACACGGTCGGCATCACGATCACATACTGCCGCCCCTGCGCCCGGCGGAGATAGACCACCACCGCTCGGAACACCTTGCACTTCCATCGGTAAACCTCCCGGCTTTCGTACGGCGCCGGCTCCCACAACATCCCTTCCCCGTCTGTCGCCAACCCGGCCCTGCTTGCTAGGCTCCTCACCACGGCCTCCCGTAGGACACCAGTTATGGTTCCGTTCGGCAGGGCCAACTCTTGGTTCGCGATTGGACTTCGCCCTATGTCACCACGAATCCGCTTCCCAAATGCCGTCCGGATGTCATCCAGGAGCCCCAGGGCAACGACTTTCCTTCCCAACAATCCCGCCACGATAGGCTTGCCTTCAAGCGTCTCGCGCAACGCTGCCCACGCGCCTGCTCGATGGAGATCCGGCACCTCGAATTCATACACCTCGGACGGGCAATCCACCGGGAAGCAATTGCTCTTGATCAACGCCGTTGGCTCGCCTGCGGGCAGTGAAAAAGCCGTGTTGTTATCGGCGCTCGCCGCCGCGCTCTCGGCCAAAAGCGCCTTCGCGCGCTCGTCGATTTCTCCGTCCAAACACTGGAGAGAAAGGCGCCGCAGCGTGTCGTCGAAACCGTTTCCCGCCACGTAAAAAGCCTGCCGGCCAGCCTGTCGTGCTGCCACAATCAACGCGGCCACTTTCGCAAGCGGCTCGGGATCTTGGAAGCCGCACCAGAACAATCTCCCCACGCCTCGCTCTTTCAGCGCGTTGTGCAGACACTCCATCACCGAGTTATCACGACCGCTATAGCCGACCACAATGAGGGTCCGGTCCCGGACGTGCTCCGCAAGGGCGCTTCGCAGCCCTGCGTCTTGCTGCTGAAGCTCCCGGGCCGTGTTCTTTAGCGCGTCATATCGGTAATCGCCATGCAGCGCAACGCACAGGAGTTCCTTCTTCCGGGGTAACCGCTCGATCCGGCCCACGCTGTCCAGTCCGATCTCAATCACCGTCACCGGCGACCCCACGGTCGCGCGAGCCGCAAACCCATCGAAGTTTGTGCTCCAAACCGAATCGAAAACGCCGGCCTCAGCCAGCAATGCCAGCAGCCGGTACCCATAGCCCGGTTTCCCCGCCTTCACGAGGCCATGAAAATAGGCTCGGCGATCATCTGCCAGCGGGTAGCAACGCTCGCAGTAAAAGCTGTATTCCGTCGGCGCACCCGCCTGCGGAAATCCCGCCTGCCTGTCGAGCCATGTCTGAATCCGCCGCTGCACCGACGGCAGAAACAGGTGCCCCACCTCCCTCTCCAAGCCGGGGTTGGCAGAGGTGAACATCCGGCCCTTCCACTCCATTATGCAGCTTTCGGCGGAAGGTATCCCGGAGCCGATTGAGGCGCCGGCCCCAAGAAACAGAACGTGCGGCGTATCGCGGTTAATTGAAATGGAACGGACGAACGCATCTAACGGCATCAATACTTCTGGATCCAGTGTCATAAAGATTTGCGATCTACTTATTCTAATTCGCTTCCAAGATGAGCCGAACAGTGGTAGAGTTTTGGCATGGCAAGACCACGCCGGATTGATCCACTCGTTGTTAAGCGTGCGCAACTGACCGTCGCCGTCACCACCTCTGTCCA
>Ga0326728_10014171_pt1 | contig 17046 bp, 19 predicted proteins | sample MB3enrmetagenome_FD_207602 | JGI IMG/M metagenome (GOLD analysis project Ga0326728, IMG submission 207602) | Lab enriched peat soil microbial communities from McLean, Ithaca, NY, United States - MB31MN | ecosystem: Environmental > Terrestrial > Soil > Wetlands > Peat | place: USA: New York...
CGTTCCCCTTCTTCTCCGCGAGGAAATAGTTCTGCACGATGGAGACCACGTCGATGAAGCTCTTCGGCCGAAGGGAGCCGCCAACCCCTATCGGCGTGATGTCGTTCGATTTGTCGCCGTCCTTGTGGCTCATAGGCCCAGCACGAACTTGAAAATGCAGCCCCCGTAGGCTATCGCCACGGAGAGGAAGAAGAGGAGGACCCCCGCCACGATCCTCTGCCTGTAGACGCCGATGAAGAAGGCGAGGAAAAGTGCCGACGAGGCGAAGAGCTTCGCCCAGAACCCCTGGAGCACCGCCTGGAACAGCACACGCCACAGGGACATGTACTGGGCGTGGGACATGTACGTGAGGGGATTGAGATAGTCGATAAAGTGGGCGGCCGTCATAGCGGTGTGGTACCTTTGATGAGCGGAGGGCCGCTCTTCTTGATCTCTTCGAACTCGGCCTGGTTTTCGAAGGCGTTCGCCTTGATCGGCACGAGGAGCATCTTCTTGGGCTTTCCCTGCTCGACCTCAATCTCGTATCGCCTGGTCGTATAGGCTTTTCCGAGTTCGGACGTGAGCACATCCTCCTTCCTCAGGCTCTCGACGATCCTCCGCAGGGCCCTGTCCTTGTCCGTGTCCCTGAGCAGGGTGATGTCGATGACGCTCCTCTCGGCCGCCATAGAGCGGGCTGTCTCGTAGAGGAACGTCGGATCGCAGTAGACGGACCCGTCCAGAGAGAAGGCGCGGAAGGCGCTCCCCGTCTGGGTGACGTTGATTGTCGCGCCCACCCTCCGGAGGAGCTCCCTGCAGTCGAACCATTCCTCCCAGGAGAGGGAAGCCCGCTTTTCCGCCTGGTCGATCTCCATCTGCCGCGCCTTTCCGTCCGCCTCCTTGAGGAGCTCGGACAACTGGTCGGTCGCCGATTGATGGTGCTCTCCTATGGCTTTGGCGACCATCTTGAGCCAGTGAGCCTCTTTGTCTTTCTCGAATATCTCCTTTACAAGAGAGACGCTCGTCGGAGGATGGTCCGCCTTCACGTACGGACCCTGGCCTCTCAGATCGGGGATTTTCCCGAGGTCATGGCCGAGGGCCGCGATGATCGTGACGGGGATGTACCCTACCGGGTCGTGATACGTGTCCTTGAGAAGCCGGAGGGCGATGCGGGTGACATTGAAGGTGTGGTCCCGGAGCGTGACCTTCGAAAGGATACTGCCTATGCGCGTCACCTCGCCTCTCTCCGAGTCCGTGATCGTGTCGACGACCGAGGGGCAATCGCCGTAGCGCTCGAGAAGTTCCATGATCCTGTTGATGCCTTCCAGCACGCCAGCAAGGGCTTCCTTGTGAGGCTCGATCACCTCGCCGTAGAAGGCCTGGGCCGTCATGAGGGCCTTGCCGCTCGGAGGCTGCGGCTCGTCTGCCTGCATGCCCGCATCTTCTGCGGGAGGGACCGGTAGAACCGTCTCTTCCGGTCCGGAAGCCGCTTCCGTGGTCTCTTTGACAACGGCGATCGGCTTGAATGAGCTGTTGTACTTGATCCAGATGGGACAAAGGTCATCGAGAGACAGGACGAGCGCCTCGCGCGGACGGTCCTTCTCCCGAAGAATCGCGAATATCATTTTGACCGTCTCGAACATAGTCCGCCCTATTTAGTAGCCGATAGCCTCCTGATCTTGTCGAAGACGACGTTCGACTGGGCCTCCGAGAGATCGAAGACCGATCTTTTACCTGGGATTGTCTTTTCAGGTCCGTCTCCGTCTTTTTTCTTGAAGGACGACAGCTCGAAGAGGAGGTCCTCCGGTTTCTGACTGCGCTTCCTGGCAATTGTATCGAGGAAGTAACGCAGCTTGTCCTGCTGCGTCGTGCTCACCTCCACGGCCAGGGGTTCCTTTTCCGCTAATCGGAATAGCCGCCTGTTGATAAAGTCGAGTCTCGCCGTGTGGACGAGGAAGCCGACGTTTCTTCTTATGGTGATGGATTCGATCTTCCCCACAACCTGGAAAGTATCGAGCCTGATGGTTTTCGTCTTCCCCTTGTAACGTTCCAGCTCATCGACGGCCGTAGCGCCCGATAATTCGATCTGAACTGAAATGGTCTTTCTGTTCACAGTGTAGCCGGCTATCTTTCCAGTTCCTTTCATGGTTTGAACCCCTCCGGAAGACCGTCCGGCGCGACGTCGTCCCGAGCCAGTATGACGGGCCTCAGCCTTCCGAAGATGATCAGGTCCACCTCCACCTTGCCGTCCGCAAGGCGGCGGACTATCCCCCGAAAATCCTGGTATTCTCCGGACAGAATGCGGACGATGCACCCGGTCTCCATGCTCGACTTGGGGAAGACGGTCTCGCTCAACCCCAGGAACCTGCCCACCTCTTCGTCTTCTATCGGGGATACGTTTCGGATGTAGCCGGAGATGGAATCGAGGTAGCGCAGCTCCTCGGATTTGGGGTCGTAGGTCACCACGTACTCGCCGATGAGGGCTTTTTTCGCCGCCACCCCGTGGTGACCGAAGACTTCGATCACCCGCTTTTCTTTGCCCTTCACCACGTGCAAAAGGTAAGGCATCCGGTCCCTCCAGAGGATGTCGTGTGGTACCTATACTTAGGTATTACTTCCCCGAGGGAGGTGATCCGGCACGACAGATCCCGAAAGTACCGATGTTATAACGCTGCAGGTCTTAGTGGCGCTGAAAAAGATACCAAAAATGCCGTATGGTCCCTCGTGTCATAGGACGAAGGCTTTTGCCCGGAAACTCCCTGTTGCCTCGGTCCTTGGCCCTTGCGCCGTATTGGCGTGTCTTGCCAGAGTGGTCACGTTCCTGCAAGAAAGTGTTACTATTTTTCGTCTGATGCTATCGTCGCCTCCACCTACCTATACGTAACAAAATTGTTTGACCCCCGGATGGGCCGAGGTTCATCATTTATCCTGCTTTTTCTCCAAGAAAAGGAGGAAGATGATGACCCTGGCCACACCCACACCCAACGAATCTGAAGCCAGTCCCGAAACGGTACACGACCGAACCCCGATCGACCATGTTCTTGAGCGGCTCCGTCCTCTGGACCTTCCCGCCAAAGAGCACCTGGAGAGTTACCTCCGCCATAAGGCGCGGGCCAACCACAAACCGAAAACAATCGAAAGCTCCTGCACCTCGATCATGTTTTTTCTCCAGTGTTACGCAGCATCGGGCAAGAGCGACATTGCGCACCTCGAACGCTCCGACCTCGAGGCCTTCATTGAACATGAGCAGGGCCGGGGCATGTACGTGACGACCATAAAGACGAGGATGGCCTCGATCATCGCCTTTCTCCACTTCCTCATGGACAAGGGCCTACTCTCCCCCTCCGTCCTGAAGAAAGCGATCAGGCTGAAGCTTCCCGACAAGCTCCCCAGGGCCATGAACCCTAAGGACGTAAAGAAGCTTATTGAAGTCATAGACGACGTAAGGGACCGGGCATTGATCCTTCTTCTCTTGAGGACAGGCATACGGATCGGGGAGGCCCTCAACCTCACTATGAACGACATCGATCTCAAGGAGAAGAAGGTCCACCTCATGGAAGGGGAGAAGAACAACATGGGCAGGGCCGTCTATCTCTCCCACGACGCCCTCTTCGCGTTGAAACGGCTTCTCGCGATGAGGGACAAGGAAGAAACGTACCTCTTTTGCGGACACCATCATGTCCCGATCTGCTACAGCACGGCAAGGAGCCGCTTCGTCCACTACATCAAGAAGGCGCGCCTGGAGCACAAGGGCTACACGGTTCACTGCCTGCGCCACACCTTCGCGAGTGAGCTTCTCAACGCCGGCATGCGCCTCGAAGTTCTTCAGCAGCTTTTGGGTCATCAAGATATTGAGGTCACCCGGCGATATGCGAGGCTCACCGACAAGACGAGGGAAGAAGAATACTTCCGGGCCATGGCGATCATCGAGAAGGGAGGGATCGATGGAGATTACTGAGAGGTACGCCAGATCCCTGAAGAGAAAGAACCTGTCGGCCCATACGATCAAGAACTACATGAACAGAATAGATCATCTTATCCTCTGGCTGTCTGTGCCTCTTGAGAAGGTGACCCGCCGGGAGATCGCAAGCTACGTAGACCATCTTCTGAGAAAGCGGCATGCGCCAAAAACGATCATTTGTCATCTTCAGACCCTCCATCTCTTCTTCGAATACCTCATCGACGAAGAGGAAGCGGCCATGGAGAACCCTGTCCGAAAGATCTCCCTCCGCCTGCCGAAGCCGTTGCCCCGTCATCTTAAGGACGACCAGGCAGACAGGCTCTTTGCCACAGTTCAGGACCCGAGGGACAGGGCCATGTTCATGCTCATGCTCCGCTCGGGCCTGCGTGTGGAGGAGGTTGCCCACCTTACCGTCGATGCGGTAGACTGGCGGAAAAGGCAGGTGTTCGTGCTTCATGGAAAAGGCGCCAAGGACAGGGTAGTTTACTTGAGCGAGGATGCCCGTTCCGCCCTCGAAGCCTATATGCACACACGATCGTCCACGACAAAAAGGCTGTTCCTCGTGCAGAAGGGGCCGCACTCGGGTGAGCCGATCTCCGTCCGGGGCATCCAGAAGAGGATCGAATACTATGCCCGAAAGAGCGGACTTCCGGTGTCGTGCCACAGACTTCGTCACACCTTCGCCACGCAGCTTTTGAACGCTGACGCCGATCTCGCGACGATCCAGGACCTTCTGGGCCACGAGCACATCACGACGACCCAGCGCTACTGCCGGGTGGCCAACCTCAAGGTCCAGCGAGACTATTACAAGGCCATGGAACTGGTCATGCAAAAGGCTCAAGGAGCGTACACAGGGGGTTTTGTAAATCCAGGAGAAAGGAGCCATGCATGGCGGGTGGTAAAAAGAGCGAAGAGGAACTGAACGACCTGGTGGACGAGATCACGGTCGACGCCTATAACGACGACGAGCAGCTCTGGGCGTTCAGGCAGGTCATCGAAGACGAGGTGGTCATGCCCGCGGACGCCTTTGTGCTCGGAGAGCCGGTGACCCTCATAGAGATCGATTACGACGGGAACGAGCGGCGGGGACTCACCGCGAAGCTCCGCCGTGGGGACGCATCCGTGCATACTGTCTCCGCGAGCGATCTTGTCTTCCCCGAAGGATCGATTGGCGCCGACTACATGGCCGCCTACCGGATGTGGCTCGGCATCGAGCCGTACCCTCAGGTCCTCTTGACCAAGAAGCCGAAGGCAGCAGAGGACGAGATCGACATGACAAAGGACGTCCAGCTCGTCGTCCTCGCCGTCAGGAGAAACGCGATCTCCTGCCGCATCCTCGGGACGGAGCACGTCCTTACCCTCCGGCCTTCAGGGTTATGGGAGACAATGCCCGGGGAGATCGTCACCGTATCTCCGCGCAGGAAGTGGCGTTATGGCGGTCATCCCTATCTTACCGGCGAGATCAAAGCCTGTCGCACCGACATACCCGCTTGTGGCCTTACACCTCTGAAGCTGCACAGTATGGGGATGTGGGACCCCAAGGAGCACTATTGGGGAGAGCCCGACGAGCCGATAGAACCGTGGGCAAAGCCGATCATCAAGAAAGGCGTGAGGCCCGAGTATGAGATGGAGCAGGTGCTTCCAGGAGAAGATCCGGACAACCCCGACACCGATCCTATCCTCGAAGCGATCGATACGAAAGAGGCGGGTAACCCGAGGAAGGCCCGTCGCATGCTCATGGACATCCTTGTTGCCGATCTTCGCTGTCTCGACGCCCACGCTCACCTCGGCAACTTCGCGTTCGCCCGTGATCCCGACACGGCGGTCCGCTACTACGACATGGGAGTAAAAATCGGGGAACTCTCCCTCGGCAAAGACTTCACGGGTCTCCTTCCCTGGGGCTGCACGGACAACCGGCCGTTCCTCCGCTGTCTTCTGGGCTATGGTCTCTGCCTATGGCGCTTCGGCCGCATGAGGGATGCCGAGAAAGTCTTCACTCGTATGCTCTGGCTCAACCCTACCGATAACCAGGGCGCGCGCTTTAACCTCCAGGACGTGAAGGAGGGAAAGGCCTGGCATGAAGAGAACGGCCTATGATTTGTCTTGACAGGGAAGGGCCGGAAAAAGGATAATGGGAAATGGTACGTAACTACCTAACATCACAAGAGAAAGCAGGATATGTTACGTATAGCACCTACAACTAAACAAGATAGAACAGAAGCGGAACTTGAGGCTTGCCACATGAAATGTCTATCGCACGGTGGCACAGTTTGCATCGAATTGCCTGATCGGTCGGTCCCCTCGCCTAGCAGCATCTCCTCGTATCGCCTAGCTGTCCTTATTGCCACGATCGGCAAGCTGATTCTGAGTGCGTACCTAAACCACCAGGCGATTCAGGGCTTCTCAAAGATAGGGATGCCCAATGTAGGGTCGGCGCGAGAAGGCATGGGCCCGCATCAAACCGGAGTTGGGCGCCGAGACGTCTAGAGCTCCCCAGTCATCACGAGGGCCTGCTCGAAATCCCCTATAAGATCTTCAGGGTCTTCGAGACCGACGGATAGCCTCACGAGCCTGTCACTGATGCCTCGGGCCATCCGTTCGCCGGGAGGGACGGAAGCATGGGACATCGTCGCGGGATAGGAGAGGATGCTTTCGACGCCACCGAGGCTGGTGGCGAGTAACGGAAGTTTTACCGATCGAAGGAATCCACGGGTTACCTCCACAGTGGCCAGTTCAAAAGAGACGACCGCTCCGGGACCTGACGCCTGTTTGAAGTGAAGCTCCCTGTCCGGGTGCGATTCGAGACCGGGATAGTATACGTGCTCTATTTCTGGCCGCGACGAAAGCCACGAGGCGATGAGCTCTGCGTTTCTCTGCTGGACCTCCATCCTCGCGGCAAGCGTTTTTATGCCTCTCATCAAGAGCCAGGAATCTTGGGGGCTGAGAATTGCCCCGAAGGCGACCTGGACCTCCTTGAGCCTTCTGCCCCAATCCTCCTCTTTCGTAACCACCACACCTGCGATAAGGTCGCTGTGGCCGCCGAGAAACTTGGTGGCGCTGTGGATGACGATGTCAAATCCAAGCTCGATGGGCCGTTGAAGAAAGGGGCTCATGAAGGTGTTGTCGATGATGGTCAGGATACCTCTCTCCCGGGCCTCCTGCACCACACCGGCAAGATCGGTGATCTTCAGCGTGGGGTTGGAAGGGCTTTCAGCGAATATGGCCACCGTGTCCTGCCCGACTGCCTTTCTCACCTTCTCGCGGCTTGAAATGTCTGCGAAGGTGTAGCGGAGACCCCACCGGTCAAAGAGCCTTGTGAGCACCCGGTGCGTTCCACCATAAACGTCTTCACAGACGACGACATGATCACCTGTCTTCAGGAGGAGAAAGACGGAGGAGATGGCTGCCATCCCGGAGGAGAAAGCGAAACCCCGGTTTCCGCCCTCAAGAGCCGCGACGGTATGCTCCAAGGCATCCCCCGTGGGGTTAGAGCTCCGTCCATACTTGTATTGACGGAAGACGAGCGGATCCTCCTGGCTGAAGGTCGACCCCAGGAAGATAGGAATGCTCGATGAACCCACATACGAATCCTTTTCTTCCGCCGCGTGAAGGATCTTGGTGCGATAGTCCATGGGGGCTCCTTATCGTTTCTTTCCGGAGAGGCCCGGACAGCATCTGGCATGTATGACAACAAGAAGCAGGAGATCGGCCTCTCAGTGTCTCACGTACTTTCCGGAAAGAGATGCTTTTCGAATTTCATCTATAGGGAGATCGTCAAAAAAAGCCGCGGTCCTGAAGGTACTCGGCATTCGGCCTTCCGTCCTCGGTGTAGGCTGGCAACATCGCGTCCTCTTCGCCGTCGAAAGTGCTCCTAGGGATCGGATATCACCCATCGTGGCGCCCTTCGTATGGCACGTCATGGGCACTGATGTACTCCCACACATCCTTCTCGCTCCAATCGGCGAGGGGGCTGACCTTGATGAGACCGTTTTTCTCGTCCCATTCCACCCTTTCGATGGAGCCCGGCGTGGCGGCCTGTCTTACCCGCAGACCCGTTATCCAGGCTTCGAGCGTCGGAAGGAGGCGCCTGAGGTTTCGCACGTCGCAGCATCTCCCTTTGTTTTCCGCGTTTTTGTAAGGGAGGCTCGGCCCGTAGCCCCGCTTCATTTTTTCCTTTTCCGTGGCGATGGGGGAGAGCACCTCATAGAGCAAGCCGTATTTCTTCATCGTCGCCGCCATAAGCTCTTGTGTCTCCGGGCGAAACGTGCCCGTGTCGAGGACCACAATGCGGGCGTCGGGTTTGATGGAGAGAATCATGTCCGTGAGGACCTGATCCTCTGCTCCAAGGCTGGAGAGGACGGCAATCCTGTCCTTTTGGTCGCCCTCGGAACCCGCGTCCCGGCGCGAAGAGAAAAGCATGAGAAAGTACCGAAGGACCTCCTCAGCCGACATTCTCGCGGAAGTCACTCTGTTGTCTCCCACGCTTCCCTTCTTCATTATTCACCTTGTCTTCCATAGGAGGCACACACCCTTTGCTGGACGACCTGGTGGACTTCCCGTTTCGGCATCCTCGGTACGCTGGGCCACGCCTCTCCATCCACAATGATTTCAAAGATGGCGGCGGATCCAAGGTCTTCGAGCCCGCCTCCTCAACACGATAGCCTACACAACTCCTCATCGTACTCAGCGGGAAGGCAACAATACTCTATAAACTACATAGACTTTATATTATCATGAGTCTTTAAGTCAAGAATAAACCTCTTCACCAACAGCCACAACCAAGCGTGCCTAGCAAACGCGTGGTATGACTGTCAATCTTCGGCAAAGTACTCTGGTCACGCTGTCCTAAGAGGGATTCCCACATTGTCGCATAGATTAGTACGCTTTAACTAAACTTTTTTCTTGACATCATTTGTAAACAACTGCTATATATACACTACTATGTCGATAGAGTAAGTATAGCAATGAATGATAAGGAGGTCCCATGAAGGCGGATTGGAGAGCTATTGAAGCAGTATTGTTCGCCAGTGAGGGCCTCAAGTTCTACGTGAAGGAGCAGAAGGGGGAAGGCATACCGCTCGCCTCGACTGATGAGTCCGGGCCGTACGAGCGCCCCCATTTGCCCGTACTCGATGACTATACAAGGAAAATAGCGTGAAAAGCAGAAGTCACTCAGCAGCGACAATCGTCTCTCTGGCCGTCCTTGCGGTGTTCTGGGCGCTTCATGAGTTTCTGCCCAACAGGCAGACGGTGCAAGCATCGCGCTATTTCGACACCCTGCTGGCAGTCTTCACGGGATCTTTCATCCTCTCTCTCCTCACATTCCGCCCCTCAAGCCGGGTGGGGGCGAGGATAAGGGGCTTGGTGCCCTTGGCCTCGGTCGTCCTGCTTGCCCTTATCGTATGGGAGCTTCTCACTATCAAGTCGGGCGCCTTGCCTCTCCCCTACTTCCCGTCCGTCGAGAATATCGTCTCGGTCTTCTTCACCGACTGGAAGACGCTAGGGGTGAGTATCCTCCATTCCCTGAGGCTCCTCTTCATCGGCTATTTCATCGGCCTTGCCGCCGGCATTCCCCTGGGCATTTCCATGGGATGGTCTCCAAGGTGGAATTACTGGGCCTCGCCCTTCCTCCGGTTCATCGGCCCCATACCGGCGACGGCGTGGATACCCATTGCCATGGCAATTTTTCCCACGAGCTTCACCGCGAGTATATTCCTTATCGCCCTGGCCTGCTTTTTCCCCGTGACCATTATGACGTGGTCGGGTATCGCCAACGTGAGCAAATCGTATTACGAGATAGCCCGCACGCTCGGCGCCACGCCATTCTACCTGATACGAAAGGTGGCTCTGCCCGCTGCTCTACCCGGCATATTCGTGGGGCTCTTCATGGGGCTCGGCGTCGCTTTCGTCACCCTGGTCGTGGGCGAGCTCCTTGGCGTAAAGGCCGGCCTGGGCTGGTATATCAACTGGGCCCAGGGCTGGGCCGAGTACAGCAAGGTCTATGCGGCTCTTTTCGTCATGGCCGTGTTGTTCTCAGGGATCATAACTCTTCTCTTCAAGTTCAAGGACCGGGTGCTCGTATGGCAAAGGGGGTTGATAAGATGGTAGCTGCTGAAGCAAAAACCACGGTCCCTGGTGCCTTGGTCATCAACGACGTGAGAAAACTCTATGCGGACCCGTTCGGCCGCGAGGTCGAGGCCCTCTCCGCCGTCGATCTCGTGGTCCATCCCGGGGACTTCGTCTCGATCGTAGGTCCGTCAGGCTGCGGCAAATCCACGCTGCTCAAGCTTATCGCCGGCCTCGAGCCGGTAACCGAAGGGACGATCACCGTCGACGACGAGAAGATAGAGGGGCCTCACTATCTAAGAGGGATGGTCTTTCAGGACCCAACTCTCTACCCCTGGCTCACGGTGAAGAGAAACATTGCCCTCGGCCTCGACGCCCGGGGCATCGACTGGAGGCAGGATGGGGAAGTGGACGAGTTCGTCAGGCTCTTCGGCCTCGACGGCTTTCAGGATTCGTACCCGCACCAGCTTTCGGGTGGCATGGCCCAGCGGGTGGCCCTTGCCCGGGCTCTTGCGAACAAGCCGAAAGTACTCCTCCTCGACGAGCCTCTCGGTGCCCTCGACGCATTCACAAGAATACAGATGCAAGCAGAGATCCTGAAAGTATGGAGGGCCCATGCGACCACCATGCTCTTCGTCACCCATGACATCGACGAGGCGATCTTCCTGAGCGACTACATCGTGATCATGTCTCCCCGGCCGGGTAAGATCGAACAGGTTATTTCCGTGCCCCTGGGCCGGCCCAGGGAAAGAAACCATCCGGACTTCCTGGCCCTGCGCGCCAAGATCCTGGAGATACTCCACTTTGCAAGGGAGCTGACCGTTGACTATTACCTCTGAGACGAAGAAAAGCCGGATAACCGGCAGAGAGGCGCTGCTCGATGCGATCGCCGGCACACGGCCAAGCCGGCAGCCGGTCGTCCTCTTCTCTGCCGGCGCATGGACCTTCAATTCCCTGGGCCTCACGCTCGAGGAAGTTCTCGGGGACGCCCAATCGATGGCTTCGACCATAGTGCGGACTTTCGAACAAAAAGCCCCCTCCGACGCTGTCTGGGTTGGGTCGGGCTTTAACAATCTTCCGGTCAAGGCCCTGGGTGGGGCAATCAAATATCCAGCGAAAGGGACGCCCCAGGTTGCACGTACAGTAGCTTTTTCGGAAGACGGCAGCGCCGAACGGCCGCGCATCGATGACCTCGCCCTCGACCCCGATGTCCGGAGCCTCTGGGAGACGACCTCCCTTGTCAAGAACGCCATACGCGGCCGGGCCCTGATCGGTGCCTGCGGCTGGGGTCCCTTCACCCTCGCGGGCCAGATGTACGGCACCGAAAAACTCATGTTCCAGGTTTACCAGGACCCCGGCGCGGTGCGGCGAGTGCTCGACTTCTCCGTCGAGGCTTCCGCCCGGTACTACCAGGGTTTTCTCGAAGAGGGTGCGGAGATCATTTCCATCGCGGAGCCGCTGGCCTCGGGTGACATGATCTCCAGAAAGCACTTCGAGCAGTTCGTCGTGCCTGCCCTGGCGACCTTCCTAAGCCGCCTGAAACAGTCGAAGGCGTACAACCTTCTCCACATCTGCGGCAACATCACGAACCGCCTGGATCTCATCCCGGATATCGGCGTCGACGTCCTCTCCGTGGACTACAAGGTCGACCTGAAGAAGGTCAGGGAAGCAGTCGGCGCCAGAATAGCCTTCGCCGGGAACGTGAACCCTGCGGACCCGCTGCAGCAGGGGACCCCCGAGGCGGTAATCCAAGCCTCCCTTCAGTGCATCGCCGACGCCGGATCTGGCAACCGATTCATCCTCATGCCGGGCTGCGATATTCCGCCGAGCGTGCCCTTGGAAAATGTCAGGGCATTCTTCGAGGCGGCTAGAACATACAACAGCAGGGAGACTGACTGATGAGCTACTTCGACCAGAAGGAACCGCCAAAGCGGGAGGACCGCCTGCACGCCTGCATTGCCCGGGGTGACACGATTTGCGGACTGGCGAACAGAAAGGGCTGCCAGTACATGAACGAGGGAGACCGGCTCTTCACTCAGGGGTCGATCTGCCAGCTCCTTCCGGCGCTCGCGATCATGAACACCTTCCCCGATAGCGCGATCCTCGTCCATGGGGCGGTAGGCTGCGGCTCGTGCATCCATTCCCAGAACGCGGTTGTGAAGACCGGCAACGCTGCCCGGGGCAGGCCTGCCAAGGACGGGCTCTGGTTCAGTACGGCCCTCGACGAGACCGACGTGATAGGCGGCGGAGAAGAAAAGCTCGAAGCGGCCATAATCGAAATCGACCGCCGCTACCGGCCAGGCAACATCTTCGTCGTCGCCGCGTGCATCCCGGCGCTGGCCGGAGACGACATCGACACCCTTGTCCAAACATTACAGCCCCGGGTATCGGCCCGCCTGCTGCCCGTTCATTGCGAGGGTTTCAAGACGCGGATCTGGGCAACCGCCTACGATTCCGTCTACCATTCCTTGGGTAGGAACCTCCTCAATGAGGAAGGGCAGCGCATGCCCGTGCTTCAGGACGAACTGGAGGAGATCAAGGAAGAGTACCGGCGCAAGCATACCGTTAACGTGATGACCGTCTCGTCCATGGGACGGACGGACGAGCTCGAGTTGCAGCGCCTTTTGGAAGCCCTCGGCCTGAGTGCGAATTTCTTTCCTGTCTATGCCCGCCCCGAGGAGATGTACAAGGTGACGAGGGCGGCCCTCTCCGTGAGCACGTGCCCGACCCATGACGACTACCTCCTCGGCTATCTTAAAGAGAAATACGGTGTCCCCTATATCATCGGCACCATGCCTATCGGTATCGAAAGCACGGGCCTCTGGATCAGGGATGTTGCAGCATTCTTCGGCCTGGAGGGGCAGGCCGAGCGTTTGATCGAGCAGGAAGAGAGGGAGCTGAAAGAGGCCCTCAAGGAGTTCGAGCCCATTTTCGCGGGCAAGCGGGCCTTGGTGAGCGCGGGCGAGATACGAGCCTTCGTGACTGCCGGACTCCTCGCGGAGCTGGGTTTCGAGATCATCGGCATCCGTTCCTTCCATCACGACGAATTCGCCGACAAAGAGTACGAAAGACTCGCGGCGCAGACGGAGAAAGATTATATGGTCAACATTGCCAACGCCCAGCCCTTCGAGGAGGCGAACCTCATTCAAAAGCTGAAACCCGATATCTTCCTAGGCCACTGGAACGGCAACGGCACGGCCGCAAAGCTCGGGGTCCCTGCTTGCGTCATCTATCATACGGCGATGAATTTCATCGGCTACAAGGGTGTCTACGAGATAGCGCGTCGCCTTGCGAAACAGCTGAAGAACACCGCGTATAACCGGAACCTGAGCAAGCATGTTCGCCTCCCTTACGCGCAGAACTGGTACGAAGAGGACCCGTTCAAGTACATCAGACAAGCCGGAGGTGAGTCCCATGCCTAATTTCATCGAAAAACCCCGGTACTCGTGCGCCCTGGGAGGGGCTCTGGCAACGGTGACGGCCCTGCCGGACGCCATACCCATTATGCACGCCACATCGGGCTGCGGGGGCAATTTCACGTGGGCCCAAAGCGGCGGGGGCGGCCTTCAGGTGGGCGGCCTCTGCGGGGGCCTGAGCGTACCGAGCTCGAACGTCCAAGAACCGGAGATCGTCTTCGGCGGGACCGACCGGCTTGCGGAGCAGATACGAACCACCCTGGAAGTGATGGAGGGAAGGCTCTTCGTGGTGCTCACGAGCTGCGTCACCGATATGATCGGCGATGACGTACGACGGACCGTAGAGGAGCTGACCACGCCGGACCTACCGGTCATTGCCGCGGAGACAGCGGGATTCAAGGGCAATTCCTACTATGGCTACGATGCGGTGCTTCAGAGCCTTTTCCGGGGATTCGTCGAGAAGACCTCCAAAAAGGTCCGGAAAAAGGTGAACCTCTGGGGCATCGTGCCCAGTCTGGACGTCTTCTGGAGGGGGAACATCGAAGCGATCCGCTCCCTTCTTTTAAAGCTCGATCTCGACGTGAACACTTTCTTTGCCAGAGATGACAGCCTCGACCGCATACGGACCTCGGCGGCGGCGGAACTGAATATCGTGGTATCCGACGCCTACGGCGTGAGCGCTGCCCGGGTGTTCGAGGAGGAGCACGGCACGCCCTTCATCACCCTCCCTCTACCCATCGGCCCAACTGGCACGGACGGGTTCCTGAGGGAGATCGGTCAGGTGCTCTCTATCAGGAAGAACCTCGTAGAAAAGCTGATCGGGACGGAAAACGACTTCTTCTACCGTTACCTGGACCCCCTCACCGACCCTTACAACGATTTCGACATGCAGCGCTACGCAGTGGTAGTCGGCGACTGCAACTATTCCTATGGCATCACCCGGTTTCTTTCGGACGACCTGGGCTGGATACCGGAGCTCGCAGTCTGCACGGACCTACCCGGCAGCAATGAGGCGGAAACCCTCGCCGAACGGTTTACCCATCTGGATTCAGGTTTGAGGCCCGCCTTTGTCTTTGAGACGAATACGAGTGAGATCATCGGCCATCTCACCAAACGGTGGCCGGGCTCGAACGGCCAGCGCTATTACAACGCCTTCAGTCCCGCCTTCGTAGTGGGAAGCTCTCTCGACCGGGAGCTTGCGGCCTCCCTTGGGGCTGCCCATTTGAGCATCAGCTTCCCCGTAACAAACCGCGTCGTCCTCGATCGGGGCTACACGGGCTACCAGGGCGGTCTTCACCTGGTCGAGGACCTTCTCGGGGCGATAGTGGCAACAAGGTAGCGGATGAGGAGAATGACATGCGATGCATGACGAATTGCCCGGTTGGGCCGACAGTCGATCTTGTGGAGCGCCATCCGTGCTTCAGCGCGGAAGCTCACAACAAATTCGGGCGCATCCACCTACCGGTCAGCCCGGCCTGCAACATCCAGTGCCGCTTCTGCAAGCGCGGCTTCAACAAATGGGAAAAAAGGCCCGGCGTGGCAGCGGCCCTGGTCAAACCGGAAGACGCCACAAGATTGGTCGAGAGGGCGCTCAAGGTCTGCCCCGAGATCGCGGTCGTCGGCGTGGCAGGGCCCGGAGACCCCCTGGCCTCCGATCACGCCCTCGACGCGCTGAAAGCAGTCCATGAGCGTTTCCCCGAACTCATCACCTGCCTCTCCACGAATGGGCTCGCCCTTGCGGAGAAGGCCGAGGACGTGGCAAGCATCGGCGTAAGGGCGTTAACGGTGACCGTCAACGCCGTAGACCCCCGCGTGCTGGAGCGGATATGCTCCCGGGTGCTGGTGGGCAGGGTCGATATAGTGGGCGATGAAGGTGCCCGTCGCCTCATCGCCGCCCAGCTCGCCGGCATTAAAAAAATGGTCTCACTCGGGGTCACCATCAAGATCAACACCGTACTCATACCGGGGGTGAACGACGATGTCATAGAGGATACAGCCCGCACCGTCTCCGAGGCAGGTGCGTCCATGATCAACATCATCCCTCTCATTCCGCAGTTCGAGATGGCCTCGATGGCGCCTCCGACCACCGAGGAGTTGAGCAGGGCTCAGGTGGCAGCGGCGCGACATCTCTCCGTCTTCACCCATTGCCGTCAATGCCGGGCAGACGCGTGCGGCATCCCCGGAAGTGGGAAAGACTACGGACTGGAGCTATACGGCCGCGTGGAGCCGACGTTTTCCCACGGATAGGACATAACGAAACTTAAGGAGCATCAAAAGATGGCAGACAAGAAAATCAAGCAGATCGCAATCTACGGCAAAGGCGGCATTGGCAAGTCGACCACCACGTCGAACATCAGCGCCGCCCTTGCCAAGGCCGGCTATAAGGTCATGCAGGTGGGGTGCGATCCCAAAAGCGACTCTACGAACACGCTGCGGGACGGCAAGTACATCCCTACCGTCCTCGACACACTCAGGGAAAAGAAGGTCTTCAAACTGAATGAGGTCGTCTATGAAGGCTTCAGCGGCGTCCTTTGCGTGGAGGCCGGCGGACCTGCTCCTGGTGTCGGCTGCGCCGGCCGCGGCATCATCACCGCCGTTCAGCTCCTCAAGCAGCTCAAGGCTTTTGACGATCTCGGACTCGACATCGTCATTTACGACGTCCTCGGCGACGTGGTGTGCGGCGGATTCGCCGTGCCTATCAGGGAAGGCATTGCCGAGCACGTCTTCACGGTCTCGTCGGCCGACTTCATGGCCATCTACGCGGCAAACAACCTTTTCAAGGGGATCGCGAAGTATTCGAACAGCGGCGGCGCCCTTCTGGGCGGTATCATCGCGAATTCGATCAACACCCCCTATGCGAAGGAGATCATCGATGATTTCGCCCAGAGAACGAAAACCCAGGTCGTTCAATACGTGCCCAGATCCGTAACGGTCACCCAGAGCGAACTCAGGGGAAAGACGACCATTGAGGCAGCCCCCGACTCTGCCCAAGCTCGCATCTACACAGACCTGGCACTGAAAATAGCCAATCACACGGAGTCGAAGACCTCCTCGCCGCTCGACACGAAAGAATTGAGGGAGTGGGCGGCGCAATGGGCTGACCAGATCCTCGCCATCGAAACGGGCGAAGTGAGGGGTATGGGTTCCGCCATATAGGAGAAAGAAGCGCCGCATCGCAAGCCGCGTCTGAGGAAGGAGCGGGGCAAAGCCGGTGAGGCAAAAAGGGAGCAGTCATGAAAAGAGCAACAGCCAGGGTACAGGATCGAAAGGGACTCCACTTGACGCCATCGGCTAAGGTGGTCAGGTGCGCCCAACAGTTCGAGTCACAGATCACCTTGTGCCATGACTGCAAGGAGGCCAACGCATGCTCCATCCTGCAGATCCTCACGCTCGGCGCCGGCTTTGGCTCTGAAGTGGAGATTACGGCAAGCGGTCCGGATGAATCGGAAGCGGTAAACCGTATGATCGAGGTTTTCGCCGATGGCGCGGGCATATGACCACTGGAAGCATGAATGGATTTATCGGGATGGGCCGGATAGTGTCCTTTCGGCACTTTGGGTGCCTACCCTTGAAAACACCGAGTTGTGAAAAGACGTCTATGCACGACCATAGGAGGTTGACAGTGAA
>Ga0326728_10014173_pt1 | contig 17042 bp, 20 predicted proteins | sample MB3enrmetagenome_FD_207602 | JGI IMG/M metagenome (GOLD analysis project Ga0326728, IMG submission 207602) | Lab enriched peat soil microbial communities from McLean, Ithaca, NY, United States - MB31MN | ecosystem: Environmental > Terrestrial > Soil > Wetlands > Peat | place: USA: New York...
GTCAGAATAAGGAAAAGTCAAGCCCCGCGAAGATTTGCAAAAATGCCGCCAAACCGAACTTGGAGTAGAAACCCCGGTAAACAAACGAACTGGAGCCGCCGCCGTCCCCTCCCTTACGGAATCACCGCCGGGGAACTGGGATATTTATGCAACCTGGGGCCCTTCGAGCACGCACACATCTTGCAGATTGCGGTAGCGTTCAGCGAAGTCCAGGCCATAGCCAACCACGAATTCGTCGGGAATCTGAAACCCCACGTAGGTGACTTTGACCGGACGCAGCCGCCGTTCCGGCTTATCCAGCAGCGCGGCGATGCGGATCGATCGCGGCTTCCGCTGTTGCAGAATATTCACCAGATAGTTGAGCGTGATACCGGTGTCGACGATATCTTCGACAACGAGTACGTCGACGCCTTCCACCGCCAGGTCCAAGTCCTTGGTCACTTTTACAGCACCGGAGGTCGTAGTGCCACGGCCGTAGCTAGAGATGCCCATGAAATCGATCACCACGTCGCGCTCGATGGCGCGGGCCAGGTCGGCCAGGAAGAAACATGCGCCTTTCAGGATGCAAACCAGATGCAGACTGCCGTCGGGATAGTCCCGGTCAATCTGCGCCCCCATCTCCTGAATTCGTTGCTGGATCTGCTGGGCGGAAAACATCGGGCGAAGCGAGGTGGCTGCCATGCAGCTATTCTATGCCGGGCGGCGCTCCGCGTTGGCAACCCGCTGTGATAGACTGGCCGTTTCCGCGAGTTCCCAAAATCAGATGTCCGCGCAGATCCTGTTACAAGGAAAAATTCTGGGCATAGAAGCGTTTCTCCAGTCCGGCAATGCCGCCGGCCCGGCTGCCGAGGAACTCTTCGCCGGACGGTCGCAGTGGCTGACGCTCATCTCGGAAGTGCTGCCGCGCGCTCTGCTGGCGGAGTTGGGCCTTTCACGCATTCTGTTAGGCACGAGCGGTGGCGGACAGTTCATGCTGGTGCTGCCGGGCGAAGCGCGAAGCGCTGCCGAGCAATTTCTGACGGCCGCAGCACAGCAGATGGCTGCCCTTGGGGGCGGCCACTTGCAACTATTGTGGAGCGTCACCGAAAACCTCGGCGATTGGAGTGTGGTCCGCAAGCGCCTGAATGAGGAGTTGCTGCGGAAGCGCGCGACTCCGCTCGCCGGGACGGGAATCGAAGGCTTTCAGCCCTTCCAGCCGGCGGCGGAGTCCGCGAGCTCTGATGCGGATCGCTACTTCTCAAACGAATTGGGTCTAAAAGTTCGCGAAGCTGCCACCATCGGCTGGTCGCCCGAATCACCGGCGACGGTAACGCCGGGCGCCGGGAAGCACACTTGGACACTTTCCTCGAATCTATCGCTCGATGGCATCACGTTGACCCGCCACGCCGCCCCCACCGATGACGGCAAGACCGCCGCCGGCGTTTCCGTCCTGGCCGGGCGCGCGCAAGGAAGGCAGCTCTGGGGCGTGCTGCGCGGCGACGTCGATCATTTCGCGGTGCGTATGCGGCGGCTCCAGACGATTGAGGAGCACGTCCAGATCTCCGTCCTCTACAAGCAGTTTTTCGCCGGCGAGCTCGAGGTGTTGTGCTCCATGCCTGAATTCTGGAGAAAGGTGACGATCCTCTATTCAGGCGGCGATGATTTCGCCGTGTATGGGTCGTGGGACGCGCTGATCCTGCTGGCGCGGGAGATCCAAAGGCTGTTTCAACGGTTCACCGAAGAGAATCTGAAAGATTTCCCCGGGCCGGAAGCCAAGACCATCTCCATGGCCCTGGCGCTAGCGACGGATGCGGACGCGACGCTCGCGTCGCTCTACGGGCAGGCGGGCGCGAATCTCGATCTGGCAAAATCGTCGGACAAAGACTGCATCTACCTGCTCGGCCGCGTGTTGGAATGGAAGCGCCTGGCCGATGCTTCCGAGCTCAAGGACACCATCATCCGGATGCTTGATGAGTTCCAGGGCTCCCGGCAATTCCTCGCGCAATTGCGCGGTTTCTATCAAAAAGAGATTGTTGTGGGTGCGTCGCCAGACGCGGACGCCGCTATCAGCAGGCTGGGGCGGTTCCAGCGGCGGTATCACCGGGCGTTGGGCACGGCCCGCGATCGCGAATTTCAAAAGTTGCGTGCGCACCTGGTGAATGAGATCGTAGGTAGAAAAGCAGTCCCGCAGGGGAAGCCCGGAGCACGAGTAAAATTGAGGCCGGCAGGCCTGGTGGCCATGGAGTGGGCCCGGCTTGCCAGCGAGGTCTAGATCAGCATGGCACAAGAGCAGGAAACCAGAAATCGCGAGAACCGGCCGCCGCGCGAGGGCCCAGGTGGCCGGCCGCGTGATGAAGGCCGCCGCGATGACCGGCGTGGTGATCGCGGAGATCGGGGCCGTCCCGAAGGACCGCCCGAGATCGATCTCGACAAGCTCATCAGCGACAGCTTGTATCTCGACAACCAGGCGCACGGCATTGTCAGCCGCATGCGGGACATGGATTCCGCCACCAAGAGCCAGTTGCGCCGCCTATACAACGCGGTACGCAGGGCCAATCGCGCGCCCGAAAACGAGCGGCAGCACGAGTTCGTCATGCTGCGCGCGCGCCTGGCATACACCATCGCGCGGCACTCGCTCCGCAGCCTCGATCAGATGGAAAAACTGCTGCTGCAGGTGACACGCAAGAACGACAGCCGCGGCTATGAACGCTTCCGGGATCTGTTCGAGGCCATCGTGGCGTATAACGAATAGCCGTTGCATCGAGAGCACACACGCGAGGACGAATGAGCGCGCATACTACGCAAACTGAATTGAAACTGATTGGCAAGCTAATTTTGGAAGGGCAGCTTCACTGCGAAACAGGACTGCACATCGGCGCAGGAAAAGGGTCGCTGGAAATCGGCGGCTCGGATAATCCGGTGGTCAAGGACGCAGCGGGCCGGCCATATATTCCCGGCAGCTCCTTGCGCGGCAAGATCCGCTCGCTGCTGGAACAGTTTTCGGGTGCGGCCGTACCTGCGGAGCTCGTTTACCTTTCGCGGCGCAAAGGACAGGAAGTGCGGATTCATCAGAGCGACCGGCCCGACGATGATATCTGTTTGCTGTTCGGCCGCAACGCCGGGCGCATGGAGCGTGTCACGGGTGAGCCGGTGGATGGCCACCACGCCACGCCGGCGCGCCTGGCGGTTTTCGATGCCCCGCTCGAAGTGGAAAGCATCACGGCGCCCATGCGCGAGAACCTGGATGACGAGCTCACCGAAGTAAAAAGCGAAAACGCCATTGACCGCATCACGTCGCAGGCCAATCCGCGCACACTCGAACGCGTTCCCGCGGGTGCGCGCTTCCACGTGCGGTTCGTCGTGGACCTCCTCTGCGAGGAGGATACGCCGCTGTTCGGCCAACTGGTGCAGGGCTTGCGGCTGCTCGAAGATGACGCGCTGGGAGGCGGCGGCTCGCGCGGCAGCGGACGCGTGCGCTTCTCGAATCTCAAGCTCGTGTGGCGCAACCGGGAGTACTACGCCTCGGGTGGCGCTGAAAAAGAGCTGATCACGGGCGCGGATGTGGCGGGGCTGCAAAAGCTGGTTCAGGAATCCGCCATGTCGTTTGTAAAGGAATGACGCCGGCTTCACAGCCAGGGCTTGTGGTGAAGCTCCGCCCCAGCGGACCATGGCGCGTGGGTCCGGACTCGGGCGCGCGCGACGCGGTGGACCTGCTTTACCACAGCGACTCGCTGTACTCCGCGGTGACAAACGCCATGCTTCTGCTAGGCCATCTGGAAGAATGGCTCGACGCCACGGCGCGCCAACCGGTGGGTGCGTCTGTCCGCTTCAGCTCGCTATTTCCATTTCAAAACGAAATCGGTTACGTGATTCCGCCGCGCAGCGTGTGGCCTCCTCCGCCCTCCAGCAAGGTTCGCTGGAAAGGAGCCCGTTTCATTCCGTTGGGTTTGATCACAACTCTGCTCGCCGGCCATGCGCTCGAAGAGGACCGCTGGGATGTGGATGGCGAAAGCCAGTGCCTGGTGCCAGTGGGCAGACTCGGCCCGCTGCGCCTGGGCAATCGCTCGGGAGCCGCGGTTGACCGGCTGTCGGGCAACATCGAGCCGCACGAGGTGGCCTGCGTCGAGTTTCTTCCCGGGGCAGGGCTTTGGGCGGTGATTTCCTTCGCGGACGAAGAACAGAAGAATAAGTGGGATGGGCCTGTGCGCGCGGCTTTGCGATTGCTGGCAGACTCCGGGTTCGGCGGGGAGCGTGGGCGCGGTTGGGGTCGCGCGGAAACGCCGGAGTTCATTGAAGGGTCCCTGCCGCAGATGATCCTGCCGGCGCCAGCAGCGGAATCTGTGGCGTCCCCCGAGGCGGAAGCGCCTGTGGCCGCACCTGCGCCAGCCGAATCCTCCAGCGCCTTCTGGCTGCTCTCGCTATTCAGTCCCGCGACGGGCGATTTAGTCGATTGGAACCGGGGGAGTTATTCCGTCTTGACGCGCAGCGGACGTGTAGAAAGTCCAGTAAGGTCTGGCGATCTGAAGAAGTCTCTGAAGATGGTTACCGAAGGTTCGGTCTTGCTGGCGGGGAACCCGGTGAATGGCGCGGCCCCCGATGTCGCTCCCGAAGGTTTCGCCCACCCGGTCTATCGCGCGGGATTCGCGCTCGCGATTCCGATCCCCTGGCAGGCGGCGTCATGAAGTATAGGCTCACCTGTCTGACTCCTCTGCTGGTGGGTGATGGCGGCCGGCTCTCCGCCATCGACTACATGGTGTGGAAGGACCATGTCAACGTTCTCGACCAGCAGCGCATCTTCAAGCTGCTATCTAAGGGCCCGCGCCTCGATGGTTATCTCGCGCAGCTCAGAAAGGCCACCAAGCTCGACTTCGCCTCCTGGGGAGGCTTTGCGCAGAACTTCGCCGACCGGCGCATTCCCTTTGAACACGCCGCCTATGCGAACTACTGGAATCGCGCCATGGGCGACAGTCTCAATATCCCGACGTTTGCTTGCGGCGCTTCGGGCCCATACCTACCGGGCTCGGCCATCAAGGGCGCGCTTCGCACGGGCATGTTGTTTGCGCGTATGACCGAGGGCGTCTTGCACGACGTGGCCGCCCGCATCCGCCCCGAGCGCCCCTCACGCCGTCCGGCGGAGCCCGCCGAAGAGCAGTTGCTGGGAACAGGCGGGACGAGCCGCACCCGGTTCTTCGGAGCGGCGGATTCCGCGCCGGTGGATCATTCCCGCTTCAAGATTTACCTGCTGCGCGTCTCCACCCTCGTCAGCCGCGGGCGCGATGAGTACTCTCTGGGGTGGAAGCAGACCTCGCGCGGCGCTGCCGATGGCCGCAGGCCCGAAGACGGCGCGCCGGCCTTCGCGGAGATGGCGGCGCCGGGGAGCATGTTCGAAGGATCGTGGCAGGAGAAGGAATTCTTCAGTCAATCCGAAGTGCGCCGCTTGCTGGGCTGGCGCGAGCCCATGGATCGGATGGAAGTCTTCGATGCAGCGAATCAGTACGCCGCCGGCATTTTGACTCTTCACAAGAACTACGCTTCGCGTATCGGGTTGCCGTTGCTGTCCAAGACGCTCGACGAACTGGAAACCCGGTTGGCGGAGGCCCGCGATTCCGGTGCATGCCTGCTCCCGCTCGGATGGGGCGCCGGATTGATCGGCAAGTCTGCGTGGCTCGACACGGCGAACGCCGATTACCGCCAGATTCTTAAGAGCGTGGCGGTATACAACAGCGCTTTGGCGTCAGGGCTCCCGTTTCCGAAGACGCGGCGCGTTGTTTTTCTGAACGACCAGCCCGCCAGCCTGCCCGGCTGGACGAAGCTGGAAGTCCTGCCGGACTGAGGACCGCTCCCAACTCTCAATTGTCCAAAACAGGATCGCCACAACAATGCTCAAACCGGCGAATATCGCCCAGGCAGGCGCCCGCGTCAATTCTGGTAGTGTCAGTGGGCCGAGATCGAACCATGTGAGAACGTTCTTACTGAAGAACGCAAATTGTTCGGCGTAGAGCATGGCTCCGAGTAACATTCCAGCAACGCCAAACAGGGCATCGGCCTTCCCTTCGGCAGCGGCAGCCACACCCGTGCCGGGGCAATAGCCAAGAAGCGCCATCCCTACGCCGAAGACCAATCCGCCGATCGAGACCGCAGCCAATTGTGCCGGCTTAATATGCAGCGATGCGGCACCGAGGCTTCTCAGTGTGTATACGCCGATTCCGCCGACCACAACAGCCGTCAACATCGTCTTAAGGACTGTGAAGTCTCGGAGCAAAAACTGACCCACGATGACAGAGTACTTGGTCACGCGACCCTTTTGAAGAAGGAACCCAAAAAGAAATCCCGTGATCAGGCCGAGTGCCAACGTGCCAATCGGGTCAGCCACGGGCGTTCTCCTTTCCGAAGAGCACAAAAGCGGTCGCCAACCCGGAGGCGAAGATCGACGCGAAGAACAGCCAACCGGACACAGCCAGTTGAAGTGAGCCGCTGATGCCGTGGCCGCTGGTGCATCCTCCGGCCAAGCGCGCGCCGAACATGAGGATCGCGCCACCGAAAAATGCTGCCGTGAAGCGTTTCCATCGGGATGTTCCAAACCGCGCGCGCCACAGATGCTCCAAGGACTCTGTCGGTCTATCGCCTGAGAGGCGCGAACTGGCGAAGGCCCCCAGGGCGATCCCCACGACCAACATCCATTCCCAGTCCACCACGGGACGGAATTTCGAGAAATATGTGTTCCGGGCAACATGACCGGGGGCAACAGCGCCTTCAACCATTCCCGCAGTTCTTGAGATTGCCGTCGACACTCCGATCGGCCGGTCGACGCTGAAGAAGGCAAACCACGAAAGGACGCCTATTAACGCGCCGGCCAAATACGGCGGCCAGCGCTTCATTCGCAAATATCGCATCCGCTGCTTCTCTATCCTTTAGCGAATCGCCACCACGAGTTTGGCCAGCTATTCGTCATTCCGTTTTCCCCAATGAGCGGCCGCGCTCACGAGCCAGAGTCTACTGTCTCGTTGGGTCTTCTGCACCTTGCGCGACACGTAGTCCACGCCCAAGCCGCCTTCTAACGCGCACTTGATCGCCTCGCTGGAATCCAATTCCATCGTGATGTTCAGTTTGCGTATGCTGAGCCCGGTACTCGCAAAGGAATGAATTCTGTTGCGATCTTCCGTCCAACGGAACGCGCGCTACGACCTCTATCATATCCGAGGAGGGCGAACGCAATAGTTAATTCCTATCCCGATAGCGCGCCTGGTGCTCCAAGCGGCGCCGCTCAGTTACCTTTCTCCGCTGACTCTTTCAGGACGTAGGCGCGAACGCCTGCCTTCGGTGCCCGCAGCGCACTCTGCCCGGCTGAAATGTCGTAACGTAGAGAAATGTCTCAATCCGAGGTCGCGGTGCTCGGTGGCGGGTGCTTTTGGTGTCTGGAAGCGGTCTATCAACAGATGGAAGGCGTGCTCGGCGTCGTGTCCGGTTATATGGGCGGCCACAGGCCGGATCCGACTTATCAGCAGGTGTGCAGCGGCGCAACCGGGCACATCGAAGTAGTGCAGGTGACCTTCGATCCGGGTATCACCTCGTACCACGAAATACTCGATGTCTTTTTCGCGGTTCACGACCCAACTACACGCGACCGCCAAGGCAACGATGCCGGCAGCCAGTACCGGTCAGTGATTTTCTACACGTCTGACGAGCAGCGCTCAACCGCGGAACAATTGATCCGCGAACTCGATGCCGAACACATCTGGACGGATCCGATTGTGACCGAGGTCCGGCCAGCGGCGGCGTTCTATCGTGCGGAAGACTACCATCAGGATTACTTCCGCAGTAACCCCAATCAGCCGTACTGCGCCTTTGTCGTGGCCCCGAAAGCCAGGAAGCTCCGCGAGAAGTTCGCGCATAAGCTCAAACCTGGCGCCGTGCGGCAGGCGCATTGAAAGAGGAGACTCCTATGGCAACCTGCACGCATCTCGATCAGATTCACAACGTCAAACCCAAGACCCACGGTTGCGAGGAATGCCTCAAGATGGGAGATAGCTGGGTACACCTGCGGCTTTGTCTGTCTTGTGGGCATGTAGGCTGTTGCGATTCTTCCAAGAACAAGCACGCAACCAAGCACTTTCACGCCACCAAGCATGCCATCATGCAGTCGATTGAGCCGGGTGAGAACTGGCGCTGGTGTTACGTCGACGAAATGGAGCTGTAGGAGCCGTGCGTCAAAGACTAGTGACGCACCTGCTCGCTGGTAAAAGCATCCAGCCGCGCGGTCACGCCCGCCAACGTGCTCACTTCGGCGAGCGGCACCAGCACCGAGGCGCAGTTCACTGGAAGCAGGATCGAGCGGTTCCCGATCTGCACAGCCGCTTCCAGCTTGAAACCGGCAATCCGCTCGATATCGGATTGAATCGCGGCGGGATCTTCCCCACGGTCGAGCAAGCCGACGAACGCCGGGCCGGTCCAGCGGAACAGCTGGTCCCGGGGCGATAGGAACGATTTCAAGTGGCCGCAGAATGCACGGAGAACCCGATCGCCGGTCGAATAGCCAAACTGAGCGTTGATCAAATGCAGGCGGTCTACTACAAACAGGGCAGCATACGACGGCCCACCCCGTTCCATAGCGGCGGCCGACGCCTGCTCGGCAGCCTCGCGCGTTTCCAGGCCAGAAAGCCTGTCCACTACAGGGGATAAGATCTTATTTTCCTGTAACTTAGATCCCTCGGCGACCTCCAGTTGTTCGCGTAGTTGCGACAGCAACCGTGACATCTCTTCCTTCTGATGGCGGGAATGCTCCCAGAGGCTTTGCAGGCACTCCTCCAGCCGAAACCGGAGCATCCGAACGCCCTCAATACCAGAAGTCCCCTCGATTTGCTCCTCGATCTGGTCCAGGCGCGCGGTACAGTCGTCGCTAGCTGAACAAATGCTCGAAACCGACTCGGTAGCCAGGGCTAGAATATGCTGTAATTCCTGCGTTTTCAGTGAGTCAGGCGGTGCAGTCGTCGAGATGGGTTCGGTCAGGCTCACACTGCATAATGATCGGCTTTCTGGCGCGAAACCTTAACCCTATTGTGTGGTCGTGATTACCCGCCGGCCTTCGATGCGGAAATGCTGCCCGAGCATAATTCGGATGGCCTGGCTATAGATAATGTGCTCCTCGACGAGAATACGCGCCGACAGCGACTCGACGGTATCCGTATCGAGCACCGGCACCGCAGCTTGAAGCAGGATCGGCCCGGCATCCAGAAACTCATCGACCAGGTGCACCGTGCACCCCGTAATTTTTACGCCATGCTCCAGCGCCTGCTTTTGCGCGTCCAGCCCGGGAAATGCGGGCAACAGCGACGGGTGGATGTTGAGGATGCGCTCGGGGAAGGCGCGCACGAACGATGCGCTTAACAGGCGCATGAACCCCGCCAGGCAAACCAGGTCCACCTGATTGGCCTGGAGTTCCCGAATCAGCGACAGATCGTAGGTCTCGCGGTCCAGCCCCTTCGAGGGGATGCATACCGCTTTGATTCCGCGCTGGCCGGCGGCTTCCAATCCACGTGCTTCGGGACGATTACTGAGGGCAACCGCGATCTCCGCGTCAATGCGCCCCGCCGCCACTTGATCGGCGATGGCCTCAAAATTGGATCCTCGCCCGGACAGCAGGATCCCGAGGCGCCTCAACGGTACTCCACGCGCGGCCCTCCGCGGTGTGCCTTCACCACGCGCCCAATGGTGTGATACGGTTCGCCCATCTTCCTCAGAAGGCGTTCCGCGCGGACGGTGTCCTTTTCGCTGATCGCCAGGATCATCCCAATCCCCAGGTTGAGAGTGCGGCGCCAGTCGTCCTCCGGCATGTTTCCGAGCTCGCGCAGCAGCCGGAAGATGGGCGGAACGCTCCACGACGCGACATCGATGGCGGCGGCCAGATCGCCGGGCAGCATGCGGGGCGCGTTGTCCGTGATGCCGCCACCCGTGATATGCGCCGCGCCCTTGAGGACACCCGCCGCGAGCAACGCGCGGATGGGTTTCAGATAGCTGCGGTGGATCTTCAACAGCTCCTCGGCCACGGTTGTACCGAGTTCGTGCCGCCACGTGTTCGGCTGGTATCCGGCGATCTCGAACAGCAGCTTGCGCGCGAGCGAATAACCGTTAGTATGCAGGCCGGTGGAGGGCAGCCCGATCAGAACGTCACCGGCGCGAATCGCCCGTCCAGTGAGCAAATCGTTCTTCTCCGAGGCGCCTACGATCATCCCGGCGAGATCGTACTCGCCGTTCCCGTAGAGGCCTGGCATCTCCGCGGTCTCACCCCCAATGAGCGCGCATCCGTTTTCGCGGCACGCACGCGCAATGCCCGAGATGACGCTTGCCGCAACTTCAGCGGCCAGCTTACCCACTGCCAGATAGTCCAGAAAGAACAGCGGCTGCGCGCCTTGCACCGCGATGTCATTGACGCAATGATTCACCAAATCCTGGCCGATGGTGTCGTGCCGGCCCGTGGCGAATGCAATTTTGAGCTTGGTGCCTACGCCATCCACCGAGCTGACCAATACGGGCTTCTTAAATCCCGTCAGTGCATAACACGCCCCAAACGTGCCAATGTCGGTTAGGACGTTAGGCGTGAACGTCCGCTGGGCTATCTTTTTGATAGCGCCTATGGCACGGTCAGCTTCGTCGATGTTGACGCCTGCGTCGCGATAGCGGATTCTCCGGGTTGTAATCATCTGCGGGTGAATATGTTCAGTATATCGCGCCAGCCGCGGCGAATGGCTCAATTCCACGGGAGAAACTAAGTGCCGTGACTAAGTGGGCGGCGCTTGGATCCGTGGCTTGAACACCGCAACACCAATCGCCTGAAGGGCGGCGCGCAACCGTTGAAATGCATCTTCATCTTTGTAAGTGCCGACGATGGCGCCTCCAGACCCCGCGAATTTGGCGGTAGCGCCTGCTTGCCGCGCCACACGTACCATCTCCAGGTTTCCCTCGCTCAGTCTGAATATCCGCGCCCGCAGATCGAAATTCGCATCGATTAACTGATCGAGCGTTCCGTAATCACATGTGAGCAACGCCTGACGCCCTTGCTCAGCATAACTGGCCCAGGTTTTCATCGCCGCGATCACCTCGGGGTCGCCTGCCAGCCACCGCTCGCGAACGTTGTTGTGGAACACTTCTGTACCTTCGCTGAGATTTGTACGGTACGCAATATAGATAGGCGGCAGCAGGTGGGAATCCAGACGCTCGTAATTGCCGTAACCCTGGCGGCGGATGGTCTCCTGCGCAAAGTCCATGTAGACCAAACCCTCATAGGTTTGTATTACGCGGTCTTGCAGTCCCGCGGGGACACCGAGTTCCCGTGTCTCTGTTTCGAGCGCCAGATTCGCCTGGATCGGCAGTGGAATGGCGACGCTAAAGTACTGGCACAGCGCCCGCAACGCCGCGGTAATGATGGCGCTCGACCCTCCCAGCCCCAGCCGTTGGGGAATGTTCGATTCATACTCGATGGTGAAGTTGCGGTTCGGGAGAGTGATTCCCTGCTCGTGGCAGTAGTCCATGAACCGCACGATCAGCGCCTGCGTAATGCGTATCCCTCCGTAATACCCGCGCCAGCGCGTTGTCTGGTACAGGTCTTCCAGGCTCTCGAAAACCGGCAGGTCGGCTTTCGAGAACTTGATCTCCAGCCGCGCGCTGGGAAATAACAGCACGCGCGCCCGAAAATCGGCGAATGCGAAGGAAATGGTCTTGCCGAAATAACCGTCGCTAGGGTTGCCCAGAAAGCCGGCCCTAGCATAGCCATAGGTTTCAATGATGGAATTCATGGATGAACCGAATCACATAATAGAGTCACGGGGCCGTCGTTCACAAGCTGAACGCTCATGGAGGCCCGGAAAACGCCGCTTTCCACCTTGACCGGCGCCGATCGGGCGCGGCTGAGGAAATACTGATACAGTTCTTGCGCTTTTTCCGGATCGGCGGCCAAGTCAAAACTGGGTCTTCGGCCCTTGCGGCAGTCTCCATATACGGTGAAATTAGATACGATCAGTAATCCGCCTTTCACGTCCAGCACGCTAAGGTTCATTTTCCCCGCGTCATCGGAAAAAACCCGGAGCCCGAGTATCTTATCCACCAGGTAATCGGCGTCCCGATAGCTATCGGTTTTGGAAATACCCAGTAACAGAACCAAACCTGCCCCGATAGAGCCGCTTACTCGGCCATCCACCTCAACACGGGCTTCCTTGACTCTCTGAATCACAATTCGCATAAGATTGCTTCACTCATCTTGACACAGCTAAGTGACACTTATGATATAGTGTGCGAGGGAGAATTCATGCCAAGAGGCAGATCATCAACTGACCCGACCACCCTAGCAATGGCATTAGTCGGATACGAAATTGAAAAGCAGAAGATAGAAGACAGGATTCGTGAGATACGTGCGCAGCTCGGAGCACGTAGTGCCGGTGCTCGCGCGGCGGGTCCTGTGGCAAAAAAGGACGCCGGTCCAAGCCGCAAGCGCACCATGAGCGCCTCCGCCCGGAAGCGGATCGCCGCCGCACAGCGAAAGCGCTGGGCCGAACATCGCAAGAAACTGGCGCAAGCCGGCAAAGAGTAAGCCCCAATAACCAGGGTTTGACGCTAAACACCTGCCGTAGCCATAGCTATAATCGGATAAAAATGCTCTGCCTCAGGCGGACTTATATAGCTGTGCGCGAGGAGTTGCCATGATTGTGGGCACGGGTGTCGATCTGGCCGAAGTTGGCCGCATCCGCGACGCCATCACGCGGTACGGCCGTCGCTTCATCGAGCGTATCTACACGCCAGCCGAAATCGCCTATGTGGAGCGCAAGGCCAACCGCTTCGAGCGCTACGCCGGCCGCTTCGCCGCCAAGGAAGCAGGCATGAAAGCCATCGGCACCGGCTGGAGGCGCGGCGTCCGCTGGCAGGATTTCGAGGTTACCAACTTACCCTCCGGCCGCCCGACGCTCCAACTCCACGGCGAGGCCGCGCGAATCGCCGAACGATTGGGCGTGAAGCTGATTTCGCTCTCCATTACACACACCGCCGAGTTGGGTATGGCGCACGTGATACTGGAAGGGTGACGCGTTGTTAGAGCGCGGTGGCTCATTCATATTTCAACGCGTGAACCGGCTCGATTCGCAGCGCACGCACCGCCGGCGCGAGGCCAGCCACTAGCGCAACCATCGCGATGAGGACCGTTGCACCAGTCAGCACCCACACATCGTGCGCATTGATGCCATACAACTGGGATTCCACCAAGCGCGCCAGCGCATAACTGGCGGGCAGCCCTACGGCAACGCCAATCGCGGTAAGCCAACCGACTTCACGAATCACGGACCACAGCAGGCCTTTCGGGGCGGCGCCCAACACCAGGCGGATGCCAAATTCGCGCGTGCGCCGCGCCACGGAGTACGAGACCGTTCCGTATAGGCCGAGCGCCGCTAAAATGGAGGCTAGCAGACCAAACGCAATTCCCAGCGTCGCAATCAGCCGCTCCGTGTAAATGGAGTCATCGATGATCACCTTCATCGAGGTGGGCCGTTCTACCGGAACATTCGGATCGAGTTGCTTCACGGCTGTTCGTGCGGCAGTGAGCACATTTTGTTCGCCGCCTTGGACCCGCAAGAAAAAGGATGCCTGCCCGCCCTGCGGATCTCCTCCCTGCTCGAAAGGCACATAGAGAAATCGCGGCGGCTTCTCACGCAGATCGTTGTACCGCGAGTCTTTGACGACCCCCACGATTTCCGCGTCGCTATTGTCGCTGCCGATTTGAATATGCCGCCCGATCGGGTTCGCGTCTTCAAAAACAAACCGGGCAAACGTTTGGCTCAGAATCGCCACTTTGGCCGAGCTGCCCGTATCTTGCGCGCTGAAATCCCGTCCCGCCAGCAATGGGATTCCCAGCGTGGCGAAGTAACCGGGGCCAATTGCGTTCTCGCTGCAGTCCACATACTCCTGGCTAGCTTTGCGCGACCCCGGTGCTTTAATTCCGTTTCCCCATCCCCAGCCTCCGAACGGAATCAGTTGTGCCATGGCGGTGGATTTCACACCAGGAAGAGTAATCAACCTCTGGTGCACCTCACGAAGCAGCGCGAGCTTGTGTGTGGGCGTGTAACCGCTCAGGGTCGGATCAATCGAGAACGTGACCAGGTGGTTTGTCTGGAAGCCCGGATCGCTGGTGAGTAAGTTGACCAGACTACGCGTGAACAGGCCAGCCCCAATGAGTAACACCAACGAAATGCAGATCTGGGCCACTACCAGGCCTTGCCGCGCGCGCGATTGAGAGCCGCTGGCGCTCATACCGGAGGTTTGTGCCTTAAGCGCCGGGGCGACATCGGTTTTGGCGGCGTTGAACACAGGCGCCACCGCAAACAGTAAGCTGGTCAGCAAGGCCAGCACAGTGCCAAACGCGACCAGAGGAATATCCAGTTGTGCGGTTAGCCAGCCACCCGTTGCATCCGCCGGCAACAGATTCAATAGACCATCTGTGAGGTTCAACGAAAGAAACAGGCCGAGAAAGCCTCCGGCCATCGCTAGAACGATACTCTCCGCCATCAGTAACCTGGCCAGTTGCCAGCCCGTTGCGCCCATAGCGAGCCGCACCGCCATTTCCCGCTGCCTTGCGGTGGCGCGCACCATCAGCAGGTTGGCCACGTTTGCGCACGCGATCAGCAGTACGAGACCGACCATTACCGTGAGAACCGCTAATGGAGTCTTCCACTGATCTCGCAAGACATTCAAGCCCTGCGCCGCGGATTGAACGTAGAGAGTCTTCCCCAAGATCTTCTTTCGTGCATCCTCCGTGACATCCTCGAACTGTGGCAGTTGATCGCGAAGTACGGAGCGGAACAGCGGCAGCAACATAGCATTCGCCTTCCGTCCGCTCATGCCGGGCCGAAGCCGCCCGAACAGACTGAGCCAGTAACTGTCCGGCGCCTCGGTCGCCTTCCAGCCGGGAGAAATGGTGCTCATCATCGACAACGGGGCGAAAAGATCGGGATCTCTTCCTGGTAGAAGGCCGCGGAAGCCTCGCGGCGCGACCCCAACAACCACCACGGGCTGGCCGTTCATCAACATCTGGCTGTTCAAGACGCTTGGATCCGCTCCAAGGTGGGCAAGCCAGTAGGAGTAGCTGAGGACAATGACTGGATTCTGGCCGGGTGCGTCATCAGACGGAATCAGAAGGCGCCCGAGGGCCGGACTCACACCCAAAACCTGAAAAAAATTGCCCGTGACCACCTCAGAGTTCGTTCGTATCGCGTCACCACGATAGGCCAGCGTCCCCGGAAAGCTGCTTCGCGCAATCAGGCCGGTGAACACCTCGTTGCGGTCGCGCAGCGCCTTGTACATCGGATAGGAGTACACAGTCTGGTTGTTGTCGCGCCGGGTCCATCCAAAACTGTAATCGTCGGATGCGAGCGCCACGAGCGCATGAGGGTCCTTCACCGGAACCGAACGTAGCACCAGCTGATACAGGAGCGAGAAGATGGCCGTGTTCGCCCCGATCCCGAGTGCGAGAGAAAGGACGACCACGAACGTGAATCGTGGTGACCGCCGCAACGTTCTAAGTGCAAATCGAAAGTCGTTCCACATGGGATAACTCGTCCTAAAGACTGCACGTGCGTAGCCAGGAACTCTCACCGTGTTTTCAATAGCTTACTTCGGTCAGGCGGTCCATGACTGTCCGAATTCGGGACGCCAGGCGCACTCCTCGGTGCCTCGTCTAACTATGGAAGGGGTTCATCCTGGAAGAGAAACTCTGAATTAAGACCTTACGCCTTGACGCTTCGCGCTGTCTCCACTTCCGGCACTGCGTGCAGTTGCGCTTCTTCCAGCCGCTTGGCTTCCTGCCAGGTGTAGATCATGCGGTGAATCACGGTGAGATTCGAGAGTACGGCGATTACCCACAGCACTGGCGCCATGCGGTCGAACAGCGCTCCGATAATGATCAGCACCACGCGCTCCGGCCGTTCCAGAAAGCCCACTTTGCACTTGGGAATCGTACACTCGGCGCGTGCGCGCGTGTAGCTCACCATCACCGAGCCCGTCATCACAATCGCCGTCAGAACAATGTAGAAGAACCGGTTGATGGAAGCGTAGTAAACCAGCAGGCCCATGAACAAAGCCAAATCTGAATAGCGGTCCACGACGGAGTCGAAGAAGCCGCCGAAACGGGTTACTCGATTGGTCTCGCGCGCCACTCGCCCGTCCACCATATCGAACAGGCCCGCCAGTATCACCACTACTCCCGCCCAGCGAAAACTCCCCGCGGCAAACAGGAAGGCCGCCCAGGTATTAATCACCAGACCCAGGAATGTCAGAACATTGGGGTGAATGCGCGATAGCGCCAGCGCTCCCACAATCTGGTCGATGATCTTGCCGCAAACGAAGCCGATTCCGCGTGTGAAAGTCATGGCTTCTCGGCTATCTCATGGATCGTGGCCAGCTCCAAGATTTCGAACTCTCGCGTTCCTCCCGGGATCTGAGCCTTCACAACGTCACCCACTTCTTTTCCGAGCAAGCAGCGGCCGATCGGTGAGGTCGTAGAAATCTTGCCGTTGGCGGCGTCGGCTTCCTCGCTCGTTACCAGATTATACGTAATCTTCTCGTCCTTATTCACGTCGAGCAGCACGACGCGCGAACCGAGGCCCACGCGATCGTGGGGAATCTTCGAGAAGTCGATCATCGACATGTCCGCCAACCGCTGCTTCAGGTGATTCAGCCGCGCGTTGACGAAGCCCTGCCGCTCCTTAGCCGCGTGATATTCCGCATTCTCGCTGAGGTCGCCGTGGGCTCTCGCCTTCAGGATCTCTCGGGGAAGCTCGTTGCGCAGCTCATATTCGAGCGTCGCAATCTCATCCTGCAGTTTTTTCTTGAAATCGGCCATCGACCGAAAAAACTCCTACTTGCACATTATAGGCTTTGCACAACGGTCTTTGCCGGGTTGATTGGGGTGCGCGACCCACAAGGCGGGATCTAGCAGTTTTCTTTTTTTGTGGTTATAATCCTAACGTATGTATACGTTAGGAATTGGAGGTGCTCTTTGCCTGACTCCCTCGCCACCCTCGAACAACAAC
>Ga0326728_10014177_pt1 | contig 17040 bp, 15 predicted proteins | sample MB3enrmetagenome_FD_207602 | JGI IMG/M metagenome (GOLD analysis project Ga0326728, IMG submission 207602) | Lab enriched peat soil microbial communities from McLean, Ithaca, NY, United States - MB31MN | ecosystem: Environmental > Terrestrial > Soil > Wetlands > Peat | place: USA: New York...
CCCGCTGAACGTCATCGTGGTCGACAGCGTCGCGCTCTGCCCCGTGTCGACCGTCGGTGGGGCCACCGAGATGACCGGCGCGACAAGCGCTGGGTTCACCGTCACCAGGTCCCACGTCGAGCCTGCGGTCGCGGGTCCGCCGTCTGCTTGTGAGCTGTCCTGCACGGTGTAGCAGTAGTAGTATGAGTCGCCCGTCGCGGACAACGACCCTGTGGGATACGAGCTTCCCGATCCCGACGACACCCCGTCCCCTGGGCAGGCGCCCTCACCGTCCGAAGAAAGGTACCAGGTGATGGTGTACGATCCGGTCCCACTGGATGCGTCTGCGTAGAGCGTGATTGATTGCCCGTCGTCGATGCCCGGCGAGGCCGGCGTGACGGGACCCGCCTGCAGAGCCGTGTTGACCGTCACTGGGTCCCATGCCGAGGATGCTGAGTTGGAGTCGCTGTCCGTTACCACGTAGCAGTAGTTGTCTGTGCCCGGTCCCAACGGACCCGTCGCCTGTGTCGAGCCAACGCCCAACGGGGTCCCCGTGCACGGTCCCGAACCGGTGCCCGAATACCACTGGTAGCTGTAGACCGTCGTCCCGCCCATCGGATTCGCTGTCAGAGTGATCGACTGCCCACTGTCGATGCTGGGAGAGGCTGGCGTCACAGCCTCCGCGCTCACCGGTGCGTTTACCGCGAACGTTCCCGCCGCCGTGACCTGCTCATCATCCGTGGTAGACGCGGCAATGGGGTACGGACCTTCTGGGAGCGAGGGCACCGTCACCGTGCACGTGAACGAGCCATCACTAGCCACGTTCACCGTTCCTTCGTTACACGACGAGCTCGGGACGCCGAAGTAGGGCGTCACCAAGTCGCCCGACGTAAACCCGGAGCCAACTAGAGTCACCGTGCTACCGACGTCACCGTTCGATGGGCTGAACGTTAGGGCCGGGGTCACTGTGAACGTCTGCGCAACGGTCGGAGTGCTGGTCACCAGGTCGTCTCCGATGACGGAGTATAGACCGGCGCTCTCGCTCGGGACCGTGAACATGCAGACGAAGCCTCCTGACGCATCGGTCGTGATCACCGTCCCAGCGTTGCTGCAGTCCGACCCTCCCGTCGGCGTCTGGAGCACCGAATTGAACGTCACCGTCGCTCCCGACAAAGGGCTGAACCCGGACCCGGTCACCTGATAGGTCGCTCCGACCGGTCCCCGCACGATGTTCAGCGCGACCGTCGGTGTCGTGATCGTGAAGCTCGCGGTCGCCGTGTCGCTGCCTCCATCGCTCCCGGTCCCCACGACGATGTACGGGGTGGGGTTCGCCGCGTCTGGCGGGACGGTGAAGGTGCAGGAGAAGGTCCCTGTCAGAGAGATGATCTGACCGACACAGGTCGCTGTCGGAGTCGCACCATTGAACGTGAAGGTGCTGATCTCCATGCCAGGCGTGAACCCAGTTCCGGAAACCCCGACCGTTGCCCCACTCGGGCCTTGCGTCGGCTCGAGCGTGATCGTGGGCGTCGTCACCTGGTAGGAAATCGTCTCGGAATCGAAAGCGCCGTCCGAACCGGTCGCCGTGATTGTGTACGGTGCCGCAGCCCCGCTCACCGTGAACGTGCAACCGCTGAAGGCCCCTGTTACGTCCGCCATGCACGGGATCGCCGACCCGATCGTCCCGCCGGTGGTGATTGTGAACGTGATCGTAACACTCGGCGTGAACCCGCTGCCCGATGCGGTCACCGTCAGTCCACTCGGTCCTTGGGTAGGAGCGAGCGTGACTGCTTGGATCTTGATGGTAAACGATGCGGTCGCCTTGTCGAAACTGCCGTCGGATCCGGTCACCGTGACGGTGTACGGTGTCCCCGATGCGGTTCCCGAGATCGTGACCGTGCAATTGAACATCCCGGCCACCGACACTGTCGCCCCGCACGTGCCGATCGTCGCGCCACCGCCAATCGATGTCGAGGCTGTGGCCCCGGGGGTGAATCCCGCTCCCGACACGTTGACCGACACCCCGGTCGGCCCCTGAGTCGGGTTGAGAGTGATTGTCGGGATGGTGACCGTGAACGTGGTCGTCGTAGTCCGTGCAGATCCCGCGTCGGTCGCTTGGAGGGTTTGTGCCCCCGCGCTCGACGCGGGGACGGTGAATTTGCAAACGAACGCGCCCGAGGTCGTGGTCGTGATCGTCGTCTTGCTCGCACTTAGGGCACCGGACGAACAGCTGACGAACGCCAGCGAGCTGCCCGCGAACGTCACCGTGACGGTGCCCGACTCCGTGAAGCCCGAGCCGGTCAGGATGACCGAACCACCTACCGGGCCTTGGCTTGGGTTCGCCACGATGGTGGGCACGGTGACGAGGAAGGGCGTTGCCACCATTTGAGTCGAACTGGCATCCGTTGCCTGGATGGTCTGGGAACCCTGGGTCGAGCTCGGCACCGTGAACTTGCACACGAACTTGCCCGCGGCTGCCGACGCCGTGATAGTCGTTCCGCCGGTGAGCGTACCGATCGAACAGCTGACGAATGTCAACGAGTTGCCCGCGAACGTCACCGTCACGGTGCCCGATTCCGTGAATCCGGTGCCCGTTAGCGTTGCGGAGACGCCGTACGGGCCCTGGGTCGGGACTACGGATAGCGCCAACGCGGTGACCGTGAACGTCGTCGTCTGTGTGAGCCCCGAGCCGACGTCCGTCGCCTTGATTGTCTCTGCACCAATAGTCGGGCCTGGCACTGTGAACTTGCAAACGAGCTTACCGACCGTCGAGGTCGTGATAGTCGTTCCGCCCGTGAGCGTGCCAGTCGAGCAGCTGACAAACGAGAGCGAGCTACCCGCGAACGTCACCGTCACGGTGCTCGATACCGTGAACCCCGTCCCCGTCAGCGTTGCCGAACTCCCGATGGGGCCTTGCGTCGGCGCCACGGAGAGGGCCAGCGCGGTGACCTGGAACGTCTTCGCGGCCGATGCGTCGTTCGTCGCCTCGTCCTCTCCCACCACGTTGTAGGTTCCCACACCCTCTGTCGGGACCAGGAAGGTGCAAACGAAACCTCCGGCACTATCCGTCGTGATCACCGTCAGGGTGAAGGAACAATCCGACCCGTCCGTGGGTGTTTGGCGCACAGAATTGAACAGGACTGCAGCTCCCGACGATACACTGAACCCGGACCCGGTCACCTTGTACGTCGAACCTATCGGGCCTTGCGCTGGGCTCACCGTGATCGTCGGGGTGGTCACCTTGTAACCGGCGGTCCCCGTGCCGCCTCCGCCCGCGCCCGTCGCCGTGATAGTGTACGTCGCGGCCGCCCCGCTCACCGTAAAAGTGCAACCGCTGAACGTGCCAGAGCCTGTCGTCTGGCAGGAGCTCGACGAGCCGATTGTGCCGGCGCCGGAGATCGTGAATGTGATCGGCACGTTGGCCGCGAACCCTGAACCACCGGCGGTCACCGTCTCACCGGTGGGTCCCTGTCCCGGAACCAGCGAGACCGACACGGCCAGGGGATGGACTGCGGTCGTGAAGCCTGACGAACCCGATTCCACCGAAGAGGCAGCGACGACAACGACGCTCGAGCCGCCCGCCGAGACCGTGAAGCTCTGACCGGAGGAACTCGCGACCGAGTTCCCAGATGAGACTGTCACCGGCGATGAGGCGTTCGCACTTCCGGACGAGGAAGATGAAACGGCCGCCACCCCAACCGAGGCGAGCGCCGCGGCGCCCAACATGATAATCGATACCACGATGGCGAACCCTACAGCGCGGTTGCGCGGCGACAGGAGGTGTGCGTTCATCTCTTACCTCGGTGGCTGGACCTGGCGAACCCCGGACCATCCGCTCCCAGAACGAGCCCGAATCCCGGCCGAACCGCCTCGCGCGCGGAGAGAATCATGTGAGACTCTCACTTGTTTCTTCTCGGGTACTCGTTCGCTCGCCGGCGTGACTACGCCCGTCAACGCGGAGACCGCCCGGCAATCCCGATTTACGACGGTTGGAGCAGGCATTAGGCTTTGTGGCGCGGCGGGCCCACACGACCCCTCGAGAGACGGAGGAAATCCCGTGCAACTACGTCTTCCGGGGGGGACCTGTGGGGGAACCTCTCCTCGCTTCTTCTCGGTCGCCAGTGGGGGGGAGAGGTCCGTTCGACGTCCCGACGTATAACCGGTTGCCGGACCGGCCCTCGAGCGCGAGGCCAGAGATCGCCCTATCGGGTCGCCAAGCCCCCGCCTGCACCAGACTCGCCATGAGGAGAGTTCATGCTCACGGATTTGGCGTTGGACCTTGGTCGAACGGTCATCGGGCGACCGCGCCGGACGCCTCAAACAAGAGGGGCGAGAATACGTTTAAATACGCATTGATACACATTTTTGTGATGCCCTCAGGTGGGCCCCATGGCGGAGCGGAGAAGGAAATATCGGACGGTCTACATCGTGACGGTAGCGCTGATGGCGGCGATGATCGGAGGGTACGCGCTGGCCGCGACAACCGTGACCACTTTGAGTCCTGGTCAGAGTTCGAACATCACCAACACGCCCAACCCCGGGGGTTTTGCGAACATCGGCGCCATCACCTCGGAACAGCTCGTGGTCCTTACGAGCTGCATGACCGGCGGCGCCTGCGGCATCGGTGCCACGGCGAAAGCGGCGGGGGTTGAGACAGCGGGGGCGGTCGGGCTCAACGGAACGACCACCGCTCTCGCGGGCTGCGCCACGGCCCCGTGTGTCGTCCAGAACTTCCGAACCGCGGTCCCCGCGACCGAAACGACGGGCGACTTCGGTGAACAGATCGGCATCAACGTGCTTCAGCCGGCGGTCAACGGTGCCAGCCTCGGGTTCGACTTCTCGATCACGATCTCCGTCACGGTTACCGGGGTCACCAGCAGCCTCGTGGTCCAGGGATATCTCGCGACCGGGGCGGCGGGCGCGGCGCAAAAGTCGGTCCCCGTCTTCCTCTTCGTGGACCTGGGCACCCTCACATCGCCCTCCATCAATTCGCTGAGCGTGGTCTTCAACCAGTGCTCGAACGCGACGTACTGCCCCTAGAGGGGGTTGGGCATCCTCCCATCGTCGACGACCGTTCTCGGACGGAACCTCTTCACCCCCCGGGCGGGGCGGAACCACCGTCCCGCTCGGACCTTGACGCTCGGCCGTCCCGGGGGAACTCCGCGGTCGAGCCTCCGGATTGGGAAGCACGAGAATGAGCAAGTGGGGCGGCATCTGGCAGGGGCTCGGTCTGGCGGTTCTCCTGCTGATTGTCGTGATCCCGTCGACGACCTCGGCCGCCACTTCGGTCGGCACCTTCGCGGCTTCTCACAACTATGTGGCACGGATCGCTCCGCCCGCGGCTCCTCCCGTGGTCATCGGAGCCCACGCGACAGTCCACTTGGGCGCCGCCCCCGGGTACGCCGCGGCCGGCGTGCAGGGAACTTCCCCCGGGCTCCAGGGGACCACGGTGGTCCTCCCATCGTGCGCGGGGGCGTGCACCGACCGCTACCGACCCGCTTCGTCCGCCGTCCTGGCTGCCGGGCACTACGTGGAGCGAGTGATCTTCACGGTCACGCAGCCTCGCAACACCGGTCCCGCCGTCGGGTTCGATGTCGACATCGCGGTCCATCTGACGACCGGATGGGTGTTCGGGGCCGGGTACTTTTCCTCAGGGGTCGCGACCGGAGCGGGCACCTCGACAATATCGCTTCGGCTCTACGTGGACCTCGGCACGGCGGTCCCTACCGTGACGGCGGTCGAGGTGACGGTGAACAGTTGCACCGCGACCACGGGGTGCCCATGACGCCGGCCCATCTCTCTCCGAAGAGGGCAGGATGACCACCTCGTCCTTGCCGCTCACAGCCCGGTGGACAGGCCACCGGGCCTCGTTGGCCCCCTCCCCCGCTCCCCCGAGAGGGTCGGCCGAACAGGAGAGTTGGGCCGAGCGGATCTACGCAGCCCTCCCGCTGTTCATCGTGGGGACCGCCTGCCTCATCGTCGCTCTCGAGCTCTACGGGGCGGGGACTGTCGCCACGCTCGGGGGGAACAGCTCCGTCCACCTTCGCCCGTGGATCCTCTTCCTAGCCCTGGGGATCACGGGAATCTGCGGGGGGACGGTGGCCCTGTTCGTGGAGGAGGTCTTTGTCGAACCTCGTCTCGCGGAGGAGGTCGTCGCCCCACCGCGTCCCACTCCCGATTGGGACGAGTCCCTGCTCGAACCCGAACCGACGGTCCACCGGCGGAGGAGGACCTGGGAACTGGAGGCGGAGTCGCGCGAAGACGAGCAGGTCGGGCCTTCGCCGCCCGATGGGATTCTCGACCAGATCGACGAAATTGCCGCGTCGCTCCGCAAGAAGGTCGAGCCGCCCCCGTCGGAGTAGGAGCTCGCCTCCGGCGCAGAGAGGCCGGCCGCGAGCGGCTTTCGCGGCCGGCGCGGTTTATAGTCTGATCCGGGTTCCCACGACCATTGGCACCGCGCTGCTCCGACCGGAACCCCTTCGCGAGCTCCTTAGCTTCGGGTAGACCGACGGCCTCCGGTTCCGGAGGCCGCTCTTGACCCTGACCGCCGACCTACTGGTCGCCGTCGCGTTCGCTTTCGCCTTCAGCATCGGCGCCCACTACACCGGCGCGTGCATGGGCATGCCGTACGCGGCGGGGGCGATCCGCCCCTGGCACGCCCTCGTCCTCATGGCCCCGCTGGCCCTGCTCGGGGCAGCGTTCGCGAGCGGCCACGTCGAAGCGACCGTCGGTCACGGGCTCCTCGGCGGAGGCACTATCGCCCTCGGAGTCGCTCTCGCGATCGTCGCGTCGGCCCTCACTCTCACGAGCGTCTACAACCTCGTCACGATCCCCACCTCGACCATCCAGATCCTGGTGTTCGCGACCGTGGGGGCCGGTCTCGCGGCCGGTCTCCCGGTTCAGTGGGGAACGATCGGTTGGTTGGTCGTTCTGTGGGCGCTCGCCCCGTTCGCGGCGTTCGCCCTGGGGTTCCTCTTCGTCCGGGTCGCGGACCGGTACCGCGCGCCGCGGCCGGCCGGAAACACCGGCCCGAGACCTGCCTTGGGGACCAGCGCGGCCTACGCCCTAGTTGGGGTCGGCGCGGCCGCTTCCTTCGCCATGGGCGCCAACGACGTCTCGAACGCCTCGGGTGCGTTCATCATGACGGGGCTGTTCGGTCTCTTCCTCGCGGGCGTCGTGGGCGGTCTCGGGCTGGCCCTCGGGGTCCTGACGTGGGGCCGCCCTCTCCTTCAGCGGGTCGCGTTCGACCTGGTCGAGCTCGACCCGCGGATGGCCACTGCTTCCCAGCTGGCCCAGTCGACGGTCATCCTCGTGTCGGTGGCGTTCGGGTTCTTCACCTCGATGAACCAGGCGCTCGTCGGGGCGATGATCGGTGCCGGAATCGCCCGCCGTCGGTCCACGGTCCTATGGAGGCCGATCCGGAGCATCCTGCTCGGCTGGGCCGCGGGCCCCGCCTCGGGGGTCACGCTCGGCTTCGGGCTGGTCTGGGTATTGACGCAGGCACACGTCCTGTGACCTGCCTTCCCCCGAGGGGTGCCGAGGTTACCCGCGTCTCCCCTCCCCCTTAAGTAACCAAAGGTAATTGAATAGAGCGAGGTAACGATTACGCCCGAACCGACCCGCTCGATCGAGCATCGCTTTCCCGGCGTCCCGACCCTAGAGGGGGCGGGGGTCCGCCTTCGCCGCTCGTTCTCGAACAACGAGGTACCGCTCTTCGACCCGTTCCTCCTGCTGGACCGGTTCGGCTCTTCGAACCCGGAAGACTACCTCGCCGGCTTTCCCTGGCACCCCCATCGGGGGATCGAGACCGTCACGTACGTTCTGGACGGCCAGGTGGAGCACGGCGATACGCTCGGGAACGCGGGGGTCATCGGCTCGGGCGACGTCCAGTGGATGAATTCGGGCAGCGGGATCATCCACCAGGAGATGCCGAAGCGGACCGAAGGCCCGATGTCCGGCTTCCAATTGTGGGTCAACCTTCCCGCGCGGGAGAAGATGTCGGTGCCGGCGTACCGTGGCCTGACGCGGGCCGACTTCCCGGAAGTGATGACCGACGAGGGGAGCCGCGTGAAGGTCGTCGCGGGCACCTACCGCGGAACGGAAGGCCCCGTGAAAGGGATCTCCGTCGACCCGACGTACCTCGACATCACGGTGCCGGCCAAGGCCACCTTCGAGCTCGACATCCCGTCGGGGTACACCGTGTTCGCACACGCCGTTTCGGGGGCGACCCGGTTCGACGGCCGTGATCCCGACCCCGTGACCGTCGGGGAGACTGCGTTGTTCGGACCGGGGGGAAGGATCCGCGCGAGCGCACTAGAGGGCGAGGCCCGCTTCCTGCTGGTCTCGGGCCGTCCGCTTCACGAGCCCGTAGCGTGGTACGGACCGATCGTGATGAACACCCAGGCGCAGCTCCTCGAGGCGGTCCGTGAGCTACGGGGTGGCGACTTCATCAAGCACCGCCGACCGATCGTCGAAGAGTGACGGGCGGCCGCGCGGGGCCGCCTCGGCGTAGCACTTTTCTGAAAAGCGACATAACGCTTATGAGCGGCCGAGGGTGGCGAACACCATGGGCGGACCCGCCCCTTTGTCGGCCCCGCCCGCCCTCCCTCCCTCCCCATCCCGTTCGATGGTGCTCAGCCCACGGGAGAAGCTCCTCATCGTGGGAGTCTATACGGCCATCGCGGCCGCCACCACGGTCGGCTTTCTCCTCCTGCTCGTCGTCGCGCGCGCCTACGCCCTCTTGCTGCCGCTCGGCGTCCTGAGCTACACGCTGGGACTGCGGCACGGGGTCGACGCGGACCACATCTCCGCGATCGACAACACCACGCGGAAGCTCCTCCAGCAGGAGCAGCGCCCCCTCACCGTCGGGACCTGGTTCTCCCTCGGTCATTCGACCATCGTGGTCGGGATGATCGTGGTGCTCGTCCTCGCCTTCGACTTCGTGAACCACACGTACGGAACGTTCGCGACCGTGGGATCGGTCTTCGGCACGGTCGTCTCGGGAGCCTTCCTCTGGATCATCGGGCTGATCAACCTCGTGATCGTCCTCGAGATCTACCGGATCTTCCAGGGCCTACGAGCCGGCCGCCTCTCCGAGGAGGGCCTCGAGGAGCAGCTGAACAAGCGCGGGTTCATGAACCGCTACTTCGGCCGCCTCTTCCGGGTCGTCAACCGTCCCTGGCAGATGTATCCCGTGGGGGTCCTGTTCGGGCTCGGCTTCGACACCGCCTCCGAGGTGACGGTGATCGTCCTCACGCTCGGGCTATCGGCCGGGGTATCGTCGGTCCCCGTCTGGACCGCGCTGCTCATGCCGCTCCTGTTCACCTGCGGGATGGTCGCCGTCGACACGACCGATGGGATCGCGATGCGCTACGCCTACGGGTGGGCGTTCCTGAAGCCGATCCGGAAGGTCTACTACAACCTTACGATCACGATCATCTCGGTGCTGGTGGCCTTCGTCATCGGGACCCTCGAGGTGCTCACCGTCATCGCCTACGAGCTCGGACTTTCGGGTCCGTTCTGGAACAGTCTCAACGCCGTGAACGGCGAGACCGCCTGGCAGTACGTGGGCTTCGGCATCATCGCCCTCTTCGTCGGCACCTGGCTCGTCGCCATGGCCGTCTACCGGCACCGACACTACGAGGAGATCGGCTTCCCGCCCCGGTCGCCACCGCCTTCCCGGGTGGGGGAGCAGACCCCCTCCAGTTCGAGGCTCGAATCATGACGTCTCGGGTCGTCCGCGTCGGGGTCTCGCTCGAGCCGGAGCTGCTCCGCCAACTCGATGCCTGGGTACGCCAGCGGAACAGCCCGAGCCGATCGGACGCGATCCGGGCGCTGATCCGCAAGGAGCTCTCGGACCGCACTCTTTCGGACCCGAACTCCGACGCCCTTGGCGTCGTCGCGCTCCTCTATCGACATGACACCCCGAACGTCCTTCGGCGTCTCACCGCCGCCGAACACCGCTGGGGCGAGCACGTCCGGTCCACGACACACGTGCATCTCGAGGGGGACGCGTGCGCGGAGGTGGTCCTGTTGCTCGGCCGCCGACGCGAGATCGAGAAGGCGGCCGAGGACCTCCGGGGGGTGAAGGGAGTCATGGACGGCGGCTGGCTCGTGACCTCACCCGCGGTGGCGGGCGGTCGGACTGGCCATCACCACCCTCACGGCGGGCGACGTTGAAGCGCATCGTGCGTTCAGGCCCCGAGGATCGACTGGCGCGGATGGTCCTCGACCAGTGCTTGGGAGTCCGACGGGGCGAAACGGTCACGGTCGAGACCTGGAACCACACTCTTCCCTGGGCCCGCGCGTTCGTGCTCGAAGCGCGGCGCCGTGGCGGCGAGCCGACCCTCGTGGTCGAGGACGAAGAGGCGTTCTTCCGCTCGCTCGCGCAGTCCGGCTCGGGCTCGGTCCCGAGCGCTCCGGCGGCGTTCGCCGAGGCGAGCGATGCGTACGTCTACTTTCCGGGCCCTGAGCAGTTCCCACGCCTCCTCGGACTCTCGGCCGAGGAGCTCGAGGCAGTGGTGGGTCGCCACGGCCCCGCCTGGTGGAGGGCAGCGCGTCGCGCAGGGCTACGGGCGGCGCGCATCGCGGTCGCCGCGGCGACCCCCGCAGCGGCGGCTCGGTTCGGCGTCGACCGGGACGCCTGGGAGCGGGAGCTCGTGCAGGGCAGCCTGGTCTCCCCCGACCGGCTCGCCCGGTCCGCCGGGCGCCTCGTGCGGCGGCTGCACCGGGCTCACCAGGTTCGCATTCGCCATCCGAACGGGACCGACCTCACGCTCGAGCTCTTCCGCGCACCCCCGGTAGTGGAGGACGGACGTGTCGATCGCGCCGACCGGCGGGCCGGTCGGCTCTGGACACAGATCCCCACCGGGGTCGTGGCGGTGCCCCTCGCTCTGGGCGTCGCCGAGGGCGTGTGGGAGTCGAACCGGGGGACGTACGACCGCTTCTCCGACCCTCCCGTCACGCTCGGCGCGCGGCTTTCGTTCCACCGGGGCCGGCTCTCGGAGTACTCCTTCGACCAGGGCGGCGCCGCGTTCGCACGCGCGTACGCTCGTGGCGGGCGAGGTCGCGAGTCGCCCGGCGCGCTCACGTTCGGCGTCAACCCGGCGATCTCCCAGGCTCCCGAAGTGGGAGAGGTCGCCGCCGGGACCGTCGGCCTCCTCCTTGGGGGGAACCGGTCGCTCGGCGGTCGAAACCCGTCGCGTTTCGCCTACCTCACAACCTTGGCCGGTGCGAGCGTTGACCTCGACGGGGAGCCGTTCCTTGAGGAAGGTACCCTCGTGCGGGCGATGCGGGCTTCGGGTCGGTCGAGCGCCTCGGCCGAGTGAGGGGGGAAGGTCACTTCCCGCCACGTTGCCTCGGCGCGTTCGTGCGGGCCTACTCGAGGACGGGAGGAGTGTCGATCCGCCGTGCGAACTCGCGGAGGAGCTCGCCGGCGGCCTCGAGGTGACGCGCAGAGATCTGCTCGACGTTGACGCCGATGGGGACCGAGAGGCGCTCCACGCGGGCCATCCGTACGACCTCCTCCCAGACCGAGACGGCGATCGTCAGGCTCCGGCGGACCGCGTCGGTCTCCTCTCCCTCGAGAAGCGTCCGCTCCGCCGAGTCGGGGAGGTCCGCCCCGAGCCAACGGACGAACTGGACGTCCTCGTCGTCCGCGATCGGGGCCACGCTAAGGAGGACGGCCGCGGCCGGAAGCGAGGCCTGGCGGCAGAGAAGGTCGTAGCGGAGGAGCACCTCCCGCACGGCCACGGAGTCGAAGAGGAGCTGGGTCGTGAAGAACGAGGCACCCGCGCGCGACTTCGAGAGCATCCGGTGCGCCTCGCCCGCCCTCTGGGGGATCGAGATGTTGCCGATCGAGCCGCCGGCGGCCGTGAAGATCGGCCGGCAGATCCGGTTCGCCTCGGAGACCGGGGGTCCCGGGTACGGGATGTACCGGCTGCTTCCGCCCACCAGGACGACGTGCCGGATTCCCCGGTCCACGGTCTCGCGGGCCCATTGCTCGACCGCCGGGATGTCCGAAAGGTGCGCGACGACCTTGTTCGCGATCACCTCACGTCCTGTGCGGTCGGCGAGCACCCGTCCATAGGCTCGGGGGTCTCCCGACCGGTAGTGCGGTTGCCCCTCGTGGTTCTCGTCCACGAGCTCAGGGATCGCCAGGGCATCGACCCGGGGGACGCTCTCGATCAGTCGGACGACCGCGGCCGTGCGCTCCTCGGCCCGATGCGTCGGGGTCCTCGCCGGCGACGGCACGGGCTCGAAGAACAGCGGCGAGGAGCGCAGCGCTTCCGAAAGAGGACGGACCATGGTTGTGGATCGAGGGGTCATGCGGGGGGGCAGGGACGGGATAAATCGTTTCGTCCCCGGAGGGATTTGCAGAGAGCGCAATCGCGGGTCGCGAGGAGCAATCCCTCGACCTGCCCAAGGTAGCCGCCCGGACTCCGTGGGACCTTCGGGTCGTCCTTATCGGCTCAGGGGTGGTGTTCTCCTTCGCCGACCCTCGGTTCCCGAGGTAGAACGAATGACGCCCGAACCTTCCCGCGCCGCCGTCCAGGTCGCCACTTTCCGGGGACTGATGGCACGCTGGGCGACCGGGGTCTCGGTGGTCACCGCGCGCGACGGTCCGATCGACGCGGGACTCACCGTGAACGCCTTCCTGTCGGTCTCCCTCACCCCGCCGTCGGTCCTCGTGAGCCTCACCGAGGACGCCGACACGACCCCCGTGATCGAGCGGACGGGGCTCTTCGCGGTCAACCTGCTCGCGGCCGACCAGCGCCCCCTGAGCGAGCGGTTCGCCCGCCCGGTCCCCCCGACGGAGAAGTTCGCGGACCTCCCCATTCACCGTGGCCGCACCGGCCTCGCGCTCCTGGACGGCACCCTCGGCGCCTTCGAATGCCGAGTGGTCTCGCGATCTCCGGCCTACGACCACGTCCTCTTCGTCGCGGAGGTCGTCCACTCGGAGCTCGGCCGGGATACTCCTCCGCTCCTCTTCTTCCGGTCCGCCTATGCCGAGGCAGAGCCGGGCGACCGACTTCACCTGGGGACCCGCGCGAAACGCTAGGCGTCGCGCCTTTAACCTCCGACGGGGGTGGACGGCCGATGGGCGGCGAACATCGAGCGGTCCGGGTCGCGATCCTGGGGAGCGGCCCCGCGGGGCTTACGGCCGCGCTCTACGCGGCCCGCGCCGAGCTGAAGCCGCTCGTGATCTCGGGGGTCCCCCCCGGGGGCCAGCTCCTCATCACGACCGACGTCGAGAACTATCCCGGATTCCCGGACGGGATCCAGGGCCCGGAGCTCGTCGACCGGATGCGACGCCAGGCTGCCCGGTTCGGGACCGAGTTCGTGGACGACAACGTCACCCGAGTCGACCTGTCGAAACGCCCCTTCGTCCTCGAGACCGGCTCGAACGGTACCGTGAGCGCGGAGGCCGTGATCGTCGCCACCGGCGCGAACGCGCGATGGCTCGACCTCCCGTCCGAGGGTCGTCTCAAGGGCCATGGGGTCTCTGCGTGCGCGACCTGCGACGGGTTCTTCTTCAAGGGGAAGGAGCTCGCCGTCGCCGGCGGCGGCGATTCCGCGATGGAGGAGGCGCTCTTCCTCACGAACTTCGCTACTCACGTGACGATTGTCCACCGTCGGGACCGGTTCCGCGCGAGCTCGATCATGCTCGAACGTGCCCGCTCCCACCCCAAGGTCTCGTTCCTCTTGGACACGGTCGTCGAGGAGGTCCTCGGTCGCGAAACGGTCGAAGGCCTTCGCGTGAGGAACGTCCGCAGCGGTGCGGTGACGACCCTCAAGGTCGGCGGCCTCTTCGTCGCGATCGGCCACGTCCCCGCGACCGAGGTCCTCCGAGGCGCTGTCGAACTCGACTCAGAAGGGTATGTCCAGGTCCATGACGGGACCCGAACGAGCGTCGAGGGGGTCTTCGCCGCCGGGGACGTGCACGACCGGCGATACCGGCAGGCCGTCAGCGCGGCCGGTTCCGGCTGCATGGCCGCGATCGACGCCGAGCGGTGGCTCGCCGAGCACGAGCGACCCCACGTCGCGCCGCCGTCGAAGGCCGCGTAGGGCGGACCTCGTTCCCGCGCTGGATAGTCTTTAATATCGTCTGGCCCGGTGGGCGCGAAGGTCGGGCGATGCCTAGCAAGAAGCATCTCCACATCGAGTCCTCGGGCCAGCTCTGCATCTACTGCGGGGCGTGCGTGGGGATCTGCCCGCTCAACTGCATCTACCTCGACGAGACCCGGATCACGTTCGACGAGAAGGTCTGCACGCGCTGCGAGATCTGTGTGAAGGCCTGCCCCGTCGGCGCGATCGAGATCGGGTGATCTTTCGGAGGGTTCGAAGTCCATGCCCGACCTGAAAACGGACGTCCTCGTGATCGGCGCCGGCCCCGCCGGCAGCATGACGGCCAAGTGGGCCGCGAAGAACGGCGCGAAGGTCGTGATGATCGAGAAGCGCCAGGAGATCGGCAGCCCCGTTCGCTGCGGCGAGGGGATCAGCAAGTCCTGGCTCGAGGGGGTCGGGATCAAGCCCGGCCGCTGGATCAACCTCGAGGTCGAGGGCGCGCGCATCTTCTCCCCGAGCGAGAAGGTCTTCGAGATCAACGAGAAGGACGCGGGAAACGAGGTCGGCTACGTCGTGGAGCGGACCGCGTTCGACAAGCAGCTGGCGATCGACGCCGCGAACGTGGGCGTCGAGATCTTCCTCAAGACCGCCGCGGTGACGATGCTGAAGGAGAACGGCCGCATCGTCGGGGCGAAGGTCAAGCGGGGCGGCGAGACGTTCGAGGTCCGCGCGCCGGTCACGGTCGGGGCGGACGGCTTCGAGAGCCAGGTCGGCCGCTGGTCCGGGATCCCCACCAACATCTCGACCCGCGACATGGATACCTGCCTGCAGTACCGCATGACGAACGTCGACTGCGACGTCCGCTACTGCGATTTCTACCTCGGCAAGGTCGCGCCGGGCGGCTACGTGTGGGTCTTCCCGAAGGGCGAGGGCCTCGCCAACGTCGGAATCGGGGTGCAGGTCAGCAAGGTGACGGCGATGGCCGATGCCCGCACCTACCTCGACCGTTGGATCGACCACCACCCCGGCTACGCGAAGGGAAAGAAGATCGACATGGTCGGCGGCGGGGTCTCGATCTGCGCGCCGATCAAGCAGACGGTGGCGGACGGGATCATGCTCGTGGGCGACGCCGCTCGGACGATTGACCCGTTGACCGGTGGCGGCATCGCGAACGGCTGCATCGCAGGCAAGATCTGCGGGACTGTCGCCGCCGAGGCGGCGCACGCGGGCACGCCGACGAAGGAGTTCTTCCAGAAGTACGAGAAGGGGTGGCGCGCTCTCCTCGAGGAGAAGCTCTACCGCAACTGGCTCGCGAAGGAGAAGCTCGTCCAGCTGAGCGACGACGTCTTCGACAAGGTCATCGACGTCCTCCAGGGGTACAAGCTTGAGAAGCTGAGCGTCCACAACATCCTCAAGGCCGTCCACGAAAAGTATCCGGAGGTGACGAAGGAGTTCGAGGAGTTCCTCTGAACCTCCTGCGTCCTATCGATGCCCGGCGCCCCGAACCGTCCCCCGGAAAAGACCCCGGCGGCCCCTTCCACCGCTCCGGTCCCGGAACCGCCCGAGAAGAAGGCGCTCCGCCGTCTCGTCCCGACGCACGTCGCGCTGCTCCTCGACACCTGGAAGGGGGCTCCGAGCCCCGAGCTCACCGGCCCGTTCGCGAAGGCGGAAGCGTCGTTCGCGCAGGGAGACTACGCGGGCACGTTGACCGCGCTCGACCTCCTTTCGGTCCGGTTCGCGGAGCCCCGGTGGACGACCCTTCCGGACCCGTTCCGCCTCCTCCGCGTCACGATCGTGGCTCCCGTCCCCCCTCACTGGGACCCGGACCACAAGCTCGCCGCTTCCGAGAAGGATGCGAAGAAGGCGCGGGCGAATGCGGAGGGGCAGCTCGCGCTCGCCCGGGGAAGCGTCGCCTGGGCCGCCGCGCACGGCATCTCGACCGCCGACCTAGCGCCGAGGCTAGAGGCGGCGGCCGCGGCCCTTGCCGACCCGTCCGGCCTGGGTCCCTTCTACGAGCAGATCGACTCCCTCTGGACCGGTCTCCGAGGACGGCTTCCGGCCCTCAAGGGCGCGGCCGGTCCGGTCGCTCGGGCGCCCTCGCCCGGTCCCGAGGAAGCGTAGAGTCGCGTGACCGAGGACCCGCCGAAAGGCGGCCGACGGCGCGTCCGTCGTGGAGAGGGGGAGGTCACCCAGTGGCCTCGGGGCCTGGTCGATTACCTCCCGACCGACGACTCCGAGCACGCTCCATCGCCCGACGAGGACCGGGACCTGAACCGGCTCCGTCTCGCCTCCCGCCTCTTGACCTTCGCCCGGGCCCACGACCATTCGGTCGATGGGGCCATCGCTCGCCTGCGACGAGCGGACCAGGCGTTCCGTGAGGGAGACCGTGAGAAGGGGCGGCGGATCGTCGACGACGTCCTGGCCGAGGTGGAGGCGCTTGTCGACCCCGGCGCCCGCCCCGGGAAGCCCACCTCTTAAGGGTCGGCGAGCTGTCCGCACTCGCCATGACGCCGCCTCGTTTCGGAACGTTCTCGATCGTCGCGTTCGACCGCGAATCCGCCACTTGGGGAGTCGCCGTGCAGTCGAAGTTCATCTCGGTCGGCTCGGTCGTCCCGGTCGCCGAAGCCGGGGTCGGGGCGATCGCGACCCAGGCGCTCGCGAACGTCGCGTACGGGCCTGAGGGCCTGGCGCTGCTGCGCCAGGGACTCGCCGCTCCCGAGGTCGTCCGACGCCTCACCGAAGCCGACAGCGGCCGGGACGAGCGTCAGCTCGGCGTGGTCGACACGAAGGGGGGTTCGGCTTCGTACACTGGCTCGAAGTGCATGGAATGGGCGGGTCACGTGGTGGGGGAGGGCTTCGCCTGCCAGGGGAACATCCTGTTCGGGTCGGAGGTGGTGCAGGCGATGGCGCGGACGTACGAGTCGACCGGCGGGGACATCCTCGACCGGCTCCTTGCCGCCCTCGCCGCGGGTCAGCGGGAGGGGGGCGACCGGCGGG
>Ga0326728_10014178_pt1 | contig 17039 bp, 15 predicted proteins | sample MB3enrmetagenome_FD_207602 | JGI IMG/M metagenome (GOLD analysis project Ga0326728, IMG submission 207602) | Lab enriched peat soil microbial communities from McLean, Ithaca, NY, United States - MB31MN | ecosystem: Environmental > Terrestrial > Soil > Wetlands > Peat | place: USA: New York...
GAGAAAGCCTGCAAAGGGAGCTTCTTGGCGCTGATTTCGCGAGTGGTTTTCCTGAGCTGCAATGCCCTCGCGAGCGACCTGCTGGGTGGGAGCACGGGTCTCGGCAGTTTGATCAACGGGGAAGCACGCGAAGCGTTTCTCGGTTCTCGTTTACCAGCCTTCCTCATCGTAACCTCCCGTGCGCGCTTGGCGCGAAAGATCCGTCCTGGTAACACTGCCCGGCAGCAGGATTCTAACACGTCCGTCCTCGTCACCTTACGCCCGCGCACGCCTGCGCACTATATTTCTCCAACTCACAACACAGTCAGCAACGTTTGAATAATTGCAACGATCCATTCCTGCCACAAAGGAGGTTCCATGTTCGTTGAACTCATGCCGCTTCTCGCCGGCCGCACCGTGCTCATCACGGTGGCCAAGGTGGATGACAAGACGCTCCGCGTCAACGTCATTCCCGCTCTGGCAAAGGCCGACGAGAACCCGGCTCTAACCACCCCGCTCACTTGTACCGGCCCGCCCGAAGAACTCGATGCTGACCTCGGGAAGCATCTGGCCGGCTACGTCCAAACCCACCAGCAAACCGCCAGTACTCTGGCCGAAGCCAAAGCCACCATGGAGGCTGCTGCCAAGGCAGCGCAGGAGGAAGCCAAGCGCAAGAAGTCAACTCAGAAGCCCTCCGATAAGGGTACTGCTGCAAACGCGGCCGAGCCTGCATCAACAACTTCTTCCGCATCCCCAATTCCTGCTGAGGCCGCTCCCTCTCACGCATCGACGGGGACACTTGGCCTGTTCCCACCTACCACGCCCGAACCCGCTCCAACCCAATCACAAGGAGGTCTCGCACTCTGATGGAGAGCCAAATTCTATCCAGAATTTTCGAATTCAGCGGCATGAGGCTTCCCGACCCGGACCCCAAGCTTTCAGTCGAGGACGTCCGAATGCTGTACGCACATCAGTATCCTGACATCGCCACGGCCGCAATCACCGGGCCGGAGGCGGTAGGAGACAAGCTGCGCTATCAGTTCACTCGCGCCATCGGCTCAAAGGGGTGACCCAATGAGCCGAAATCCCAGAAGCAAGGAGGTGACGAAGTGTGCGGTCCTGGCGGAACTTGAAAGACTTCGCCAGGGCCGCCACGCCCGTTACCAGACACTCGTGGGGAGGTTTGCGAGATGCCCGGAGCAAATACAAGCCGCCGCTCTTTGCGCTGCCGCAGTCAATGCGACCGCCCGTACTTACAATCGCACGCAACTCGATGCCCCACCCGGATGGCTTCCTCCGGTCAGTTGATGGCCCAGGGAAGTGGCTTGGTGCTGCCGCGACTTGACACCGTCCCGGTAATGCATCGGCTGGTTGCCGATGACCGCCTGGCTGTGATGCTGGCCAAGGCTCTCCTGGAGCTCGATCTTGCCGTCCCTGGAGATTGGGAAAAGGCCGAACGCGAACCAACGTCATTTATCAGGATTACGCTTGAGCGTTGGATTGACGCGCACGGTGGCTCAGCCATCCGCCACCGATTCCTGCTTTCCGTTGTGATTAGCAACAGTCCTTGCGATTGGGCAGAGCGCGACGAAAGCAAGCCTGACCAGTTATTCCTCATCGTCGAGCCGTCCGAGGCAACCTGCGGCTGTGCCACGTTCGGGCCAACACTACAGTTGCTAGAGGGCGTCCACGCGCAACTGCCAGCGACGTTTTTCCACCTTTTTGTTGGAGCGCTTAATCGCTGGCTCAGAGTCTACGATTATCGGGATGCCGAAGATCGGGCCGAGATGCTGCGGGAATGGGCCGCACAGGAAGCCGACGCTGACCAGTACGAACTCCCCGACGTGGCAGGGTCCATTCCCCCGTGCATGGGGGAGACAGCACTGGATGAGGCTGGGCTTGCTCACCTCAATGAAAAGATTACTGATCCACTGGCAATGAAGCTGGTGGATGCCGCACTTGTACTTGATCGCGTGTCCACTCAAGCGGAGCGACCCGAGATTGATGACGATACGGGCCAAAAGCTCTCGGACTGCAATCCGCCGCTACCCTGTCTGTTGGCCGTATTTGCCGAAGGCGACGCCATAGCTGGCTGCTTTGATGAAGAGGCCCAAGGAATGATGGAGGTGGAGCCGGAGCCCAATATCATCATCCCCTTTGATCCCACGGATACGGCGAGCGTTCAGCGAACATTCCGGACGTTCGGAGTGGCTTGCCAGACCATTGCCGCGGCAAGCCGCCTGATCGACCTGATGCCAGGCAACGACCCATGGATCGTTTCAAGGTGAGGGCCATGAAAGCCTACGTCAACATCGGAGCTAACCAAGAGTTCAAGCTTGCCGAAGCAATTCTTGTTTACCGGGGTGGAGGCGATGGCGCCTTCGCAAGCCTGCACCAAGTCAAGCAAGATGAGAGTGGAATTCCTTATCTCACCCCCGGCGAAGCCTTGACCACAACCTTCCTGCGCACTCTTGCCCAAGGTCTCGGAGCCCAGGTCAAGCCGGAAATCCTTCCTGATAACGTCCTGGCGCGCACTCCTGACATGCTGGTGTGGTGGTCACGGCCTCGACGGCGGGTCATGTTTTTCGGAGGGGTGGATGAAGAAGCGCGGAAGCTTAACGGTTTCCTCTTCCCGCATCCGGCGCTGATCTTCAAAGTTGCAGGCAGGGACCTCTTCGTGCGAGCCGTCGCGACGAGTTCACGGCCAATGCCTGAAACCCCCATGAAGACTGCTCCCTATTGGAACACGGACGGTCGGGTCTGCCCGGGCAGTATGCGTGTGCCCGACACTTCTGACGTCGCCTCGATACCCCAGTGGCAAGATGCATTCTTTCAATCGGAATTCACCCATGCGGCAGGCGCGGTACGGCTCACCAGTCACCCTAAAGGGTTCATTGGGCTGTGGAGAAGTCTTGCCGGCAAGAAACGGTTCCCAGATCAGTACCTGACCGATGCCGGAGAAACCCTACAAGAATTCGTCGCTCGCAGAGACGAACGTTGAGGAGTTGGCTATGGAGATTCACCGCATCCACCCGGAGTTACTCGAACGGCAGGTCCGCGTGCTGGTGGTAGGTTGCGGGGGAACGGGGAGCGCGGTAGTTGCGGGATTGCCATACCTCCATCAGTCGCTCGTGGCCCATGGCCATCCCGGAGGCTTGCATGTCACGGTTGTAGATGGCGATGTGATCTCACCTACCAATTGCGTCCGGCAGCCTTTTGCCCGGTCGGAAATCGGACTCAACAAGGCGATAGTTTTGGTCAACCGCCTTAATCTGTTTTGGGGACTCAAGTGGGAGGCAGTTCCCGCTCCCTTGCGGCCAGGGACTTTTATTTCGCACAGCTACTCAGGCGATGACCTCCGCGCTCACATCGTTGTAGGGTGCGTAGATACGCGGGCAGCACGGGCGGTAATCCGTGATGCGGTCGGCAAATCGAGTACGGTTTCGTACTGGCTCGATCTGGGCAACAATGCGGACAGCGGGCAGTTCATCCTCGGTGAACCGCTCAACGAACGCAACCGCAGGTCAAAGCTGCGTCTCCGATCGGCGGCGGAACTCTACCCGGAGATCGCGGATCCTAGCCTGGACAATGACGGAGAACCAAGTTGCAGCGCGGTTGAATCCCTGGACCGGCAGGAACCTTTTGTTAACTCGACCCTCGCGCAACACGCGCTAGCATTGCTGGCGCGGTTGTTCCGGTACGGGATGGTTTGTTATCACGGCGGTTTCTTCAGCCTCTCAACCGGCGTAAGCGGTCGCCTGGCGATTGACGCCTCTTTGTGGCGGCGACTGCGGCGCCGGTGTAAGAGAGAACGGACCGAGGCATGAGCCCCCCCCGACACGGCGTTGTCTTAATCCCCACCTGCAACGCCCCCTAATCAAGTGTGACGTACTCATGGTGCGCAAATAGCACCCGTAAACCTTGTTACCGACCCACGCCAGTGTCATTTGCAGGCTTGATCCCAACTTTTCGCGGTGGGCGCTCGGACACGGCCACATAGTCATTCGCACCCCAGTAGCGCAGAAAAGGAGGCCCCCTGCATGTCTGAACCACAAGGCCAATTCAAGGGTATTCGTGGATTTCTCTGGCTGGCCGTGGGGTTTTTGCTCCTAGCGGCTGCCCTTGGAAGCGCCATCTATATCCTTGTTCACCTTCTCTCCTGCTTGTGAGCCACCAGTTCGAGGAAACTTCTCCGATCGCGAACAAATTCAAGGCCGCCTACCTTTGCCAACGTAGCAAGGTTCCAAGTCCAGTCACAGCATATCACTTGAAGGATAAGTTGGCAGCGTTTTGAACCATAAGTTGGCAGTTGCTCTCTGATAACCCTTTTCAAATCAACATAGCCCTCCATGCCTCCACGGCCGCTTGGAACCATAAGTTGGCACTAAGTGCAAACTGGAAGGATAAAGTGGCAGTAAGTGCAAATTGGCCTCGCCAGGAGTCCAACCGAGAGGGCCTTTATCTTCCAAGCAGATGGAGAGTGGAACGCTGGACGATCATCGCGCATACGCAGCTTTGGGGCAGACGGTCATCCGACCACTGCCACCTTATGCTTCCATTACTGCCATCTTATGGTTCAAATCTCACAGCACAAACTATTCAGAGAAAGGAGCCCACCTTGCGTTTTCAGGGCAAAAGTCGTCTCGGGTTCTACCCACTGCCATTGTCCGAGGCCCAGCGGCTTCGCAAATTCCTCCAGTTCGCAGGTACTCCTGCATCCGCGCTCGACCCATGTGTCGGCGATGGTGCGGCGTTCGAGGTTATCACCAGCGGCGCTGAAGTCTCTCGTTACGGTATCGAGCTTGATGCCTACCGCGCCGAGCAAGCCGGGCAACGGATTGCGAACATAGTCCAAGGCAACGCACTCGAAGTGCAATGCGCGGTTGAGTCCTTTGGGCTCCTCTATTTGAATCCCCCTTACGACTGGGCCATGGGGCCTGCTGAAAGTCGTCGCACCGAACCGACATTCCTTAACCACACGTATCGCTGGCTGAAGCCCGGGGGAGTTCTGGTGTTTGTCATCCCGGGGGAGAGGCTGGCCGAGTGCAGCCATATTCTCGCATCGCATTTCCGCGACGTCTGGGTTTACCGTTTGGAGGCGCCAGACAGTGTTCGCTATAACCAGGTGATTGTCATCGGAGCACGACGAACTCGACGTGAAAAAGAGCGTCTTATGGACAGTGACATCACCCGAGCACGACTTTACTACGCCGGCCTGGCCAGGAATTCCGCGCAAATCCCGGTCGCACCATCCGAGCCCGAAGCGCGATACATCGTGCCCGTGAGCGGGCCGGCGCAACTGGTTTACCGCGGGCTGCCACTTGATGCGATCGAGGATCTGCTCCCGAAGTCAGCGGCGTACCGACAGGCGGGACGCATCCTCTTCGCTGAGCCCGTATCTGCAGCGGGTCGGCCTCTGACACCACTACATGCCGGGCACCTTGGATTGCTTGCCGTAAGCTCCATGCTCGACGGGATCTTCGGGGCCGATGAAAGCCGCCACATCTCCGCCTGGAGATGCGTGAAGGTGGTGGACAAGACAGAGGAAGAGGACGAGGATGGCATAATTACATTGAGAGAAAAAGAACGTTTCTCGAATGAATTGACGGTCGTGTACACCACCGGCCAAGTAGCGACTCTGAAATAGTGCTGCGTTCCCCCACCCAAACTCCCCAGCGTAACCCAATACCCACCTCGTGACCTTGGACCAATACTCTGTCCCGCGGGCAATGCCTTTGCCCAGGAAGCTTACATAAACAAAGTTGGAAGAGAAAAACCATGAAGAACTCGCATGAGCGCTTCGGGATCTTGGAATACACGAAGCGGATGAAGGACACCACCACGCGAATTCGGCTTCGGTTGGATCGGTTCATTGGCGAGGTCGAAAACGACGGGAACTGTAAAACCCACCTCGTTTCGGTCTTGGGTGGGGACTCCGACGTTGGGGCCATCTGGGCAGCCGTCATTGAGCAGAACCACTTCACTGTGCAAGCTCCGGGAATCGACCCTCTAACCATGACTCTGGGTGAAGGCGCGCAATGCTTCCGCGGCACGCTCAGCATTGCCGGTCGCAGACCGTTTCGACATTTGGTAGCAATCTCGGCGGAACTGGCCAAAACGCGGCCGGGAGCGGACCCGCAAGGCAGGCGCACCATCCTGTGTGATAACGACCCAATGTTCGTACTGTACCGGGTCGCGCAACGGTTCGGCTTGCCCGTCGTACCCGAATGGGCTGGTTGGTTCAACGAGGAACTCACGCGGCACAATGCAATCAATCCGCTCGTCGGGCTGGGATGTTCTCCGGTTCTCGTTAGTGGCACGAAAAAGCTGTTCCTGAAATGGATTGGAAGGGCGCTGAGGCAGAAACGGATTCAGTTTCCCGAAAACAATGGGGCGATCCGCTGGAGCCTATCGCGTAGTTTCTTCCGAGTCAGAGAGCCCGACATGGAAGAGCAGAGCGGTCAGGAGTTAAGCAAAGAGATATCCGCCCTCCCGGCGGAGGTGGAGGACGAGCAGTCTTGCGAATCGCATTAAAGGTAACGAGCAGCAACGCAAACTACAATGGAGGGTGTGAATTCGCCCTCCTAGACCTGACTTCGGAGCTCGCTGCGCTGGCCCTGCGAAGAATCGGCGCACTCAGAGAACAGAAGAATCTCGATCCGGACATCGACGAAACCTACTTCTGGGCTTACTTCGTGGAATGCTACTTCGATCCTTGGGCTGAATCGCCGGGTGGCGAAAAGGAATTCGAAAGCACAGGCTCGGCGGTCGGGAACATACTCGATGAACTCGATATCGAAGATAATGAGGTAGTCCGTGTCCCCGAGAGTTTCCAGGTGCCACCCGGTCAATGTGCAGTCGTTGAGTCAGAACAAATGGTAGTGCGCATTGATTCGATTTCGTTCACGGCTATCCCGAGATATGCCAGCCTTCGGGTCCAGACGGCCGAAATCCCGATCACCATGCTCGAAGCCGCGGCGGCAACAGCGCTTTGATCACACACGCCTGATGTTCACCCATTACCAGCTAGTCATCGCCTGGCTGTAATCTATGCCACAGCAATTCTACATTCAACGCAAAGCGAAAGGAGGAAACTGTGCCCCTGCCCGACTCGATCTCGAACTATCTCCGGACCCACAGCAATGAGATGGCCGAGCGCATACTTCAATCATTTCCGCCGTTGCACTCCATCGACGACCCAAGTTCACCCATGCTTGGAAAGCTTCTTCGGAAACCTTACCCTGCCCAGGCCGTCGCCATCATGGGTCTGGTCCGGCGTTGGCAGCAAGCCCGCGCGGGCGCTGTGATTGCGGAGTGTGGCGCGGGCAAAACCCTTATCTCGCTTGGCGCCGTGCACACGCACTCGGGCGACCAACCCTTTACCGCGGTCGTCATGGTCCCACCGCAACTGGTCGAGAAATGGTGCCGGGAAGCGATGCTCACCCTGCCGCGTGTTCGCGTGTTTATCATCGACGGGCTGCGCACGCCCACCAACTCCAACAGTCACCACGGCGTGAACGAAGTCAAGCTGCGAAACAAACGGATTGTACGGGAGGGGTTGCGGACCAGCTTGAGCGAGTTGCGCCTGCGCAGGGCATCTATTTCAGCCCGAAAGCGTTGGGATTCGGTTTGCACTTCTCCGGCAGTGTTCGTGGTCGGCCGAGACCGAGCCAAACTCGGATATTTCTGGCGCCACGCTTACCAGGTTGCCCGCTGCGGGCGTTATCAGGGCAGTGTCATTAATCCTGATAGCGGGTCTCCGGTCTACCTTGGCAGCGAAGGCGAGCGCTTGCTGGCAATGGACTTCAAGAAGGTGAAGCTCAGCGAAACGCTCGGTCAAGAGGAAGGAATCAATCACGCCCGCCGGCCGTTCTACAGCGCGCTTTGGCAGGCAGATGGAAAGAAGATTCGGCGCTTTGCGCCGATTGACTTCATCGGGCGGTATATGAGCGATGGTTTCTTCGACTACGCCATCGCTGATGAAGTGCACGAACTGAAGGGAGGAGATACGGCACAGGGAAACGCCCTCGGCACCTTGGCATCATGCGCCCGCCAAATTGCTGTGCTCACTGGAACGCTTTTGGGCGGCTACGCCGACGAACTTTTCAATATCCTTTTCCGTCTGGGGCCCTCGCGGATGCTCGAAGAGGGCTTTGAATATGGCGAAACGGGAGTTCGGGCCTTCACCGAAATCTACGGCCTGCTGGAAAAGATCACCGTGATTGAGCCGGCGGACAACGCCTGTTCCGAGGCACGGGTTACAACGCGGGTCCGCCACCGGCCGGGAGCGTCGCCGGCGTTGTTCGGCCGATTCCTCATGAGTCTTGGCGCGTTCGTGTCGCTCGAAGATATCTCCGATGCTCTACCTCCCTACCAAGAAGAGGTTGTCAGCGTCGAGATGGACCAACCGCTGCAGAAGGCTTACGAGGATCTGGAACAGGACATCAAAAAGGCACTCCGCGAACATCGAGGCAACTCGTCGGTGGTGAGCACCGCGTTGAATGCTCTGCTCGCTTATCCTGATCGCCCCTTTGGCTTCGGGGACTTAATCGGCCGCGAATTTAATCCTGAGACCCAACGCCACGAGCCGTTCCTGATCGCAGCGACCCGTGACCTCGATGAGAATTTTGTCTACGCCAAGGAACGGCGACTGCTTGAGGAAGTCAAAACCTCACTTGAGCACGGGAGGAACGTCCAGATATTCGCGGTTTACACCCAGAAGCGTGACGTGACCCGCCGCCTGGAGAGCATTCTCGCGAAAGACGGGATCCGGGTGGCTGTGCTCACGACCCAGGTTACACCGGAAGAGCGGGAAGCGTGGTATGAGCGCCAGCTGCGGGCTGGGGTTCAGGTCGTAATCTGCCACCCGCGGCTGGTCCAGACGGGGCTCGACCTGTGGGCGTTTCCCGACATCTTCTTCTACGAAACCGGCTATTCCATTTACACCCTGCGGCAAGCCAGCCGGCGCTCCTGGAGGATCGGGCAACGGAACAACGTCAATGTGAAGTTCTTCTACTACGCCGGCACCATGCAGGAAACGTGTCTGCGGCTGATGGGGAAGAAGCTGCTGGTTTCACTCGCCATGGAAGGAAAGTTCGCAAACGACGGCCTGCAAGCGATCGACGAAGGTGATGACATCCTGATGGCGATGGCCCGGGAGCTGGTGACGGAAAAAGGAATCGGCGAATCGGCCGATGCCGTTTGGAAAACGTTGCAAAAGCAGCAGGCAGAAGTGTTCGGAATCCGCCCTGTGGAAACTTCCCATTTGGAAACCCTAGCCGAACCTCCGGCCGGTGATTTGCCGGAAGTCGTAATTTCTCCGCCTGCGTCGATCCCGGAAGTTGTGACGCAGCTTCTGATGTTTGGTATGTCGCCTGACGCAGTGCAGCATCGCAAGGCTTCACGCAGGTCATCGATCGCCGCCACTTCTTCGGATCAGCTCGGGCTGTTCGCGCATTGAGGGTGAGCAGGGCTTTGTTCGGCAAGATGGGGCCCTAATAATCGCCAGATGCTCACTATTAATCTTATGTGCTAGACGCGCCGACAATCGTCTCGCGCGCCATGCTATTACCGTCATTCACCGCAGCCAATTGACCACCTAAACGCCTCCACTCTGGTCGCCACAATGACACCCTCTGGGTTTGTGGTTCCCCAATAAGCAAATTGAAAGGCGAAGTTTTGGCCTCACCCGCAAAAAGCATTCCCGGGCATGACGCGCATGTCGCACTCGGCTGTCGTGCCCCGAGAAAAAAGCGGCAGAAAGGGAGAAAAAACCGTGACTGAAGAAATCAAACTCAGGCAGACAGCAATGGAAAAGACGGGCGGTATTGGGTCCTGGCACCGCGTCGTCACACGGAAAGCGTCCGTCAGGCGACGGGCTGGCAGTTGGAAAAGGGAATTCAATCGCGACGTCAACCGGGAAAAAATGTTGATTGATATGCTTCCGCTGGTAAGGCGTGTGGCTCTTAAAATTCGCGAACATCTCCCTGCCCATGTGGAAGTGGATGAGCTGAGCGCCAACGGCGTGTTGGGGTTGGTGGATGCCGTCGCCAAATTTGACGCGAGCAAGCGCGTGAAGCTGGAGAGTTACGCGCGGCACCGGATTCGCGGCGCGATTTTGGATGGCCTCCGCGCCGCCGATCCCGTCACGCGCGACACACGTCAAAAGAACAAGCGAATTCAAAAGCTGTATCGGGAACTGGAAGTCAATCTCGGACGATCCGTCCAGGACGAGGAGATGGCTGCGGCATCGCGAATGAACCTCGCGCAGTGGCATCGGGCTCTGACCGACATACAGAGCGTGGGGATTGACTGCGGTTCGCGCGCCCTTTCGGCAGCCGCGACCACGACGCTGCAATCCACTGACCCAGAGCTTCTGATTGACGGCAGGGTCGACCCGTTTGAACTGTGTTACCGCCGCGAGCAACGTGAAATTCTGGGCCGCGCGCTTTCAAGCTTGCCGGAGCGCGAACGACGGATCGTCTGCCTTCACTCCCAGGCCGAGTTGACGATGAAACAGATTGCCCTTGTAATGCATGTTGACGAATCACGAGTCTCGCAGCTCCATTCCGCGGCGTTGATCCGATTAAAGGCGAGAGTGGACTCCTTGCTGCACCCAACAAACCCTGGAATCTCAGAATCTGGCATTCGCTCCATGGCGGCCGGGGCGGCGGCCTAACCGCTCTAATCCGCAGGTTCGAGAATCCTTCGCTTCGACATTCCCCATTAACAGAAGATTGGATCGACGCCCAGAGATGAGAGGAGTTCTCGTATGCCCTTGCGAATCGCTCAAACAGGCGATATTCACTTGGAACAGGACCGCTACTTCACCGACACGGCTCAGTGTCTGGAATGGTTCGTCGAGGACGCAATCAGAGCCGACACAAACCTATTCGTGGTCAACGGTGACCTCACGACCTACAAGCAGACCATCCAAGAGCGGAATCTCTGGGTTGACACGCTCATTCAGATGGGGAACCACGCCCCGGTTGTCCTGGTCGCGGGTAACCACGGCAAGGAACTAGAGGGAGACTTACACGTTCTGGCGCGAGCCAAGGCCGTCCACCCCATCTATCTTTGTACCGACCCGGAGATGATTGAGATTGGCGAGGCTGCTATCGCGGTCTTCCCGTATCCCCGGAAAGCTGAGATGGCTGGTAACGAGCACAGTCTAGGAGAGAACTTCGCCAGGCAACTCGATGGATTCAACCGGCGCTTTGAGCAGCGGCCTGGAAGCTATAAGCTCTTCTTCGGGCATTTCGGGGTGGCCGGCGCCAGGGTGAGCAGTGGTCAGCCGCTGGTCGGGCGATGCGCGGAGTATCCCCTTGATCCGCTACGTAGCTTGAAGGCCCAGTATGTGGGGCTCAGCCACGTTCACCTCCGGCAGCAACTCGCCCCGCGCATTTGGTATGCCGGGTCACTCTCCCGCTGCGATTACAGCGAAGTCGAAGACAAAGGCTACCACCTGGTGACACTGAATGCTCCGGAGCTTTGCCCGGACCTGTCGGAACTGACCGTTGAGTTCAGGCTGTCGCCTACCCGCCGAATGGTCGAGCTTCACGCCGTTTACGAGGACGGAGAGCTGCGACTACCCGACAACTTGGATACACTCACCTTAAGAGACTCGCGGGTGAAAGTCGTGGTGACTGTCCCCAACGGCCCTGATCACCAGCTCAGCCGCGAGCAGCAGGAGAATCTCCGGGAGAGGTTATTGGCCGCCAATCCCGCAGAATTGAAGGTGAAGATCGAGCACGATGCAGACCTTCCGGCGGAGCCTGCCCCCATCGCCGCTGCCCATTCGGCCGAAGACAAGCTCCGCGCCTACTGGACGATGAAAGGGGCACCACCGGCCGACCGCCAGGAACGGTTGTTGACCAAGCTGGCGGAAGTCGAAAAGGCAGTTCTCTCAAGTTAAGAAACCTACAAATTCCATCCTTATATATACCCACCGTAACGTTGACTCCCCCCTAGGAGGACACCCCATGCGCCTGCATAATCTTCGACTCCGCGGAATCACCGAGGCATTCCCCAATGAAGTCTGCGTCGACTTCGATAGTTTGGGTGAGGGGCTTATCGCCATCGTGGGCGAGAACGGCGCCGGCAAGTCCACGCTGATCGGATCGGTCTTCGCGGCTCTATTCCGCCAACTCCCCGGCCAGAAGCGCTCACTTTATGACTTCGCCACCCATCCCCAGCCCGAAATCGACCTCACGTTCAGTGTCAATGGCGCCCGGCACCGGTCGCTTCTCAAGATTGACCCCAAGTCCCGCCAGATGGAGAACTATCTCTTCAACGGAGAGGGGAAACCGCTGACCAACGGCAAGAAGGAGCCCTTTGAGGAGCTTGTCCGCAAATGCGCTGGCACGCCCGACTTCTTCCTCAGCAGCATATTTTCCAGCCAGAAGCGCACAGGGAACTTTCTCTCGCTGGATCGGAGTGAGCGGAAAGAGCTGTTCATCCGAGAACTGCTGGGACTGGACCGGCTGAGATTGATTGCGGCCGCGGCTAAAGAGAAAGGCGACGAAGTGGCCAAGACCACGCTTGGCCTGGATGGCCAGAGGAAAAGTCTGAAGGAGCTGGTGGACGCCGGCGTTGAAGATCCCGGAGAAATTGAGACCCAGCTTGCGGAGGTGTCATCCCGTCTTGAGACCCTGGAAGCCGAGAAGCGTATATCACAACAGCGGCTGCTGGAGCTTCAGTCAGCAGAGGCCAGTCGGGAGCCGCTCCTGGCCGAGGTCGAAACCTTGAAACAGCGCCTGCGCAAAACCGATGCTGAGGTCGCAGAAACCAAACGCCAGATTGGGAGGGATGAGAGCCTTCTGACGGGAAAGAAGGACCTCGCCGATTTGACGGAACGAGGCGCGACACTGGCTAATCGCATCGAAGAACTCCATCGGCAAATCCGGGAGATTCAGGGGCTCGAAACCTCCAACCGCGAAGCCGAGCGTACTGTCCAAGCTCTCGATGGCGAGTTGAGGAACAACATGGCCGAGCTCGAGCGGCTGCGGGTAGAGCGTGAAGAGCTGGCGGTAGTGCCCTGCCGGGGCGAGGGATCCTACGCCTCCTGCCCGAAGATTCGCCGCGCCGTCGAAGCCGGCCAGAAGATCCCGGGATTGGAAGGAGAGGTCGCGACACTCTCACTCGAAGTCGAGGTCCAACGCAGTTCGCTCCTTCAGATTGTCACCCCATCCTTTGAGCTCACCCGGACACTCGAAGGCTGTGAGCGGGACCGCAGGAAAGTTGATCAGGAGCGGCAGGGCTACGAGGAATTGCGCGCCGTCGAGGCGCGGCGGGACGAACGGCAAAAGGCTTTGGAGCGCTTGGCTCAGGCCCGTACGGAAGTTGGCGAGGAACTATCGAAGAAGGAATCGGCGCTCTCTGCATTCTCTGACCTCGACGCTAAGATGCATGGTTCACGGCGGGAGATCGAAAACGCGGACCGCCTGATTGTCTCCAGCCGCCGTGAACGCGATAGCCTTATTGCCCGTCAAGCACAAATCAAACAGCGCATGGAGCAACTGGAGGTCGCACGGATTCGCCTGGCCCAGATCGAGGTTGAACTTGGGGCGGCAAGAAGTGAACAGGAAGATTATTCATATCTTGCCAGGGTCTTCGGTCCGGACGAGATCCAGCTCTGCGAGATCCAGGCTGCCGGACCACAAGTCTCGATCTTGGTGAATTCTTTGCTTGAGGGGTGCTTCGACAACAAGTTCGAAATCCGATTCAGGACGCAGCGGCCCAAGGCAGATGGGCGGGGGATGGTAGATGATTTCGATGTCGAGGTCCGCAACAAAAATCTGGACCGTACTTGCCTCGTGGATGAACTCTCGGGCGGGCAGTTTGTACTGGTCAACGAAGCCGTCAACTTGGGCATCGCCATCTACAACATGCGGCAGGGCGAAGGCATTCGTTACGAAACTCTGTTCCGGGACGAAACGGTGGGAGCTCTTGATGCTGCCAATGGCAAGGAGTACGTGCGCATGCTTCGACGGGCCATGGATCTTGGCGGATTCCACCAAGTCATCTTTATCTGCCATACGCCGCTCGTTTGGGAGTTGGCGGACCGAATCCTGTCAGTCGGTGATGGGCGTGTTGTTGTGGGAAATTCAGGAGAGGTTGTTGCTGAGACTTCGGATCAGTAGCACCCTTTCAAAACCCCAATAAAACCCGATCTCCGCCGCACGTGTGTGCGGCATATGTGCGCCTTTTAGGGCTGGAGGCGAGCTTGGGCACGGGTCGCTCAGGTTGCGCTGGTGCCGGTTGCGGTCCCACTCGCGAACAGCACTGCTTCCAGTTGTGAAATCAACAAGGTTCGCCGCTTGGCTGAAAGGGTGTCGAGGTTGCGCTGCCTCCACTGAACCGCCGGGAGAGCGTATGCGCCAGGGATATCGAGGAGCGGCCAATCCGGTTCGCCGCGCTCGAATGACAAGAGAAACCGCCGATGCACCTCCGGCATCTGTCCAACAATCAATGTAATCATCGCTTCCCTCGCGGTTATGAGTTCTTCGATTGAGACCGGAAGTGTCGTCATTCCGTCAAACCCGCGCTGAAATTCATCTGCGATCGGCTTGCGGGCCGGTGCCAGAATCTCTGCCATCGGGCGGTTGTGGCTCAAAAGATAAACAACGAAGGCACAGCGCAAGTCGTGATTGATCCCCTCGTTGGCTAAAAGGTCACGCACATCGAAGAGATCACGCGGATGCTGCCGGTCGAGCGCCGCGACAATTTTCCCGGCATAGAGATCAGCAAACGAGACAACACGGATTTCTGCAAACCCGAAGGCATCTTCAACGGAAGGCGATACCGCCCGGAGTTCGGGCTCATAAACACAGCCCCGCAAGACCGGCGTGACTTCGATTTCCACCTGGGCGCCTTCGTGGCGGACGAGCAGTTTGAGGATGGCTTTTTCGGGTTTCGTTCCGATGGCAGTGATCCGAACGCCGCTTAACGCGTTGCGGATGCGCATGGCGATCCGATTCATCGCGGCATCAATGGCCGCAAGGGACTCCTCCCGCGATGACAATGGCAGATAGGTCAGGTCGATATCGACGGAAACGCGTGGCATGTCGCGGACGAAAAGATTGATCGCAGTTCCGCCTTTGAGCGCAAAGCAATCCTCCGCCGCAACAAGCGGAAGGATGCGAATGAGGAGCGAGACTTGGCGTTGGTAGACATCACTAACCGGCATCGAGATCCTTCGGCACGGTGATCTGATAGACGGTGTTCAGTGCTCCTCCGCGCACGAGCAGCCGCTTTCCTTTACCGAGATCGATCGCCTCCTTGTTGAGGCGTGGCAACCACGCATGTTGGTGCCGGTCGGCAAAGAAGAAGAACAGGCGCTTCACTTTGAAACTGCGGCAATCGAGGAGGAGTTTCTCAAGGCGGCGCGGGCTCAGATTCGCAAGACCTCCGATCAGCTTGTCGACCTGATGGAAGCTCTCGCGATTGGGCAATTCATCGAGGAGTTCCAGCACCGCTCGCTCCGGCGAGGACAGGATGAATTTCCATGCCCATTGTCCCCACGCCTGGGTAACAAGATTGGCCGATAGTGATTCGGTACTCGTCTGCGAGGTCGAAGCGGATTCGGGCTTGGAACTAGCTGGATCGGCGCTTTTGCCGAATAGCCGCTCGCTGTTGTGGTAGCGGAATTGTACTTCAAGGGCGAGCTTATTCACCCACGCCGGAGGACGTTTGGGTCCATACAGATGGACCTCCTTTGTCTCGTGCGCAAGGTAATGGGAGTATCCCTGTAGTTCCAGGGCGGTGCGCCCTCCAACCACGAGGTTCTTCGCGAGGAGGGTTTGGAGCGAGATGACGACCTGCTGCCAATTTAGGGAGCCCCTCGTCCGGCGGAACACCTGCCGGGTTGGTTGCTCCAGCCAACCAGCGGAAACGTACTGGCTACGCAGAGATGAGGAATAACCATGCTCGCCGAGCCAAGCGGCATCCGTGACCAACCCTTCTGGCAGGAGATGTTCAAGTTGGTTTAACTTGTTCACAGTTCGCGCAGCCATGCTAAGCAACTTATCATTTTCTTAAACCCTCGTCCAGTTCAAAAGCCAGGCCAGAGACTTAGCCAAAGTTAGCGAATCGACAAAGCTTCAAACCGTGAAGTTGACCATCGATCAGCAATTCCTCTTATAAATCCTAACAATTGAATGACATAGCGCTGCAAGGTGTGCCAATTGTGTGCCGCTCGTAGCCGGAGGTGGACTCATGTCCGTCTGTACCCAGCCTGTCCGCCGCCATCGTCCACCTATGCGCTCTCCCCCTCGGCGGACGGGGCCACCTGCCGCCCGTTCTTGTCGACGTCAAGCGCCACATTGAATTCGCCCTGACGCCGGATCAGTCTTCCCCCCTATAACTCCCAACAATTGAATCACATAGCGCGGCAGCGTGTGCCAAATGTGTGCCGTTTATCACCGGAGGTATACTCATGGCTCGCAAGACTGGCCAGATCATCGGACGCGCCCCGCGCACTTGGGTGGTGCGGGTGTATGTGGGACGCGACGCCGAAACCAGGAAACGAAAGTACCTGAACAAAACCATCCACGGCGGTTTGCGCGATGCGCAAGCACACCTCAACCGGATGCTCGGTGAGCGCGACTTGGGACGAAATCTCGATTCTTCCAAGCAAACTCTCAATCAGTATCTCGACCGCTGGCTCGAAGTCTGTGCCAAACCCAAGCTGCGACCCAAGAGCTTTCAGGATTACGAGGGCTTGCTCCGTCGATACGTTCGGCCTCAACTGGGAATGAAGCCCCTCGCTTCCGTCCAAGCATTCGATGTTCAGAGTCTGTATCGTGAATTGTTGGATCGGGGGCTGTCGGCGCGATCGATCCGCTATACCCATGCAGTATTGAGGTCAGCGCTCAAACAGGCGGTCCGCTGGAAGCTCTTGTTGGCAAACTCTGCAGAGTTGGTGGATCTGCCGAGGCACACTCGACGTAACGTTGGAGTCCTAAGCGTAGAGCAAGCCAGAACTTTCATGGGTGCGATAGTAGGGCACCCCTACGAGGCGCTTTTCGCACTGGCCATGACAACTGGAATGAGACCCAGCG
>Ga0326728_10014180_pt1 | contig 17037 bp, 25 predicted proteins | sample MB3enrmetagenome_FD_207602 | JGI IMG/M metagenome (GOLD analysis project Ga0326728, IMG submission 207602) | Lab enriched peat soil microbial communities from McLean, Ithaca, NY, United States - MB31MN | ecosystem: Environmental > Terrestrial > Soil > Wetlands > Peat | place: USA: New York...
TTGCTAGAAGAGTGGATCGCGGCAGGCAAGGAACTTGATCGCATCCTTGCCGAAATGGAGCGCATGTCGCTTGAGGCAACCGAGCGCCAGCTACAAGAGCTGCCCCCACCAACGCGCAAGGCGACAGTTAGGCCTCGTCGCCCCCAGCGGGGTGCAGCAGGATAGGAAATTGCCCGACAGGCTCTATCTATGGACCGCGCCTTCCACTCATGGTCGTCCCGCCCTGGGTAAAGCGGAAATTTGTTGCCCCAAACGTTTCCGACCAGTCTTCCATAATCCGCCTTATTGTAGACAACTGGAATCTCGGCCGACGACTTTGCCGGATTCCTCGCCAAAATGTTTGATTTCTCAAGCGGTTACGAAAACAGCGCGCTGTTTCTGGATCCTCGGACCGGTGAGCCAGTTGCTCAAACGGAGCCGAAAAGCCGATGGCTTTCTGTAAATGCCCGTGGAAGACCTTGCTCAAAGCCTCGACGTACAGCAATCATTCCAGGAACAGCGAAGACTGGTTTACCTACGAAACTCGTCCGGTGGCAACCCTGTCCACATCTGACCGAACTTTGATTGATTCGGAGAACGTAGAAAGTAGGCTTGAGGGCGCCGATGAAGAAAATCGGGATCGGCAGGCATTGCCCGTGAATAACCTCGCCGGTGCGCTGGGACTTGAAGGGATTCAACTATCAATTGACGAAATAGTATTCAAGCCTAGGGGCAATGACGAAATCGGCCGACGGCACCTGTACTAACTGCACAGTTCTGTATCCCGAACTACTCTTAAGCGGTGACACCAAAAGCCAAAAGGGCAGCAATCGAGATTCATTTGAGAAAAAATGCCGCGCGGCAGTGATGGAGCCCCTCAACGGGACGGAAGTTGTGCAGATGAGAAGACGAGCTTCTGACAATACTGGAAAGCAAGTTTCGTTTGAGAATCTTGCAGCAGCGGCCGGCTATCGTCCGCTACGGTTCCCCCCAACCCAAAAGATCGCGTTAGACATTCTTCTCCCTTGATGTGGACAATACCATGTCCTCCATTCTATTTTTCCCTAGATTTCGCAAGAGACGCTCTACAGGGAAGGGTCGTCCGTGCGCGGGAAGTATACGCCTCGAACCGGTCGCGAAGAGCTTTCGCCAGCTCGCGTAGTACTGATCAAGGTCCATGACGAAAATGACACAGTTTCGAGTCCCTGCAAAAGACAGCATGTTCGCTGCGGCGTCACCAACGAGACAGTCGCCGTCATCGAAGAGAACTGAGATAGAGTCCACTGTGTGGCCGGGCGTTGAGAGGATCCGCCCGCCGGTATCGATGCCAAGGTCGCGAAGTTGAGGCTCTCCGTGAAAAACGATGTCTGTCGGTCTCGCTGCGTAAGGTTCGAAGCAAAGATTGTCCTTCTTCAGCTGTCGTTTCCCTGTTTTGAGAGCGACATAGAACTGTTTCAAACCAATGAGAGTTGCGATACGACGGTTGATGAGGCCGCCGCCATGGCTTGCATCGTTTCGACCAACGAGGAGAAGATCGCGGGTGGACTCGCACATCGTCACCGCGATAGTGGCGTTCTCTGCCACCAGCTTATGGATCAGGCCTACGTGGTCGTCGTGGTGGTGTGTGAGGATAAGGTGGCTAATCTGCGCAACCTGCAGACCGACTTCGGCAAGGCGCCGATTAAAAAGATCCCAGTCCTGCGCGTAGCCCGTGTCGACGAGCACCCACTTCGCGCCATTCCGAAAGAGGTAGCAATTCGTTACGCTTAAAGGAAGCACCACGAAGTTCACGTCTTTTTCTTCTCCATCTCGAGTCTACACTCCTTACGACTACGCGGACAGACTCAAGTTGCAAGACTGCCTCACTTTGCAATATGTTTGCGATGCCATGATTGATACCTCAAGAACTCGCTGGTCGCCCCTCGAAACTGTCGCCACGGCCTTTGCAGTGGCTGGAATTCTCTGTTCCCTCTTTGGGTGCTCCGCCCCTGGCGGTCCTGTTACGCAGACCCGGGAGCTTCCCTTTGCTCACACGACTTTGACTCTTTACGACCACGCCGACGGTGCAACGTTCGCCGCCTGCTTTGAGCGTATTGGGACGATACTACACGAGTTCAATATGTACAGCGCGGACTCGGAGATTTCTGCAGTGAACCAGGCCGCGGGAAAAGGACCCGTGGTGGTTTCTGAAGACTTCCTCGAAGCCCTGCAGCAAGGCTTGCAGCTTGCCAGTCTCACAGACGGTCTGTTCGATCCGACAGTGGGTCCGCTGGTCAAGCTCTGGGGAATTGGCAGCGACAAGGCGCACATCCCTACGCCGGAGCAGATCCGCTCCGTGCTTCGACGGGTCGGCTGGAAGGATGTCGTTTTGGACGAGCCAGCAAAAACGGTCAGGTTACCGCGCCCTGGCATGACATTGGATTTTGGCGCCATCCTCAAAGGTTTTGCCGCGGTGGAGACAGGACGCGTCCTCTCCGCTCACGGCGTTCGAAGCGCAGTCGTGGACATCGGGGGCAGTGTTCTGACTTTGGGATCGCGGCCGGACGGAGCACCTTGGCGCATCGGCATCCAGACGCCGGGAGCGCCGACAGGCGTCTCTGTTGGCTTGGTCGATGTACGCGACGAGGTAGTCAACACCTCTGGTTCCTACGAGCAATTCTTCATAAAGAACGGACGGCGCTACCAGCATATCATGGATCCCCATACGGGGTACCCCGTGGACAACGGTGTAGAGTCAGTGACAGTGATCGCCAACCGGCTACACAACGCTGACGGCCCAACCCTTGCAATTTTGGCTCTGGGAGTGGAGAAAGGCCTGGCCTTCGCAAATCGCCTTGGTGTCGATACGGTCGTCATAGGCACAGATCGCCGTATTCACCTGACACCAGGAGTGAGCCGCCGTTTCGCGCTCGTTGACTCAACCTACAGCATCGTTGCCCCTTGACGAGCTTCGAGGTCGCACTCTGCGAAAAAGTCCTCGAGGCATGCCTTTCCTTGCTCTCGACAGCGGGGGCGGCCCTGAGCGATAAGGAAAGGTCCGATTTATCGCCCAACCGGTTGCCTTACATTGAACGAGCGTAGAAGTAACTGATTTCAGGCTTTTTCTAAAAGCCGACAACGCTTTCGCTTCAACCCCGGCCACTCGGCGGCGACGGTCGAATACGCGACGCGGCGCGCCGGTCAGCTCTTACCATCGCGTTGACCTATGGGCCAACCAATCAATCCCGCTGGAGCAGCATGGCGGATTTCCGAAGGAATAAGAGTGCGTCCCAGAACTAGACAACTAGACGTTTTAGAGATTTCTCGTTAACGTTCTCCTCGGGGGAGGGGAACCACAGTGCGAAGGAAGGAGAATCGACGGCCGCTTCCGCGTCGGCCGGGTTGGAGAGACATTCGTGATGAGTTCTGGGAGGAAATCAATGGATACATTCCCAAAGCCAAGCCGAGAAAAGGGCCGGGGGGAAGGCCGCCCGCTGAACCGCGCACGATCTTGAATGGGATCTTCTATGTTCTGCGTACCGGCTGTCAGTGGAAGATGCTTCCCCGAGAATATTACTCGGGGAGCACGACGCATCGGTATTTGCAGAAGTGGGCTTCTCAAGGGGTATTCAGAAAAATGTGGGCACACTGCCTGCGCGAGTATGACGAGCGGAAAGGGATCGCCTGGCGGTGGCAGATTCTGGACAGCCATACGATCTCGGCTCCCGAGAAAGGGGAAAAAAATAGGGAAAAACCCGACTGATCGAGGAAAGTTGGGGAGCAAGCGACACATCATCGTTGACCAGAACGGAGTTCCCTTGGCCTTGGTTGTTTCGGGGGCAAACGTCCATGACAGCAAGGAACACGACCACGGTTGGGATTCTCTGGTGGTTGCCCGTCCACGTCCCGCCGTGCTGGAGCAGCATGCCTGCGAGGACAAAGGCTACGATTTCCCCGTCTGTCGACGGAAGTTGGCCAAGAAGGGCTACGTAGTTCACATTCCCTACCGAGGGTTGGGCATGGAAGCAAATCCGATGAAGCGCCATCCCTCTCGCCGTTGGGTCGTCGAAAGAACCGGTCGTTGGCACAATTTGTTCCGCGAACTAAAGATTCGCTATTGCAGAAAGTCGATCAACTACGAGGCTCTCGTTCAGTTCGCCAACGCAGTAATTTGCTTCCGGATGACGCGCTCATGGAATTAAGGGACGCACTCTTAATGCATGGCAGTAGCGGTGTTACCGAAATTGAACGAAGCCGAGCGACAAATGATTGATCAGCTGTTGGCAACCGAATCACTCAGCGGCAAGCAGGCGGCTCGGCTGCAGATGGTGCTGGCGCGAGCAGACGGCAAGAGAACCAACGATATTGCGGCAGTGCTGCGGCTTCATCCTCAAACCGTAAGTGACGTCGTACGTCGGTTCAACGCGCGGGGTGTGGAAGGGTTGCTCAAGCAGCCCAACCACAAGCCGGGCAAGGCGCCAATTGATCAGAAAGTGATCAATCGGGTGCTGAAGGTAGTGCAAACTCAGAAACCGCACGACGCGACTCACTGGTCAACGCGCGAAATTGCCAAGCAGGTGGGCATCAGTCATACGAAGGTTCATCAAATCCTACGAGCTCACAAACTGAAGCCTCATGTGGTCAAGCGTTTCCGCACCAGCAACGATCCGGGCTTTACGGAAAAGCTAGAAGACATCGTCGGGCTCTATCTCGATCCCCCTGAGAACGCGATTGTGCTCAGTCTCGATGAAAAATCGCAGGTTCAGGCTCTGGAACGTGCGCAACCGATCCTGCCTCTGCGACCGGGCATTCCCGACAGAGTGTCAGACCCATGACTACGTACGTCACGGAGTTACCAACCTGTATGCAGCCCTCAACGTGGCTTCGGGCAAAGTGATAGCGGCTCTGACGGATCGCCATCGACAGAAGGAATACATCGAGTTTCTTGATCTGGTAGACCGCAGAACGTCGAAGAGGAAAGTGCTTCACCTGATCGTGGACAACGTCTCCAGTCACAAGACACAAAAGGTTCGTGAGTTCCTCGATGAGCGATCAGGGCGATTTGTGATCCACTTCACGCCAACCCACAGCTCGTGGCTAAACCTGGTAGAGAGATGGTTCTCCGAGATCACAACAAAGCGCATCCGACGGGGGAGCTGGAGCAGCGTGAAGGAACTCGAGCGAGCAATTATGGATTATATCCATCACTGGAATGAATCAGGAAGGCGTTTTGTATGGGCAAAGAGCGCCGACGAGATTCTCGAGCGCGTGAGAAAAGCAACAAGTGATTGAGTTTCATCTCATTTACAGGACACTAGCAAGGAGTAAGACAACGAGACGGGGCTGCACAACTTCGGCGCCCGTTATATGGACCCCACTAGCAGCCGCTGGATGAGGGCGGATCCAGCAATTCAGAGCTATTTGCCTGAGGCTCCCATAAACGACCAAGCCAAGAAGCGAAATCTGAAACTACCCGACGGCGGTGGAGTCTTTAACCAGTTTGAAATGAGCTTCTATGGGTGATCCCCCCATAGTACCAGGATAACAACGGAGAGATAATTGCACGATAATACACCTCAATTACTTTAATTAGAGAGAAAATCCAATTCCAGCTTCGAACTGAACCTGCCAACCAGACGAACCACTATAGGTCACGCCTAAGTTATTGTAATAGGACTGACTTCGCTCGCTGGTCAAGTTATAGGCCGCCGTGAGGTCAGCTCGAATATAGATTTGTTTGCTAACGTTCAGGTCCCCTCTAATACCCGCCATAAGGTACCATGGGCTAAAGTCGCTTAGATCATCGCTGCTAAAATCGACCCCATTGACGCTTCCACTTAAGCAAAAATCCTTCGCCAGTCCGAGCAATGGAAATAACGTGAAAGTGCCAAAACGAAATGGGTACTTGCCGAGCAGTCGAATGTCAATCAAGCTTTCCGAAAAGGGGGTGCTCGCAGAGAGGGATGATCCCTCAGCGCTGATTGTGCCGGTAACCTGTGTTACCGCAGCCCTGAATCCGATTGAAGCTTCTATGTAAGTAAAATCGACGAATGCTTTCGCGCCAAGGCTTTCGTAAGAAAAATCGATATTTGTGCTTACGCCCGAACTTATTACTGTCTGGTTAAGAGACTCCAAAGGTGCCCAAGAGGCTAACACTCCGATGCTGACAAGACGGTGGTCTTCCGACCGTACCGCAGACGTCGGTTTTGTATTTGCCTCAGAGGTCTCTCCTTGCAACTGGCTATATGCGTCGGTATTCTTCAGGTTTTCGTTTTCCCGCGCGTAATCAATGGCTGAACTTCCTGCACTGTTCACGACATGGACGTCTGCGCCGGCCTTTAGTAACCTCATGGTCACCTCGGGATTCAGATTGTACCGGGCGGCGAGCATCAACGCCGTATTGCCGGCCTTGCTCTGGGCGTTGAGGTCTGCACCGGCGTTTAGCAGGGTTGTGATCACCTCAGGGTTTTGGTTGTGCCGGGCGGCGTACATCAGCGCGATAGAGCCGTCTTTGGCCCGTGCATTGACGTCTGCGCCAGCCTTCAGTAGCGTGGTGACCACCTCGGGATTCTGATTGTACCGGGCGGCGAGCATCAGCACGGTAGTACCGTCGTTGGTTCGGGCATTTATGTCGGCGCCATTACTGATGGCAGCTTGTACGTCTTCTGGTGTTCCAGTTTTTGTTAACTCAAGAAGATCAGTTGTTTGTGCATATGCCGAAACCGCCAAAAGGACCACAAGAACAGCCAAAACGATTATTCGTTTCCTCACGTTGTACCTCCAAAACATTCAGCCCGAGATTTCCCGGATGGACGGCCAATATTACCATTTGCACTGAACACGCAATCTTAAACTCCGATTTTACATTGTATACGCCGTGCGTCAAGGCAATTACTCGCCTCTGCCATATCGGAAGACCTTATTCAGTGTTTTTCTCTGATAGCTTCATCCCGTTTTCCCCTCCATCTAGTTAAAGTCCGACAGCTCTCCTTTATCAGCACTTCCTGGATTTTGCTTTCGCTACCCTGATGCTTCGACAAGAAGGCTGAGCTTTCATATCCTCCAGAGAATCGCAGCAAACAACTCTTGCGGCACGGCGACCTCAACCATCTGGAAAATGACTTATTGCGCATCACGGACGACCTTTGCGCCAATCTTGATCACCTTCTCCGTAACGCCTTCATCGTCCAGTGCCTCACGCTTTTCGGCAGTGCCGTCTGGCGGAAGAAGTTCCCCGTGTTCGGATGCGACGACGAAAAGCTGCAGCCGTACCTGATTGTCGATAAAGCCATGGCAGGAGAGTCGCATCCACTTCACAGCGTTCCTGCCCTCCTTGATCATCTACTCCGCCGTAGGAAAACATCTTTGTGGGCATCTATCCAAGAACAGGCCTTGGACTCGTCGACCAGAAGCAGATGTACGAGCTGGCGGCAGAGGCACGGGGAGGGCTGTACCCCGTGTTGGTTTCAGCGGTCATTCGAAACGCCAATCGATGCGCGCAAAGCGGGGGTCACTGCAGTCTACCAGGACCCCATGTCCGTCGATGGTTGTTAGAAATGAACAAGCGCCCGCCGCTGTCCGCGACAGCCTGCGTCCAAAGGCGAGAGGGTTTCTCCGCCCCGCAAACTATAGGCATCAAGAGACGCTATCAGTCGTCAGCGCAATGCTCCTGCGAGAATCGAGGTTGGGCAGGAAAAGGGCGATTAGGCCCAAGAGAGGCAAGAACGCAGTGAGCCGATAGATGTACTGGATGCTCGTGTGATCCGCGATAGTCCCGAGAACCGCTGACCCAATTCCTCCCATGCCGAAGGCAAACCCGAAAAAGAGACCCGAAATCAGTCCAAAATTTCCAGGAAGCAACTCCTGCGCATATACGAGGATCGAAGGCATGGCCGAGGCAAGAATAAGTCCAATCGGAAACGCGAGAACCGTCGTAGCGGACAAGCCCACATAAGGAAGAACAAGGGTGAACGGCGCGACGCCCAGGATCGAACCCCAGATTACCCATTTCCTGCCGATCCGATCCCCGACTGGGCCCCCGATTATGGTGCCAGCGGCAACGGCAAACTGAAAAAGGAAAAGGTGAATTTGTGCCGACCGAACTGAAGCGCCGAACTTGGTGATCAGGTAGAATGTGTAGTAGCTGCCAATGCCTGAAAGGTAGAAGTACTTCGAGAAAATCAGAACAAGCAAAATGATTACCGAGACGGCTATCCTCCCTCGCGACAGTCTATGAGCTCCTCCACTCAGGTGCTGGGCTGCGGTGTGGCTTTTGATTCCGAGCCTTTCCTTATACCAGCGCCCTACCTGCCAAAGGATGACGATTCCTACCAGTGCAAGCGGGGAGAACCAGATGGCACGTGACCAGCCGCGCGAGGCGATGATTAGTGCGGCCAGAAGAGGTCCGAGAGAAGTGCCAAAGTTCCCCCCAACTTGGAAGACAGATTGTGCAAGCCCTCGCCGCCCGCCGGACGCCATGTTCGCCACCCGTGATGATTCGGGGTGGAACACGGAGGACCCGACGCCGATTAGCGCCACACTTGCTAGAAGTATCCCATAGCTTTGGGTTAGGGAAAGTAGCACCAGCCCCGCGAGCGTGAAGGTCATCCCCATTGCGAGAGAAAAAGGCTGCGGCCGCCGATCCGTCACCATCCCGACAACCGGTTGCAACAGCGATCCTGTGAGTTGGGTTGTAAAAGTGATGAGTCCGATTTGCGCAAAGTTGAGGTGAAACGCGCCCTTGAAGAGCGGGTAAATCGAGGGGATAAACGACTGGATGGAGTCGTTCAGTAAATGCGAGAAGCTGATCGCGACGAGGATTGGAAACACCGTCAACTGCGTCACCCGTGACGCGACATCTTTTCGGTCCGTGCCTGGGTTCTGTTGCATATTGGATTTATCCTATACAAGCATAACTCGACATCATGATCAACTGCATGGACTCGCTACAATCCCACGCCTTTGAGGAGCTGGATCCGAAAGATCAGTCCACAAAGTCGATGACCCAAAGCACTTTGTATTGTCGGTTAGGATTTCCCTTGTCCGCAATGATCATGAAAAGCACGTCCTGACGTAAATCCTGAGGCACCAAGAAGGTGTTCCCGTTTTCGATCACGTTTCCGACGCGCCAGCTTTGTGCGAGGTAGAAATGTGGCTCAACGACGAGCGCGAATGGTTTTTCCAGTTCGATCTGAAACCGGCTCGTCTTCTGGTAGCTTATGGCTCTGTTGTCGTAACTTTCAGGAAACTCGGGAATGTAGATCGAGTCATCGGCATACCCATTTTCCAAATGGCTCTGGTAGGTCTTGGGGTTAAAAGAGTCAATCACGTAAACTTCAAATGGTTCGTATCGTCCCGAATCAATCCGTATCTTGATTGCTTTGCCAATCCTGGACTTGATGATTCGCGCTATTCCTTCGGTTGCGGAATCATCAATTCTTGGTTCAAGATACTGCCATGCGTAGATGCTTCTCAGCTCCGAAAGGTCGTTTGCGCTGAGATTTCCCAATCCCAGATTCGTAAGAGTTTTTTGTGAAGCTTTTTCCTGACCTTCATCCGTGACTTCCGTATCAGGAAACTTTTCATGGATCTGCCTTGCAAGTGATTGCAACTCGTCCCTGGTCTTGGGATGATAGCTGAAATTGCAGCTTATCAGAGCGGCGAACAAAACGATAGCGCAAACTGTTCGAACGGCCGCTCCTGTCACAGGCGGCTCGCCTTGATAGTGGCATCCCCTGCGCTCAGAGCCACCGTGGTTGTTGAATGGCTGGGGTTTGCTATCGAGGCGCTTCTGCTTACGACCGTCCAGCCGCTCAGAGTGAAGTGCGAGTTGACGGTGGTACCATGGCAGCTGTTCATGAATGCAAGAACGCATTTTGCCCGCGATGCTGGAGGGCTCAGCTGATTGCAGGCAGCCAGGAGAAATGCGCCAACCGCACCTTGAAGGCCAGCTCACATTTTCCATGCACTTGTTTCATCACGCTCGCTCCTCTGTGATGACCAGCCGGCCAACGGCCCCAGTCTCCGCCGCCATTTTACGATGTTGTAAAGCGAGCGGTCAAGAAAGGCGGCAGCGCGCGGCGCAATTTCAAAAACGGGTTCTATCGTTGAAAGCACAAACACCCAACTCCATCTTGGTGATCCTGGTTTTGGCGGGGAGACAGGCCATGGAAATCACCGATGCCCCCCAGTAGGGCCAATCGTATCAGCCCTGACACAGCGGGAAGTTCCGGAGAAACAAGTCCTCAGCGGCGGTGGAGCTTAAAACAGCCCAGGAATGCCACGTAGTGGTCATTCAAAAGATTTCTGATTTCTGAGGGATGGGCAGATCGAACGACCGACAGGGGCTCGCTGCGGAAAGCATTTAGAGTTTGAGAGTTACGCCGGTCGCGCTGCTCTTGCCACGGACTAGCATGTCGCTAGGAAAGGGTCTTCCTCGCCGATCGAGCGCATACCAATTACAAGGAAGTTGCAGAAAGCCAATTATCGCACTTCTGTGGGGATCTTGAACATTTGTGATACCGGCCGGCGCTAATCTTCTAGACTCAGAATCTGTGACGCTTGCCAGCTCAGCGTTGTATGCATCCCTTCAAGAAAGACTTCTCCGCTTTCGCGCTCAGGGCGCTAAGACGTGTACCGGGGCAGTCTGTGCTGCGATCCGCGTACGGTCTGCCGTATAGTTTTTACCACCCTGTGCATTGCGTCTACGCTGGAGCGGGTTTCTAGCGTGCTCCAGGATTTGGGCGGCTTCGGCCTTCGCCTTTGTAATGATCTGCTCGGCCTCGTAACGCGCATTTACTAGGAGGGAAATGGAAAGCTCGCGGGAAGCGTACATGGTGGGCGCGGGCGGCAGGCCGTCGAGCATGTCTGCGACGATTTGGGGCAAAATCGAGAGGAGCCAAGGGCCGCAATATGAGTCGGGGCCAAGTTCCTCGGCCGTCTTTTGTAGGATGGCAAGTTCGTTCTGCTTGTCCATTTACATTTACTCCTTCTAAATGACTATCGGAGAACATCAATACACCCTGAAGAACACCCTGAAGACCGCCGGTATTTACAATCTAATTGTACTAGGTTTCTCCGACTCGCTTCTGTACGGTAACCCACATTGCGAATACTGTGAGCCAGAAGGATCACTGGTGTTGATTTCTTACAGCAGAAATGCCTATCTCCATTTTGGTGATTCTCTTTAGGGTGGCAAACGCTTCCAAAGCAACGGACGGAAGCCGGGACAATACCGGGTACTCAGGGCAGGCGTGGATGAATGTCAACTAACGAATGCCAACTATTGAACGGCCACGCGGCAGCATGTGTGACGGCGCCCTGCGGCAACGAACCTCCCTTCTCTTGACCCAGGGCCTTAACTCGCCGTAGGGTGAGCGCGCGAGGACTTGTCGCTCGAAGTGAACGCACAGCTGTGGTCGTATCTCAATGAGCTTCCCATTGTTGATGTGCACGAGCACCACATGCCTCATATCCTTCTCAACAGAGACGTAGGGCTTGTTCAGCTTTTCGAGGAAAGTTATGCCGGATGGACCCAGGGTCGCACCGCGCCTTCAGGGACAGCTGGCTCTGGCAAGTGGAGCGATATCGCCGCGTATGTTGAAGGAAGCGGAACAAACGCGTTCGTAGGAAACATGGCAAAAGCTCTGACCGAGCTGTACGGATTGGGCGAGGAAGGCATCACGGAAAGCAACTGGGCGGAGCTGGATTCGCGAGTGCGGGAGAAGCACGCGGACCCTCACTGGGGCCGCTACGTGCTCGACCGCGCGGGCATTGCAACGGCCATCTCGGACCCCTACCTGGATCCTCTCATGGACATCAGACTGACTTTGGGAGAACGCTATCTCTCCGTGCTCCGCATTAACGCTTTTGCCATGGGCTGGAGCGCGGAATCGAGGGACCACAACGGCAATAGTGCCTGGGAGTTGCTTGCCCGGGTCGGGATAAAGCCCGGGTCATTCGATGACTACCTCCAGGCTTTTCCTGCGTTGCTCGACCAGCTTGCCGTCCTCCACAAGGTGGGTCTCAAGAATGCGTTGGCTTACGACAGGTCTGTCAATTTTGATGACCTGAACATGGAGATGGCCCGAAACGCCTGGGGCAAGCGGGACCCTTCGCCGTCTGAGAAAAAAGCCTTCGGGGATGTCGTGGTGGAAAGGCTCTGCCGGCTGGCGGGAGAAAGGGACATTCCTGTTCAGATGCACTTGGGCACAGCCCTTATCCGAGGCTCGCGACCGCTGGAGGCAGCCGGACTTATCGAGAGAAATCCGCAGACCCGATTTCTTCTCATGCACCTTGCTTATCCATGGTGCGACGAGTTGTTAGGGATGGCTTTCACATACCGCAATGTCTGGATCGACTTGACCTGGTCTTGGCTGCTCAGTCCAAGCAGATTTGGGGGTCTGTTGGAACAAGCCTTCGATGTTCTTCCTGATGAATCCCGGATGATGCTCGGCGGGGACACGTGGCATGTCGAAGAGGCATATGGGGCAATTGCGCAGGCACGACGGCTCATTTGCCAGACGCTGGAGTCGTGCGTGCGGCAAGGCCGTTTCCGCTACCGGGATGCCGAGCGACTGTCTCGGAAAATCCTCTTTGAAAACGCGTCAAAGTTTTTTTCAATTGGCCAATAGGGAGGAGGTTCAGTTATGCGAAACGCCGGGTCGGACGCTGTAGTCCTGCCGAAACCGATTGTGGGCCGAGGGAAGACTGTTTTTGCGGCGCTGCAGAAGAGGCGGACGGATCGCTCCATCGGTGATAGAAAACTGTCTCTCCAGATGCTGTCCAACCTCCTGTGGTCGGCGTGCGGAATAAACCGTTCGAAAGGGCCGTTCGGGATTCCCGGAAGCACCGCGGCCTCAGCCAGCAATTCACGAGAAATCGATCTCTATGTCGCCCTGGAAGAAGGCACGTACCGCTATGAGCCGGGGCCTCACTCTTTGACTCTCGTTACTAACGAAGACCTGAGGGCCTTGGCCATCGGAAAAGGACAGGGAAAGGCGGGAGCTCAGGCTGCGGTTCGTCTCATATTTGTCGTGGACATCGATAAGTTCAGCAAGGCCGGGTTCCAGGAGCCGGGGCTCAATGATCCAGAGGTCCAGAAATCCTATTACTTCGTCGACACCGGCATTATTGCGGGAAACATCTATTTGTTCGCAGCGTCGCAAGGATTGGCAACCTGGTTTCACAACTGCGACAAGGCGGCTCTCTGGGCGAAGTTGAAGCTGCGCAGCGATCAGCGAGTGCTCTTTGGCCAAACGGTCGGCTTCCTTCAAAAGAGCTAGCGCAGAGAGTCTGTGATATCCCTGGTAAAGACTTTCTCACCGGGGGTTACGACCATCCGTATCCACAGACTTACGGCGGCCACAAATCCTTTCGATCGGACAATCTCAGGGAAGCTCGTCGCTACGAAGTCTCGGGACCGCAGGAGCTGGATTGAGGCCGCATTTTCCGCTCGAGCGCAAGCAAAGATCTCGCGAGCCCCTTCGGCCCGAAGGAGTCCAAGCGCATCATCGACGAGAACCCCTCCGACGCCCTTTCCCCTCTCAGAAGGGGTCACCGCGGCATAGTAGACATACCCTGAGCTTTCGAACATCGTGGACATAGCCAACCCCACAACGGAACTGCCCTGGGAAGCACTTCTTACCCATCTGGCCGAACGGAGAGTCCTGCGGGCATGCCACAGATAGAGGCCTGTGAAACTCACCCCGAGGATTGGCATGAGGGTCTCCCGTGCCTCCACGGGCACTTCCTCGATATTCAGAGAGGCAACCACTTTTCTTCGCCTTATACCGTTCTCATCATCGGGTGAGACTTTCACAAATGCCCCAGAGCCGTTCTTCGTTCTCCTGGTTTCTGAACAAGCAAGGGATTTCTTTTCTGTTTTCGAAAAATTTTCCCGTCATCCCCTCCACTTCGGGGCTGCTCGCAAGCCACACCGCGGTATTAGCTCCATCGGCTGGAGTTCGACCGCCGCCCCGCTGTCGCAGTTGCTCTATCACCTCGCGCGGGGCGTAGCGGTAAAGGCCGGTGTCGACGATGAGCCCTGGCGCCATGGCGTTTACCGTCACGCCGCTGCCTTCGAGCCTGCGCGCTATCGCCCACGTCAGCAGCCTGTCGCACGCCTTTGACTGGGCATAGGCTTTCATGCTGTCGAAAGGGCGCCGTTGGAACTGAAGATCGTCCATGTCGAGGTCGGAGGCGAAGGTAGAAGCCACATTGACGATTCTGGATGGCGTGCTCTCCCGCAGCCGCGGAAGCAGTGATTGCATAATGAGGAAATAGCCGATGACGTTTGTGCCGAAGGTCAGCTCGATGCCGTCAACACTCTTCGTCCAGGGCTGAGATCCGCGGCTCACCCCGGCGTTATTGACCAGCACATCGATGCGCGAATGCCGCTCGAGAACGCGACGCGCAAACCCCTCGATGGACCTTCGGCTGGCAAGGTCCACCTGGACGACATCAACGGAAACTTCTTGCGCGGCTCCTTCAAGCTCCCAAGCCAGCGTCCTACCTGCCGCGGTATCCCTGCAGCCCAGAATGAGGTTCGACCCGAGCTCTGCAAGCCCTTTCGCAATCTCTTTTCCGATTCCCGAAGTCGGGCCCGTTACCACCACGGTCTTGCCGTCCATGGATCTCATCGGTCTCTATCCTCCTGTCGTGTCCTTGGACTATACCACGGCCGACTCCATAGTGCCCGATCCTAGGGCCCAACAATTAACACCTTCGCTCTCTCTTCCCGGTGTATGCAGAGCCTTATGACGATTGCCGTTATCAGCATCGTTTTCCGCGGTGGCGCAGTTTTCGAAGAGCTTAACTAGGTACTTACAGCACATCCCGTGTCATCGAAAGGTCTCGTTGACAAAGCGATTATTGGCATTGCAGGTTGCCTGTGCCATGCGCGTTCCTTGTAGTCCTACGGCGCATAGCTCGTTGAGAATCACGTAGGCCAGCGAGGAGAACCACAGACGGAGTTGGTTGGCCCTCACGCAGTGTCTTTTCTTTTCGGAATGGCCAAAAACAGGCGTGTTTTGAAGCGGATCAGGCGTGCGATGAAAAAGGCAAAACGCGACTGGTCGGTCTCAGGCCACGCCGCCCGACGGTATGTTCAGTTTTCCTATCGAACGCGCAGCAGTTGGTCTCGTGCTCGCCGTGTGGTCGGTAAGGCGGAATACTTGGACAAGGGGGAAAACCCGCGCTTCGTGGTGACCAACTTGTCATCGCAGGAGTGGGAGAGCCAGGAACTCTATGAGAAGCCATACTGCGCACGCGGGGAGATGGAGAACCGCATCAAAGAGCAGCAGTTGTGCTTGTTCGCCGACCGGACCAGCTCGGCGACCATGGCTTCGCACCAGCTCATCAACTCATCCCGGCAGAAACCGCTGTCTGCTCGAATAAGAATCTTCGCTAAAGGCCATTTGTAACGGATCATTTTCACCAGACGCTGCAGCACCTCCAAGGCTCCTTCGCTAGCGTCGATGTCAGCTTTCCTCAGTTGAGACCACAGAAGCTGATCGCCACAAAACACATACAAGGCAGGTAACAATAAAAGTCGTAGTAGCCATGAAAGAACCGTCCTTCTTGCTTCCCGTGCAGCGGATCATCGGTGGCATCAAAAATCCAGAATCAATAGCCGCGGAGCTCTCTTGGTCGTTCGCAGAAATGTCCGAGCGAAAAACTCCTCCAAACCCAGCTCGACTTCCCTTAGCAGCAAGCCCCCGGGATCTGAGGTGATGTGTCCTCCGTCGAATGACGCATGCACCTTCTTGCCATTAAACCCTTGAAAACTGAGGTCAGCCGCATTACAGTGTGTTTGCATCGCTTGGCCTTTCCGTTCCTTGGTATTTTGTTTGTGGCAAAACACTTATACCGGAACGGAAGGCCCTTTTCAATTAAGAGTGTGAGAAATCCGGGTTAACAACAACTCGCGTGGAATCGAATATTGAGGTGCTTCGAGTGTGCGCCATGATCTGAACTTCAGAGATATAATGACAACGCCTGCTGCAGGAGGTTTCGGTGGCCCTGTTTACAGCTCGATGGCTTGTTGGCATTTTGTTTGTAGGCTTTGGCCTGCCACTGGCAGTGCAAGACCAACAGAAGGGCAGCGTCTCACTTTGGCTGGTAGGATGCAGCTAGTTGATAGTGAGGTTCATGCCCAAACCGGACACACGGGCGGATTCTGGCAGGTAAACAAATTCTGTAAGGAATCTTCCGAGGGTTGCCTGCGTCGAATCACCGTTGCTAGGAGCTTGAGCAAAAGGACATTTACATGTACAATTGTACCATAGAAAGGCGAACGTGAACATTGTTGTTGACACTTCAGTCTTGATCGCCGTTCTGGTGAATGAACCGGAACGCTCAAAGATCGTGAGCTTAACCATCGGTCTGGATCTTTTGGCCCCTGGGTCGGTGCACTGGGACATCGGTAATGCACTTTCCGTAATGATCAAACGGAAAGCAATTCGTGTCCATCAAGTGGAAGCTGTTCTAAAGGCATATAGGCAGATCCCAATTCGCCTGGTTGATGTAGACTTGGATAGGGCACTTGAGATAGCTCTTGATCGGAACATATACGCTTACGACGCGTACATGATTGAATGCGCTCGAGAGAATCGATGCAAAGTGTTATCCTTGGACAAAGGTTTAGTAGAAGCAGCAATAAAAGCTGGAGTTGGTGTTTTAGAGGTGCCGGCATGACTGAATACACTTTTTCAGAGGCAAGACAGAAGCTTGCGTCAATACTTGATAAGGCTAGAAGAGACGGGGCAGTACGCATAAGACGGCGTGACGGGCAGGTCTTTGTGCTGAAGCCCGAAAGAGCTCAGAAGTCACCGCTTGATGTGTCAGGAATCAATCTCAAGATTGGAAGGAAAGAGATCGTAGACCTGATCAAGGAAGGGCGGAGAAAGGTTGACGCAGGCTGACAAGTCGTTGAAGCCGACCGCGATACAAATGCAACCGCAACCCGGTAGTGTCTTGGAGGAGTTGGCCCGAGAAGGATCTCGGCAGATGCTTGCCCGAGCGCTAGAGGCGGAAGTGACAGAGTTTGTCGAAAAACACCAGAACAAGATCGATGCCGAG
>Ga0326728_10014182_pt1 | contig 17033 bp, 12 predicted proteins | sample MB3enrmetagenome_FD_207602 | JGI IMG/M metagenome (GOLD analysis project Ga0326728, IMG submission 207602) | Lab enriched peat soil microbial communities from McLean, Ithaca, NY, United States - MB31MN | ecosystem: Environmental > Terrestrial > Soil > Wetlands > Peat | place: USA: New York...
AGCTCTCCCGGGAGATGCCGGAGCTTACCGCATACTACCAGGCGGGCGGCCTCGTCGATAGCGTGATCAACCAGGGTCTGCCGGCTCCGATCGACATCCAGGTTAGCTCGATGGACATGCGTGGAGCCTACGCTCTGGCCACTAGTCTCGCCGACAAGATCAAAGTGATGCCTAACGTGAGCGGCGTCTACATTCCCCAGAATCTGGACTTCCCGGGGATTGAGTTGAACATCGACCGCGAGAAGGCCAGCCTCATCGGGCTCTCCGCCAAGGACGTGGTGGACAATGTCATTACCGCCATGACATCGGATGGCATGGTCGCCCCTAGTTACTGGATCGATCCCAAGAGCGGCAACAACTACATGGTGACTGTCCAGTACGCCAACCGCATTCTCAACAACATGTCCATGCAGGACTTCGAAAGCATTCCCTTGCGCGGCGTTCAGCCGGCCGGTTACAGTCCCCAGCAGGATGCTCGCCAGGCTTCCGTTCATTCGCCTGCATCCTGGAGCGGCGGCCACACATCCGGATACACGCCCTTGAGCTCGGTTGCGGACCTCAAGCTAATTAATACTCCAACGGAGGTGGATCACTACCAGATCCGGCGCGTGATCGACATCTATGTCTCCACCAAGACAGAAGCGTTACAAGGGGTGGGCAGGAATATCGATAAACTCCTGGCGAACACTAAGACCGAAAAGAACACGGTTCTGAAGGTGCGCGGCGCAGTGGTTAGCATGAACCGGTCGTTCGCGGAGTTTGGTCTGGGGCTGATTATTGCTGTGCTCCTTGTGTACTTGATCCTGATGGCACAGTTCGCCTCCTTTGTTGATCCGTTCATCATCCTCATGGCCATTCCACCCGGGCTCGCAGGGGTGGTCTTGATCCTTCTTGTTACAGGAAGCACGCTGAACATCATGTCCTTGATGGGCGTGATCATGATGACCGGCATCGTGGTCTCGAACAGCATTCTGATCGTCGAATTCGCCACCACTCTGCATAAACAGGGGCTGCCGCTGTTGGAGGCCGTCATCAAATCCTGCAAGATCCGCCTGCGCCCGATTCTGATGACCTCGTTGGCGACCCTGCTAGGCATGATTCCGATGGCGCTCGGGATGGAAGCCGGGAGCGAGCAATATGCGCCGCTGGCGCGAGCGGTCATCGGCGGACTGGGTGTTTCAGTGGTTGTCACGGTCTTTCTGGTTCCGGCAGTTTATCTGATCGTTCACGGCAAGCGCGATGAACAACCTGCGGTCGTGAGGGAGGCGGAGGGATGACAAAGCGACCAGGAGTCGTGTGGCGCAATTCCAAGCTCCTCACTGTGCTTGCAGTTGTCTGTCCCACCGCTCTTTATGGACAGACGTCAACCGTTGCACTGCAACTACCGGATGCGCCGCTGGCTCCGTTTGTTGCCCTCGCGCAGCAAACTACAATGCCGATGCGCCAAGGATTCAATGCTGTCTCGACGGCACAGTCGGGTGACGCGGCTTCCGGTCAACGCCCCCGCCTGACACAGTCCGACGCTGAGAAGCTCGCAATCAAGAACAACCCGCGGGTCAGTGTTGCCCATCTGCTTGCGCTGGCGCAGCACCAGGTTGTCCGTGAAACCAGAGCTGCGGAGTTGCCGACAGGGACAGCGAGTATTACCGCCGAGGATGCGGAGAACGCAAGCCGCATCTCCGCGGGATCGCTCACGGCCTCGCGTCTCTTTGAACACGCTGGAGCTGGGGGAGGATTCACTCAGCTCATCACCGATTTCGGAAGAACCGGCAATCTCGTGGCGTCTTCAAAGCTCCAGGAGAAAGCGCAGAATGCGAATGCTCTGGCTACAACGGAAGATATAGTTCTTGCCGCCGACCAGGCATTCTTCAATGCGCTTCAGGCCCAGGCGCTGCTCAAGGTTGCGCAACAAGACGTCGATACACGGCAGACCACGGAGACACAGGTCAGTGAGTTGACAAAGAACAAGCTTAAATCGACTCTCGACTTGAGCTTTGCGGACGTCAACTTGTCTCAGGCCAAGTTGCTATTGCTCGATGCTCAAAACAATGTTGACTCGACGATGGCGGCGTTGGATGCGGTTCTGGGGCTAGACCGGCAGGTAACATACGACCTTGTTGATGACCATGCGCCGGTGAATGCGCCTCCGGCGGATCCCGATCAGCTTCTGCAACTCGCAATCCAGCAACGGCCGGACCTGCAAGCTTTGACCTATAGCCAGCAGGCGGCCGTCAAGTTCAGCCATGCACAGCACGATCAGATGCTGCCGACAATAAGTGCCGCGGGGACCGTAGGCAGCGTCCCCATACGCCCCGCAACGTACTACCTAACGAATTGGTGGGGCGGCATCGGCGTAAACATGAATATTCCGATCTTCAATGGTTTCCTCTACTCGGCGCAGGCGAAGGAAGCCTCGATCCGTGCTCAGGCCGCCTCGGAACAGACCCGCGATCTGCGCGACAGGATTGCCCGGGATGTTCGCACCGCGTGGCTCGCTGCAAATACCGCATATCAGCGAGTCACTGTTTCAGAACAACTGCTCAATGAAGCGGACCTTGCTCTAAGACTTGCACAAACACGCTACCAACTTGGACTTAGCTCGATCGTCGAGCTAAGCCAGGCGCAATTTCAACAGACTGACGCTGCAATCGGCAACGCAGACGCGCAATACCAATACAGGCTTTCCCTCGCCGCGCTCAACTACCAGACAGGAGCAAATCCATGATTGAAAACTTCAAGCTGAAAGTCTTCCGAGTGGTCGCGGACAATCTGAATTATCGCAGGGCGGCAGAAGAACTTCATATTACGCAGCCCGCAGTGACAGCGCAGATCAGGTCGCTGGAGGAAAGCCTTGGAATCGCGCTCTTCGACCGCGTCGGCCGTGAAACCAGCCTCACCTCAGCTGGGAAAACGCTCCTTCAGTATGTTCGACAGATCGAGGCAGTCGCCAACGAAGCAATCGCAGCACTTGCGCCCTTTGGTGGACTCGAGGGGGTCGAGCTGAGTATCGGGGCATCTCACACCATAGCCGACTATCTTCTGCCAAATCTCTTGCCTCAGCTGTTGCGGGAATGGCCCAAGATCAGAATCCACGTCACGAGTGGAAGCACAAATAACGTCTTGCAGTCTTTGACTTTGCATCAGATCGGGATCGCTTTGATTGAGGCTCCCGCCCATCGTCCGGATCTGAAGGTAGAAGCATTCGGGGAAGATGAGCTGACGCTCATTGTGAAGCCAGACCATCGTTGGGCAAGAAGGCCATTTGTAAGAGCTTCCGACCTGGTTCAAGAGCCGATTCTACTTCGAGAAGTGGGGTCTGGCATGCGTCATTTTGTCGAGGACTATCTTGAACGGAATGGCATTCTGCGGCAACAGCTTCAAACATTCCTCGACATAAACTCGACGGACGGCATTATCTCTGGAGTGGAGGCCGGGCTTGGCATTGGTTTTGTGCCGAGTCTCGCGCTTGAAAAAGCATTGAAGCTTGGAACAGTCAAGGCAATTCGGCTTGACAACGGTCCAATCCGGCGCGAACTGAGCATTGTGTCGCTCAACGGTCCAGATCCAAAAGGGCCGATCGGAACGTTGTTGGAGCTTGTTCGCGAGCACGGCGCCGGTAGGCGACATCCCCAATCGACGATTCGGGTGCATGAAGACTTAAATAATGTGACCGGGATGCGCGATGAAAGCTTTAGCCTTTCTGCGGGGAGCTAGCCATGATGTCTGCGATAGATGACAAGCCTGCTCTCAACCTGAATTCAGTTGTGTATGCGACTGACTTTTCTCAATGTTCCCAGAACGCGGGGCTCTACGCCGCACGAATCGCGGCCCGCTTTTCCGCAAAGCTTCTAGTCGCTCATGCATTCATGCGTTCCCAGGCTGCTCTAGAGGTCGAGATTGGCGACCAAAGGGTGAGCCAGCAGAGGGTCCATCTAAATGATCTCTTGTCGAAGGAAGCACAGCTTCTTGAAACGAACTCGGTGAAAGCCATTCCTGCTCTTGTTGAAGGTAACCCAAGAGACACTATTACGCGACTTGCTGACAGTAATGAGCCTTCCATGATCGTATTAGGGACGCATGGAAGAAGCAGATTGGAACGAGAAATCATTGGGTCTATCGCAGAGAAGATCCTGCGTTCTACTTGTTGGCCAGCGCTTACTGTTGGCCCGCAGGTTCCGGCATTGTCCTCAAGTACTCCTCCATTCAAGAAGATTCTGTTTGCTACTGACTTTACACCAGATGCCGCCCTTGCAGCAGCGTTTGTTGTAAACTTCGCAGAAGCATTCGGAGCCGGGATCGATGTGCTCAATGTGGTTCAGGATGGCGCCATTGATGACCCTAAGTTACTAGCAGATATTCGAAGTCGCTTCTTTTCCGTTGTCGATGGTCTTGTGCCGCAACACGCTCGAGCGTTTTCTGCCCCGAAGACATTTGTGGCAATCGGTAGCGCACATCATCGCATTATTGAGCACGTCGGCGGCAATTCAATTGACTTGTTGGTGCTAAGTATTCGGAAAGCTTCGCATCTCAGGATGGAAATGAGAACATCTGGGGTCTTCCAGATCATAGTGGATGCCGGATGCCCGGTTCTGACGATTAGAAGATTAAGAAGCTTACCACGTCGCTAATGATGCAAGTGGGACAAAAAGAGAAACAATCGAGCCGCGAGTATAATGTAAGCGGGTGGTCTGCTCATCTGTTCTCCTCTTCACAACCATCTTAAGGCTGCGGGCGAGCAGAACTCCCACTTAAACCCTGTCCGAATTTGCGATACCGGATCTTCGCATAATGAATCCTACGGCAAGACCGTTCGCACCTCAGCCAGAATCTGTTTTGATTCTATTGCACAATATAATCTCCCGGCGCCAGCGTTTTCCCGATAAATGCGGGATAGTCTGGTGGATATTTATGGATCCGGAATACCGAATTGAGCGTTTCTCCAGCCGTGTTCGGGTCAGCGGAAGGTTCAGTACCTTGCGCGACGGGTCCGTCGTGAGCAACGGGGTTAACGTATTTCCAAACAATTTCCCCGGAATAGGTGACTTCGCGAAATTCTCCGGTTCCCCCGGTGTTGATGATCGTGTTTCCGTTGGGCAATCGTTGCGCACCAGAGATATCTGCCGAGTGCATCGGATTTGCCGTATCCCCGTAATGCGACCAATTGAAGCCAGTCGGATTTACCACAGAGGGCAGGAGTGAATAATTTCCATTGGCATCGACAGCGGGAATAAACTCATTGACGGACGAGGCATTTGTAGTTCTGCGTCCCAGGCCGTTGTTGTAGCACATCAAATCGCCCGCTCCCGGAGCGCCTGGTTTGATCCATTCCACGTCATGCTGCTGAAGGTATTGTTGATTGCTCGCCGTGCCAGCCCCATAAGTAATCGGGTTGCCCCAGCGATAAAGAAGGTCGCCGCCTTTTCCTCGCACACCTCCGCTATGGCTTGCAGCTTCTGCGGTCGTGGTGCTGTGGTCGATGACCCAGACCTCGCTATTTCCTCTCACGCTCAACGCAATCTCGTCATGCACCGGATCGTAGTCGATCGCGTTCATGTGATTCCAAAATTCGGGAAGAGCGGTATGATCGCCGACGGCATCAATCAATTCTGGATGGGCCGCCGGGTCTCCATAATTCGCTTTCGTGGAATCATAATCCTGAATCAAATGATCCCACACATGCCACGCCCAAACTACGTTTCCGCCAGATGATCCCGTCGGCTGTATTTCAACAACGGAATCGGGAAGAATCGCTTGGTCTGTAATGATCTGCGGCTGGAACATATTCGGATTGAACCCTGCTGCGATCGCCTCATCGTAGGTTTTCTTCTCGACGACCAGCATGATGATGTTTCCGTTTGGCAGGCGCTTGACGTCGTGGTGCTGCATGTACGTGCTTGTGGCTTAATTCAGTTGCCATACAAGATTGTCGTCCCAGTCGTATTCTTCAATTCTTCCGCCTTCTCCGCCACCGGTATTTGGCGTCGGCGTCACCTGCTGATTAAAACAAGTGCGCAGGAGATGCCCATTAGGAAGCAGGTAAACAGACTGTCCCGGCGAGTACTGGCTTGCTGTCCATTCATGAACAACTTTGCCTTCGTTGTCGATCAAATACGTCATCGTGTTTTGCTTGGGAGCAAACAGAACATAGCCGGGAGACGTGTCGCTGGTATTCAACATCAGGCCCACGGTCCGGGTGGCTACGGCCGTGTTCACAATCACGCTTTGGCTGAAGGTGCTGGTGCCGGTTGCGCCGGTAACGGTGAGGGTGGCCGTGTAAATGCCATCGGCCGTATAGGTATGACCTGGGCTCTCGAGCGAACTCGTTGTGTTGTCGCCAAAGTTCCAGGACCATGAAGTAGGGCTGCCCGTAGAAGTGTCAGTAAACGTGGTGGTACCTGAGCTGACAGTATAGGTATAAGAAGCCGCCAGAACGTTGGCGGATGAACCTACAACGACATTGTTACTCACGGTCGTTGTCCCGCTTGCATTGCTCACCGTGAGATTGACCGCATACGTGCCGGCGGTCAGATAATCGTAGACCGGGTTCTGAAGCGAGCTCTTTCCAACACCATCTCCGAAATCCCAGCTCCACGAAGTTGGCCCGCCAGTCGAAGTATCGAGGAAGTTGATGGCCTGTCCGGTCAAGGGCGCAGTTGGAGTAAACGTGAACGAGGGCGAGATAGGGCCTGCTGAACTCACACTCACACTGTTCGTCGCAGTGCTGAAGCCCGTTGCATTGCCTGCCATCAGCGAAACCGTATATGTGCCTGCGGTCGAATAAACATGGCTTGGGTTTTCAATCGTACCTGTTCCGCCGTCGCCAAAGTTCCAGAACCAGGTACTTGCACCGCCCGAAGAGGCATCCGAGAAAGTGACGGTCTGAGCGCTCGCCGGCGAGGATGGCGTGTAGGTAAAGCCTGCCGCGAGAGTAGTCGAAGCTGAAGTTCTTACAACGCGGAAACCAACGTTACTGCTATAGGCCAGTTGCGGCACTGCGAAGTACGTGGGTGAGGCAGGGCACCGGTTCGAGACTCGGCCATGCCCCTCATTCACGCCGGCCTCGATATCGCCGCTATACCAGCTTCCTCCGCGCATTCCCTGGTAGGTGTTTCCATCCGACTGAACCTGCCCCACGGCGGGGCCGGTGGGGTTGTTGGTTGGGCTCACAGAGTAATAGCCGGAATCGTACCAGTCATAAACAAACTGCCATACTTCTCCAGACATATCCAGCAGCCCTAAGGCGTTTGCCCCGTTGTGTGTCTGGTAGGAGGTGGCGCTTCCCGGCCAACTGTAAGTTGTCTGTTTTTGCAGTGTTCCATTGTAAAAACCAACCGGTGTTGTCCACGGATAGGTGCTCTGGTCCGCTCCCTCGTAAGGATCGCCGGAATCTGGCCAGTTCACCTTTTGGATATCCTGGTCGTCGCCCCATGGGAAGTTGTAATAAGGAGAGTATTGTTCGCCCCGTGCTGAACACTCCCACTCCGCTTCCGTGGGAAGGCGGTAACCATTTTGCGTGAAGTCGCAGACCCATGTTGTCAAGTTATAGCACGCGTTGAGCCCGGCTTGGCTGCTCAGCCAGTTGCTGTATGCTGCGGCTCCGTACCATGTGACGCCGACCATCGGGTGGTTAGCCCTGAAATCCGCAATAGAGAATACTTTGGTCGTGGAATTGTAGCTGATGCTATACGCTGTTGAGTACTGGCCCGCCGCATACTGATAGTTGTATAGGTAGCAATAGATATAAGTTCCGCTGGCATCATAAACCATGTTGCTGGTCACTTCGATCAATCCCTTTGCCAGCGCGCCATTGAGATAGGCGACGTACTGCTGATTGGTGGTCGGGGTTGTTGCCACATACAGTGCGTTGATATTCACTGTGTGAACCGCCACCTCATCGGATGGATGGGTAGGATCAACAAATCCAAAATGGTCGCCCATTTCAAATGAACCGAAAGGCACAAGGGATTCCAGAAGGTTCGATAACGGGCTGATGTAGATCGTATGACTTACAAGGTTTGAAGCGTATGTGTTCCCGGCCAAGAGCGTTACCGTGTACTGGCCGGTGGTGGAGTAGGTGTGAGTCGGGCTCTCCTGCGTACTCGTATTCCCGTCGCCGAAGTCCCATGCTTAGCTCGTGGGGACACCGATGGTGTTGTCGGTGAATGCGATTGTTGTGTTGCTTGCAGCCCGTGCAAAGGTGAATGCCGTCAAGGGAGCCGACTCGCTCACAGTTACGCTCTGCGTCGCAGTGCTGCTACTTGTGCCGGCCGAGTTACTAACCGTCAACGTGACCGTGTATGTACCTGCCGTCAAATAGGTCTGTGTTGGATTCTCTATCGCACTCGTCGTGCCATTCCCGAAATTCCACGCCCATACCGTGGGTCCGCCTGTCGAAGTATCCGTAAACGTGGCCATCTGGCCGTTCGTGTTGACGGAGAACTGCGCTGTCATGCCGGAAGAACTGCCTGCAATGGCAGTGATGCTTTGAGTCGTCGCGTTCGAGCCCGCAGCGTTACTGGCTGTGAGCGTGACCGTAAAGGTTCCTGCGGCCGTATAGGTGTGGGTTGGGTTCTCGGATGTACTGGTGGAGTTGTCCCCGAAATTCCACGTCCATGCCGTAGGACTTCCAGTGGAAGTGTCCGTGAAAGTAACCGTCTGGCCCGTAGTGGGTGCGCTCGGAGAGAAGGCGAATGCAGCTACGGGCGCAATTGCCGCTGCGGTCACAGTCACGCTACGGCTCACAGCATTCGAGCCCGCAGCGTTACTGGCTGTGAGCGTGACCGTAAAGGTTCCTGCGGCCGTATAGGTGTGGGTTGGGCTCTCGGATGTACTGGTGGAGCTGTCCCCGAAATTCCATGTCCATGCCGTAGGACTTCCGGTGGAAGTGTCCGTGAAAGTAACCGTCTGGCCCGTAGTAGGTGCGCTCGGAGAGAAGGTGAAAGCAGCAGTGGGCTTCGAGGACGTTGTGGACTGGGAAGACGACCCACCTCCACAACCCGCAATTACGAAACAGCCGAGTGCAAGGAACAGGAATGACCGAGTCTTCATCGGAATCTCCTCTGTTCGGGCAAGAGTCATAGAATGAACCAGCTATACCCAATCGTCTTGCGGCGAATCCGTATTTCGCGAAGCTCGTTCAGCAGAAGCAGACTCCCGCTCTCTCGCTTCGACTTGCAATCTACCAGCAGCGGATTACGATGAACCCTGCTTCTTGATTACATTTTTGTAATACTGGTGCGTTCGCGGAAATCGAGCTTGAAAGTGCCCAAATTGATCTGTGCAAAGCGCCCATCATTTTTCGGCAGAAGACATCTCCGGGGTGAGACCAGAGTTCAAGTTCGCGGGCAGGAACAGCGAGAACTGCACAACGTTCTCGCTGTCCACGCTGAATGCGATGTCCCCGCCGTGAGCGCGGGCGATCTCCCGGGATACGCTCAGGCCGAGGCCGACGCCCTCCACCTTCCGGCTGCGGGTAGGGTCGGCGCGGAAGAAGCGATCGAATACCCTGTCGCGTTCTGCAGGCGGAATGCCTTGTGACGAATTCGCTACCTGGACTTCGATCTGTTTTGGCTGGAGAGCAGTGGAGATGCGAATCCAACCATGGTCAACGTTGTACTTGATGGCGTTGCTGATGAGGTTATGCAGAACCTGGGGTAGCAGGCTGGCATCAGCGTTGATCGTTAGGCCGGGTTGGATATCGCCGGTAACCAGCAGGTGCGGCGCAAGCATCGCGGTATCTTCAACCAGATCCCTGAGTGCTCTGGAAAGATCGAATGGCTCAGCGTGAATCTTCAGGTTTCCGGCGTCGGCCTGGGAGAGCAGCAGGAGTTTGCTGGAGATGGTGGACAGGCGTCTGACCTCATCGAGAATGCCAGTCAGTTCCGCCTGTATTGTCGATCCGTCTTCCGCAGAATGAATGGCCTGTTCGATCTGGCCTTGGAGAATGGCGAGGGGCGTCTTTAGCTCGTGAGCGGCATCGGCCGAAAAGCGATACGCCTGCTTGAAACTGCGTTCCAGCCGCTCCAGCATTCCATTGAAGACCTCAATCAGTTCGGCGAACTCGACGTCTTCACCATGGCTGGATATTCGCTGGTCTAGCCCTTCGGCGGTAACGCGGCGGGCGGCAGCGGTAAGCTCGCGCAGAGGATGCAACGCCCGGCCCGAAAACGTCCAGCCACCGAAGCCGATCAGCACAAGACAAACCGGCAGGGCAACAAGAAAAGCGCTGAGAATGCCCTTCATATCGGAGTTGACGGCGGCGGCGTCAACAGCAACCGCAATGCGGGAGTGTTCTGTGGCCGCGAGCCCAATATGCCAATGGCGTCCGCCCACTGTTTGTTCGATTGCACGAGAAGCCGGCGGCTGGCCAGGAGGCGCGAGCTCAGGCCTCTCCTGTGGCGGTGGAGGCGGCGGTTTGGGTGGGCGGTCCGCGCCAGAGGCATCCGAGTCAAGCCTTGGCGGAGGTTCAGTGCTTGGTAGCTCGGCAGGTATTGGCGGCCAAAGGAGCCGCGTGACATCCAGGCCTTCCGGCCAATCGGAGGAGTGGTAAATAACGTTTCCGGCGCCGTCCTCAACAAGAAGAAGGAAATCCCGACTGTCCCGAATGCCGGTTTCCGCTGCCATTCTGGCCTCGGTTCGCTGCCATTCTGCCGCATCGCGTGTTCTTTGCGTTTCGCGCTCGGCCTCGGCCCGGGCGTCGTTGTCCATGCGCTCAATTCTGCTGCCGCGGATCAGCCACCAGGTGGTGGAGCCGAAGGCGGTCAGAACCAAACCGCTGAGCAAAGCGGAAAACAAGGCAAGGCGAAGACGAAACGAATGGTTCATGCCAGCTTCCTGAAGCGGTAGCCGACGCCACGTACGCTTTCAATGGGTGATTCTCCTTCGGCGCCGGCACCGATCGAAGCGATCTTTTTGCGGATGCGCTGAATGCAAACATCCACGACATTGGTGCTGGGATCGAAATCGTAGCCCCAGACATGCTCCAGGATCTGAGTGCGGGTAAAGACGCGGCCCGGCGAGCGCATAAGGTACTCGATCAGGTTGAATTCGCGGCCAGTCAAATCGACAGATTCGCCGCGCCATGTCGCTTCATGGGAAAAGCGATCGAGCTTCAGGTCGCCGACCACGAGCAGATTCTGGCGCTCGCCGGAGGCCCGGCGTACGACGGCCTGAATGCGTGCAATCAGCTCCTCGACGAAGAATGGCTTGGCCAGGTAGTCGTCAGCTCCCAGCGAGAGCCCCTCGATACGGTCGTCGAGCTCATTGCGGGCGGTGAGCAGGATGACGGAGGTGACATTGCCGGCCTTGCGCAGACCTTTCAGGATGGAGAGTCCATCGCGGCCGGGGAGCATGATGTCGAGAACGATCACGTCGTACCCGCCACGGCAGGCATACTCAAAGCCCGTTGTCCCGTTGTCGCAATGGTCGACCGCAAAACCCTGTTCCCTGAGTCCGGCGCAGACGAACTGAGCGATCTTCTTCTCGTCCTCGACCAGCAGCACGTTCATTGTCTTTCTCTTGGTGTTGAGTGTAGCTCTGCCGGACGCAGGTTTTCACTCCATAACAAAAATGTAATCGAAATGCGACGTATGGCGTAATTTGCGGAGCGTAATTTGCAAAGTGGAGGTGAGGAGCGTAGGGAGGTTCAGGTGCGGCTCCTCCACGAGGTTTGATATGCACGATCACAGACTCGCATGGACGATTGTAGTATCGGCAACAATGATTGGATTATCGGGATGCAGCGCATCTCTGCAACCGGTAACGTCGGCCACCCAGACTCCGTCCAATTCCACAACCGCGGCCTTTAGCTTTACTCCGGCAACGCCTTTCAGCGCCCAGTCTGTAGCCTTTACAGACAAATCCGCCGGGAGTCCCACTTCCTGGTCTTGGAGTTTCGGCGACGGCGCCAGCAGCACGCTGGAGAATCCCAATCATATCTATGCCTCTCCGGGGACCTACACAGTCATGCTCACGGCTGGTGGCGCTACGGCCAGCCAAACCGTGACGGTGAGCCCCGAGGTTTCCGCATCCGGCTACGATATGACCCTCACTCTCTCGGACCTTGCGCAAAGCACGACCATTGCCTTCGACGGCCTGGCCATGATTACCGGCAATCTCGATGCCCAGTCCTTCTTCCCTCCCGGCAAGGTCTCCGACTACACCGGGTTTCAATATCTGCGCGACACCGACCCGGACAACATGGGGCACGATACGGATTTTCTGACGCGCGTGGCTAATAATGTGATCTACATTCTGGACGACAGCCAGATGGCCCAGCTCGAAGCTCTTGCCACGACGCAGCTCAGCCAGACCAACGATTACGCCTACCAGCGCTTTACGCTCATGCAGGCCTTCCGGATGCAGCTCACCGGCAGCCTGCCGACCGGTTCAACGGGCCTCAACCTCGACGCCGTCAAACAGGCCTCGCGCAACCTCTACCTCATCGACGGCCAGATGGCCTTTGACCGCGCTATGCTCTACGTCAGCGTTTACAATTCGATGACCTCCGACCAGATTGCCTACTTGCAATCGATGAAAGGCAAGGGCTTCAACGAATGGCCGGACATTACCAACGACCAGGTGGCCGCCAAGATGAGCAATCTCCCCCCCGGCACGGCCACACTGGTCATGACCTATGCGAGCGACATCTTTACCTGGTACGAGGGCTCGCTCTACGCCGACGTCTACTTTTGTCCCGAACGCCACGGAACCTATTACGGCGGGTTCTATATCAAGGATGCTCCCGCGGTCGGAGTTTCCGCGTACAACATCAGTGAAAGCCTGACCAATACGGCGGGCAGTGCCCTGATCGATCCCGCAGAAGGGTACGTAACACAGGCGCAGGCCACTCCGGTCGCCAACCTCGTGAATGTACAAAGAGACAATCTCTACGCAGGTGATACGAATATCGTTGCGATCAGGACGCAGATTGCGACGCTCCTGCGTAGCCTGATGGTTTCCACAGCTTCGAGCGCCGAAGTCAATGCGCAGGTGCTTGCGCTCTCAGGGACCTATGGCGATTTGGATGGCGAAGATAACTACTATTACGCCACGACCTTTGCACAGTTGAACGGCACGCTTTCCGCCAGCCAGCAAGCGCAACTTGCGGCTCTGCGGCAATCTCTCCTTAGCGGAACGTACGCCGACGGCACGCCCTTCAACTTCACCGTTGCCACCACCCCTTTTCTTTACTCCGACCCTATTACAGATACGAGCGTTCTGACACCCTATCTCAACGATTCCGACTCCCTTTTCGTTGAGCCATGACCCGAATGGCACTCCATGACCCGCTTTGCGTGCATGATGAGTGGGAAAGGCAATCCAATGATGCGCATGAACTCGACAATTGGAATCAGAATGGCGCTGATCGTATTTGCGCCAATCTTGTTGGCCTGGACCGCAAGGTCGCAGAATGGGCCGCCGCAGGCACCTGCCACAAGCGGCCACGAACCGCCGCCTCAAGCCTATGAAGATTGCAAAGGCAAGAAGGCTGGCGACGCGATTCAACATACGACGCCGGAAGGCAAGGTCGCCGCCACCTGCATGGATTCACCCAAGGGTTTGGTAGCGCGGCCAAACCAGCCACCGGACGCCCAACCAGACAATCGGCCAAAGCAGTCTCCTAATCCGCAGGAGACATCAGACCGCGGCAACGCGGCAGGTTACACGATCGAGCAAGCCACTTCTGACCGCGCACAACTGCATACGATCGCTTTCGACGGGCTTGCTCTTCTCACAGGAGACTTTGCAAGCGACACGTTCCTGCCTCCCGGCAAGGTCTCCGACTACTTCGGATTTCAATACATGCGCGATATCGATATCGCTCAAGATGGGCACAACACGTCGTTTCTGACGCGGATTGCCGAGAATATGCTCGCGATTCTCGACGACAGCCAGAAGAGGCAACTGCTGGAGCTGGCCGAGCAGCAGAGAAACGACATACGGAAACTCGCCGAAATGCGGCTTCCTTTGATCGCGGCCTTTCGGCGTAACCTGTCGGGTGACATTCCTAAAGGAAGCACTGGCCTGGACCGGAAGGCAATCATGGCGTATTCGGCCGACCTCTACGCGCTAGATGGAAAGCTGGCCTTTGGGCGTGCGCGGGTAACAGGCGGGATCCTTCGCGGCCTGAGTGCAAAGCAGAAGGAATCCCTAACCAGGCTGAAGTTCGGCGACTCGAGGACATGGCCTGATGTCGGGGAGCAACTCGACAAACGGAGTATGTCACATGAGGACAACGTGGCAGTGATGACTTACGCCAGCGAGATGTTTGCCTGGTACAGCGGATCGCTGGAGGCGGATACCTATTTTTGCCCGGAACGCCATGGGATGTACTTTGGCGGCTTTGGCATGAAGACCCTGCCCGCGATGGGCAAACAGAATTATTCGATCAGCACTTCGCTCACCGACGACAGCGGCGAGGCGTTTCTCAACGTATTGACCGCCTCGCAGCGGAAACACATCACGGATCTTCCGGATCTGCAGCGCCAGGATCTGGAGGGGATCGTCAGAACCCGAAGAGCCATCGCGACAGAACTGAGGCGATTCCTCACCGGTGACGCCGTGGATGAACAAAAGGTTCTGTCGCTATCGCGGAGCTACGGCGAATTGGACGGCGAGATGTCGTATTTTTACGCAACGGCCTTCGCGGCAGTTAGCAAGACGCTGACAACAGAACAGAAGCAAACTCTTGCTGGAATGCGTGCATACGACCCCGCGGATGCCAGAGGACCTTTCCTCTATTCGACTCCGGTCAATCAACCGAAGATCGCTACCTCGGACTTTTTGTTCGGAGTGCGCTAGTCCGGCGGCGCTATAGAGCCTGAACAAGCCAGAAAACAAACACCAGACATGACTCAGGATGAATCTGTCCCGATATACTTTAGGTCCCTATCGGGACTGCCCCGGAGCGACAAGGGCGGTCTATCACAGGGTCTTCTGCCGGGGCAGTTTCGATAGGGTCGTTTGAAGTAAGTCGCTGGTGTTTGCGACGGACGCGGTGATCTACCTATAGGATTTCAATGGGCGCCCGATGACCTTTGTGGGTATTGAATAGGCAAGGCAGGACGAATTGAACGGCGCGGACTCTAGTTAAGGCTGAAGTGGAGACCGGGACGGCGCTTGCAAACGCGCTTCGCGAGGGTCGTGGCCGCAGACAGAGCGCACGCCGGCTTTGCGTGCGCGAGCACGACAACGAGGAAGGTGGATAACGACGCCGGGAGCGGCGAGTCTCTCACGAGCTGTCAACGCTGCAGGTTGTTTTCTTCCATCCCACTTCACGCCCTCGGGTGGACGGCCCTGCGCACGATCTGACCGTGCGCTGAACGGGCCTTGCTGAGTCCGTTCGGAGCGCGGCTGTGCGCCAAACGATGGTGCGTGTTTGGCACGATCTGCGCTTTTCCGTCCGGACTTTCACCGTCGTGCGCTGCGTTCGTTCTTTTCCGCCGACCGTCTTCGCGCTTCCCAGCCGTGGGTGAGAAGGACGCTCAGCCGGTTACGGCGGAAAAGAGGAACAAGAACATGAGTTTCAGGAGCAACAGCATTGTCGGCTGAGGAGACGCGTGACCTGGTGATGCGCAGCCTTTTATGGATGCTGGAAGTGGCAGATTATCGCGATCTCGCCGAGACAGCGACTCCGCACCTTGAGGAAGCTCCGACCTCGTTCTTCGATTTGTTTGCGTACTTGCTCGGGAAGAACCTCTTGCCTGAATTGAAGCGCGCTGTTGCACATAAGTATGTAACCTTCACGGACAATATTGCGGCCGTGCGTGGGCGGATCAACCTGGTCGAACAGGTAAGCAAAAACTGAAACCGACTTGATCAGATGAACTGCGTTTGGGATGAATTCACGCGCGATACTCCAATCAATCGCCTTTTCAAGTGTGCATGCGGATTTCTGTCCGAGCGGGTGAACTATTCGGAGGCAGCGCGCCTACTTTTGGATTGCGAAGTGCTCCTTAGCGAAGTCGGAGATGTTTCTCCCGCTACCGCACTGCAGGATGTGTGGAATCTGCGATTTGACAGGTCCGTGGAAAGGTTCAGAGTGGCCTTCGATCTTGGTCAACGCCTGCTCTCAGGGATCGGGCACAACCTAGGTGTTGGCAACGCCAATACGTTTGTTTTCCTTCTCGATATGAACCGCGTGTTCGAGGACTACGTGCATTCTGTTTGGAGTCGCATTTCAATACGACTGTGAAAGTGCAAGAGTATATCGGCAAGTTATTCGAAACTAATAAGGGGGGATCGTTCAGCTGGCGGACTTTTATTGGCGCAACGGAGCACATTACTGGATCGGCGATGCGAAATACAAACACTTGGCAAAGGGCCAGCATGGAGCGCTCCATTTTAGTGACTTGAAAGACGAACAAAATGGGGTGGACGGGTTCACTTCGTTGGCTGGTGAAGTTCTCAGCCCTGCGGACATCCGACAGCTTACCGTCTATGCCGAGCTTGTTCGGCGGCGAGAGCGGCTAGCAACGCCTCCAGTTCTAATTTTGGTTTATCCGTTTATTGGTTCCGGCGAGTGCATAGCAGACAGGGTTGTCGCATGGAATGGCTCGGTGTTTTGGCTGGTACCCGTCGAAGTGCGATCTCAGGCCATTGTCGGAAATGCAATTCGATTTCCGCCTTTAAAGCTCCTGCAATCGGATGTCGCATAATGAATCCTACGGCAAGACCACCACAGGCAAATACAAGGCGAAAGGGTGCAGATGACAACTCTCTCGTCCCGCTACCTATGAACGGAGCAATGGGGGATGTTTGGTTCTTCCACGATCAGGTTTGCAGAACCAGACTGCGTAAGGTATTCGGTTGAGAAAAGCTTGGTCCAGAATTTGGTCCAATTGAGCGCCGAAAGGACTCCGAATTCTCCTCTGTTGTCCTCTGTATGTCATTGAATGTACATGTGCTCCAGCGTTTACCATTCGGCTTCTAAGGAACTGATCAAGTTGATGCGGTCAAGGGGATGAGCTGATACCCGAGGGTGCGTGCCCTGGCGTGGAGGCTGAAGAGGGCGCGTTTTTGATATTGAGTTT
>Ga0326728_10014183_pt1 | contig 17032 bp, 14 predicted proteins | sample MB3enrmetagenome_FD_207602 | JGI IMG/M metagenome (GOLD analysis project Ga0326728, IMG submission 207602) | Lab enriched peat soil microbial communities from McLean, Ithaca, NY, United States - MB31MN | ecosystem: Environmental > Terrestrial > Soil > Wetlands > Peat | place: USA: New York...
CAGAGCCGGACCTGGTCTGCTCCAAACTTGTCCACCATGGCCACCTTATTCAGTCCCTGCAGTGCGCCGTAGTGCCTTTCGTTGAGACGCCAGTGGTTATGAACCGGAATCCACATGAGGTCCATTTCTTCCAAGGCGAGCCATAGGGTTTTGATGGCCCTTTTCAGCACGGAGGTATACGCAACATCAAACACGAACCCTTCGGAGCGCAGTGTGCGACCCGCTTCAATCGCTTCCTGCGTCCCCTTCTGGCTGAGTTCGACATCGGCCCAGCCCGTGAACAGGTTTTCCTTGTTCCAGACACTTTCGCCATGCCGCAGAAGCACAAGTTTATTCACGGAAGTTCTCCTTTAGCCAACGCTATAGATTATTCCATTCTCTGCGATTCAGACACTGTAAATTCAATCATGACATAATTCTCTGTGAGTTTAGGCTGGGGGGTATGCTAATGTCAAAAATGGGGGATGAATCCTATGATGACAACTGAACTGTTGGACCGAAGCCGAAGCGCACTGGTCCTTATCGATGTCCAGGAAAAACTGTTTCCTCACGTTCATGACTATGAACGTGTGCTGGCGCGGCTTGATCTGTTGATTACCGGCGCCAAGTTGATGGGAGTCCCACTGCTGTTGACTGAGCAGTATCCCCAAGGGCTCGGGAGGACCGTCGAGGAGATCCGCCGGATGCTGCCGGGAATTCAACCCCTGACCAAGACAGAATTCTCGTGCGTGCTGGCGGCCGGGTTCAAAGAGCAGCTGGCAGCACTGCATCGAAACCAGATTCTATTGGCAGGGGTTGAGGCGCATGTTTGTGTGGCGCAGACTGCACTGGACCTTTCCAGGCAGGGGGAAAGGGTGGTGGTGGTTGCGGATGCGGTATCTTCACGCCGGCCCCTTGATGCCGAAATCGCATTGCGTCGGCTCGAACAGAACGGGCTCACTCTCAGTACGGCCGAGTCGGTCGTGTTCGAATGGCTGCGCCGCGCCGGGACCGAGGAATTCAAGGCAATCCAGCCGAAACTGAAGGCCTTGACCTAATCAAACGCCACGAACGCCCCAGATTCCACGGATGTCGATTCGGTGCACTCCGTGAAATCGGCGGCGCTTTGCCTTTACGATCCTGTCGATAACCTGGAACGGACCGCACGAAGCAGTTCAACGGCGTTTGGGATTCCTAGCGCCGTGGCGCTCGTTAGAAAAACCAATCCATAGACAAAAAGGACGGCAATTCCCGAGACCAGCGGCGGAACTCCTTTGGTCGCATATTTGAGCGCAAACGCCGGGATGGCGGCACCCAGGGCAATGCCCCAGAGTTTTGCCACATAGGGATAATGCAACCCGGTTCTGCCAATTTTGCGGTTCAGGGACAGGCGCAAAAGAGTGAACTCAATCCATGCCGCCATTCCCGCCGAGACCGTCAAGCCAACCAGCCCCATGCGTGCGGGGAGCCCGAGCCATCGAGGCGCCGGAAAGGCCAGGAGCCACCCGAGCCCGGCGGTCAACAGAACCCGCAGAGTTGCAAACCGCAGCGGCGTACGCGTGTCTCTCAAAGCCCAGAAGGCGGAGGTGTACAGGCGGCCCAGTGTGGATGCGAGCAACCCGACTGTGGATCCGGCCAAAACCGCCCAGACATACTCGACGTCACTGGGCGTGAATTTCCCTGTCTGATACAGCAGGGCGACGATGCTATCCCCGAGCACGAGAAAAGCAGCTACGGATGGGATAATGAAAAAGGACACCCGTTCCATGGCGCTGTCGAGCCTCTGGCGGAGAGCCGACCGAACGGGTTCACCCGAACCGGCCTGGCTGGCCATTTCGGGCAACTCGGCATTTGAAACCGACATCCCGAAGAGGCTGACCGGAAGCAGGTAAATCGTCTGCGCGTAGGCCAGGGCGGCGACCGCCCCCGTATTGGGCAGCAGGCTCGCCAGCATGACGTCGATATAGCTGCTCAGCTGATTTACGCCGCGGCTGGCAATCCCGGGAATGAAATTGCGGATGACCGTGCGGACATTGGAGGAGACCACCTCAAACTGGAAGTGGAAGCGGCCTGCCAGTCTGAATGCAGAAGGCAATTGGATCCCGAATTGCAAAACGCTGCCGGCCACCGATCCCCAGGCCACGGTCTTTGCCAGGGGATACGATTGCATCGTGCCGCCGAATCCGAGCAGCGCCCCGATCATGGCCAGATTCCAAAGAACCGGCGCCGCGTAAGGGAGAAAAAAATGCCGATGGCTGTTGAGGATGCCCAGGCACCATGCGGAAAGCACAAGAACACCGACCCCGGGAAACAGTATCCTGATCATCCGGATCGTAAAGTCCCGCTTTACCCCCTCGAATCCCGGAGCAATGAGATCGATCAAGTAGGGAGTTGCCAGAACGCCCACCAGAACAAGGATCGACATGGTCAGAGCGAGAATGGTGGCGACGATGCGGGCGACCCTGTCTGCCTCCTCCTTTTTGCCGGAGGCCAGCAGACTGGCGTAGACGGGAATGAATGAGGACGAAAGGGCCCCCTCCCCGAAAAGGTTCTGAAGCAGGTTGGGAATTTTCAGTGCGGCCTTGAACGCATCGGCCGCGTCCGAGTTGCCGAAATAGTGAGCGAAGATTCGCTCCCGCACAAGGCCGACGAGGCGGCTGAGCAGGATCCCGGATCCGACCAAAACCGCATTCTGGCTCGAACTTCTTCGTTTCAAGGAAACGGCTTCTTTCATCAGTTTGGCCGGGTGAGCCTCCAGCAAGAGGCTCAGCGCAATTTGAGTGTCGCCAGAGCCGTCAACGCCAGAATGCCGGCTGCAATCCACAGCCGGATGACAACCTTGGTTTCGGCAAGCCCCTTGTGTTGCATTTGGTGGTGCAGGGGCGCTCGCAGAAAAATGCGCCGGCCGAGCCACTTGATCCCGATCTTGTCCTGAATCTGGGAACTGAGCGCTTCGGCCACGAAAAGCCCGCCAAGGATGACGAACAGCATTTCCTGCTTTAAAACGACCGAGAGCACTGCCATGCATCCGCCGATTGCCAGGGCGCCCGTGTCCCCCATAAAAACCTGCGCCGGATAGGCGTTGAACCAGAGAAATCCGATTCCCGCTCCGACAAAAGCGGAGCTAAAAACCGCGAGTTCGCCGGCTCCCGGGAGAAACGGATAGTTCAGGTAACGTGCCCAGATGGCGTTTCCAAGAAGGTAGCCAAAGACCCCGAGAACGCCCAGAACGAATACGGAAGGGACAATAGCCAATCCGTCAAGCCCATCGGTGATATTTACGGAGTTGCCGACAACAAGCACAAAAAAGAAAACGATGGGGAAGTAGATCCATGGCGAGTTAAACAGCGGCTCCTTCACAAAGGGCACATAGAAGGCACTGATCTGGTTTGCCGGAAGCGGAGAAAAAGGACTGGCCAGGTAAGCGACCAGGGCGGCGGCGAAACCGGACTGCAGAAGCAGTTTCTTGGATTCGGACATCCCGCGGTCCCCGGACTTCGCCCGTTTTTTCGCCGTATCGTCCAGAAGCCCGATGAACCCAAACCAAGCCATTCCCAGCATGACCGCCAGCAGATACCCATTCGAGAGATTGCACCAGAGCAGACAGGAAGCCAGGACGCATCCGGTGACGATGACCCCTCCCATTGCCGGAGTCCCGGCCTTGTCCGAGGACGACACGATCCCTGTATCTCTTCGTTGATCGACCAGGCCATGCCGGTGGAGGTACCGGATGAACATCGGCGTGAAGAAAAGCGTCAGGATGATGGCGGTCAGCGCCGCAGCGATCGATCGCGCGGAAAGGTAATCGACCAGGCGAAGAAATGAGAACGGCTCAAAACGGCGGAGAAAGCTGCCAAGAGAATAGATCATTGTGCGATTCTCTTTTCTTTTTTCCTGGAAACGGACTCCATCAGTTGCCGGTAGGCGGTCTTGATCTCGAACTGGGGCGCAAAATCGGTAGACGTCAAAATAAACCTGGGCACTTGGGCCTCCAGAATTTCCAGGCGGGAGACCTCTCCGCGATCCACCAGGTGGAGAATTCCTCGAAGCACGGCCGCCCGCATCTGCCAAATCCTGGATTCCCAAAATCCCAGGAGAGCGGGCAAGGCATCGTGTTCCCCCCCGATTTTGCCTAAAGCCTCCGCCGCTGCTGCGCTAACGTCAGTCGTGGGATCCGTCAAAAGGGTTAGCAGGGCGGCAATGAAATTCTTGGGAGACGAAAGCCGGCTGCTAAAGAAAGCTGCCGCGCGCGCGGCCTCCGCCCTGACCTCATAATAAGGATCTTCAAGTCCTGCGAGAAGCGCTTTTTCAATCTCCGGGGACAATTCATTCATCCGAACCAAAGCCGAAATCACGTTCCGTCGTATGAATCCCACCTGCTCGAAATCGCCGCCCAGGAGCCGCTTCAGCATCGACGCCGGCCTGCGGTCGTGGAAGATCGCCAACAGTGCCGGAATCCGTTCTCTTGCCTGAAGCAAACCGAGCAGCTTGACCCCCAGGTTCCGTTCCTGCCAGGAGGGATGGATCAGCAGCGCGCTCGTTCGGCTCTTCAGATACTCCAGGTCTTCGGGCCGCGAGACGACGCTCTCGGGCTGGTAGGACGCCTCGCATTTTTTCAAGGCTTTTTCGAGCAGCGCCAGCAGAGCACTGTTGCCGGGAGGCGGAATGCTCCGGGGCTCACTCGCGGGCATACCGGAATTCAGCTCAACACCTGTTTCCTGTCCGCGGACCACGCGCTCGATCTGGATAAGGGCGTTTGGGTTCAGAAAGGAGCCACTGTGTTCGCGCATTTCCCGGAGGCGGGATTCGTTCTGCAGCAATGAGAGAAGCCTTTCAGCCAGAACCTTCCCGTCGATCCACTCGGAGAGCGCACCGTCCACCGGAGCGATCTGCTCGTAGAGAATCTCCGCTCCCCCGGCCCGTTCCATCGACCTCGCGTTCAGCACTTGGTGATCGCCTGGCAGATTGGATTTAGGGATGATCAAAGCCGGCAACCCCATTGCCGAAATCTCATTAAGACTTCCGGCCCCTCCCCGGGCGACGACAAGATCACTCAGGACGTATAGGAGTTCGATATCGTGGAAGAATGCACGGTAAGCGTAAAAACCCTCGATATCCTTGAGTTGCTCTTCAGTATATAGCCTCCGCAATCGAGCTTCGGTGTCGCTCATGGAATTGTAATCGGAGCCTTTGAAGAGCCCGACTCCGTGAATCAGGAACAAGCGGTCTTTATAGGGGAGAAGGTATTTGAGCGCGTCGACTAAAGCCCGGTTGATCGTCCGCGATCCTTGAGACCCGCCGAAGACCAGCACGACCTTGCGTCCTTCCGGAACCTTGAGACTGGCTCGTTCTCTTGCCTCGTCACGGCTGACTCGAGTGATCCGCCTCCGGAGCGGATATCCCACCACAGTGCCGCGCGCGGGGAAGTAGGACAGAGTTTCCGGAAAAGTCACAAGCACCCGATGGGCAAAGCGGCCCATCAACCTGTTGAGTTTGCCCGGAACGGCATTCTGTTCATGGATAAAAACACGGGAGTTTCCCAGATGAAGTTTACGCAAAAGCGAGGCGGCCATGATAACCGGCGCGGAAACATAGCCGCCGGTTCCAATGATAATTTCCGGACGGAAACGGAGCAGAATAAAGAGAGACTGCAGAATGCCGACCGAAAGATTGACCCCGAACTTGATCAGATCCGAGGAGATGCCGCCCGGAAAACCGGAGGCACGCACGTATTTGATTGGAATGCCTTCCCGCGGCACGACTTCTTCTTCGACTCTGCCCCGAACCCCAACGAAAAGGAAACGGGTATCGGCCGAAGCCAGGACCGAACCGATCGCCAGTGCGGGATTGACATGTCCGGCCGTCCCGCCGCCGGTCAAAAGAATATGATTGGGTGTCCGCATTCCAGTCCGTGCCAATAGGCCTTCAGGGGAGGTTTCCACTGATCCTCCGGCCATATCCCTCTATCTGGACCTTCTGCCGCCCTTCCAGAGCCAGACAACAAAAATACAAATGCAAAAAAAACCGGCTAGCAGAAAAATCCAGATGCCGGATTGCTGAATTCCCATGGTGTCTCTTGAAGTGTATCAGGATTTGATGAATAAGGAGTTGCGGTTATCACAAAATTTTGAAAAACTTCGGGTTTCGAGTGGTTCAAAGTGAGACCGCTATGCCCCGTACGCCCTTTCTGACCAACCTCGAAGGCATTCTAATGGGTCACCGGGCTTTGCGCAAGCGTCCTGGCAAGGGCCATTGCGCGGCGGCGGCCGATCGCCGGAGGGAATTGCTGATCGGAGCTTCCATGCGACTCTTGGTCTCTGTTCTTGTCTGGACAGTCGCATCCTTGACGAATGTGATCGGACAGGGAAAAGGCCCATCCATCTCTATAGAAAATTCGAGCCGGGATCTTGGTAAAGTCACTCAGGGGGAGGTGATAAGGCAGGTTTTTGCGTTTTCCAACAAGGGTTCCGGGACTCTGGAAATTCTGGGTGTGGCGCACTCCTGAGGGTGCGAGACCACTTTGCTGTCAGCAAAGAAAATTGCAGTCGGAAAAAGCGGCCAAGTCAAAGCAAGCATTGACACGCATAACCTTTCCGGACCTGTAGAAAAGATGATTACCCTTGCGACCAACGATCCTCGCCACCCGAGTGTGACATTGTCGATTCGAGTCGTCGTAGAGCCGGAGATTGAAGTTTCTGCATCCTCCATTTCGTTCGGAAATGTGCCTGCAGGGAAAGAAGTCGGCCAGGAAATCATTCTGACGATCCCGCCCGGCAAGCCGATCAAAATTCTGTCCGCAGTCTCAAAAGATCCAAATTTTGGGGTGAGAATTGAGCCTGTTCCGGACGGCACCGGCCGGCAATTCAAGCTGACGGCGAAATTATCGGCAAGTGCCAAGCCAGGCTATCATCTCGGGCAGATCATTGTGAAAACCGACAGTCGGCTCACACCGGAAATCGCCATCTACCAGAGCGGAATGGTCTCCGACGCGGGACAATAGCTTTTTGAGGGGACGGCTGTGCCGTTCATCCTGTCGGGCGCGCGCAAGCGCTGCGCAACTATTTATGCAAAAAGTGATTCGATATCCCGTCGTTTTGCCGGTGATTGCGTTTTTGCTATACCTTGCCGGCAGTGCGTCCTTTCTCGGTCAGTGGGACAGCTACGACTACTTAAAGCAGATCGTCCTGCACCAGCTTTCCGCGCTCGGATTTGGAAGGCCGGTCTTCCTCGGTTACAACATCGTTTTGTGGGAATCGATGAAACATATGTTCCGTCTCAGACCGCAGAAAGTCGAAGCCGTGGTGATGATGGGAATGATCTTGGCCGGAGTGCTGGGCGTTTTGCTCTTTCAGGCGTTGGCCCGCCGATTCCTGTCTTCTTCGGCAAGCCGGATGGCTGCTCTTGCATTCGCGGTCTCCCCGATGTACGCCATCTATTCCGGATTCATTATGACGGAAGTCCCGATGCTCGTGGCGTTGATCGCGGCCTCGCTTTTTTTGTGGAAGTCCGGCGATCGCCACCCGGCGCTAAAGGATGCTTTGGCTGGAATCTTCTTTGGACTGGCCATTGGGATCCGGGAACAGGCTTTGACACTAGGCCCCGCTTTTTTGTGGATGCTCTGCAGCCGCGATCAGACTGGCCGGTCTCGGTTTCGATCCATTCTCTGGTTCAGCGGCATGGCAGGAACCGCCATGCTGGTTCCGGTGCTTTCGTTCTTTCTGCTGGATCCGGCCGGTTTTATGGAGCACACCCGAATTTGGATTCACGCGATCCCGATGGGACGAATCCAGTTCTGGAACAACGTGCAGGCCAGTCTTCTCTGGGGCGTCGCCATCTGCCCGGCTGCCTGGCTGGCGGCGGCTGTCGCCGGGATCTCTGCTATAGGGAAAAGCCGCCGTAACCGCGAGCCCCAATTCGCTTCCGAACTGGGGATTCGAACACCGATCGTTGGAGTGTTCTGCGGCGTCGTTCTGCCGATCATGGCTTTGTGGCGCGACGCGGATGTGCAGATGCATCCTCGCTATGCGCTGGTTGCCTTGCCGGGCTCGCTCATCTTTTGCGCAACGATCTACGATCGCTGGGTCCGGTCCCGGAAGGGGCCGGTGATGTGGGCCGTGGCGCATGTGTTCGTTTTCGCTCTCGCGATGGCCGTCCTTTCCCCCTATCGTCAGGCCGAGACCGAAAAAATGAATTTTGCCAGGATGATGCGGGACGCAGTCCCCGGCGAGGCCCTGATCATAGCCGGAAGCTATAGCCCGATCATCGACTATTTTCGAGGGATTGGAGTGCGGCCCGAATGGCGGATCCTCTGGTCAGGCTGGGGATTTAATGCAGCATCGGCCGATGATGTGGTTCGGAATTCATGGGCTGATCACGTCCCGGTGTATCTCAGCGAGGAGCCGTTGGGCTGGAGATATCTCGAGTCCGAATACCTGCACTATTACTATTTCTTCAAGAACTGCAAAAAAGAGCAGGTCGCCCCGAAATTGCTGCGCGTCTATCCCTATGAGTGATTCCTTCCTCACCCCGGACGGAAGGTCGGGTCCGGGAGTCAGGAATCAAGTTACGGCAAGAACCGCTCGGGATGAGCGAGTTTTTCGGGCAAATACGTGTCGATGACATAATTCAATCCGTGCTTGGCGAGCGCCTGCTGTTCCGCGCGGACCCCCATCTGGAGCAAATGTTCGATCGCGTGGACCCAATCACGATAATGCTTGATGAAGGGATCGTTTTTGATTGCATCCCGGGCGCGCTTGATATCGACATCTTTCAGGGGGTGTGTCGGCAATTTGTAATCGACGATATCTTTGGGCGTGATGCCCAAAAACCGTGCCTGCGGCACGCAGAAGAATTCATTCAGATGCGCGGCGTTACCGGACCCCACTTTCAGAGTCCTATAGATATTGGTGATCCCGTAGGGATCTCCGTCAACGAACACGTAAACGGGAATTTTCTTGAAGTCTGCCAGCCGTCGTATAAAGCGGCGGCAGGCCCGCGTGGGGACGCCACCCATGCTGATCAGAATGCAGTTGGCTTTCTTCCAATAGTTGTGCTTGACCAGGCGCTGGAACATCCCCGCTGTCTCGATCACCAGAATAAAATCTGCCTTGGTCTCGAACTGGAGCTGCTCGACTGAAATGGGGATGCTGTAGGCGCCTGAGCCGAATTTGGTGCAGTCGATTCGAATCACGCTTCCCGTGTCGCGGTCGTGGTCGATCACGGACAGGCGTCCCGCTACGTCGCCCCCTTTTTCCTCCGGAATGAAACCCAGCTGTTCGCGGTTGACGCCGAAGTAAGCTTCGACATCGTCCATCACGGTGTCCGATTCCGGTTGTTCGCTGAACCGGGCATCCTCCCAGTTCTTGGAAACGTAATAGGCTTCTCTTTTGGTGGCGATATCGTCATTCTCAATCAGCTCTTTGGACAGGGCAACCATCCGCAGAGTCTGAGCAAACGTTTTCACGGTGTTGACCGTGAGGGTGCGCACTTTCTTCTGGCCGGTCATTTCGAAAAACCCACGCTGTGGCTGATAGCGCACGTTGGAGAGGGATCGGACCGGGAGCTTCATGGTGGGTTTCTTGCGCGCCATGATTTTGCTGTGGATATCCTGCGCGGATCTGTGGATCGCATTTAAGACGGACTTGCCGGTCTTCTGGCTTTCCGTCGCTTTGACGCTGGAACTTGACTTTTTGGGCATCTCAGGACCCCGACCAATGTTGAGGGTTGATTGAACGCGGACTTTCACAGATCTCGGCGGATCCGCCGGCTTTAATCGTCAATCCGCTCCCTGGACCGGCTCCGCTCGAGGACCTCCTTAAGCGTCACGACCAGGTCTTTTTCAGCCTTTTGGCTGAGCCCCAGGATTTCACGAAGAGCGATTCCAATGTGGGGGATGTATTTCTCAATGTACGACTTTTTCTTCTCTTCATCCACCGCACGCCTGTGTGCCCGGATGTGGGTCGCCAGTTTGCGGCCGCACTCCTGAAGCGCCAGACGCAGCTCGCGCATGATTTCCGGATAGCCGGCAACCGCTTCCTTGCTCTCGGATGTGAATGGAACCCATACGGAAGCCATGTGGACAAACAGGACGACCGGCCCCATCGGCAGCGCGCCTTTGGATTGAGAAAGGCCGTAGCTGCGCCAATCTATGCCAAGCACGGCCTTGGTGATGGCGCATCCGGACTGCTGGTACTGGAGAGGGACGCGGTTGGCGAAGCGCAGCAGGTCCACAAGATCCTCGCTGTGCAGGCTGCCTCCGTAGGCAAGTCCGACTTCCACCTGGAACGGGTTCCCGCGGTAAACCGCGGGCGCCCGGGTGATGGCGGTGTAGAAATCGGCATCGATTTCCTTTTGGAGCCCCGCCAGTATCTGTTCTTCCCCGATCGGGGACAGGCAATTCGTAGCCGGGCTCATGATTTTTACGCTGTTGATCGCCTTGAAGAGGCGCTCCGCCTCGTGAACCACAATCGCGTGGGGATTCGCGTTCGGATTGAGTTCGGCCGCCCGGCAGATCTCCGAGGCCACGCGGCCGCTAACCCTCGAAAAATCCCTTCGCAGCGCCGCACTGAGCTGTCGGGCCGGCGTTTCCTTCATCATCCGAATCAGGACGCCCAATTCGACGCCATAGGGGTGCGGCTTGATTTCATGCGGCTCCGGCGGGAGCGAATCCGAGCCGCGCTCTAAATGCAGCGTCTCTCCCGTGTCCGGGGCGGTATAAAAGATTTCACAGTGGGGATTGGCGATCGCCGTCTGGCGAACGTAATCGTCGACCGAATGCCGGCCTTTTTTGTAGGTGCCGATCAGCTCGATCTCCACTTTTGTCCCATGAGGCGAATCCCAGTCCACGACTTTGTCCGTAATGATCTGGGGGGCATTCTTGCGCGTGTCGATCTGAATTTCGTAATAGTGGGCCGGCTTGTCTCCTCCCGTGCGAGAGGTGATGTCAATCGACTTCCCCGTGGTCAGCAGTCCGTACATGCCTGCGGCCGAAATCCCGATCCCTTGTTGACCCCGGGCCTGCTTGAGCGTGTGAAATTTCGATCCGTAAAGAAGCTTTCCGAAAATTTTCGGGATCTGCGCCTTGACGATTCCCGGCCCGTTGTCCTCAACCGCTATCCGAAAGCGATCTTCGGCCAGCTGTTGAATGTGGATTTTCAGCCCAGGCAGTATTCCCGCTTCTTCGCAGGCGTCGAGAGAGTTGTCGACGGCTTCCTTGACTGCTGTCAAAAGCGCCTTCTGCGGATTGTCAAAACCCAGAAGGTGCCGGTTCTTGCTGAAGAATTCCGAAATGGAGATTTCCCGTTGCCGCGTAGCCATGCTTTCCGCGGTTTGGCGGGTTTTCGCCTTTTCGGCTGGTGCCTGGTTTTGATCCGGTTCCGATGATAATGGCGCGGACACGATCACCCCTGAGTTTCCATGAAACGTCACATGATAGAGAATACAGGAGCCCTTTGCAATTGCGGATTGTGGATTGCGGACTGCGGGTTTGGTGTCCGTAATCCGTAATTATTTTCTTCCCCATTCTGGGGTATTCTAAACCGATGAACAAGCTGCTCATGCTGTTTGTCATGGCTGCAGCATTCACGATCCCCCCTGCGGCCTCGGGAGGCTTCGATGCCTGATCTGGCTGAACTTGAATCGATGACCGCGCGGTTTGCGCCGGTAGAAATCTCTGCCGACGTGTCGCAGTTGCCCGCCCGGGAAAGGGAAGCTCTCGCCAAACTCGTGCGGGCTGGCTGGATGATGGACTCCCTGTTCCTTCGTCAGGTCTGGGCCGGAAATCCACCCATGCTGCTGGACCTGCTGAAAGACAAGACACCTCTGGGCAGGGCACGGCTGCGCTACTATCTGATCAACAAAGGGCCATGGTCCCGCCTGGATCACAATGAGGCCTTTATCCCAGGCGCTCCGGCCAAATCCGAGGGAGCGAACTTCTATCCTGAAGGGTCTTCCAAGGACCAGATCAATGCCTGGCTCAAGAAGTTAACGGCCGCGGAACGATCCAACGCGATGGGTTTTTTTACAACCCTTCGGTTTGCGGCCGGCCTCGGTTCCGGGCCGGAAAAATTCGTCGTCCTCCCGTACAGCGTCGAGTACCAGGGAGAATTGGAGTTGGCCGCCACCCTTCTTCGGGAGGCCGCGTCTCTGACCGCCCAGCCCAGCCTCAAAAAATATCTGGCGAAACGCGCGGAGGCTTTTCTGAGCAACGAGTATTACGAAAGCGACCTGGCATGGATGGAACTCGACTCGACGATCGAGCCCACCATCGGTCCTTACGAAGTTTATGAGGACGAGTGGTTTAACGCGAAAGCCGCCTTTGAGGCCTTCATCGCGCTTCGCGACGAAGCCGAAACCGCCAAACTGGCGAAGCTGGGATCCCATCTCCAGGAGATCGAAGACCATCTCCCCATTGACGCGAAATATCGAAACCCCAAACTTGGATCCATGGCTCCCATCCGGGTCGTTAATGAAATTCTGGCGGCAGGAGATGGGAATCGCGCCGTCCAGGCGGCAGCATTCAACCTTCCCAACGACGAGCGGGTCATTAAAGAAAAGGGGGCCAAGCGCGTCATGCTGAGAAATGTGCAGGAAGCCAAATTCAACATTGTGCTCCTTCCTGTCTCCCACGCAGTGTTGTCCGCGGCGGATCAAAAACATGTGTCCTTTAACGCGTTTTTCACGCACACGGTCATGCACGAACTGATGCACGGACTCGGGCCGCATGCGATCAGCGTGGGCGGACGGACGACCACGGTTCGCCAGGAACTGAAGGAGACGTACAGCACGATCGAAGAAGCCAAGGCCGATATTTCGGGTCTGTTTGCGCTCCAGTACCTGGTGGACAGGGGTGTATTGAGCTCGAGTTTGCGGGACGACATGTACGATACTTACCTCGCATCAGCCTTCCGGTCGATCAGGTTCGGTGTTTCCGAGGCTCATGGGCGTGGGACGGCAATCCAGCTGAATTTCCTGCTGGATTTCGGCGCATTCTCAGAGGGAAAGAATGGCACCTACTCGGTGAACCGGGCAAAAGTCGTGGACGGGGTGAAAGCCCTGACCCGGGATCTCATGATGCTGGAGGCCGAAGGCAACTATGACCGGGCGAGGCAACTGATCGCGAATTTGGGAATGGCGAGGCCCGAGGTTCAAAGGGCGCTCGACGGGCTGAAGCGGATACCCGTCGACATAGAACCCTCCTTCTCCACCGCCGAAAAACTGGCTGGACTGCCATGAATTTTTGAGGCTTTGAGTTTAAAATAAGAGTACCGAAATCATCCAGTGATCAAAAAGATCGAGGAGTGTTTCTCTGCATGCACCACCTGGCCGAGGACTTGAAAAATAATCGCAGGAACCCCATTGGAACCAATCGCTATCCGCCGGATCAACATTGGTATATGCTAAAATGTGCCTTTATTGGCAATACCTTCCTTGTGAGGCACAATGAAGACGACCGAGGAAACGATCCTGCTGCCGGTACGCGAACATGGCTTGAACTGGACAGCGCTCATCGCTTTGTTGTTGCTTTGGTGCGCTCACGTTGCCGGGACATGGCGGGAATCCACGCTCTGGTATGGAGACTACGGCCGTTGGCTCCACGAAATCGACCGCTTCGCACACGGTGAAGTCTTATATCGCGATTTCGGTTGGCCCTTTCCACCATTAGGTGTTTGGATATTCGGCTCTTTCGCCAGGATCTTCGGGGCCCAGCTCGATGTCATTCGCGTCGCGACTGTACTGCTCAGCCTACTGGTTTATCTCGGATTTTTCTTCTATGTAACGAGGCTCCTGCCGAACGATTTGGTTTTAGGAACCGTCATCGGCGGGTTCTTGTTGTCTTCGGGATATGCACAGATTTTATCGCTGCCCTTACCGATGGGAATGTACACTCCTGCCGCTCCACTTGGTTTCTTATTATTTATGTTTGCTCTCCTATTGGTGCTTCGTTCTTGGGGTCGTTGGCAGGCTTTTAACGCGTCCCTTGCTGGAGTCTTCTGTGGATTATGCATTCTCACGAAGCAGGACTTTTGGCTACCGGCTTTTTATTTGGTTGTAGCGAGCCTCCTCGCCCTCCCTTCCGGGGAACGTCACACTCATCTTGTCAAACGGCTTTACACCCCGTCTGCATTTCTTCTCACAGTGCTCGTAGGCGTGCTCGTAGTGGCACAGTCAGCGGGGTGGAAAACGCTGATCGGTATCCCCGGTGGCTTCGGACAACTAGCGGAATTTGGTGGCCGAGGATTACCCACTTGGGAAAGGCTCACTGTCGAGATAGCAGCACTAGGGATCGTTTCGGTCGCTGTCTTTTTCTGCTTGCTAATGTCCCGAGCAGTCTCGTTCGTTCAGGTGCAGAAGTGGCTAATCTGTGCTCTAGTGTTGGTACTGTTGGCAGCCGCCGTCCACATGGGCATGAGCTTGTACTTTGGGCACCAATTGAATGCTCGTGCATTCCCGCGTTTTGCTAGCCCGACTGAATCCTTTTTATTAAGGGGGCATCTCGAAACGAACTGGCAGTTGCTCCAGCGGAGTTTGTCCTGGCTGAAGTTGCGCCTTCAACTGCATATTTTCCCGGTGCTCTTGCCACTTGCTATATTGCTGGTCATTGCTTTCTCGACGAAGGCCAAAAAGGGAGAAGCGTGGAAAACCGTGATGTTCCTACTGGGCCTGTGTGTGGTCTGCCGTGCACGCCGACTTTTTGAATACACAGAGTGGTATAACTTCCTGCTGGAAATACCTGTTTATTTGTTGGCGATTAAACTCCTGTTTCCCCTCGATTCGCGAAGGAAAGTTCAAGTGGGCTTACAATTCGGCCTCGCAGGCCTCGCTCTCGCTGGGGTATATTCTTACTGGTTTTTTGGAGTCGGAAACTTCACTCAGGCAGGTGTCGGCAGGTTGCTTGTCACGCCGCGTGGAGCCATCCGGGTGGCCAGCTACCAGGTTCCGGAATATCAACAACTCAGCAGGGTTCTCGATGGAATCGATCCGAATCACAAAAGGCCACTTTTCGCGTTGGGGTATACTGGCGGCTTTAATTATTTCCTAAGCCGAAAAAATCCGTCACCGCTAACACTAGGATTCGCCCTGTCTAATTTTCCAGCTCAGAAGGTCATGGCCGATCTCCTGAACTGTATCCCGGGTTTGTTTCTGATTGAATATCCTATGGTGACGCGTCCAAGGGCCGCGCCGTCACTAGATCTATCGCGATGGGATCAAAAGATGCGGCAAAGTTCTTATAATCGAGTCGACCGCCCTTTGTTCGACCAGCTGACGGTCGGCTGTGAGAAACTATCTGACGTGTCCAGCTTCACTGTTTATAATTGTAACCAGCATCGGGAATGAAGTCGTTGTTTGTAGAGGAACACAACACCAGCTAGAAGCAAGTCCACTGTTCGATTGTCCATGCCAATAATTTCATTCGAGTATCAATATCGTCATACGACGCCCCACTGTGTCTGTTTTTCATTCCGAACAACTGACAGCAATGCTCACGTGTTTGTAGGGCACAAGCTAGTTCAGCGAGTAAGATTTAGTCAAAGAGCGAAAGACTTCGTACTCAAAACGCATAGGATTATCTTAACTCAAGACTCCCCCGTTCTTGGTTAACCCGCCAGTCGGAACCCCTCAGCCCTGTTTAGATCGAGCCGGTCACGCAGGAATTTCCTCAACAAGTGGCCTGGACCGGAAGCGATGAGAAAATCGGGGAGTGAATTTCGGAGAGCGATCATCACGACCAGAGGGTTCAGAGGGGGGAATTCCTGGTCTGACGGTGCAAAGCCAGGATCCGAAGCAGGACCAAACGAGGGCGGGAGTAGTGGCGGCGATGCATTGAAGGACACCCTGCGAGATCAGAGCGATCTGGATGAAGCGATGGTAGGCGGCCAGCTTGCGGCGGATGGCGGCGCGGTACTGGTCGGTCTTGCGGTGGAGATACTGATCGCCAGAGCGGGGGCCGATCTTGTCCATGGTCGTCATCCAGGCAGAAATATCACTGCAGATCACCTATAAGAAGTGGTGGCCGTAGGCACCAAGCGTCCGAACGGCCTGCTTGAAGGAGAGCTCGATTTTGAAGCGCAGGCCGTAGAGCCGGATGATCTCGACCGGATTGAAACACAGGTCCGTGCAAAGGAACACGATGCGCCCCCGGTTCGGATGTTCCACGAGCACGAAGCGGGCCAGGTGGCGAATCGGTCTCTACAGCATATCCAGGCAGAGATAACGGATCACGACATCCTTTTCGCCGTAGACGGGGCTGGCAACTGTAGTCCAGCGGCCATCGGATTGTTCAAAAAGAGTGAAGATGCGGATCTTGGGTCCATACAAACCTGGGACGGCCACGCTTACGTTTGCTTTTAGCCGGCGGTATCGGCTCGAATGCAACGCAGGTTTGGCGAAGCCGGGAGATCAAGTGGCTTCCGGTTTGGGTCAGCCCCAAAGCCATCGTATGGCAGGCGTAATACGCATCCGCGACGAGGTAGACCGGCTCGGCAATGCCGAGAGCCTCGACCAGCGAGAGGAATTTCTTGGGGAGAGTGCGCTGGTCACGGTTGGTGAACACGAGCCCTTCGTGAATGCGCGCGGACAGAGGTACCGCGAAAAAAGTGGCTGCCGCAGACACCAGGACCGACACGGCCTGAATGGAATGCCCCATGATGTAATCGGGCTTGGTGTTGCAATCCGAGACTTGGTGCAGGAGTTTCACCGCCGGCATCTTACGGCCACGCTTGGCGATCTTGATACCATCGCCGACAAGCACCGGTCTGCCGTTGACTCGAACAATGCCCGGCATCCGCGCAAAGACCGTCTTTACCCAGCCTCGGCTTAAGGCAACCGGGTCGACCGCCTTGGAGTGGAAGAAGTCCAGCAGCCGGTCATAGCACTGCCCGCCCAACCAAGAGCGCTCGAACGATGCTGGTCACCCCGAGAAGGTCCTTCCGTACTGAAATGCCCGCGAGCGCCGCGAGGAGCCAAAGAAAGCTCCGCGACCTCGAACACGCTTCCCGCAACGGCTTCACCCAAGACCACCACTCCGTCCAAATCCGCATTCACCTCTCCTTTG
>Ga0326728_10014184_pt1 | contig 17031 bp, 11 predicted proteins | sample MB3enrmetagenome_FD_207602 | JGI IMG/M metagenome (GOLD analysis project Ga0326728, IMG submission 207602) | Lab enriched peat soil microbial communities from McLean, Ithaca, NY, United States - MB31MN | ecosystem: Environmental > Terrestrial > Soil > Wetlands > Peat | place: USA: New York...
CCCTTTCCCACCGAGGCCAAAGGCCCGGAAGGTGAGAAGATTCGCGAACGCGGAGGCGAGTACGGCGCCGTCACCGGGCGGCCGCGGCGCTGCGGTTGGTTTGACGTGCCGGCGGCCCGCTATAGCGCCCGTGTGAATCACCTTCAGGCGCTCATCATCACCAAACTCGACATTCTGGATGACCTTGCCGAGATTCCCGTGGGCGTGGCGTACGAGTACGAGGGCAAGCGGTTTACGGAATTCCCCCAGGACGTCGACATCCTGGAGAAGGTACAAGTCCAGTACTGCGTCTTGCCGGGCTGGCTCGAATCGACCTTCGGCATCAAGGACTTTTCCAAGCTGCCGCAGAAGGCCAAGGAATATTTGCGATTCCTAGCCGCTCAGGCAGGCGTGGAGATCGCCATGGTCTCGACCGGCCCGGAACGTGACCAGGCTCTCTGGCTCGAAGAAAGCCGATTTGCGGCCCTCATCGCGCGTCCTTCGTAGCCGCATCGCCCTCTCCCGAGGGGAGAGGGTGGCCCACGACGGCGCTTTCATCAGCCGTCGGGGGTCGGGTGAGGGGTCAATCGCACGGGAAGAGAGGACAGCCTATCCTCTCGACTGATCCTCTCCTCCATTTGCAGGCACCTGGCATGGTAGTCACCTACGAGCAGGCCTTATCTCTTGTCCACGACAGAATCCGCGCCGCGAATCGCGTGCCTGGAGCGGAGACCGTCCCCTTAGACCAGGCGCTCTGCCGGATTTTGGCAGAGGACGTCGCCGCGGATCGCGACCTGCCCCCTTTTCATCGCGCCATTCGCGATGGCTATGCCGTGCGTGCTGCTGATCTCACCGCCCTGCCTGCCGTGCTTCGGTGCGTGGGCGAAGTGCCTGCGGGCCGACCGTTTGAGGGCGAGGTGCGTCCCGGTCAATGCGTCTCGATCATGACTGGGGCTCCCTTGCCCGAGGGTGCGGACGCCGTGGTGATGGTTGAACACACCGTTTCGCGCGCCGGTAATGTCGAAATCCGGCGCTGCGTTCAGCCGCGGGAAAACATCGTGGTTCGCGGGAGTGAAGCGGCACAGGGTGCGCGAATCGTGGGGTGCGGCAGGCGCCTGCAAGCTGCGGAGATCGGTCTGCTGGCCTCGGTGGGCAAGGCAACAGTCGCCGTTTACCGAAAGCCCTGCGTGGCTATTCTACCTACGGGGGATGAAGTGGTGCCCGTCGAGCAGCCGCCGCAATGGTTTCAAGTTCGGAATAGCAACGCCGCGGCACTGGCCGCCCAGATTGAATCCTCAGCCGGCCTGCCGCTGCAACTCGGTATCGCTCCTGATCGCACCGACCTCCTCAAAGAGATGATCGAACGAGGGCTGAACTCTGACTTGCTCCTGTTGAGTGGGGGCGTGTCGATGGGTAAGTTTGATCTGGTGGAAGAGGTCCTGGCCGAACTGGGAGCGGAATTCTATTTCCAGGGAACGGCGATCCGTCCGGGCAAGCCGTTGGTTTTTGGCCGGGTTCGCGGCCTCTTCTTTTTTGGCCTTCCCGGTAATCCGGTTTCCACTTTCGTCACGTTCGAGTTGTTTGTCCGCCCCGCGCTCGCCCTGTTAAGTGGAGCGGCTTTCGAGCCTCCGGTTTTTCTCCGCGCTCGCCTGGCAAAGCCCCGCCGCCAGAAATTGGGCCTGACCATGTTCATACCGGCCTGCGTCCGGATGCGGGACCGCGAACCGGTTGTAGAGCCCGTCGGCTGGCAGGGTTCCGGGGACCTGGTGGGGGTCGCCGCTGCCAATTGTTTCTTGGTGATTCACCCCGACCAGACGGATTTGGCGGCCGGGGATTGGGTCGACGTAATGCCGAAAACACAGTGACGAGTGGCGAGTGATAAGTGACGAGCGGGAGTCAGAATTCAGGAGTCAGAATGGGAATGATGAACTCGCCAAGCTAACTGACAACTGACAACGGACAACGGACAGCTTCTCTCATTGAGGAGCACGCTATGCCGAAAACGCTCACACACTACGATTCCTCCGGCCGCATCCGCATGGTGGATGTTTCCGGCAAGCCTCCCACGCCGCGCCGGGCTTCCGCGAGTGCGCTGGTGAAAATGAATCCCCGCACGCTGCGAACTGTGAAACGAAATCCCAAAGGAAATCCGCTTGAAATCGCGCGGATTGCCGGGATCAGCGCCGCCAAACGGACTGCGGAACTGATTCCCCTTTGCCACCCGCTCTGGTTGAGCCATATTGATGTGCAAGCTGCTTTCAACAAGCATGGTGTGGTCATCTCTTCGATGGTGAGCACAACCGGCCCGACCGGGGTTGAGATGGAAGCGCTCACGGCGGTGGCTGTCGCGGCTCTCACGGTCTATGACATGTGCAAGGCCATCGACAAGGGAATCGCGATCACTGATATCAGGCTCCTGGAAAAGAGCGGAGGAAAGAGCGGCACGTACCGCGCCAGGTAGCTGTCAGCCGTCAGCTATCAGCTCTCAGCAGGCAATTCTGAACGGCAAGCGCAATGTTCAAGACTTAAGGCGAATAACGGTCCGTCATCCTGAGAGTGTGTGACTTTTTCAGTTTTAGGTGGCACTGACACGCAGAGCCAACCGCCCAACCTGTCATCCTGAGCGGAGCGAAGGATCTCCGTAGTCGCTCCCGGACAACTCCGGGGATGCTTCGCTGCGCTCAGCATGACAGAGGTGAAACGTTTCTGGTCGCTGAAAGCTGACGGCTGAAAGCTGAAGGCTGCTATGCCACATCGCGCCAAAATTCTCGTCCTCAGCGATGCCGCGGCGGGCGGCCGGCGTGAGGACCGCTCCGGTCCGGCGGTGCGCGAACTGCTGGAGAAGCGAGGCTGGCTGGTCAAGGCGCTCGATGTGCTGCCTGATGATGAGGGTCGCATTCAAACCGCGCTCGTGGCCTGGACGGAAGGAGACGATTGTGATGCCGTCTTCACGTCCGGCGGCACCGGGCTTGGGCCGCGCGACGTCACTCCGGAGGCCACGCAGGCGGTGGTTGAGAAGCAGGTTCCTGGCCTCGCCGAACTGATGCGCGCCGAGGGGGTTAAAAAAACCCGCATGGCGGCTCTGGCGCGCGGGATTGTGGGAGTACGCAAGGGCAAGCTGATCGTCAATCTGCCAGGCAGCCCACGCGGCGCCTGCGAATCGCTCGAAAGCATCATCGAGCTTTTGCCTCACGCCATCAACCTGCTGCGCGGGAACACCGAGCACCCGCAGTAGCGTTGAAGCGCCGGTCCTTGTTGCCGCACGCGCGCAACCCGAAGGGTTGCCTGTTCAGACCTTCTCTCGAAGAGGTTCCCCACGATGCCGTCTACGAATTGCGAAACGGCGAGTGGCTGAGCCCATCTTGGGTCGCTACTGAAAGGCGCTCCGCCGCCTTCCCGCCAGAATATGCCCCGAATAGCGCCTATCCACTGGCAAGATCTTGAGAAGGGCCGATGGTGAAGCAGAAGGTTGCGCCTTTCCCGACCTCGGCTTCGGCCCATACCTGGCCGCCATGCCGGTGAATGATCTGCTGGACGGTTGCCAAGCCGATGCCTGTTCCTTTGAATTCCTCCTGGCGGTGGAGCCGCTGAAATACTCCGAAGAGCTTATCGGCGTAGCGCATATCGAAGCCCACTCCGTTGTCGCGCACGTAATAGATCCATGTATGTGGGTCTACAAACCGTAGCACCTCCACTGGCGCCTGTGGCGCCTCATGGGCCCTCAGCGCCCCGATTTCAATTCGGACTTTCTCCCGTTTGCGAGAAAACTTGAGCGCGTTGGACAGCAAGTTTACGAACACCTGCCTGAGCAGCAGCGGATCAGCATCGCAGGAAGGCAAACTTCCCACAACGAACTCGGCGGCGATCCCTTCCACGTCCGCCTGAAGGTCGTCCATGGACTGCCTCACGACCTCCGCGACCTCCACAGGCCTCCTCTTCAGCTCCTGGCGACCCAGGCGCGAAAGGGCCAGCAGGCCATCAATCAGATTTCCCATATGGGACGCGCCGTCCCGAACGAAGTCGAGGTATCTCTGTGCCTTCGACGGAAGCTGGGACCGGTACTCCTCCAGCAGGATGCGGGAGAATCCGTCCATCGCCCTCAAGGGTGCGCGTAAATCATGGGAAACCGAATAGGAGAAAGACTCCAGCTCCTTGTTCGACGCTTCAAGCTGCGCTGTTCGCAACCGGACGCGCTGTTCCAATTCCTCGTTGAGCCTGCGGACGTCTTCCTCGGCACGCTTGCGAGTGGTGATGTCGCGCGCGGCCGCGAAGACGCCGACCACACCGCCGCCCTGATCGCGATAAACCGACGCGTTGTAAAGGACTGGCGTGGTGGATCCATCGCGGCGCCTCACCTCGAGTTCGTAGTCTTGCACCAAGCCTTCCTTGAACACCTGTTGATAACCCAAGCGCGCTTTCTCCGGGTCAGTGAAGCAGTCGGAGAAGTCGGCTCCGATGAGTTCTTCGCGCAAGCGGCCGGTGACCTTCTCGGCAGCACTGTTGACGTCGGTGATTTTCCCGTTGGGCGAGATGGTCACCAGCGGATCGAGGCTGGCCTCCAGCAGGCTGCGGTTGTACGCGTTGGCCTTTTCGACCGCTTCCGTGGCCCTTTTAGCCTCGGTGATGTCGATGTCCATCTCGAGAATCATGGGCGCCCCATCCACGTCCGTGAACGGAAAGTCGTAGACGTCAATCGCACTGCCGTCCGGAGTGTTGACTTCCCAATGATGGGGCTGGCCGGTCTTCAGCACATTGTAGGTTTCGCAAAACTCGCACGGGGAGGGTCGCCCGAAACAGTAGTCGTAGCAGCGACGCCCCTCAGACTCGCCGAACCTCTCTCGAAAAGCCCGGTTGGCAAAGTCGACGTGATAGTCCGGCGTCAGCAGGCAGATCATGGGCGGCAGCGTTTCCAGAACCGCAAAGAACCTTTGCCGCTCGGCCTTAAGGGCCTCTTCCGCCTGTTTGCGCGTGCTGATATCGAGGTTAATTTCGAGGTATCCCGTGGGGTTCCCCTGTTTGTCCCGCCGCAGGACTTGGCGGCTGACCACCACGGCCTCCTCCCCGGTGCGCTTGTGATGAGTGAGCTCGCCTTGCCAGGGAACCCCAGAGAAGATTTTCGCTTCCATTTCGGAAAACGGCTCTGGAAACTTCGTCTGCAGCAGCTTGTGAGTGACCTTTCCTGAAGCCTCTGCGCTGGTCCAGCCATAAATCTCCTCCGCCCCGCGATTCCAGTAGGTAACCCGGCTCTCCAAGTCCCGGACCAGTACGGCGACCGGCGCAAGTTCGAGCAGTCTGGCCTGCTCCGCCAATTGGGCGCTGTTTTTCTCGAGAGTTTCCATGGCCCGGTGGCGCTCGGCGCGGGTGCGGAGAGCCTCAACGCCGAAAGCGAGGTCCGCCCCTAACTGGGCGAGCAGCTCCGCCTCCGCGGTATCGAAAGCCTCCGGAAGTAGGGAGTAAACAGTGAGGGCCCCAATGGACTTGCCGTCCACACACAAGGGAAGGGCGCAGGAGGATGCAAAGCCCCTGCGGGCTGCTTCTTCTCGCCAAGGGGCAATTCGCGGGTCTTCCAGCATGTTCTGGCAAACTGAGGGTTGGCACGTGCGGATGGCGGTGCCTGTCGGCCCACGTCCCCGCGCCGTGTCAGCCCAAGTGATCCTCAAAGATTTCAGGTAGCCTTCTTCGGTTCCCGCGTGGGCGACGGGCCGTACAGTCTTCCCAGCGTGCTGCTCAGCCAAGCCCACCCAGGCCATGCGATACCCGCCCTCTTCCACCAGAATCCGGCAAGTTTCTTGCAGCAATTCCGATTCGTCCTGGGCACGCACCATGGCCTGGTCAGTTGCGCTGAGCGCGCGCAGCGCCCGGTTGAGGCGGTGCAGTTCCGCCTCAGCCCGCTTCAGGTCGTCGATATCGGTGCAGGTCCCGAACCACTTGACGACGTTCCCCGTGGAGTCGCGCAAAGGCACTCCACGGGTGAGAAACCAGCGGTAGATGCCGTCAGCCCGCCGCAAGCGGCACTCGATGTTGTACGTGTCACCGGTCTCGACCGCATGGTTCCAAGCCTGCCAAGCGGGCTGCTTGTCGTCGGGATGGAAGGGGGTGTTCCAGCCTCTACCATAACTTTCTTCCAGACTCAGCCCGGTGTAATCCACCCAGCGCTGATTGAAGTAGACGTTCAAGCCATCGGGCGTGCACATCCAGACCATCTGCGGCATCGACTCAGCCAGCGCACGAAAAGCCTCTTCACTCTCTTGCAGCGCTTTCTCAGCCCGCACACGCTCTGTGATATCCTTGGCGAACACCGATATTCCGTACACTTCCCCGGCGCGTTTGAGGAGATTGACGGTCACGACCATGCTACCGGCGGTTGACGAGTCGTAATCTGCCGTGAACGGGCCTTCCGTAAGCGCTCGCTGATAGATTGCCCGCCATCGTTCGGCGAGGTTTTTATCGGCAAAAACGTCTTCCGGACGCATCCCCGTCTGGAGATGAATTCCGCGTTGAAGCAAATTGTCTCTGAGGCCGGAGTTGAAGGTGAGAAGACCAAAATGCTGGTGATCAACAGACCAAATCAAATCAGACGTGCTATCAACAATCGATTTCATCAAAGCCTGTGATTCGCGCAACTCCGCCGCACGTTCCGCGACGCGCCGTTCGAGTTCCTGTTCGGCCATCTTCTGGTCGTGGATCTCGGTGGCCGTACCGATCCATTGGATTACTGCTCCTTGGTCGTTCCGAAGCGGCACAGCGCGAGTCAAGTGCCAGCGGAACTCCCCATCGGCGCGGCGCATCCGGTGCTCGATTTTATGAATCTGCCCGGTTGCGACAGCCTGGCGCCAGGCGTCGAGCGTCGCCTCCCGGTCCTCCGGATGGATGATGGAGGTCCAGTTCCAACCGGTAAGGTTGCTCGGGCTCGCGCCCGCGTACTCGAGCGCTCTCGGGTTGTAATAATCGCGCGCGCCCGTGGCTTCCGCGGTCCACACGATTTGCGGCATCGCCTCGGAGAGCCCCCGGAACCGCCCCTCGCTCTCGCGCAGCGCGTCTTCGGCTCGCTTCCGCTCGGTGATGTCGAGAAAAGTCCCTACCGCCCCTCTCGGGCGTCCGCTCTCGTCCAGCAGCGGCACGACGTTGCCGAGGATGTTCACGGTGACGCCGTCCTCAAAGACGAAGTCCATTTCGTGATCCCGGACCGCTTTCCCGCTGGCGGCCGCCTTCTGCATCGGCAACTCCGGCAGAGGAATCTCCTTTCCGTCCTTCATCGCCCGGAAGTTCGCCGGTTTTTCGCCCTCCGGCCCGGACTTCGAGAGATTGCTGCCGCGAGGCCTTCGCAACAGATCGTAAGCCGCGCGATTGCCACTCATCGATCGGCACTCCGTATCTTTCGACACGAAAATGCCCACCGGCGCGGCTTCCATCAGGGCCTCGAATTCCGCCGCCCGCGCTCGCTCCCGGCTCTCGCTCTCCTGGAGGGCTTCTTCCGCCCACTTGCGGTCCGTAATATCTGTGGCGTAGAGGTTGACGTAACCCCATTGTGGAATCGGGGCAAGGCTAAACAGGTATGTTCGGTCCGAGTACGTTTTCTCGATTTGGCGGGGGACTCCGTCCTTTAAGGCTGCCACGGCCGGCTCTGCGATGTGGGCCGGAGCTTCGCCCGCAACATCGCAACCCAGCGTCCTCAGCAGCGCCTGGGCGGCAGGATTGGCGAAATCCACGAGGTGTCCATGGCCAAGGCGCATCACCGGGTTTGGATTCTCGCCCGGGAAGCGCGCCGCCAACTCCAAGCCTGCCTCCAGGCGTTTCTGTTCGCCCAGATGGATCTCCAAGAAATGATTAGCTTCCTCTAACTGGGCTGTCCGGTCTCTTACCCGCTGTTCCAACTTTTCGTTAGCTTGGCGTAGTCCCTCCTCCGCCCCCTTGCGGCCTTCCAGGGCCTCGTTGAGAGCGCTGAGGACGTAGAGTACCGGCACTACAGTCCCCAGCGTTGCCATCGCCACCGAACTCCAGTTGCTGAATGGCGCGCCGGGAAAGTAGTGAGGGAGGGCATGCCCGCTCTGCTCGAGGACAGCCAACAGCAGCGAGCCACCCAAGCAGACCGCCGTCATCACGCCTGCCGCAGAGGCGCCCAGCAGCCAGGCCGCCAGTATGGGCAGATTCACGTAGTGGACAAGCGCAGCGCTCTGGATTCCTCCACCAAAAACGACGAACACCGAGGCGGCCACCCAGGTTCCCGCTAAGAACACCAGGCTGGCCCGCCGCAGTGAGCCACGCCGTAGGAGCGCCAGGGTGATCCCATAAATCAGGGTGAGGTAAAGGTTGGCAAGCGTGGAGCCGGCTTCCCTCGCTACGAACAACGGCACGATAACCGGGATATGAACGATCCAGATGTAAAGCAGCAGTCCGACGACCAGACCATGCAGAGTTCGGGCCCGGACTTCGCCCGCGAGAGGGCCGCGCAGACGCAAGGCGTGGCCTATTTGAATAAGGGACGATTTGATTCGGTTTGGCATGGTTGCACCACTTTCAGGCTGATCTGAATCGGGCGCGAAAGACAAAACCTTGTGGGGGGCCGGCTTGCGGTACCCGGTCGGTCTTAATGACTATCGACGAACATGCGTATTCACCCATCTGGCTCCCATCACCCGGGCACGCGATCCTCCAGGCCGCACAGTCGGTGTGGCAGGAACTCTACCAGATACGCAAGCCTGTCTCAACCCCGGGTCCTGCGGATTCCGCCGGATGGCGCACACCCCCGCTGTGTGGGGTCTGCGATGTCCCGAAGGGACAGGTCAGGGCAGGAGGGCGAAACCGACCAAAGTGCGCCCTCGGCGCATCGCAGACGTTCAAGTACAACGTCTGAGCCAGCCAGCCCATGATACACTCCTAGAGGTCTGGCGACGGACCACTTATCACTGACAACTGAAACTCTCCATGATCTATGCCGCGGTCCTCATCCTGATTGTCCTCGTGCTTCTGACGGTAAGTGTGACGCGCATGGTAAAGCTCAAGAGCCATGCGGATTTCATGGTGGCGGACCGCAAGCTTTCGGCGGCGGTGCTGGTCTTCACACTCCTGTGCTCGTGGATCGGAGCGGGCAGCCTTTTCGGAGGCGCGGAATTCGCTTATCGCAGAGGCCTGGCGTCGTTATGGCTGCCGGCGGGAGGATGGGCCGGCTTGCTGGTGGTCTATTTCATTGCCGGGCGCGCGCGGGCCTTCGCGCAGTACACGGTCCCGGATCTGCTGGAAGTCAGGTACAGTCCCATTGCGCGCGTCTTGGGCACGGTGTGCATCATCGTCTCCTACACGGCCATCGTCAGTTACCAGTTCCGCGGAGGCGGACGAATTCTGAATCTCGCCTTCGGAGTCAGTGAGAGGACAGGCACGTTCATTTTGGCCGGATTTGTGATCTTGTTTACAGCGCTGGCGGGAATGTCGTCGGTGGCATATACGGACGTGGCCATTGGGCTGCTCGTCACGGCGGGATGCATCGTCGCCTTACCGGCGATGCTCCACCGCGTGGGCGGTTGGAGCGCCTTGCATACGGCGTTGCCACCCGAACACTTCACGCTTCGGGGCGGCATGACGTGGGGCGAAGTGCTCGGCTATTTCTTTCCCAGCTTCACCCTCATGGTCGGAAATCAGAGTTCGTACCAGAAGTTCTTTTCAGCCCGCAGCGAACGTGACGCGCGCCTTTCCGTGGTCGGTTGGATCGTTGGGACATTGTTTCTTGAAACAGTCATCGTGCTTTTGGCCATGGTGGGGGGAGTGCTATTCCGCACTGAAATCGAATCCGGCGGGGTTCCGGCTTGGGGGATCGTGCCCTACGCCGCACGCCACGGAGTCCCACCGCTGGTGGGGGCCATATTTCTCGGTGCCGTGTTTGCCAAGGTGCTTTCTACCGGAAACAACTACCTGTTTTCGCCCGCCACCAACGTTGTTCATGATGTGTTCCAACGCTTGTACCGGAAGGGCGCGAGCGACCGGACGTTGCTGTTGCTTTCACGCGCGACCGTGGCAGTTCTCGGACTGATCGCGCTGGCGCAAAGTTTTCAGCCCTCGGTCCTTGCCACAGCAGTCTATGCTTACGATGTCTACGGGGCAGGACTAACGCCGGCCATCGTGGCGGCCTTCTTTTGGAAGCGTACCACCACCGCCGGCGGCCTGAGTTCGATTGGCGCCGGCACGGGGGTGGCAGTGGTGTGGAAGGTGTTGGGGTTGGATGCGCGTGTCCCCATGATTTTTCCTGCGCTGGCGGCTTCGCTGATATGCTTGATCGGTGTGAGCTTGCTTAGCGCGCCGCCGCGCGAAGAACAATGGAAGCCGTTTTTCAAAGAACAGTGACGAGTGATGAGTGACGAGTGACGAGCATATGCGGGTGACGACGCCCGATGTGGCGCGGCCGTCTCGGCCGCTGTCGCTGGGGCGTCCCGCCCCAGCAAATGCGCGGGCAAGATGCCCGCGCCACAGGAAGATGTGCCACAGTGATTCGCTGGGCTCATCAAGCGAGGAACCATGGATCTCGAACTGATTCAATCAACGCTTCGCGAGAACGGCCTGGACGGTTGGTTGTTTTACGACCACCACCGTCGCGATCCTATTGCCTATCGCGTGCTGAAGATTAATCCGCCGATGTGTACGCGGCGGTGGTTTTACTTGATTCCGGCGGAGGGCGATCCCGGCAAGCTTATTCATCGCGTGGAGCGGCACAACCTGGACGGTTTGCCCGGCCATGCGATTGAGTACTCGACCTGGAAGGAACAACACGAAGGGCTGAAGGAAATTCTGAATGGCAAGAAGCGTATTGCCATGCAGTATTCGCCTCTTAACAATATCCCGTACGTGGGCCTCGTGGATGCCGGAACGATTGAGCTGGTGAGGAGTTTAGGGGTGGAAGTGATCTCATCGGCCGACCTGGTGCAATTGTTTGAGGCGCGATGGTCCGAAGACGCTCTGGCGTCGCACTTGGAGGCGGGCAAGGTGGTGCACGCCGCGGTGCGGGCGGGTTTCGCCGCGATCCGCGATGCGGTGCGGTCCGGAAGGGGAATCAGCGAGTACGACGTGCAGCAAGAAATGCGGCGCGTCTTTGACGCGGGCGGCGTGATCACGGACGAAGGGCCCGTGGCGGCGGTCAACCGGAACTCCGCGAATCCTCACTATATGCCGGAGCGCGAGAACTCGGCATCGATTGGCGCGAATGATTTTGTGCTGCTGGACGTCTGGGGAAAGATGAACAGGCCTGGCGCGGTCTATTTCGATATCACCTGGACGGGTTTTGTAGGCGCGGAGATTCCGCGCCGCTTTGTTGGCATCTTCGAGATCGTGAAAGAAGCGCGGGATGCCGCCATTGATTTCGTGCAGGCTGCCATGACAAGCGCGCGGACCATTCACGGTTACGAAGTGGATGATGTGGCGCGCCAGGTTATCACGCGCTGCGGATACGGGCCTAACTTCGTGCATCGGACGGGGCACTCCATCGGCGAGGATGTTCACGCCAACGGAGCCAACATCGATAACTTCGAAACGCGCGACACGCGGCCCATCATTCCCGGAATTTGTTTTTCGATCGAGCCCGGTATTTACCTCGAGGAGTTCGGTGTGCGCAGCGAGGTGAACATGTTTGTTGAGCAGGCGAGCGCGCGCGTGACCGGCGAGGTGCAAGCCGCCATCGTTCCCATTCTAGGCTAGCGTCAGGCGGAGGAAGAATTTCGTGACAGGTCGTTCTCCTGGATGGCGGGGCAGAAAGGGCGTTCGGGAAATTCAAGCAATATGTCCTATTCTTGTACCCGCCCCTTCGGGTGTGTTAACTTGTTTGTTTAGTAGTTCGTCAGCATCCCGCGCTTGGCGCGTGACTTAGAACTATGGCCGGAAAAGCTATCGCCGAAGATCGTGCCCCTGAAAGGGCCAAAGTCTCCCCGGGCCACCCGCCGACCTTCACTCTAGTGCGGCTGTGCGTCGCAGCTTGGCTGGTCCCGGGATTGGGTCACCTACTGGTGGGAAGGCGGTGGCGGGCGCTGATTCTCTTCGCCTGCATCATAACCATGTTTGTTCTCGGCTTGGCGATGCAGGGGCAAATCTTCTCGACCAGTGCCGCCTCTTATCTTGAAGTCCTGGGCCACTACGGCGAATTGTGCGTAGGCCTGGCGTTGCCCGCGGCGAGGTTCTTCGGCTACGGGGGCGGCGACCTGTTCTTCGTCAGTTCTGACTTTGGCACTGCCTATCTGGTGGCCGCAGGCATGCTCAACGTCCTTGCGGTTTTGGATTGCTTTGACATCGCCATGGGAAGAAAGCAGTGACGAGTGACGAGTGGCAAGTGACGAGCCAAAATCAGAAAGCAGAAATCAGAAACCAGAAACAAGGAGCGGGAGAATTGAAGTCGGCAGGCTGGGCGCAGCGGAGTTCACACGTGCTCTCCCCCAGCGCATCTTGCGTTACTCGTCACTCGCCACTCATCACTCATCACTGATTTTATTATGGCTTTGACACACTTTCCGGCTCTCGTGATATTCTCCTTCCTGGTCTCTGTAGTATTCGGAGTTCTGGCCAAGGATACTCCCCGCGAGCGGTTGGTTTACGGTGCGAAGGTTTTTGGCGCGTTTGTGGGCACCGCGGTAGTGCTGGGCTGGTTGATGTACTTCTTCCCCAGGTAGTTTTGGCCTGATGCAGACCTACACACAGATTGCCTTTAACGGCGCCATGGCGCTGCTCATGGGTTTGTTGATCGGCGTCGAGCGCGAGCATGCCCACAAAGACCTTCCCTGGTTCGCGGGGATTCGGACTTTCCCTCTCATCACCCTGCTCGGTTTTCTTTGCGCTCTGGCGGCACAGGCGGGAGAGAAGTGGATGCTGCCCGTAGGGCTGGCGGGGGTCAGCGCAGTGGCCGTAGCGGCCTACCTCGTAAGGTCCCAGGGGCCCAATAAGGGCGCCACGACAGAGCTCATGGCCCTGCTGGCGTACGTCTTCGGGGCGCTGTCGGCGTTGGGATACGTCATCCCGGCGGCTATCTTCGCCGTCGTGGCCACTCTATTGCTCTCCATCAAGGCCCCGCTGCACCATTTGGCAGAAGCCATTCAGGAAGATGAGATTTACGCCATCCTGAAATTCGCGGTGGTAAGCGTCATTATTCTGCCCCTCCTCCCCAACCGCGTCTTCGGCCCCTTCAAAGTGCTGAATCCCCGGATGATCTGGTGGGTAGTGGTGCTGATCTCGGCGCTGAGCATGGTCGGCTATGTTCTGATGCGATTCCTGGGGGCGAGGCAGGGAATTGCTGTGACCGGCCTCCTGGGCGGCATCGCCTCGAGCACCGCGGCCACTTTCGGCCTTTCCCACCAGGCGCGCACGGAAGGGGAATCTCTCGCCAGGTATTTCGCCCTCGGCATCACCATCGCCTCCACGATTATGTTCATCCGCATGTACATCATTGCCGTGGTAGTCGATCGCGGCCTGGCAAAGTCATTAGCTCTGCCCATGGCGGTTCCGTTCGTGTTGGGCACCGGAATCGCCATCTTTCTTTGGGAGCGAAGGACCAGTGCACGAGAGGCGGCGCTGCACGTGAAGAATCCCATGGACTTGTGGAGCGCCATCAAGTTCGCGATCATCTTCGCCGTGGTGATGTTTGCCTCGAAGGCCGGCTACGAGTACTTCGGAACTTCCGGGATCTATGTGACCAGCGTTCTCGCGGGCCTGGTGAACCCTGACGCATTCATCATCTCTGCCGCGCAACTCGCCTCCGTAAAAACTCTCGCGCCGAACACCGCCAACGCCACCATTCTTGCGGCTTGCGCCAGCAATACCCTCGCCAAGGGAGGAATCGCCATGCTATCGGGCGGGCGCCCCCTCGCGAGGGTCATCGTTCCCATCTTTTCCATCCTCACGCTTGCTTCGATTGCCGTGTGCTTCTGGGCGGCCCGCTAGAATGCCTGCCGGCGCCTTGTGCCACGCGCACAGGCAAGAGTGCCTGTGCTACTCCTGCTTCGATTGCCCCCTCTCACTCAAAAGGGGCGCAGACATCACGACAAAAGGCGTCGGGACGTATGCGCCGCCCGCGTTATACCACAGGCCACCAACCCACATTTAGGACCAGAGGCAAAGAGGCCCGGTTCCCTGCGTGCAGTTGTTGAGTATCAGCGAACCAAGATGCAAGGTGGCCGGGCCACAACGGAGGATAGACGTGGGGTGCAAAACAGTCAATTGCACGAAAGTAACTGGTGCCCCTCAAGAAACCAACACACTTTCAGGACACTACCGCTCTGCGGGTAGTGTCTGAAAAGTGTGTTGATGGACACCAAAGAATGCTTGCTTTCCGCGGGTACCGCAGACGTGCCGTGCTTGGGCATGTTTCGGCCCCTCTCACTAATAAGGGGGATTGCCGTGTGCTTCTGGGCGGCCCGGTAGAGCGCCCGCCGGCGCGGTGTGCCACGCGCACAGGCAAGAGTGCCTGTGCTACGCCTGCCTCGATTAAGCATGAAATTGCGCGCAGCGCCTTGGAGTGCGGCGGCTTGACGCCGCCTTGCAAACCGAACCTAAGGCGGTAGCTGCCGCTACCGCACTCCAAGGTGCCTTCGGCACAGCGCCAGCCAACGGAGAGGCTATTCATTTGCAGATGTTAAAGAACGTTAGGTAAGGCTCGCGCTTGGCCTCTCGCAGGAGGAGCAGCGCCAATTCGCGCGCGTGGTAGTCGCCCCACATGGAAGACTCCCCGCAGGGTATTTGGCGGCCGGGCGGAACGTGGTCCCAGCCGCGCGGGCGATGGTACACGGAGTGGAGGATCAACCCCTGATGGTGGGCGCGAGTCGAAAGATAAGGCTCATCGAACAGGGTGTTGGCGATGGTGAGTGCGGCCTGCCGATAACGTGCGGCCTGCCCGGAATTTTCGGGCCGGGCTTGAAGATAAGTTCCGAAGCGCCACAGCGCCTGCCCGGCGATCGCCGCCGCTGAACTATCCACCGGCTCGAAGTCGTTCGATGGATCACTCGGCTTACTGCCCCAGTCCCCGAGCTTCGACAGTTGCGGCGCGCCTGTATCCCAATAGGGAATCCCGTCCTGCGCCGCCTGCTCGAGGTAGTAGTCACAGGTTGCTTGGGCGGCTCGTCGCATCATGCTTTCCACTTGGCTACGCCCGCCAAGAGGGTCCAGTTCCTGATCGGAAAGCGTCCTGAGGTATTCGAGTTCTTCCGCGTAGCCGCACATGATCCAAGCCAAGCCGCGCGTCCAGGTGGTGAAGGGCGAATATCCCTGCTGGGTGGAGGGGCAGCGGTAAACGCCGTCGTTCATGTTGAAGATCGATTCGTGAGCTACCCGCCCGCGCACGTCGTAGACGTCCCGCCCTTCCCCGTAATAGACGGAGAACTGGGCCGTCAAGTGGGCATGATGGACGAGCCGTTCGAGCAGCGAAATGCGCCGGTCGTTCTCACCCATCAGTACGTGTCCCAGGCGATGGGCCAAGGCCAGCGAACGCAGCGAGCGGATGGTATCCGCAAAGAGCGAGTGAGGGCCGTTGAAGGAATAAATGTAGCCGCGGCCGTCGCGAATAGGCGACCAGCGCGCGGCCTGCACCGCCCCGCTCACCTTCAGCGCCAGCGCATAGGACCACTGTTCAGCCGTGCTCGCTGAAATCCTGCCCTCGTTGGCCAGGCGCAGCAGGTTGCCGTAGGTGCTGACGCTGTTGAACCCGTGGTCGTGCACTCCCGTGTGCGTGAGGTGCGGCGCCATGCGCTCGAGCGTGTTCGCCCGCCCATAATCCAGGAACCACTCCTCGCCCGTGGCCTCGTACTGGAAGAGCGCGGAGCCGTACATGAAGCCCTGCGTCCAATCTGTCCATTGGCGCGCCGCGTAGATGCCATCGACCGTGCAGACCGGCGACCCGCGCGAGGCATCGAAGGTCTGTTCGATGGCGCGGATTTTTCCGGCGGAGAGCTCGAAAAGGCGTTCGAGTCGAGGCCGCAATTTTTCCGGTGTGAGTTCTGTGTCGATGCGGATCATGATCTTGTCCTATGGCATCTGGCCTCTCCCTAAGGGCTGGTCGTCACCCATATCCTTTTGCTGGGCACCGGGGGCCGGTCCCACGGGCGCTTTCAGCCCCGAAGGGGCGACCTAACACAGCCCAGGCCAACGGCCTGGGTCTATGGTCTACTCCTCTGGGTTCGCAAGCCCTGAAAGGGCGTAATAAAACCACGCATCCGGCCAAGGGGGCATTTCGCCAATGCTATTTCGCCCTTTTAGGGCTGGCCGCCAAATTAGGGGGGCATTCCCGAACCCAGGCCGGTGGCCTGGGGTGTGTTGGATCGCCCCTTTGGGGCTCAATCCGGTAGCAATGGCGGCGAAGCCGCAGATCCCGGCCCAACATTAAACTAGAGACACCAACCGCGGAACCCAGAAGCTGTGGTCCGCACTCCAAAGCTTAGAGGCGCCGGATGTGGAATCCCCCGTCCACATTGATGACCTCGCCGGTGGAAAAGGGGAAGCGGTCCTCAGCGATAGCTGCCACGGCGCGGCCCACGTCCTGCGGCGTGCCCCAGCGCGCCAGGGGCGTCAAGCCTTCGGCAATCATGCCATCGTACTTTTCTTTCACCGGTCCTGTCATGTCCGTCAGTACGATCCCTGGCCGAATCTCGTAGACGTTGATCCCATACTCGGCGAGTCGCGCGGCAAAGAGTTGCGTCATCATGGAAAGCGCGGCCTTGCTCATGCAGTAATCGCCTCGGTTAACGCTCGGGGCATAGGCGGAGACGGAAGAGATGTTCACGATCTTAGGCTTGCTGCTTTTGTCCGGCCTCTCCTTGAGCTGGCCAATCCAGAAATTCGCCACCGCTTGAGTCAGGAAGTAAGGGCCTCGCACGTTGGTGTTCATCAAGCGATCGAAGCTCTCTTCGCCGGCTTCCAGCAGGTCAACACGCCGCACGGGGGCCACGCCGGCGTTGTTCACCAGCAGATCGATCCAACCGAAGCGTTCCTGGACAGACTTCAACAAAGCGGCCCGGTCGGGCGCCTTCGAGATATCCGCCTTAAGTATTTCGAAGGATGATTCAGCGCCGGGACGCGCTGCCTGTATGCACAGGCGCT
>Ga0326728_10014186_pt1 | contig 17030 bp, 14 predicted proteins | sample MB3enrmetagenome_FD_207602 | JGI IMG/M metagenome (GOLD analysis project Ga0326728, IMG submission 207602) | Lab enriched peat soil microbial communities from McLean, Ithaca, NY, United States - MB31MN | ecosystem: Environmental > Terrestrial > Soil > Wetlands > Peat | place: USA: New York...
CCTGGTCGGCGAAACGACGGCTAAGGTCGGGCTGGGTATGATCGCGGCGGAGCAGTCCGACTGGACTAAATGGATGGGAATCCACCTGGGGTACTAGCCCGCATTTCTCAACACTATCCTCGTTGACCCTCGGACGGAAGCTCAGCTAGAATGCCTCAGCTTATGATTCACGCAAAAAAACCCCTCGCAATACTAATCGGCGTCGCTTTACTTCAATTTGCCCTCGCTGCCGAGGGCAAAGTCGTCATCCTCGACTACCACACCTTCCTGGGCACCGGTGTATCAAATATCGACTATTCGGAGAAGGAACTTGCCGAGGACCTCGATACCATGACGGCAATGGGCTACAAGTTCGTGAGCCTCGACGACGCTATAGCGGGCAAGATCGAAGGCACGGCCAACATCGTCATTACGATCGACGACGGTAACCACACGATCTACCACGCAGTTAAGCACGTCTTTGAGCCGCGCGGTATCAAGCCCTTCCTCTTCGTCTACCCGGCCATCGTCAAGGGCCACGTCCGCTACGCGCTGACTCCTGAGCAGCTGAAAGATCTTGCCGCCGACGGCTGCGAGGTCGGGGCGCATGGCTACCACCACAACCCCATCACCGACAAAGCCTGGGACAAAGACCCGAAGGACTTCATGCACGAGATCCAGCTCCCTGGCCCCGCGCTGGCCAAGATCCTGAACGCCCCCGCGCCGACCATGTTTGCCTATCCCTTCGGCGTCTTCTCGAAGCGTGCGCAGGACGAGCTCACGAAGGCGGGCTACACCTGGGCCTTCGCCGCGGACGGCAACGTCGTGCAGGTCTCCTTCGACGACCCCAAGCTCGACCGTATGGCCGTGCCCCGGACTATCACCTACCGCTACAACCGGAAGGGCCTCCTGCGTGAGCTCCAGAAGCTCATCGCCTATTCAGGCCCGCCGCTCTTCGAAGAGCCCTCCTCCGCGCCAGCCCCTGTATCCGCCGAGCTTTTGCCCGTCGACGTCGCCAAGTAAACACCGGCCACTGCAATCGCGCCGCCTGCGAGTGTGAAACCTCCCAAGCGCTCGCCCAAGAGAAAATAGGCGGCTACAACCGACACGACGGGCACGAGATTCAGGAAAACGCTCGTCGTGCCCGCGCCTAGGCTGCCCATAGCCACGATGTAGAGTAGATATCCTGCCGCGGAGCAAACAAGTCCCAGGTAAAGCAGGTTGAGCGCTACCATAACGCTCAGCGCATGGAGGGGCGGCGACTCGGCGATGGCGAAGGGTAGGCAGCCTACAAGACCGAAAAGGCTCTGCCAAAACGTGATCGATAGGCCGGAATATTTACTCGAGAGAGGCTTGGTGAGAAGCGCATAGGCCACCCAGCAGAGGGCGGCCCCGCCCATACAGAGGAAACCCGCGGGCGAGGAAGAGCCTCCTCTAAGAGAAGCCCCTCCGCCGAATGAAGGGGCGACTATAATGGCGACTCCCGCGAAGGACAGGCAGGCACCGATATAGGAACGGGCCTTGAGCCTCGTCTTGAGGACCAGGCGATCGACCAGCATCGTGAGCACGGGGATGGTCGCGATGACAAGCGAGGACTCCGAGGCCGTGAGCAAGGCGATGCCATTATTCTCGCAGAGGAAGTAGAAGCTTACGCCCAAAAGACCGCTCGCGGCCATGCGCGGTAGATCGCGAAAGGAAAAGCGCAGGTTCTCGCGGGAAAGAAAGACGACGAAAATGAGCGCGACGACCGCGACGACGAAGCGGGCGGCGGCTATGCTCATAGGGGGCAAAGCGGCCAAGGCCACCTTCGTGCTAAGGAACGACAAGCCCCAAATGACCGAGACCGCTATCGCGGCTATAAGCGCGGTTCTGCGTTTATCCATGCGCTATCCTAGCGGCACCGGACGATCTTGGTCTAGCAACGCCTTTACACTGCCCGAAGTACGGCGCAATATAATGCCTCATGGCGCGCAAGGATCTGGAGCTCGTCCTCGATTATATACTCAATAAAGCAGACGACGGCGAGTTCGAGGTCATCAAGAAAGCCTGCACGCGCCGCTTGAAGGACAAGTCGGTCTACGCGAGCATAGGGGGCGAGGGCCCTTCCGCCATGGCCAAACGCATGTCCAAGGAGCTGGAGGATGGCGTCGGCGCTTCGATGGAGAATATACGCGGCACCGTACGCGGCTTCATCGCCGACATGGTACGCAAGGAAGCTCCTGAAATAACCGAGGAAGAGCTCGCTTCTCTGCTCGACGAGTATGCGCCACCTCCCGGAGCCAAGCGCGCCCCCGGCCCCTCCGCGAAGGTCCCGCCCGACGCCTTGCTCGAGATGGTCACCTGCTTCGTCGACTACTCATCCGGAGGCATGGCGCCAAGCAAACAGCAAGAGCTGTGGAGCTCCAACCCGCGCTGGCAGGACGAGTACTGGGCTCTTTTCCCGGCGGAGGTTAAGGCCCTCGTCAAGGCCTACCTCGAGCAAAAGATCGACGCCGACACCTTCAGCTCGGGCCTCCTTTCCGTGCTCGGCCTTTAAGCCCCCAATCCGCTCGCTGGGCGGCAGTATTGGCGCAAGATAGACGAAAACAGTATAGTTTGTCATTCATCTGCGAATCGGAGGGTATCCATGCCCGTAAAGCGCGACTTCGGCCTCAGGCTCGACCGTCAGGATCCCGCGGTGCACGACCGCCTTATAGCCTACATCAACATTAAGCTCGCCAGCATGGGCCTGCCCATCTATAGCCGCGAGGGTACCGCCTTCGTCGAGCTTGCGAGCGACATGCTCGAAAACTTCCGCCAGAAGGACCTCCTTCTTGCGGGCTACCTCCCGCCGGCCGACCAGAGGATCCAGGACTTCCTCGATTCCTACTTCGCCGACCTGGGCCTCCAGTCCAAGCCAAGGCTGCCCTCGAACACCCTGGTGCTCGACCGCTACGGCATGGCGCGCGAGCTCTCCTTGCCTCCCGATAAGCATAAGTACGCCTCGCCTTCCCTGACATCGTACCGAATACGAAACGGCGTCCTGCACAATCCCGCGAGCGACCGCCGCACGACCGAGGGAGTCTTTCACGTGGCCGAGGGTGGACTGCCTGTCCCCCCGGACAAGAAGGCGGTACCCAAGCTCGCCTTCGCGCGGCTCCTGTCTGCGGCCTTGAATCCACCGGCCGAGCTCCTCGAGCTGCCATTTGCCGCGAGCGAAGAGCGTAAGGCGCAGACCTTCATCTCGTTACTTTTAAGGCCTACGGTCCGCCCAGGCGTCCACGGTTGGTGCGAGGAGAAGGCGATGGAACTGCGCTTCTTCGCGCCTGGCTCCCTCGCCGCGAATCTCGACTTCGTCGAGTCGATCTTTGGCAACGCCGGCGATCCCTATGTCGCGGAGAACGATGCGGCCCTCGAGCCCCTGCGCTGGACCGGCACTAGCGGCTGCATCATCCTCGCCACCCACCTCGCGGGGAGTCTGACCAAGAAAGAGCTGGGACTACCCAAGTGGGACGATGCCACCGAACGCCAAAAACGCGACGGCATGGCCTGGAAGGATTCAGGCGAACTCTACAACGAGGGCAAGCCCTTCAAGATCTGTGCCCGCGACGAGCGCGGCGTCATCATCTCGATCCTAGCGGACAACTACTTCGGGTACTCGAAGAAGGAAGTGAAGACGCAGATGTCCTACTCCGCCAACCTCCTCGGCCAAGCCGAGGAGGAGCACGCGGGCGGGGCCCTCGTCTTTCCCTCCTACAACCTCGGTACCCTCTTCGTGCCCGACACCAACCTTAGAGCCAAGGGGCACAGCCTCGAGGGAGTCCTCGACCTCATGGGCGGCCGGATCGAGTATCAAGAGGAAGGCTATGCTATCGACCTCAGCTTCCCTCAGGTCATCTACCTCCCCGAGGACGCATCGATCTCCCTCGAGGACCAGACAGCGCGCTGGACCCGCGGCGGCGCAAAACGAAGCCTGCGCATCCTCCCCAACAAAGTCTATATCCACCCTACGGGCTACCGCATCCGCATGGAGCGCCACCCCGGCTCCGGAGCGTGGAGGCTCGTTGGAACCTCGGCCGACGGCATCCTTTGTCACAAGCCCTGCACCGTCTCGGGCGGTGGCAAGTCGGAGATAGCCAAGTCCATACTCGACGCGATCACCTACAGCCCTCTCATCATTGGCGACTATAAGGAAGAGATGGCGTCGGTCAAGGCGATCATGGAACGCGATTACTCGAAGCGCTTCCGCTCAGGCGAAATAGATGAGCGCGACATCCTCTCGAAGCAGCGCTCCCTCGGTTCGGTCATCAAGCTCTTCTCGCCCTCGCCCCTCTTTACCGACGAATACAATGCATGGCTGAAGACCATCCCCGAGCGCATAAAGGCCCTCGTGTTCTTCATCAAGCGCTTCTACCACCCCGACTGGGGCGGGGACTGGGCCTCCCACTTCACCGTCGACGCAGTCAACGGCACGACAGGCAATATCCTTAAGTTCGAGGGCCGCGCGGTCCTGGGCTCCTATCTCCGCGTCGGCCGCGACGAGACAGGTATGAGGCGCACCTTCAAGCTCAGGCAGGACTTCATGCCCGCCGCCAAGGTGCAGTGGGAAGACGACATCACCGCAAGCGTCACCGTCCCGGCCTCTCACCTCGCTGGCCTGCCCAACTGGATCGACCCTAGAAAGAGCGTCAAGTTCTGCAAGAACGTAGAGGCGCGCTTCTTCCAGCGCCCCGACGACGCAATTGTGCGCGGCTACGATAAGCAGGCCGAGAAGGATATGTCCCGGCGCGACGCCTTCATCTCGAACTTCGAGCCCCTCTCCCGAGCCGAGGCTGCGGACATGGCCGAGCGCTGCGTCACCCTCTCCGAGTACTCCGAGCCCATGCGCGCCTTCATAGAAGAAACTGCTCGCGATAACCACTGCGAGTGGTTCGTAGCCTCCGACAGGCCGCGCATGGTTAACGGCGCTCCCTCGAAGAACCCGCGCTACCTCCAGCTCGACCCCTGTTATGTCGATCCTCTCTCCCGCTACCTCGCGGACCTAGGGCCCATGCTTTACCGCAAAGTACGCGCCGATGACCGCGTCATGCACCCGGTGAGCGCAACCCTGCCCGGAAGGCGCAACAATCCCGCCGACCCGAGCTCCGGCATAAGGCCCTTAGCGGTCTACGGCCCAATCCACTATCAGGACCTGCCTGAGCTCTTCATGGACTTCGTCTGCAGCCTCACAGGCAAGAGCCCCTCGACCACGGGTGCGGGCAGCGAAGGAGCCCTCACGAAGGGCCCTTTCAACAGCCTCGTGCCGACGACCGACCTCAACAACGCCCTCCTGTCCTTCATTCTCACGGGCTACGCGGGCTTCACCACAGCTGCCGGTCACATAGGCCGCAAATATTGCATGGAGCACGACCTCTCCCTCCTCGTGCCCGAGCTTTGGGCAAGGATGGGAGCGGAGGAGCGCGACCCCGAGTTCCTCAAAAAATCGGGCTACCTCGAGGAAGTGAAGGACTTCGAGTACGAGGGCGAGATGATCCCCGCGAGCCGCCTCGGATGGCGTATAACGCCGCTGTTCGCCTCGAACTATCTGGGGAGGCTCTTCGACACGCCCGGGGCCGTCTTTTCGGACGACATGCTCCGCCCCGAGCTCCAATCCATGGCGGACTTTGTCGACGGCGTAAAGAACATAGCCGAGGCCCAGGCCAAATCGGCAGCCGCCTACTTCGAGGACGGCTCCATCGAAGCGGCGATACCGCCCCTCAAGGCTATCCTGTATGTCATGGCCAAGGGCAGCTACGAAGGCAAGAGCATCCACGATCCCAAGCTGCGCGCCCTCTTCGACCGCGACTACGTTGTCGCATCCGATTGGTACAAGACACGGCTCGAAGCCTATCGTGAGCGGGAGGAGTCTTACATGGCCTCTTCGGTCAAAAAGCTGCGCGCCTATCTCGCTGAGAGCGCAGAGACCGGATCAGTGGCAGCCCGCCGCGCCCGAACCGAGCTTGCCCGCGCCGAAGAGAGACTCGCGCTCCTTAGCAAGAAGAACTACGTCGACCTCATCGAAGGCTCCATCGGCCTCGATTCCCTATTCAGGAACGCAGACAAAGCAGGCAAACAATGAGCGAATCCGGGAACATCCTCGTCCTCAACATAGGAGAGCTCGCCACGCCCACGGGAACTTCGGCCCGGACAGGAGGAACGATGCGCGAGCTCACGCGCATTCCCGACGCCGCCATCGTCGCACGCAATGGCCGAATCGAGTACGCAGGAGCGCGGGGAGGCCTGACCTCGGAGATAGTCGAAGGCCTCGAAAGCTTCGACGCGCGCGGAGCCGCAGCCATCCCCGGCTTCGTAGACAGCCACAACCACTTTGTTTTCGCGGGCTACCGGCCCGACGAGTTTCTCGCCCGAGCGGCCGGCGGAAGCGACATGGACATCTTCCGCACGGTCGACGCCACCCGCAACGCCGACTACGAAGAGCTCGTTCGCTCCAGCGAAAAGCGCGCCTGGGCCATGGTCCAGCAGGGCGTCACCACCGTCGAATCGAAGTCGGGCTACGGCCTCGACAGCGATACCGAGCTAAGGCAGCTCGAAATCTCCGCCGCCGTAGCCGAACACGTGCCCCTGGACGTCGTGCCCACCTACCTCGGCCTCCACGCAGTTCCCCCCGAGTTCGAGGGCAACCCCAAAGGCTACATCGACTTCGTCATTGCCGAGGTTCTGCCGGCCGTCGCAAGCCAGGGGAAAGCGCGCTTCTGTGACGCATCCTGCGAGAGCGGAGTCTTCGGCCCCGAAGAATGCCGCCGATTCCTCACCGCCGCCGCCTCTGCGGGCTTCAAGCTCAAGATCCACGCCGACGAGCACGAGAACTCAGGCGGCGCCGCGCTCGCCGCCGAACTCAAGGCCGTCAGCGCCGACCACCTCATCAAGACTAGACCTGAGGACTACCGGGCCCTCGCGGCTGCCGGTGTCGTCGCAACCTGCCTTCCCCTCGCCTCGTTCTGCCTAAGGGGAAAGCACGCCGACGCCCGCACCATGATCGACTCAGGCTGCGCAGTCGCCCTCGCGACCGACCTCAACCCAGGCTCGGCCTGCTCCGGCTCCATCCCCCTTGTCATCGCCCTTGCCGTGCTCCAGATGGGCCTCTCGATAGAAGAAACCCTCACCGCCATCACCCTGAACGGCGCTGCGGCCCTCGGCCTCGCGGACGAGATCGGCTCGATCGAAATAGGCAAGAAAGCCGACTTCTGCCTCCTCGACGCACCCAGCATCGACCATTTGGCCTACCGAAGCGGCATGAACATCGTCGCAGGCACCTTCAAAGGCGGAGACTTGGTCTATCGCGCCTAGAATAGGAGGTTAACATGGCAAAATGCCCAGAAAGACTACTGGTAGTCGGGGCGGGCGTAAATGGCTCTATCTGTGCAGTCCGCCTGTTCGATGCGGGAATCGATGTGACCCTCCTCGCGCGAGGTCCGCGTTTCGCGTTCATTAAAAAACAGGGCGTGATCATCGAAGATCCCTTCAAGAAAACGAGGACAGTCACGATGGTGCCGGTCATCGATACTCTGCAACCTGAGGACATCTACGACTACATACTTATAGTCGTGCGGAAAAACCAAGTACACGATCTCCTGCCTACCTTGGCGGCGAACAAGTCGCCCAACCTCGTGTTCATGGTCAACAACCCCGAGGGTTCCGATGAGTTCGTGCAGGCCCTCGGAGCCGAGCGCGTGATGCTCGGTTTCGTGTTCGGGGCTGGAAAGCGTGAAGGCGATATAATCCGCGCGATAAGCCCGAAGGGACTTGCCACGCCCTTCGGCGAGCCAGGCGGCGAGAAGACCGATCGCCTTAAGCGCCTCGTGGCGATATTGCGGATCGCCGGCCTCAACGCGCGTTCGGAACCGAGGATGAACGACTGGCTCGCCGCCCACGCGGCCCTCGTCGCGCCCTTCGCCGTCCTACTCATTAAGCACGGCACAGACAACTATGCCCTCGCGAAATCGAAGGAGGACCTGTGCGCTCTCGTCGAGGGCTCGCGCGAGACCCTCGCGGTACTTCGCGCCCTCGGGCACCGCATCGTGCCTGGCGGCACGAACATTATCCGCATAGTGCCGCGCTTCATCCTCGTGCCACTGCTCCGCGCCTTCCTGTCAGCGAGAATCGCGGAAGTCGGCGGGGCCTGGCACTGTTCCCAGGCCCCGGACGAGATGGCCGAACTCGCGCGAGAGCTCAAGTCCATGGTCGAGCGATCAGGCCTCTCCGCGCCGACCTTACGCCGAATCCTCGGCTGAAGCTGTGGAGCAAACGCCTGGTAAACCAAGGTAACGATTGTCTACACTGTGCCTATTATAGTCCACACTGCGTCCCAGGGGACGAACCTCAGATCCTTCCACAGAAGTTTCCGCTCTCCCGCGTAGACGAGTGAACAATCTCCGGCCTGTGCGCCGGAATACCTCATCCAGGACTCGAGGCCTGCGGCGAGCTCCGGCGCGAAGGTCTTCCCCGACTTGATCTCGATCGCCTTCACCTTCTGCCCTTCTTCATACACGACATCGACCTCCGTGCCAGCGCTGTCCCGCCAGAAGTAGATGTCCGAATCACGGCCCTGGTTGTAGCGTGTCTTGAGAAGCTCCGCCACGACAAAGGACTCGAAGAGGTTGCCTCGGTTCGGATGAACGAAAAGCTGCTCAGGCGTCTTGATGCCGAGTAGCCGCGCCGCCAACCCTGTATCGACGAAGTATAGCTTCGGGCTTTTCACGAGGCGCTTCCCGAAATTACGGTGGTAAGGCTTGAGCAGGTAGACAATGCCGCTCGTCTCGAGGACCGAGAGCCATGCCTTGGCCGTATTGTGCGACAATCCGCAATCCATGGCGAGCGCATTCAGGTTGAGAAGCTGGCCGACGCGGGATGCGCACATCTTCACGAAGGTCTGGAACTGCCCCAGGTCCTTCACATTTATGAGAGATCGCACATCGCGCTCGACGTAGGAGGCGATGTAGTTCGTGTACCAGTCGTAGGGTGTCACTTCGCGGTCGTAGAGGGGCGGATAGAATCCCCTCACCATAGCGACGAAGGGATCGGGGGAGAGCTTTCCGTCGGCCTTGAGTTCCTCCGTCGAAAAGGGAAGCAGGGTGAGGAAGGCAGCCCTGCCCGCGAGTGACTCGGTGACCCCGGCGAGAAGCCCGAATTGCTGCGAGCCGGTCACGACATACTTGCCGGGTCGTGGATCGGCATCCACGGAGGTCTTGAGGTAGGCGAAGATCTCGGGCACTGCCTGCGCCTCATCGAGGATGAGGCCATTGCGATAGCTAGCAAGAAGGCCGCGGGGATCTTCCCTCGCCAAGCGGGCGATATCGGGATCCTCGAGCGAGAGGTAGGGCATATCGGGGAAGGTAGCCTTGGCCAGGGTGGTCTTGCCCGACTGTCTGGGGCCGGTGACACAGAGCACCGGGAATCCCTTCTCCAAGCGTTTGAGGGTATCCTCCGCTTGTCTGGCTATCATGGCGTCATTGTATCTTGCTCATACAAATTGTCAATGGCATTGACAATTTGTCGCACGCCCCCTCTATCTCGAGGCTATCCAGCCGTTTATTGATAAGCCAGTAATTGAGGCTGTCCCATAACTCAGGAAGTTATGGGACAGCTTCCAAAATGTCGCAATTTCGCAGGTTTTCGAGGTCAAATTTGTATAAAAACCTCGAAAACCGAGAAATTGCAGAGGCTGTCTGATGACTAACCGAGTTATCAGACAGCCTGAATTAAAGTGCTTACCGACATGAGGCGTGTCGGTAAAAGTTCCCTCCTTCACATCATCGCCGAGTCCTTTCGTTCACAAGGCATCCCAGAGGACCGTATTCTCGTCTTCGAGGAATTGCGTTCCTACCGGCCATTCTACGACCGGGTAAAAGCCAGCCTTCGGAGCGGAAATGGCAAAATTTACCTTTTCGTGGACGAAGTGCAGGAGATCGAGGGCTGGGGAAAGGCCATCTCATCGCTTTTCGCCGAGGGCGAGTACGACATCTATCTCACCGGCTCGAATGCGAAGCTTCTTTCGGGAGAGCTAGCTACGCTCCTCGCCGGCCGCGCTATAGCCATTCCCGTATGGCCCCTTTCGCTGCCCGAGTTCGCCTCTTTCAGGGCAGCGGCAGGACGGCCGAGCCTATCGGACGACGAGCTCTTCGATCTCTACGCCCGCTACGGAGGGTTGCCCGGAGTCCATCTATTCCGCGATCGTGCTCAAGGACGTGCTCCAGCGAGGGAAGACCCGCGATCTCGACCTCCTCGAAAAAGTCGCGGCCTTCGCCTTCGACAATGTCGGCTCGCTTCTCTCGTCCAAGAAGATCGCCGACTATCTTCGCTCCGACCGCAGGAGCGCCTCGGTCGACACGATAGCCTCCTACCTTACGGCCCTGCGCGACGCCCTCCTTCTCTTCGAAGTCGAACGCTACGACCTCAAAGGCAAAAGCGCCTCGCACTTCTCGAGAAGTACTACGCGGGCGATCTCGGCCTGCGCCACGCCCTCTTGGGCTATCGGGAGGGCGACAGGAGCGGCGTAGTCGAGAACCTCGTTTACCTCGAACTGCGCAGACGCGGCTATTCAGTGTATGTCGGCAAGATCGGGGAGCTCGAGATCGACTTTATCGCCGAGGGTCCCAAAGGACGGGCCTACGTTCAAGTCGCCTATCTCTTCGAATCCCAAGCCACGATCGATAGGGAACTCGCCCCTTTCAAGCTCGTCGATGACAAATACGATTGCTATATCCTCAGCCTCGATCGCCACTTCGGCAGCGATTTAGGCGGTGTGCATCGGCTCAATGTAATCGACTTTTTACTGGGCGCTCGGATTTTCGCGTAAACTTGGATTCATATAAACCACGATCCACGACATTCTTGATGATCTCAAGGGGCAAGTCGGCTCAATGCATTTTCAAGAGAAAAATAGTAAAGACGGTGGGCGCTAATTCTGCCTATCGGAGTTTCGAAAAAGGCTGCTGAGGGCCATCGTAGCCTATATAAATAATCTATCGATCGGAAATGATCCAAGTTCGGCTTGCGATTTATCATCTATCATCATCGAGGTTACACTCGACATGCCCAATGTGGCTATATTAGGTAATGTCCCTTTAGTGGTTTATTCTGCGGAGGACCCAATGAAGCTCAGTCGAATTTTGATCTGCCTTTCGGAGTTGGCCGTTGCCGTGCTGATCTCGACAGCTCCGCTCGGCGCTGAACCGCCCGCCCGCGTCGGCAGGTTGAATCTTGTAAACGGCTCGGTGTCCTTCAGGCCAGGGGTTCTCGATGAATGGTCGACGGCTACGGTCAACTATCCCCTGACCACGGGCGACAGTCTGTGGACGACCAAGGGTGCAGAGGCTGAAATTCACGTCGGTTCCACCGCCATCAGGCTGGGTTCGAATACGGATATCTCCTTCCTGAACCTCGACGACAATGCCATCCAGATACAGCTGACCGGCGGTTCGGTGAACATTCGCCTACGACATCTATCCAAGAATGAGCTCTTCGAGGTGGCCACGCCTAATGCAAGCATCATGCTCATGGCCGAAGGATCATATCGCATCGATGTGAAGCACAGTGGAAATGCCCGCGTCACCGTGAGACTCGGGCAAGCGGAGATGACTGTGGCGAATCAAGCCTTTATGGTCACTTCCGGACAGGCCGTAATGGTGCCTCAGGCGGATCCGCAAAGCTTCTGGACCCAGGACTCAATGCCGGCCGATGCATGGGATACGTGGTGCTCGCAACGCGATACGCAGGAAGACAACATCGCCTCGACCCAATATGTGCCCGCCGACGTTGTCGGAGTAGAGGATCTTGACCAATACGGAACGTGGACCACTACCGCCGACGATGGCCCCGCGTGGATGCCTGCCAGTGTACCCGATGCCTGGGCACCGTATAGCAATGGCCGATGGGCCTGGGTCGAGCCTTGGGGCTGGACCTGGATCGATAACGCGCCCTGGGGCTTCGCTCCCTTCCACTATGGCCGGTGGGCTCATCTGGACAACCGCTGGGGCTGGATTCCCGGCAAGGCAGTCCAGAGGACACGCCCCGTGTATGCGCCTGCGCTCGTCGTTTTCGTCGGCGGAATGGAGCCGAGCCCGTCTTGGTCAGGGAATGGGATAGGCTGGTTCCCGCTCGGTCCTCACGAAGCCTATATTCCGCCCTATAAAGCAGGCACCACGTATCTGCGCAACATGAACGCCTTCGCCGGAGCGAACGTCGGGAGCAGCAACACTTATAGGCCGCAAACCTCGTACATCAATCGCAATATCCCAGGCGCCCTGCGCGGCGTCCAGGGACAGCCTTTCGGGAAAGCCCAAGCCACCGGTTCCGCATACTCCGCCTTATCCAAAGAAATGGCTCACGCCCCTGTCATGGGGACAACCGCGAAAGTCGTACCTCAGAGGGAGAGTATTGGTGCGTTCTCTCCCCCTGCAGGGACAACTATCGAACGGCCCGCTGCCGGCTTGGAGCAAAAGCCCGTGGTCGCGCGCACGTCTCCGCCGTCCGCACCGACTTCTTTCAATGCGCGCCAGAGTGAACTCGCGAAGAACCAAGGCCGTCCGCTCGATCAAGGCACAATCAATAAGATCGAAAAGGCTGCTCCGACGCCCCGGCCCAACAACGTGAATGTCGTAAACGCACAGAACGTGAAAACCGTGAAACCGGTGCAACAATCGAACAGTCAGTGGTGGTCGAAGCAGTCCGGACCTTGAAGGGTCCCCTATAGATTGAATCTCACACCGCTCGCAACGCTGGGACCAGTGGCCAGCGTTGGCGAACCTTGGAATTTATCGGCTCCAGCGGCATCGAAGGTGAGTTCGTCTCCGATTTCGCAAAAAATGCTCACATGCTTCGCACTTGTGATAAAAATCTCGCCGCCGAAATGTCCATATGCGCCGAAACTCGGATCTGTCGACGAGGCAATGTTGTTATTCGGGAAGACGGCAAGAACTCCAACCTCGGCATAGAGGCGCATCAAGTTGTTCGGAATTATTGCCTCTACCGAGCCGAACCTGGCGGTTAAGTACGGCTTTCGCGTATCAACGGTACCGCCAACGAGAACGCCCTCCTTGAATAAAACATCTCCGCTGGCCCGCACTGCCCAAAAGCCGGTTTTCGTAACTTGCACATACGGGCTCGTCGCATTGATGCCAACCGCCCAATCTCCTCCTCGCTCTCCGATAGAATAGCCGAGCCCTAGGCCATTGGGGATCGGGTCGTTCTGCGAGAACGCCACGACAGAAAAGACCAAACCGAACGCCAAAACCATGAGTGGTTTTTTTATCGCCCACATAGATTACTCCTTCCCTCTTCTCGTTGGCACCGTTGCCGTACGAGACAATGCAAAAAATGTGCCTGATAGATTGGGAAGACCTACGCCGGAAGGCGCAGGTAGTGCCGCTTCCGCCGTAAGCGGAAACGAAACGCGAGAGAACCTGGCCCCTTGGCTTCAGAGAATACCTTCACCTCAGGTGAAACCAGTATACATAAGACGGTCCAATTATGGAAGATGAGCCAATTTCAAAAATCGGCTATTGGGGCGCACTGAAATTGACTTTGCATTATTGACCACACGTATGCAATACAGTATTCTATACGTGTAAGAGGAAAGTATGCTTACGAAGTTAACTTTAACGATAGATAATGAAATTATTGATAAGGCAAAAAAATACGCACAGATGAAACACCGAAGCGTTTCTAAGATTGTCGAAGAATATCTCAGGAATGTTTCAGGAATCGAAGACCGTCGAAATAGGGAAACAAAGTATAACGGGAAGCTTACGAACGCTATCTCCGGAATGTTTAAAAATGAATACAAAGGCCAATCCTATAATGATTTACTTGAGTCCGGCTTGGCAGAAAGATATCTCTGATGGAAAAGGTGCTTATCGATTCCGATATCATTCTCGACGTAGCAACTGGACGTGAACCGTTTACTATTGATAGCACATCTGTGTTGTCGTTAATCGAGTGTGGATATGCAATAGGAACGGTTTCGTCGAATAGTGTCACCAATATTTACTATATTCTCCGCAAACTGAGTTCTGGAGAAAAGGCACGAAATTTCCTCAGAACATTATTGGAGTATGTATCGGTTATTTCCGTGAGCCATGAGGCAATTCGAAAAGCGCTCGACTCAAAATTCACGGATTTTGAAGATGGCGTTCAACACTTTTGCGCTCTTGAAAATAGATGCGATACTATTATTACTAAGAATGGCAATGATTATGCCTTTTCTGAAATCGAAATCCTAGAACCAAGGGAATTTGTTCTATTATTCGATAACACATAGAAAGCCGCAAGGCTGATCTTGAAGGGCTGTGGTATACTGACATAATGAGCGGTCGGGGTTCTCATATACGAGTTTTGCTTACGAGTCCTTTGTACCGATACCTGCCGATTCCAGTCGGGCTAGCTTGCTATCTCGCAGCATGGCAAACGATGATCTCCGGTTTGCCAAGCGGGATTTCGCAAGAGAATGCCGAGCAGATAGCGGGAACGGTTATCGCCCAGGCGGCGTTACTGTTGCCTGCATGCCTGTTGCCTCCATTCTTCGCTGGGGTGGCAGTGATCTTCCAGTCCATAGGAGTGCTCTATCTATCTTTGGCGGCGGGCCCTCAATTGCTCGGGCTGTGCTTGATCGTAGTGCCTTCCCTTCTTATATGTGGTCTCCGTTTTTCGCTTCCCGCGGGCCTAACGCTCGCTTCATTGCCCCTGCTAGGCTTAACTTCCATCCTCATGCCGCACAGAGTCTGGAATGCCAGCGCGCCGGGCGTCTCCGCTTCGAGCCTGATCGATCTGCTCGTACTCGTACTGTTGGTCTTGGGGTTTGGCATGTTGATCCGTCGTTTAGTGTCTGCCCACGATCGACTATGCCAGGAAATAGCTCGACTCGACTTCGCTTTTCAGAATGTAGCGAAAACGAATCTGGAATTGCAGACCTATGCTTTGTTCGCCCGGCAAGATGCGATCGACCAAGAGCGAAGGCGCGTGGCGGGCGAAATCCATGATATAATCGGCTACAGCCTGACCAACCTGATCATCTTGATTCAGACGGCCTTGGCGCTCAGCAAATCGGATGGAAAAGTTCATGACATATTGGAATCGGCCGCTTCGCAAGCGACTGACGGACTCGCCAACGCTCGACATGCCCTCATGTTGCTTCGTTCGCGAATCTCGGATCGGGCGAGGGGGGCCAATCTTTTCCTCCAATTGATTCAGCAGTTTTCCAAAGCCACGGGCGTCAACGTAAGGCTCAATTTCGGCAACCTGCCCAAGGACCTGCCTCCCGAAATAGAACAGGCTGTATTCAGGATCATTCAAGAAGGGCTGACAAACTCCTTCAGGCACGGGAAGGCCAGCTCCGTGGATGTCGGGTTCTGGTCCGACGGCAAGGACTTAAGCCTGAATTTGCTGGATAACGGTATGGGAAGCGCCGCGGAAAAAGCAAGCGGCGAGAGCGGAGGTATCGGTCTATCCGGCCTCTCAGATTTAGTCGCCGATCTTGGCGGCAAATTCGAAAGCGGCCCTGTCGATGGCGGTTTTGCCCTGCGGATTTCGCTTCCCCTGCCTATCGGAGAGACGGAACATGTCTGAAATCAGGATACTGTTGGCCGATGATCAGTTGCTGCTTCTGCAGAGCCTGAAGCTCGCTATCGAGACTCTAGCCCCGGAATTGAAGATCGTGGCTACAGCCTGCAATGGCAAGGAAGCTATCGACATCTTGGAAAACCAGGTGATCGATGTTGCTCTCCTTGACGTACGCATGCCAGTCATGGATGGGATTCAGGCTGCGCAGATTATACGGAATCGTTTCCCATCCGTCTCGATCATCATGTTGACGACCTTCGAGGACGAGATCATGCTAGCCAAGGCACTCGCCCTCGGTGTCAACGGCTATCTGCTCAAGAACATCGCTCCCGAGAAGTTGATCTCCGGAATCCGGGCTGTAAGGGCTGGCTCCATGGTATTAGGGCCAGATGTGGCAGGCATGGTTGCCCGCGCGATGGGCCCGCATGAAGGTAGTGACGCAGAGGGAGGACAAGGGCTTCCCGCTCGCCCACTGCATCTGCCGACCTGGTTCTACGAGTTGACTCCACGAGAGAAGACGCTCGTGCGTATGCTCCTGCGCGGAGAGACGAACAAAGAGATTTCATCCGAGATAAATCTGGCCGAGCAGACGGTGCGGAATTACATGAGCCTCCTTTACGAGAAGCTAGGGGTATCCGATCGTCACAGCGCCCTGGAAGTCCTGAAGTCGATCGACTCTGCTTGGTGGTCGTGATTGTATAATCACTGCATACCAATCCTCCGTGAGTACAAGGAAAGTACTAAAATCGGTACTCCCAATAACTACCTCGTTCCCGGATCTGCCACTACAATCCAAGACAGGAGGACTGCATGAAGAAGACTCTTGTTTTCGGAATTGCTCTATTGGTTTTCTTTTTGACGGGCACGACGCTCTCGGCCGACGCCAAGACTAAAATCACCTTATGGGGTCTAAGTGACCAGAAGAGCTTCATCGATCCAATTCTCAAGGATTTTCAGAAGGCTAATCCTGGGATCGATACCGAGTTTACGCCGTATTCGATAGACGCGCTGAAACAGTCGATGAAGGTGGCGGCTGCCTCAAATACCCTTCCGGATCTCTGGTTCACGTGGGGCGGCAGCCTCGGATCATTCTATGTCGAGAACAAAATGACTGCCGATCTCACTCAGGTTGCCAAGGACCATAATTGGGCCGCAGTGTACAACAAGGCCGCACTAGGTCTGTGTACCTACGATGGCAAACTGAGCGGCGTGCCCTATCACCTGCAGGCCCTGGCCATGTTTTATCCGAAGGCTCTGCTGAGTAAATACAATATAAAGCCGCCGAAGACCTTCGCAGAATTCGAGGCGAGCCTCAAGACTCTCAAGGCGGCCAATGTGACTCCGCTTGCCTTCGCCGGGAAAAATGGCTGGCACCTTATGAGGCTGACTGAGGCCGTCCTTGAGCATTACTCAGGCCCTGCCCTCCACGATAAGCTCCTCGGCCTTAAAGCAAGCTG